>Ga0105245_10000074_pt1 | contig 103733 bp, 99 predicted proteins | sample KBSM54metaG_FD_81523 | JGI IMG/M metagenome (GOLD analysis project Ga0105245, IMG submission 81523) | Miscanthus rhizosphere microbial communities from Kellogg Biological Station, Michigan, USA - KBS M5-4 metaG | ecosystem: Host-associated > Plants > Roots > Rhizosphere > Soil | place... | reverse complement strand
CGAAGTCTTCAACGACATGTGGAAGACGATCGGCGCGTCCATGGGCAGCTACCGCTCGTACCCGCGCATCGTCGGCGAAACGGGCGGCAAGGACTTCATCCTCGCGCACCCGTCGGCCGATCCGCAGGCGCTCGCCACCGCGATCATCCGCGGCGGCTACGAGTATCAGGGCCAGAAGTGCTCGGCCGCGTCGCGGGTCTACGTCGCGCAGAGTGTGTGGAACCGGATGAAGGACGATCTGGTCGCACAGATCGGCACGCTCAAGGTCGGCGACGTCAGCGACTTCTCGAACTTCATGGGCGCGGTGATCAAGAAGGGCGCGTTCGACAAGCACGCGGCCGCGATCGCCGAGGCGCGCGAGACGCGCGGCATGAAGGTCGTCGCCGGCGGCGGCACCGATGATCGCGAGGGCTACTTCGTGAAGCCGACGCTGATCACCACGGAAGATCCGATGGTGCGTCACATGCAAGAAGAGCTGTTCGGCCCGATCGTGACACTCCATGTCTATCCGGATCACGCGTGGGACGACACGCTGCGCCTCGTCGACATGACGTCGCCGTATGCGCTGACCGGCGCGGTGTTCTCGCGCGATCGCTCGGCGATCGTCCACGCGTCGAACGCGCTGCGCGACGCCGCCGGCAACTTCTACATCAACGACAAGCCGACCGGCGCGGTCGTCGGCCAGCAGCCGTTCGGCGGCGCCCGCGCTTCGGGTACGGATGACAAGGCCGGTTCACTGCTGAACCTGATCCGGTGGACCGCGGCACGCACGATCAAGGAAACGTTCGTGCCGCCGACCGACTACCGCTACCCGTTCCTCAACGAGGCGTAGCTGTCGCAGCCATAGGGAAAACGACGTCGCAGCCGGTGTCGCGGCGCTGTCGCATCTTTCCAGCCCGATCGGCCGGCCTTAGCGTTGCGGGCGAATGAACAGCAAACGACTCGGTGGGGTGCTCGCACTCGTCGCGGTGGCAGTCGGAGCTTGGTTGTTCTTCCGCCACCGCGATCACGCGGCCAGCAAAGGCACGGCAGATCGCGCGAGCAACAAGGTCCCGTCGCTCGCGACCCAGCACGTCGCGCGCAGCGAAGCGCCGACCGCGCGCTCGTCGGCGTGGGATCTCGATATCGATCCCGAAGGGCCGCTCCAGCTCGAGGGTCAGGTCGTCGACGCGGATGGCCACGGCGTCGCCGGCGCAGAGGTCTGGCTCGGCTCGGTCCCGGCGCGCACCGCGAAGACCGAAGGCGACGGTACGTTCTCGTTCGACAAGCTCGTCGGTCGCACGTACCGGTTGACCGCGCGCAGCGGCAACGACGTCGGCGGGCCGATCTCGTACAAGCTGACCGACAAGAGCGATCCGGCGATCCTCCAGCTCGGCGGCGGCGCGAAGGTCATCGTCAGCGTCCACGACGATCAGAAGAAGCCGATCGCGAACGCCGAGGTCAAGATCGATGAAGAAGACGGCGTCACCGCGAAGACGGGCGCCGATGGCAACGCGACGATCGGCCCGGTGCATCCCGGCTGGATCGGCGTTCACGCGAAGGCCGACGGCTATGCACCGAACGGCGGATTCACGAGCGTCGGCTCCGCGAACGCGACCGGCCACATCGACGTCGTGCTTCACGCCGGCATCGCGGTGACCGGTCACGTCGTCGATGAAGCCGGCAAGCCGATCGCGAAGGCGCGCGTGTCGACCTCGGGCCTGTGGAACCTCGGCAGCTCGGTCGATCCGGTCACGACCGGCAACGATGGTGCATTCGCGCTCGTGCTCGCGGCGGGTACGCATACGCTCGTCGCGGTCGATGCCGAGCACGCGCCGTCGCGCTCGACGCCGGTCGTCGTCACGACGAAGCCGGTCGACGGCGTCACGATCACGATGAAGGCCGGCGGCCACCTGATGGGCCGCGTCGTCGATGCGAAGCATCAGCCGGTCGCGTTCGCGACGGTGCGCACCGCCGGCAAGGGCTCGGATATGTGGCTCGTGCCGCGCCGCCAGACCACGTCGAACAAGGACGGCACGTTCGAGCTGCGCGGCCTCACGCGGACGAAGCTCGATCTCCGCGCCGAATCCGATACGAGCGCGTCGAAGATCGTGTCTGTCGATCTCACGGCGACCGCCGACAAGAAGGATGTCGAGCTCGTGCTCGATGTCGTCGGCACGATCGCGGGCGTCGTCATCGACGACAAGGGCCAGCCGGTTGCCGAGGTTCAGGTCAGCTCGACGCCCGACGTGTGGGGCGGCGGCGATGCCGACTCGATGTCGCTCGCGGGGTTTTCGACCGCGACCACCGACGGCGCTGGCGCGTTCACGATCCACGGTTTGCCCGACGGTCCGTACAAGCTCCACGCGTCGCGCCACGGTGGTCAAGGCCGCGGCGACTTCACCGACGGCACCAGCGCGAAGACCGGTGACACCAACGTCAAGATCACGCTGGCATCGCCGGGTTCGATCAAAGGCGTGATCGCGAAGAGCGATGGCACGCCACCGACGATCGCATCGGTCCGCGCGGGGTTCCGCGCCGGCACGCCTGCGGGCCCGAACGGCGCGTTCGAGATGGACGACCTCGAGCCAGGCTCGTACGACCTCACGATCCACGGTCCCGAGTTCGCCGACGTGATCAAGCGCGACGTCAAGGTCGAGGCCGGCAAGGCCACCGATCTCGGCACGCTCACCGTCGCGCGCGGCCGGGTGCTGACCGGGCGCGTGACCGATCGCAACGGCGCGCCCGTCGCGAGTGCGCGCGTCAAGGTCGGCCAGATGCTGATGCAGTTCCAGGGCGCCGAGGATCAGATGTCGTCGATCGAGGACGCCTCCGGCACGCGTAGCGGCTACACCGATCAGGACGGCAACTTCACGGTCATCGGCATCCCGAAGAAGCAGACGAACGCGCTGGCCGAAGCCGACGCCGGCCGGTCCGACGCGATCGAGATTCCGGCCGGCGACGACGATCCGCCCGCGATCGCACTCCAGCTCCGCGGCTTCGGCACGATCGTCGGCAAGGTCACGGTCAAAGGCCAGCCCGCGACCGGCGTCGCGATCACCGACACGCCGAAGTCCGGCGGCGCGCAGATCCAGATCATCCAGTGCGATGACACCGGCGGGTTCACGGTGCAGAAGGCCGCCGAGGGCACGCACGTGCTGTCCGCGATGCAGCAAGGCGGCATCGGCGCGTTCAAGTCGACGAGCCAGAACGCGACCGTGACCGCGAACGCGGTCACGAACGTCGCGATCGACATCCCCGTCGGCACGATCACGCTGACCGTCACGATCAAGCCGCAGGCCGGCGCGGAGGTCGATGCCGCGCAGGTCTTCTTGTTCAAGGGCGCCGTCGCGATGACGAGCGCGAAGGACGTCCAGAACGGCTTCCTCGGCGGTGGGGTCGCCGGGATGAAGTTCTGGAACGCCGCGATGCCCGCGCAATTCACCGAGCTCGTGCCCGGCAACTACAGCGCGTGCAGCATTCCGATCACCGGCAGCATGTCGGACCCGAAGTTCTTGCAGCGCCTGCAAGAGAACGCCGACATCCTGAAGGTCTACTGCAAGTCGGTGAACGTCGCGGCGACGCCCGACGCGCAGACCGTGGTGCAGGAGCTCCCCGCGATGGTCCCGCTGCCCGCGCCGAAAACGTAAAACGCCGCCCGGTTTCCCGAGCGGCGCGAGCTGCTTTGCAGGCGGCTCGACTCAGTACACTTCGACGAACGCCGGGTCCGGCTCGTAGTGGCCCGGCATCCAGATCCACTCGTAGCCGTTCCACTGCCAGTCACCGCGGACGAAGATGTAGCCGTCGCGGTAGCCGTAGTCCTCGACGAGGAGCGACGGGCGATAGCCGTAGTTGTAGTAGTGCGAGCGGATCACCGGGCGCGGCATCCAGACGTTCGCGCGCGCGTGACCGTAGTTGTGGTAGTAGCGCGGCTCGCCACGCCAACCGCGGTTCTCGTAGACGCGACCGCCGCCGTTCCAACCGCGGTTCTCGTAGACGCGACCGCCACCGTTCCAACCGCGGTTCTCGTAGACGCGACCGCGCGCTTCACCGCCGTGGTAGCCGCCGTTGTTGTGAACCACCACGCCGCCCGACGCGTGACCGCCGCCCCAAGAGCGGCCGCCACCGTGTCCGCGGTCCGCCATGGCGGCGCCGCCGGTCAGCGCGAGGACGAGGGCAGAGAGGATGAGTTTCTTCATGCCTAGGGATAGAGCATCGCCCGTGCCACTCCCGTCCCTAGCAGTCCCGCGGACTTACAGAAACCGCGTGAACCGGTGGCTTCGTTCGCCCCATGGCAAACCGCACGATCACCACCACCACCACCAATCTCCTTGGACATAGCCCGGCAACACCTGCTCGTTCACCTTTCCGAGATCCGCTGTGCGGTGAACGGTGATGGCTTTATCGCTGATCGCGTAGACGTAGTCGCCCATGAAGACCGAGCGACGGATATCGGTGTAGTTCCAGTAGCCGGGCGAGTCGTTGTAGTAGGCGCTGTGGTCGATCTCGCCGTGAAGCGAGAGCGTGCCGTTCGTCGGATCGACGGAGATCAGCTCGAGCTTCGACAGATAGTTGTAGCTGTTGTTCGCGTAGCTGTAGTTCGACGACGGAATCGCGAGCAGCCCTGCAGGCGCCCAGTACTGGAACGCCTTGTGCTGCCACACCGCTTCGGACCACGTCCAACCGTTCGGCTGCGTGATCGGCAGTGTTTGCGCCAGCGCCGGCGCCGTGAAGTTGGAGACATCGAACAGCGAAATGTTCGTCGTGCCCCAACCGTTTTCATCGATCCCGATCGACAAGAGATCGTGGTCGCCCATCGCCTGGAGGTACGTCGACATGCCGGGCACCTGGAGCTGACCGGCGACGTGCGGGTTCGTGCGATCGCTGAGATCGACGGTGATCAGCGGGTCGGTGTACTTGTACGTAGACAGATACGCCTGGCTGCCGACGAACCGAGTCGCGGTGAGCCGCTCGCCGACGGTGATGCCGCCGAGATGACCGACCGTCGTGTAGTGCGTGCCGTTTTGCGCGAGCACGAACATGTGGTTCTCGATCGGAGTCTCCGACTGGGTGTTGTAGTGCCACCAGCCGCCGCTCGTCGCCGCGATCCGGATCAACCCGTCCTGCTCGTCGATCGCGAACGGATCCCACACGGATGCGTCGATCCGGCCCGAGCCGAGGTAGTGCGACTGACCCGCCTGCGACGTGTCGAACACGTGGACGTTCGTCTGCTCCGGGTCGTCGCGGAACCAGTAGTACCACCACGAGTCGTGGGCGCTCTCGGTGATCACGAACCGGTTCTGCGATTCGTAGAACGTCGGCCAGTTCGAGATCACGTGGTCGGCGTCCCAGAAGAAGTTGTTGCCGAGCAGATCGAACGAGATCACGCTCGCGATGCCGCGCGCGTGGCTGTCGCTCGGCCGGTAGAACGACTGGCACGAGCTGGTCGACAGCGAGTTCGTGACGAAGTGACCGTCGGGCGTGCGCACGTACATCTGCGGGATCAGATCGTCGAGCTTGAGCGCCTGGATCCGCTTCGCCATCTCGGTCTTCGTCGCGTCCTTGTCGCGTCCGTTGTTGTCGTAGACCTGCCACCAGTTGTAGACGAACGGCAGCGACAGCCACGAGTAGGCGGCCATGCGCACCGTCGAGTCGACCTTGCGCGCGGTGTCGTACCAGCCTTCGAAATAGACCTCGCGAACGAGGCGCGGCGCGGTGCGATCGGTGATGTCGAGCACCGTGATCTTCGTCAGCTCGCTGATCCGCCAGTACCAGGTATCCGCCTGCCAGCCGACGAGCTGCTTGAGCGGGTGGCCATCCGGCAACGAGCTGACATCGATGATCGAGAACACGACCGCGCGATTTGCATTCGCGTCGAGCAGCATCTCGGTCGGATGACCTTCGAGCTGGGTCACGCTCTCCGGCACGAGGTCGCCGAAGTTCGGCGTGCCGAAGATGTGGAGCCGGTGGCCGTTCAACGCGTAGAGGTGATAGCCGTCGGTCTTCACGAGGTCGGCTTCGTCGACGCCCTGGACCTGGTTGTTCGTACCCGAGTAGTCGACGCCTTCCTGGCGACCACCACCGGTGCTGCTGTCACCACCGGCGCCACCCGCCGCACCATCCGTCTCGCCCGCACCGTACGCCCAGTTTTCATCGGCCCAATCGATGTCGGCCCACACCTCGTGGGTGAGCAGACCCTTCAGATCGGATTCGAGGTCGCTACAGGTGTTGTACTGGTGCAGCTCCGTCGAGTGCGCGAGGACGTGGTCCGTCGGCGTGTCGGAGTCGGTGCACGCGGCCAACAGCGCGAGGGCGAAAGCGAAGACGAGGCGGCGCATGCCGGCCATGTCAGCAAGATCACTGCCACGGCTAACCCCGCGGCATCCCATGCGGCGTTTTCAGATGTGAGGAACGGGGCGCGTCGCGAGTCTCAGGAATCTGAGACACTGGTCTCGTGAGACGCGCGCTGTTGCTCGGAGCTCTGGTCGGCTGTTCGCCAGGAGCCCCCACCGGCGGCGGCCTCGGCGATCCGTGCAGCTTGAAGGCACCGTGCGGCGACGGCACCGTCTGCGACTACTCGTCCGCGCAGCCGACCTGTCTCGACGAGAACGCCGATCCCGACGGCGACGGCATTCCGAACAAGATGGATCACTGCCCGACCGTGAAGGGCGGCCTCTACGACGAGGATGGCGACGGCATCGGCGACGAGTGCGATCGCTGCCCGATCGCGAAACCTCCCGCGGTGCCCGATCCGGATGGCGACGACGTCGATAGCCCGTGCGATCCGGATCCGAAGACACCCGGCGACAAGATCCTCCTGTTCGACGGCTTCAACGGTGGGACGCTGGATCCGCGGTGGACCGCGACGACGCCGAGCAACTGGAGTGTCGAAGGTGGCGAGCTCGTCGTTCGCCTCCCCTCGCAGGAGACCCAAGACTTCATCTCGACGTCGGTGGTCCCGGAGCCGAACCTCGCAGTCCAGAGCTCGTATCGCGTCGACAAGGTCGAAGCGTCGTCGACGACGCACATCGTCTCGGCACTCGCGATCGATCAGCGCCCGGCCGGCGTGTCGAGCTTCGAGTGCGGCGTCGTGAAGTCCGATGTCGGCACCGGCGGCGAGGTCGTCGACCTCGAGACCGATCAGAGCGCGGTCTCGCACGCGGCGATGATCGGCGCGTTCGACTCGGCGCGGCTCTATCGCAACGCCATGGTGATGACCGGCAACGATGCCGAGTGCGTCGTGATCGGCGACAACATGTCGCTCGCCGCCGTGCAGAGCACGCTCACGCCGGATCAGCTCGGCACGATCAAGCTGACCGCACGCGCGGTGACGGCGCGGTTCCAGTGGGTCCTCGTCGTCGGCCGGAGCAACACCGGCACCGGCGGCACCTAGCGGTACTGGAGCAGTTGCAGGATCGGGTGCACCGCGTGCTGCTCGACGAGCGGCCCGAGCGAGTAGACCTCTTCGTAGTGATCGCCGGCCGCTTCGTTGATGTACGGGTGATCGGGATCGAGCACGTAGTTGTACGCCGGCACGATGTAACCGATGTAGTCCTCGGCGAGACCGGCGAGCACCGGGTACTTCACGCCGGCGTGCGCGAGCACGAGGTCGCGCATGTACGGCGGCTTCGGCGCGCTCGCGAAGTCCGGCTGGTTTGGATTGGTCACGCACTGAACGCCCGGGTTACACGCGACCTGATCGTTGCAGTCGGCGTTGGTGTCCATGCACTTGCCCAGGTGATCGACCAGCGGCCAACCCCAGCTCCACGTGCCGTCGTAGCCGCCGACCCAGAGCTCGGGATGGAGCTCGCCCGGTGCCGTCACGATGCCGAGCGGACCGATCTGCACGTACGTCGTGCGGAGCGGTAGCCACGGCAGGTTGTCCTCGTCGATCGGCTCGTCCTTGTTGTAGCCGACGAGGTCATGCGGCCCGAGGATGTTGACCAGGAACGCGACGTGGAACAGCGTGTTGTCGATCCGCGCGTTGTACTTCGCGCTCTTGAACGACAGCGGAATGCTCGTGACTTCTTCGGCGTCGGGACCGTCGAGGATCGTCAGCGCCTTCGCGGCGACGTTCGTGCCGATCGCGATGTCCTTCGCGTTCGTCTCGTCGACGACGGGCGTGCCGCCTGGACCCGGAACCGGGGCGCCGCGGATCGAGCCGATCTGGCCGCCGAGCGCGCCCTGCACGAACACCGTGATGCCGCCGATGCCCGGCAGATCGGTCGTCGCGAAGATCGATTGCGCGTGGGTGACGCCGTTCTCGATGCCCTCGCGGACCCAGTGCGGATAGTGCGCGTTGATCTTCGCCTCGACGCTGTCATCGAAGTGCGCGACCTCGGGATGATCGGCCCAGTTGATCAGCGTGCCGATGATCGTGCCGTCGGAGACTTTCGTGAACTTCGCGACGGTCATCGTCGGATCGAAGATCACCGGATCGCGGATGTCCTTGTTCCAGTGATCGGTCTGCGACATCCGGTTCGCCGGATCGTTGAGCAACAGCGTCGACGCGATCGTCATCTTCGCGGGCACCGCGGTCTGGACCGCTTCGGTGATCGCGGCGACGTCGGCTTCCTTGAGCGCCGCCACCACGAAGTCCTCGCGACCGGTCGCGGCGACATCCGGTCCCCACAAGCCGACGATATCGGGCGCGTCGTGCGCGTGGGTCGAGCCGATCAGGATGTGGTCGATGTTCAGCGGTGCGAGGCGCGGGTCCGAGCGGATCGCGTCCATGTCGCCGGCGAGCATGCCGATGCAGTCGTTGTAGACGATGACGAACGTCTCGTCGCCTTCGACGAACGCCATCGCGCGCGCCTCGACATCGGTCGCGACGCCGAGCGCCGCGCGACCACCGCCGAACAGCCAGACGCCGTCGAACTTGTGGTTGCCGTTGAGATCGGTATACGGCTCGTTCGATTCCCACTGACGATCCATATTCTCGTCGGTGTAGGTCTCGAAGTTCGTCGGCGTCCACGTCCGCTTCGCGACGCCGACCTTGAGCACGCCATCGCCTTGCGTCGCGCAGCTCGGATCGCCCGGGCAATTGAGGTCCGGTTTCGAGAACCCCTCGAGCGGTGCGTCGGGCATCGCGTCGACGACTTTTGCTTTGTTGTCCCCACACGCCCATAGAGCAACCAGGGCGCTGGCCACCAGCGCGAGCCTCATCATGCGTGGGTCGTATCGCGGTGGCCGGGGGAAGTAAACCGGGTTCGCACACGGCCAATCGTGCACGACCTTTCACAACATCAAGCGAGACCGATCGGACAGCTGACGCCGGTGCCGCCGATACCGCAATAGCCGTTCGGGTTCTTGCCGAGGTACTGCTGGTGATAATCCTCGGCGTAATAGAACGCCGGCGCCTCGCGGATCTCCGTCGTGATCTCGCCGTGGCCCGCCTGGTGGAGCTGCGCCTGATAGACCTCGCGCGACGCTGCGGCTGCGGCCGCTTGCTGCGCGTCGAACGTGTAGATCGCGGAGCGATACTGCGTGCCCGCGTCGTTGCCCTGGCGCATGCCCTGGGTCGGATCGTGGTTCTCCCAGAACACTGCGAGAAGCTTCTCGTAGCTGATCTCGCGCGGGTCGTAGATCACGAGCACGACCTCGGTGTGACCGGTGCGGCCCGAGCAGACCTCTTCATACGTCGCATTCTCGGTGTAGCCGCCGGCGTAGCCGACCGCCGTCGCGTAGACGCCGGGCGTCTGCCAGAACTTGCGCTCGGCGCCCCAGAAGCAGCCCATGCCGAACACGGCGAGCTTCATGCCTTCGGGGAACGGTGCGACGATCCGGTGACCGTTGATGAAGTGCTTCTCCCCGACGATGATCGGTTGCTTGTGGCCCGGCAATGCCTGGTCGGGGGTCGGCATCGCGAGCTTCTTGGAGGAAGAGAAGAACATGGTGCTCAGTATACGACGCACTGCGAAAACGGTTACCGTTGCCGCATGAGCGGAGTCGCTCTCCTCGGCATCTGCGGGAGCATGCGCAAAGCGTCGATGAATCGCGCGCTGTTGCTCGCGATCTCGGACCTCATGCCGCCAGACGCGACGTTCCGCTTCCACGACGGGCTCGACGAGCTCCCGATCTTCAACAGCGACCTCGAGGACCCGGCGCCGGTCGTCGCGCTCAAGGCCGCGATCGCACAGGCCGACGGCGTGATCTTCGGCGTGCCCGAGTACAACTACTCGATTCCTGGCGGGCTCAAGAACGCGCTCGATTGGGTATCCCGTCCGCCCGCGACCTCCCCGATGAGGGGCAAGCCGATCGGGCTGGTCGGCGCCGCGACCGGGATGAGCGGGACGATCCGCGCGCAGACCCACATGCGCCAGATGCTCGTCTACAGCGACTCGCCGTGCCTGCTCCAGCCCGAGGTGCTGATCCCGCGCGCGCACGAGCGGTTCGACAAGCAAGGCAACCTCACCGACGAATCGACGAAGCAACTGCTCGAGCGCTTCGCGGTCGCGATGGTCGCGTTCGTCCGCCGGATGAAGCCGGTCGGGGCGGATACCTAGTTACTTGAGACCGTTGCGCCAGAGCAGGCGGTAGAGGTGCGCGCGATCGACGCCGGCGGCGCGCGCGGCGGCGGTGACGTTGCCGTCGTGCTTGGCGAGGAGGTCCGTGAGATACGCGTGCTCGAACACCTTCACCCAACGCTCGCGCGCCTGTTCGAGCGGCTCGTTCGCGACGTGTGGATCGACCGGCGTTGCGTGCGCGGCGGGCGGCAGCGGTGCGCGGAGCGCGAGGCAACGCTCGAGGTAGTTGCGCAGCTCGCGCACGTTGCCGGGCCACGCGTGCGCGGCTAGCGCCTCGTAGAATGAAGGCGTGCGCAGCGTCGCGACGAGCGGATGATCGGTCGCGTGCAGCTGTTCGAGGATCGTGTCGACGAGGAGCGCGAGGTCTTCGCGGCGCTCGCGCAGCGCGGGCAACCGGATCTCGACGACCGCGAGCCGATAGTAAAGGTCGGCGCGAAACTGCGCCTCGTTGACCGCGCCGCGCAGATCGCGATGCGTCGCGGCGACGACGCGGACGTTGACTGGCCGGTACGCCGTCTCGCCGATCCGGCGAACCTCGCGCGCCTCGAGCACGCGCAACAGCTTCGGTTGCAGTCCGAGCGGGAGCTCGCCGATCTCGTCGAGCAGTACCGTGCCGCCGGCCGCGGCTTCGAAGATGCCCGCGCGATCCTGTTCCGCGCCGGTGAACGCGCCGCGCGCGTGGCCGAACAGCTCGGCATCGAGCAGCTCCGGCGGCAGCGCACCGCAATCGACGACGAGCAACGGCGCACCGGCACGCGGCGAGGCGGCGTGGAGCGACTCCGCGGCGAGCTCCTTGCCGGTGCCGGTCTCGCCGGCGAGCAACACCGTCGTCTCGCTCGGCGCGACGCGGGCGAGCTCAGCCATCACCGCGCGGATCGCCGCCGAGCCGCCCACGAACCGACCGAACTTCTCTGCCGGGGCGAGCGGGATGTCGGCGTGGCCCGCCTCGTGCTGGAAGCGGAGGTGCGAGGTGCCGATCACGATCAGCGCGTGATCGCGCAGCGGTGCCTCGAGCACCGGCACGCTATCGACCGTCGTGCCGTTGCGGCTCCGCAGGTCGCGGACGATCACCGCATGCTCGCCGAGCTCGAGCTCGCAGTGGAACCGCGACACCGCGCGGTCGGTCAGCCGGAGATTCGCGATCTCGTGCGTGCCGATCGTCAACCGGTCGCGCGTCGACAGCAGGCTCGTGCCGCGATCCGGCCCGTCCTCGACGGTGATCCGGAACTGACGGACGCGAACCCGATCGCGCTGGGTTTCGCGCAGCGGCTCGGTCGTGATCGCCCATGGATCCGCCACGTCGCGAGTAGACCACAGGTGCTACGCTCTCTGCCGGTGGCAACGCCCTTGGCCCGCGTCGGGCGCTACGAGCTCGAGCACCCGCTAGCGCGCGGCGGTATGGCAGAGGTATTCGTCGCGCGGCTCGTCGACGACGAAGGCTTCGCGCGCCGGGTCGCGCTCAAGCGCGCGCTACCGGAGCTGAACCGCGATCGCGCGTTCGCCGACATGTTCCGGGCCGAGGCCCGGCTCGCGGCGTCGCTCGCGCATCACAACATCGTCGCGGTCCACGATCTCGGCGAGGACAACCACGGCTTGTTCCTCGTGATGGAGCTGCTCCACGGCGCTGATGTCGGCGCTTTGCTCCGCGCCGCACCCGAGCCGATTCCGTTCCCGATCGCGCTCGCGATCGTCGGCGACGCGTGCGCCGGCCTTCATCACGCACACGAGCGGCGCGACGCGGAGGGCACGCCGCTCGGCATCGTCCATCGCGATATCTCGCCGCAGAACCTGTTCGTCACGTTCGACGGCTGCACGAAGCTGCTCGACTTCGGGATCGCGAAGGCGATCGATCAGCTCGGCGATCGCGCGACGCGGACGGGCACGCTGCGCGGCAAGGTCCCCTACATGTCGCCCGAGCAGTGCCGCGGCGAGGTGCTCGACCGCCGCACCGACGTGTTCTCGCTCGGCATCGTGCTGTGGGAGCTCGTCACCGGCGAGCGCCTCTACGGCGCGCGCGGCGAGAGCGACTTCGAGGTGTTCAAGCAGATCTCCGATCGCGATGCTCCAGATCCGAGCGAGCGTCGCGCCGATACGCCTCCAGCGCTCGCCCGCGTGATCGCGAAGGCACTCGCCCGCGCTCGCGACGCGCGCTATCCGACGATCGCCGCGTTCCACGATGACCTCGAAGCGCTGACCTCGGGCCCTGCCCCGTTGCTCTCGGTCGCGACGCCGCGCGAGGTCGGTCGCTACGTCGCCGCGCGGTTCCCCGATCGCGCCGAAGCGTGGAAGCGCGGCACGCTCGTCGATGCACCGCAGCCGCGCGTGACCGCACCGCTCGCCGCGGCGACGCGACCGGTCGAAGACTTCGATGTCCCGGCGACGCGGCAATCTCCGAACGCCGCGACGGTCACCCGCGTCCCCACGATCCCACCGGCACCCGCCAAGTCGTGGCGCTGGATCGCGCCGCTCGCGGTCGCCGCGGTCGCGGTCGCCGTCGCAGGCGGCTATCTCGCCGGCCACCGTGGCTCGCCCGTCGCGACGAGCACCGCCGCGCCTGCATCCGCGCCGCTCGCCACGTCCCCGCCGCCGCTCGGCAGCGCCGTCGCACCGGTGCCCGACGATGCGATGTGGTTCCAGGCCGACGACTACCTCGTCTCGGACTATCCGTACACGAATGCGCGGCGCGACTCGCTGCACGTCGCGAAGCTCATCGGTCCAGCGCCTCCGAAGGGTGGACGCGCGCACTTCATCGATGCAACGGGGCGCGAGTCCGATACCGAGGCGTACTGGCAGACGCGTGCCGCGACCCTCGCCGACCTCACGATCGGTGCCCTCGCGTTTTGCCACGTCCAGCTCAGCTTGCGCACCGGCACCGTGCCGACGTCGCGCGACGATGCGCGCATGAACGAGTGGGCGGTCGCGCGCGTCACCGACATCACGCAGCTCGCAAGCGGCAGCGCCCGCGTCGGCGATGCCGACTGCCCGATCGGCGCGATCCGCGTCGCTCGCTAGCTCCGGTCACGGCGTCGCGACACCGAGCGCCTTCTCCGTGCACATGCGCACGTTTTTCATGATCTCCCGATATCGCACGAGCTCGTCATTCGAGAACTCCGGGTCCTTGGGATGGACCAAGTTCTGTTCTTGCCCGTAGTTCCTCATGTCGTCGGAGACACGGCGAGCGCAGGCCTGATCGGTACACGCGCACATCTGATCTCGGAATTGCGCGGCGGCATTCAGGATCTCGTCCAAGAACTTCTGTTCGGCGAACAGCGACGGACGTCCGAGATCGAACTTCTTTTCGCACGAAGCCAGGTCATTCGTCGTGCGAGCGGCAGCAATGCACTTCCGTGCCGGCATTGTCCATCCACTCACCTCGCACTGACCGATCGCGAGCTTGACGTCACGGTCCTCGAGCTTTGCAGCTTCGCCTTGTTCGATCGCGTCTCTGCAAGTGAGCTCGGGCGTCGCCTCCGCCGCGGGCCTCACGATCGGCGGAGCTGTCGGTGCGTAGCCACCACAGGCGCCAACGACCAGGATCAGCGCTAAGCGCGAGCTCACGGCGTAGCGCCGCTCATCGCCTTTTGCATGCAGCGGCCCATGTCCTCGCCGGTCTGGGTGAGCTGCTTGGTCTCCTCTTCGGTCAGCTTCGGCGGGTCCGGATTGTCTCGCGCTTCTTGCTGTCCAAACTTCGTTAGCTCTTCGGAGACGTGCTGCGCGCACGCCATGTCCTTGCACGCGCACATCTGATCGCGAATCCGAGCCATCTCTGCCATCACTCGCTTGGACCGGTTCGGATCGCCGAAGATGCCGCGCTCGCCGAGTTTGAACGTGCCGCCGCACTTCGTTACATCGGCGCTCGCGTGTACAGCCGCAATGCACTTGCGCGCGTCGAGTGACCAGCCCTGCTGTTCGCACTCGCCGATCGCCATCGTGACGTCGTGTGCGCGCAGATCCGTCGCCGAGCCGGCTTTCTCGACCGCATCCTTGCAACTCGGCCCCGGCTGCGACGCCGTACATGCACCCGCCATCGAAACAACCAACACCAACACCACTCGTTTCATCGCGCTAGGCTAACAGACCCCGGTGTTGCGCGCGACGCGACAACCCGGCTCGCAACTGCTCGCAACTGCTGCGCGTTCCGCTGGTCTCGCGGTTGCTCTATCCGCAGCCATGCGAGCAATCCTGGCACTGATGATCCTCTCGGCGTGTACGGGCGGTGGCGACGACGGCATGGACGGCGGCATGACCGGCAGCGGCAGCGATGCACCTGCGTGGAGCGGCGGGCCGAGCGGCCACGTCTACACCTACTCGGGTCCGCTCTACGATCTCGACGCGCGCGACGGTCACGTCCTGCGCCAGATCGCGGTGCACTCGGCGAGCAACATGGTCGCGAGCCCCGACACCGCGTACTTCGATTCGTTCGACACGATGGGCACTGGTCGCGCGTTCGCGCTGCCACCGGCAGCGACCACGGCGACCCAGATCTCCGATACGAACCTCTCGGCGATCTACGGCGTGACCGGCGGCGAGCTGATCGGCGAGATCAACGAGGAGAAGATCGCGCGGGTCGACGTCGCGACCGGTGCGGTAACGACGTTCCCGTTTCCGAGCACGCCCCAGCACGTGTTCATCTGCGAGAACGGTTCGCTGTCGGGAACGACCGTCTATCTCGTGTGCAACTCGCAGACGGTGTCGTCGACCGGCATCACGAACGACGCCGGGATGCTGACGTTCGACCTCGCGACGAACACCTACGGCCCGTACGTCGTCGTCACCGCGACGCCCGGCGATCTGACGATGGCGAGCAACGTCACGAACACGCCGAGCGGCGCGATCTTCACGCTGTACACCGGCACCGCACCGAACGGCGCCACGATGGGCACCCGCGCGGTCTACAAGATCACCGGCACGACCGTGTCGGCGCCGGTCGCGATCACCGGTAACAGTAACGACCTCGACGAGCAGGGCGGCATCGGCAACACCGTGTTCATCGCGCTGACCACCGACGACACGGTGATTCCGTTCGACGCCGCGACGATGACGCCCGGGCTGCCGATCAACGTGTTTCGCCCGGCCCACCTGCGCACCGGCGGTGGCCAGGTCTGGATCGGCACCGCGCAGCACGACGGCCGACTCGCGAAGCTCGATCCGGCGACCCGCGACGTCGTCTACAAGTCGTTCCCGCTGCTCGTGTCGACGGAGATCAGCTGGCTCGCCTACGGCGGCGAGTGATCACTTCGGCAGCTTCGCCTTCGCGAAGCTCGCCCACGCCGCGTCGTAGTCGCGCTGCAAGGCCGGCGATTCGAGCGCGGCCTTCGTCGGTGCGACCACCCAGCGGGTCTCGAACATGAACGCGAGCGTGTCGGTCAGCTTGTGCGGCGCGAGGTCGGCGGCGACCGCCTTGTCGTAGCTCGCGCGATCCGGACCGTGAGCGTTCATGCAGTTGTGGAGCGACGCACCGCCGGGCACGAACCCTTCGGCCTTCGCGTCGTACTGGCCGCGAACGAGGCCCATCAGCTCGCTCATGATGTTGCGATGAAACCACGGCGGCCGGAACGTGTTCTCGGCGACCATCCAGCGCGGCGGGAAGATCACGAAATCGCAGTTCGCGACGCCGGGTGTATCGCTCGGCGAGGTCAGCACCGTGAAGATCGAGGGATCGGGGTGGTCGAAGCTGACGGTGTTGATCGTGTTGAACCGCGCGAGGTCGTACTTGTACGGCGCGTAGTTGCCGTGCCACGCGACGATATCGAACGGCGAGTGATCGATCGTCGTCGCCCACAGGCCGCCCTGGAACTTCTGGATCAGCTTCGTCGGCCGATCGAGGTCCTCGAACGCGGCGACCGGCGCGAGGAAGTCACGCGGGTTCGCGAGCCCGTTCGAGCCGATCGGGCCGAGCTCGGGAAGCCGGAACGGCGCACCGTAGTTCTCGCCGACGTAGCCGCGCGCTTCACCGGTGAGCTCGACGCGGAACCGCACGCCGCGCGGGATGATCGAGATCTCGCCGGGCGCGACGTCGAGGATGCCGAGCTCGGTCACGAGCTTCAGCGCGCCCTGCTGCGGCACGATCACGAGCTCGCCGTCGGAATTCGAGAACGCGGTGTCGACCATCGACCGGTTCGCCGCGTAGACGTGGACCACGGCACCCGCGCCGATCGCGGGCGAGCCGTTGCCTGCGAGCGTGACGAGCCCTTCGACGAACGTCGTCGGCGCGCTTGGCATCGCGAGCGGTGACCAGCGCAATCGGTTCGGCGTCGGTGGCACTTCGTCGAACGGACCCGAGCACAGCTGGCCCCGTGCGATCGGCTCGAACGGTGCGTGCGCCGCGCTCGGCCGGATCCGATAGACCCACGTGCGCTTGTTCTGGCCGCGCGGTGCGGTGAACGCGGAGCCCGAGAGCTGCTCGGCGTAGAGGCCGAACGGCACCTGCTGCGGTGAGTTCTGGCCGACGGGCAGAGCACCCGCGACGGCTTCGGTCGCTTGCTCGTTCCCGAAGCCGCTGAGGTACTTCACACCAGACCGCGCTGGCGCTGATCGCGCTCGATGCTCTCGAACAGCGCGCGGAAGTTACCGGCGCCGAAGCTCTTGCCGCCCTTGCGCTGGATGATCTCGTAGAAGAACGGCCCGGCCTTCGGGTCGTTGTAGAGCCCGGCCGACTCCTTCAAGAAGATCTGGAGCATGTACTCGTAGAAGTGATCGCCGTCGAGCAGGACCTCGAGCTCGCGCAGCACCTCGATGTCCTCGTCGATCTTGCCGACGCCACTCTGCGTGATCCGCTCCGGCAGCATGTCGTAGTACGTGCCCGGCGTCGGCATGAAGGTGACGCCGTTGCCGCGCAACTCGCGCACCGCCGTGAGGATATCGCGCACCGTCATCGCGACGTGCTGGACGCCGTCGCCGCGGAGCTCTTCATTGAAGATGTTGATCTGCGAGCTCTTGAAGAACGGCCGTTGCGGCTCGTTGTTCGCGAACTTCACGCCCGAATTCGGATCCCACACGACGATCGACTTCAGGCCCGAGCCGGTCTTGCGGCTCGGATCGACGTCCTGGGTGTGGAACTTGACCTCCCACATCTGCTCGAACGCCATCACGTGCTGCATCCACAGCAGCATCGGCTTCATCGTCTGGAAGTTCGCCGTGACGTGATCGATGTCCTCGAACCCGAACCGGTTCTTGCCGCCACCTTGATGCGGCACGGCGCCGGGGAACAGCGGCGGCGAGCCGACGCTCTGGCGGAACCGGAACGTGCAATCGCCGAACGGCGTCGCGATCGAGAACATCTTGAGCGTGCCGGTCGGGTGCTCGCTCGTGTGGATGTCGTCGATCGGCGTGCCGCCGCGCTCCTCGAGCAGGCGGAACGTCTTCTCGATGTCCTCGACCTCGAAGATCAACGTGCCGACGCCGTCGGGATGCTTCGCGAGGAAGCGCGCCGCGCGACCGCCCTCGCCTACCGGCTGGCTGCACACGACCTTGATGTTGCCGGCCTCGAACGCGGCCGACTTCTGGCGGCCTTTCTGCTCGAGCTCTGGCGAGCTGCGCCAGGTCTCCGCGAAGTCGAGCTTGTCGACGTAGAACTTCCGCGACCGCTCGAGGTCGTGCACGTAGTAGTGGATGCCGTCGAGCCGCTTGATGCCGAGTGATTCGAGCTTGGTCATGGTTACTTCACCGCGTCGGGTTGCTGGTCGGGGGCCGCGTTCTTGAATCCTGGGAGCGCGAGACAGCGCTCTTCGATCCGGAGCAATTGCTCGTGCCGTGCAACGTCTGCGCCGAACCGACGCGCAGAAGCGAGCTGCGGAACGAGGCAGCAATCGGCGATCGAGACTTCATCACCGACGCAAAATTTGCCGGCGGTCTCGGCGGCGGCCGCAGCGAATGCGCCGAGGCCGGTCTCGATGAAGCCCTTCGTCCACACGGTGACGTCGGCGCCGAGCGTCTTGATCTGATTCGTGACGGTCAGGTTCTGGAGCGGCTGGATGCCGCTGTTGATCGTCTCTGCCAATGCACGCGCGGCGGCGCGCTTGTACGGATCCTTCGGCATCAGCGGGATCGCCGGAAACCGCTCGTCGAGGAACTCCATGATCGGCAGCGACTGGCGCAGCGTGTGAACCGCACCGTCCTCTTCCGTGATCTGCAGCGTCGGGACCTGCTGCATCGGATTCTTCTCGCGATACGCGTCCGCGAACTGATCGCGCTTGAGGATGTTGATCACGACGTACTCGAACGCCAGCTGCTTGTGGTGCAGCGCGATCCGGACGCGATGGCTCGCCGAGCTCCGCCAGTAGTTGTGGAGGACGATCTTCACGGCGCCACCACCTTCTCGTCGATCGCGCCGAACAGGTTCGGCGTCGCCTCGATCCGGATCGTGTCGCCGACCTTCATGAACGGCGTCGTCGGCTTGCCGCCTTCGATCGTCTCGATCATCCGGCGCTCCGCGAGGCACGAGATGCCGCGCGCGCGCTCCGCGTTCGACACCGTGCCACTGCCGAGGATCGTGCCCGCGGCGAACCGGCGGGTCTTCGCGATGTGCTGGATCAGCTCGTAGAACGAGAAGTGCATCTCGGGACCGGCGTCGCAGGTGCCGACGACGTTGCCGTTGTACGTCGAGGTCACGCGAACGTGCGCGCGGCCGTCCTGCCAGGCGCTACCGAGCTCGTCGGGCGTCACCGCGAACGGCGAGAACGCGGTCGCCGGCTTGCTGTTAAAGAACCCGAAGCTCTTCGCGAGCTCGTCGGGCACCAGCGAGCGCAGCGTCCAGTCGTTCGCGAGCATCACGAGCTTCACGCACGACGCCGCTTCGCTCGCCTTCGTTCCGATCGGCGTGTCGCCGAGGACGACGACGACCTCTGACTCGAAGTCGAGGCCCCATGCCGGATCGCGAAGCACGAACGGATCGCGACAGCCGAGCAAATCGCCCGAGCCGCCTTGATAGATCAGCGGATCGGTCTCGAGCGTTTTCGGCGGCTCCGCGTTGCGCGCCTTGCGCACGAGGATCACGTGATTGAGAAACGCCGAGCCATCGATCCATTCGTACGCGCGCGGCAGCGGCGCTGCGAGCCGGGTGGGATCGACCGGAATGCCATCGAGCTCGCCGCGGTCGAGGCGCTGCGCGATCTTGCGCAGCTCGGGCTCGGCTTCGTCCCAGGTATCGAGCGCCGCCTGCAGCGTCGGCACGGCGGCGGGCGCGGCGGCTTCACCGTCGGAGCGCACGACGACCAGCCGGCCGTCTCGGGAGCCATCACGGAGCGTCGCGAGCTTCACGCCGGGACCTTATGGCGGCCCGGCAGGCCCGTCAATCGGGGTATCGTCCAGCTCCCACATGGCCAAGAAGCCCGCGCCCAAGCCCGCGAAGAAGAAGCCTGCACCCACCAAGAAGAAGCCGGTCAAGGCGCCGTCGCCGAAGCGCGACCATCGCCCGCAGATCGCCGACGAGCTCGACCTCGACGACGACACCCGCCCGGTCGTCGTCAATCCACTGACGAACCTGGACGATCCGATCAACAACCCCGACGACATCGAGGTCGACGAGGCCGCGATCGCGCAGGGTCCGACGCACGGCGGCACGCTCGAGACCCGCTCGCAGGAGCTGCGGATCCGCGGCCGCGGTGGGCGCAAGCGCTCGGGCCCGCGGACGAAGGGTCCGGGGCGCGATCGGACCAAGAAGCGCTAGTAGTCGTACTCGCGAACGAGGTTCGCAGGCCCGACCTCGCCGCGGTACTCGCGGACGTTGTTGTGGCAGCGGCCATCAGCGAGCGGTTCGGGCAACGTCACGATCGTGCGCTCGCCGATGAACTCGACATTGCCGATCGCGGTGCACGGCGCCGCGTGCACGTCGACCTGACGGATCACCTGCATCTGCGGCGAGCCCGGTCGCGCGAGCAGCGTGACGAGGATCCCCGCGAGCGCGAGGTCGCACAGGAGGCCAATCTTCGGCAGCTCGACAAACCGCATGATCTAAGAGTGACCTGCCCCGCCGCGAAGCACACTACTTTTTGATGTTCGTGGCCAACCAGGTCACGAGCGGCGCGACCTTGGTCGCGTGCCCCGCGAGCCAGTCGACGAGCTTCTTGTCGTGCAGGATGCCCTTCGGCATCGCCGGAAATCCGGCGGTTAGACCGCGCATCTTGAGGAATTCGCCGCGCGCGTGGTCGGCGGCGAACGGCTTCGGCACCTTCTTGTAGTCGTCGTGGCCACCGACGGTGTAGCCGGCCTTGCGCAGTTTGGTCACGAGCGCTGCGAGCGGCTTTCCCGACTTGTCGGCGGCGACGAGCCTCCGCCACGCGGCGAGCCGGTTGTCCTCGAAGAAGTACGTGCCGGAGCCGACGTACTCGTCCTCGAGACCGACGTGGATGTAGAGCGGCATCCCGCTCAGGTCCTTCGCGAACGGCAACACGCCCGCGATGTGGGTCTTGTACGGCGCTTTGTCCTTCGCGAACCGCGTGTCGCGATAGATCCGGAACAGCTTCGGCTTTCCGAGCGCGAGCTTGCCGTACGGCTTTTTCAGCTTCGCGCCGACCTCTTCGAGCAGCTCGGTCAGCGGCGTGACCCACTGCTCGACGTAGCGCTGCTTGTTGCGTTCGAACCAGTCCTTGTTCATCTCCACCGCGAGCTCGGCGAAGAACGCCGGCGCGGTGCGATCGAAGCCTCGAAACATCCGCGCAGTCTACACGCCGACGAGCTTGCCCTTCGACCAGCCGCCGATCCTTCGCAGCGCCATCGGTGCGAGCCGCTGCATCGTCGCGATCACCCGCGCATCCTTGCCGACCGTGCGGACGGCCGGGTTCGTATGAACCGCGGCGAGGATCGCGTCGGCGACCTTCTCCGGCGCGAGGCCACGCTTGAAGGTCTTCACCATCTTGTCCTTCTGCTTGTTCAGCTTCGCCCCCGAGAGCCGACCGTCCTCGATGATCGCCGTGTTGATCAGGCCCGGGCAGATCGCGGTGACGCCGATGTGGTGCGGCGCGAGCTCCGCGCGCAGCGACTCCGAGAAACCGCGCACCGCGAACTTCGTCGCCGCATAGGCGGTCACGCTCGGCGGACCGTAGATGCCGAGGATGCTCGAGATGTTGACGATGTGGCCGCCGCGCTTCGCCTCGACCATGTTCGGCGCGAAGAAGTGGCAGCCATGAATGACGCCCTTCAGGTTGATGCCGATGATCCAGTCGAAGTCATCGAGCGTGGTATCGAGGAAGTTGCCGCCGAGGCCGACGCCCGCGTTGTTGATGACGACATCCGCCGCCGGTGCGGTCGCGTGGACCGCTCCGGCGAACGCCGACATCTGCGCGCGATCCGCGACATCGACGCGGCGGACGACGAGCTTGCGATCGCCGAGCTCGGTCGCGAGCGTATCGAGCCGCGCCTGATCGACATCGCAGGCGGCGATCCGCGCACCATGTTTCGCGAACAGGAGAGCGGTCGCACGACCGATCCCACTGCCCGCACCCGTGATGACGACGACGCGATCTTGGAGATTCATGCTGCCTCGGTGAATGCCATGCCATGAGCGGCGAACCACGCGCGAGCGAGATGCTCGTTGTGGTTGTCGCTCGGGTGAAAGTCGCGGCGAATGTACTGCCGGATCCCGCGCAGGAACACGCGCGTGATCACGGGGCCGTCGCCGCGCGCGCGCTCGCCTTGGCGGAGGCCCTTCATCTGGCGGCGCAAACCGCGCCAGCCGAGCTTCTCCTGGCGGAGCAGCATGATCGCGCCCCAGAACCAGAACGCGGAGAGCAGCACGGTCGCGTGGGCGAGGCCCGCGATGCGAAGCGCGTACGACGGATCGACCTGCTGGAGCACGTCGAACGCGACGGCCTTGTGCTCGATCTCCTCGGCGGCGTGCCACGCGAGCAGCTTCTGCATCGTCGGATGGAGCTGGTCGAGGATGCCCTTGTCGAACGAGCCCTCGGCGAGGATCGCGGTGAAGTGCTCCGCCGCGGCGGTCCCCGCGAGGTTCAGCTTCGGCGGCATCCGCTTCTCGATCCACGACGTGATCGTTTTGTAGCGGTCGAGGAACCGATCGATCTCGAAGCCCTGCGCGCGAAGCACCGCATTGAGCTCGTCGTGCGCATGCGCGTGGTGGCCCTCCTGCTTGGAGAACGCCTTGACCTGCGCGAGCAGCGTCGGGTCCTGGATCTCGTCGAGGAAGTGATAGACCGAGCGGACGAAGAACCGCTCGCCGTGCGGGAACAGCATGTTGATGCCGTTCGAGATCGCGGTCGCGAGGGCGCTGCCACCGGCCCAATGGCGGGGGACGTCGGTGACGTCGATGCCAGGGTCGCGCGGAATCGGGATCGCCATATCCTCATCGTAGCTCGTATTGACCCATAGTCAATAGCGGTGATGTATAGTCACCGCCGTGCCACCGGTCCGTCGAGCCATCCGCCGCATCGCGAAGGTCGCGACTCGCGGTCAGCGCCGCCCGCGCGTGCGCCTGGACAATGATGCCAGGCGAGCCCAGCTGTTGTTGCTCGCGCGCAAGGCGTTCAGCGATCGCTCGTACGACGAGGTCTCGATCGATGACCTCGCCCGCGAGGCGAAGATCTCGAAGGGCCTGCTCTATCACTACTTCCCGACGAAGCGCGACCTCTACGTCGCCGGCCTCCGCGAGATCGCGGACGAGCTGGTCGAGCGGGTCAATGCGGTGCCCACGAACCTGCCGCCGGCGGAGCGCGTCCGCGCCGGGCTCGACGCATACCTCGAGCACATCAGCCATCACGCGCGCGCGTACGTGTCGCTCATGCGCGGTGGCATCGGCTCGGATCCCGAGGTCGCCGCGGTGATCGAAGGCGTGCGCCGCCGGCTCTCGGATCGCTTCCTCGATGGCTCGCCGTTCAAGCCGATGCTCGCGGGCAACCCGAAGTTCGAGTCGACGCTCGCCGGTTGGATCGGCTTCGTCGAGCACGCGACGATCGACTGGTGCGCGAACCCGAAGCTCACGCGCGAAGAGCTCCGCGATCTGCTCTCGCAGATCCTGCTCGCGATCATGACGGCGATCACGCCGCAGTTGCTGCGGAACTAGGCCAAGTCGAACACGAGCACTTCGGCGTCGCTCGCTGCAGTGATCTGGAGATTTCCCGCGCCGCTGATCGCCGCACCATCGCCGGCGACGAGCTCCTTGTCGTTGAGGCGGACCGCGCCCTTCGCGACCTGGACCCACGCATAGCGGCCGGTGGTCACTGCATGCTCGACCTTCTCGCCTGGCTTCAACACGGCCGCGGCGAGCGTCATGTCCTGGTGCACGGTCACCGAGCCATCGCGACCATCCGGCGAAGCGACGACGCGCAACTTGCCCGCGCGATCGGGGAACGCCTTCTGCTCGTAGCTCGGCGCGAGCCCCTGCTTCGCGGGCAGGATCCAGATCTGATAGAAGTGCACCGCGTCGCGCTTGTTCGGATTCATCTCCGAGTGCGTGACACCGGTGCCCGCGGTCATTCGCTGGACGTCGCCGGGGCGGATCACCGAGCCGTTGCCCATCGAGTCCTGATGGCCGAGCTCGCCTTCGAGCACGTACGTCAGGATCTCCATGTTCGCGTGCGGGTGCTTGCCGAACCCGCGGTCCGCAGACACGCGGTCTTCATTGATCACCCGGAGCGCGCGAAACCCCATGTGGTTGGGGTCGTAGTAGTCGGCGAACGAAAACGTGTGCTTGGTGTCGAGCCAGCCGTGGTTCGCACCACCACGCTCGCCGGCCCGCCTGATTTGCATATCCATAGCCGCTCTAGCTAGCCACGTTCGAACACCAGCGGAAGGGTCACGCGGCTCGCGCCACGTTGTTTCGCGAACTTCCAGCTCGCAATAGTCTTTCTCAATTTCGCGACGAGACGGACGCGATCCGCCTCGTCGACGGCGGCGACCCGGGTCGTGTCGGAGAGGACCTTCACGCCTTCGACGGCGCCGGAGCGGCCGACCGCGAACGCCAGGGCGAGCATGCCGGCGAGCGGCGGCGCATCCGCGAGCACCGCATTCAGATCTTCGGTGCGGACCTCGAGGTCGCGCGTGCGCAGGGGGCCGATCACGAACGGGCGCGGCTGGACGAACCAACCGTGGATCACGAGCCGGCCTTCGCGCGGATCGCGCGTGCCGGTGACCTCGCGAACGCCATGCGGGATCCGTGGATCGAATGCGGTCAGCCTGCCGAACTTCGGCTCGATCGCGCGGATGAGGTCCGGCTCTTCGATCGAGCGCTCGCTCTGGAAGTCGGCCCAGTAATCGAGGACGTCGTCGCGCAGCAATAACGTCTCGCCACCGCGGAACACCCGGCCGCGCCAGTTCGTCAGCGAAAACACGAATGCCCACGGACCGTGCGGCAGATCGCCGTGGAGGTCCTGGCGACAACCATCGACGTAGCAGCTCAGCCACGGCGGCGAGATGTCGTGACAGCCAAGCGTCGCGCGCCCCCACTCGACGAGGCGACGATGGAACGCCTCGTAGATGCCGCGCGGAAAGTAGGTCCACGCGGGCGTACGTAGCGCCGTGTACTGCCCCGGCACGTGCCACCAGTCCCACACGAAGCGATCGCCGCGCGTGCTCCGCGGTTCGCGAAACCGCTCGTCGAACACGGCGCGCAGCTGCTTCGCCTCCGGTGCGAAGTTATCCACGATCAAGGCGCTGCGCATCGAGCGCCGTGAATACACCGAAAACGCAAACGCCGCCGAGACCGGCGGCGCTCACGCATGAACAACGAGTGCTTACTTCGCGGCCGGCTTCTTCGCGTCCTTCGCGTCGGTCTTCGCGTCGGTCTTCGCCGGCGCCTTGGTGTCCTTCGCCTTCGCGTCGGTCTTCGCGGGCGCCTTGGCGTCCTTCGCGTCGGTCTTCGCATCCGACTTCGCGGCCGGCGCGTCCTTCTTCGGGGCATCGGCGAACGAGACGGCGGGGACGAGGAACGAGAGAACGAGAGCGGCCTTGATGATGTTGCGCATTAGAGATCTCCTAGATCTGGATGTTGAAAACTTCGCTCGTGAACGGGCAACCCCATGTGCACCGGCTGTGCCGTGAGACGCGCGCGATTTCACCGGGTTGCGATGCGTTTTTCGGAGGCCGAAAGCCTCGGGGGGCATTACACCCGAGGCAGCAATAAATCGTCCGTGTCGATCGTCTACACGCGCACCCACAGGTACGCCTGCTCGACGACAGCAAATCCACCGACGGTGGAATGCTTGGTAGGGCCGACGGCGCCGCCCATCGCTTCGTAGAAGCGACGCGCGTGAGGATTGTTCGCGAGCACCCACACGATCATCGAGTGCATCCCCCGCGACGGCATCCACTCGCGCACGCGCTCGAACATCTCGCGGCCGAGCCCGTATCGCTTCGCGTGGTACGCGAAGTAGATCGCGTAGACCTCGCCGGCGTATTGCGGGGTACCGCGGCTCGCACCGGCATCGCAGAACCCGACGATATCGCCGCTGCTCACATCGTACGCGACGAGGTGAAGACCGCTGCGTGTGCGCAGGATCCGCTCGCGCGAGACGAGGCGCTGGCCGACATCGATCCGGCCGAGCACGTGATCCGGAAGGATCCCGCGATAACTCTCCTGCCAGCTCTCGGCGTGGACGCGGGCGATGCCGCGCGCATCTTCGAGAGTCGCCTCGCGGACCGCGAACCGCATCCCGAGAGGCTAATACGTGCTCTTGCCGGCGCGTACTGACCAACCGGCTAGCCGCCCGCTCTAGCCATCGTTCACGCCCCACCGCAACAGCTTGCGGTAGAGCGTCTTGCGGTCGAGGCCGAGGATCTTCGCGGCATCGGTGCGGTTGCTGTGACACGCCTCGAGGACGCGCAGCACGTGGCGGCGCTCGACCTCTTCGAGCGTGAGGAGCTCGGGCAGCTCGTTCGCCGTGATGCTCGTCGAGCGCGGGGCCTGGCGATTGCGGATCTTGTCGGGCAAGTCTTCCACCTGGATCTCCTCGAAGTGCGCGAGCGCGACCGCGCGTTCGAGGCAGTTGCCGAGCTCGCGCACGTTGCCGGGCCAGTCGTAGCCGACGAGCCGCTCGGCGGCCGCTGGTGACAGGCCCATGACCTTCTTGTCGAAGATCGCCGCGTACTGGCGCAGCATGTGCTGCGCGAGCAAGAGGACGTCGCCGCCACGCGCGCGCAGCGGCGGCAGCGGGATGTGGATCACGTTGATCCGGTAGTAGAGGTCCTCGCGAAACGCCTTCGCCTCGACCATCTCTTCGAGGTCGCGGTTCGTCGCCGTGATCAGGCGAACGTCGACGGAGATTTCGCTCTCCGCGCCGACCGGCCGGATCTTGCGCTCCTGGATCGCGCGCAGCACCTTTGGCTGCATCGAGATCGCCATCTCGCCGATCTCGTCGAGGAACAGCGTGCCGCCGTTCGCCTGCGCGAACAGACCCTGGCGCGACTGCTTCGCATCGGTGAACGCGCCCTTCGCGTGACCGAACAGCTCGCTCTCGAGCAGCGCCTCGGGCACGGCCGCGCAGTTGATCGCGACGAACGGCGCTTCCTTGCGGCGCGAGCGCTCGTGGATCTCGCGCGCGACAACTTCCTTACCGGTGCCGCTCTCGCCGGTGATCAACACCGTCGCGTCGGTCGCCGAGACCTGATCGATCAGCGTGTACGTCTGCTGCATCGCCGGCGATGCGCCGACGAGGCTGCCCTTCCCGCGGGTCGAAGCGACGACCTCGCGGAGGCGCTTGACCTCGCCCGACAGCCGGCGGCGCTCGGCCGCGCGGCGGATCGCGATCGCGAGCGCCTCGATCTCGACGGGCTTGGTGACGAAGTCGTACGCACCCGCGCGGATCGCACCGACCGCGGTCTCGAACGAGCCGAACGCGGTCAGCACGATCACCGGGAGGTCCGGGCGATCCGCGACGAGCGTCTGACACAGCTCGAGGCCGGTCATCCCCTTCATGTTGAGATCGGTGACGACGACGTCGACATCGTGCTCCGTCAACCCGGCGAGCGCGTCTGCACCGTTCGAGAACGGCACCACGACGAAGCCTCGCTTCTTCAAGCCGAGCTGGACGAGCTCGACCATCTCTTTCTCGTCGTCGATGACGAACACTTTCGTCTGCGCGGTCATGCTGCAACTTCCTTCACGGCGGCCGCTCCGGCCGGCAAGTACACGGTGAACGTCGCGCCCTTCTTCGGCGCCGACTCGACATCGATCCAACCACCGTGCTCGCGCACGATGCCCCACGTCACGCTGAGGCCGAGGCCGGTGCCGTCTCCGACCGGCTTGGTCGTGAAGAACGGCTCGAAGATCCGCCGGCTGGTCTCGTCATCCATTCCAATACCCGTATCCGCGATCTTGATCGCGAGCCACTCTCTGCTGGCACTCTCGACATACGGTGGGGCGGTCTGGTCGACGCGCTCGGCGCTGATCGTCACCGAGCCACCGCTCGGCGTCGCCTGGATCGCGTTGACGACCAGGTTGATCAACACCTGGTTGAGCTGGCCGTCATCGGCCTCGACCCGAAGCGAGTCGTCGTGCGGCGGCACGTGGATCTCGACCTGCGCCTTCTTCGAGATCGTCGCGACGAGCTCGGCGACGCGCGCCGCCATGACGGTGACGTTGACCGGCGCCTTCTGGAGCGCACGTGGCCGCGCGAAATCGAGCAGCTGGCGGATCATCGCGGTCATGCGATCCGATTGCTCGGCGATGATCCGCGCCGAGTCGACCGCATCCGCGCCGTCGACCTCGCCATCGCGGATCAACCGCGCGCGACCCGAGACGACGTTGAGCGGCGTGCCGAGCTCGTGCGCGATGCCCGACGCGAGCTTGCCGACGGTCGTCAGCCGATCGGCGTGGCGCAGCTGATCGGTCGCGGCTTCGCGCGCGCTGCGCTCCTCCGACAGCCGATCGCACATCAGGTTGATCTCGGTCGCGAGCTCGCCGAGCTCGTCGCGCTGGCGCAGCGTGAGCGGGCCTTCGAGATCGCCGGCGCCGACCCGCCGCGCTTTCGCCGCGAGCCGCGACACCGGCCGACCGATAAACAACATGCCGAGGACGAGCGCGAGCGTCGCCGCGATCACGACCTCGCTGATCGAGCCGAGGATCTGGTTGCGCAGCGAGTCCGCGGTGTATTTGTCGAGGTCGGCGAGGTTCTGCGCGATCTCGATGCCGCCCTCGCGGCGCTCGATCGGCGGTGGCTCGTGCGACGTCACGGTCGGCGGAGGATCGGGCGCGACGACCGGGATGTACGTGAGCAGCGCGTTCGAAGCTTCGTCCTTGATCGTGACGGTCTGGCCCTCGTGCATCGGCGCGAGCGCTTCTTTCGACGCGTGCGGTGGATCGGTGCGCGCGTCGAGCCAGACCCAGCGCGCCTTGATGAACTGGCTCTTGCTCGACGCCATCAGGAGGAATTCACGCGCCGTCGCTTCACCGTCGCGGGCCCACACTTCGGCCATGCCGCGCGCTAGCGCTCGCCCGAGCGCGGTCGCCTCAGCGCGCATCTGCTTGTCGAAGACCTCGCGCTCGCGGCGATAGTCGAAGAAAGCTTGGATCAACGCGACGATGGCAACCCCGACCACCAGCGCGGCGATGAACTTTCGGGTGAGCTTCATCCCTCCAAAGAGTTCTACCGCATCCATCTCAGCAAGACTCCTGGAAGATCCCACCACTACGCGCCCGCCTAAACCGTGAAGAAACCATGAATGCAGGTGGCCCGGAACATGAACTTACCGAGGCTGTGACGCCCAAAACCATCCTCGTTCCTACCGACCTCGGCGAGGGCGCCGATGCGGCGTTGGACTACGCGTGCGACCTCGCCAAATCGTTCGGCGCACGCATTCACCTGGTCTCGGCGATCGCGATTCCCGCGCTCGGGGTCCCCGAGCTCGGCGTCGCGATGAGCGGCTCCGTCGTCGACGGCATGATGGCCGACACGCTGCACGGGCTCGAGGCGCTCGTCGCGCGCTACAGCCATTGCGGCGCGATGGCGAAGCCGATCCTGAAGAGCGGCGATCCGGTCGACATCATCAACGAAACCGCGGCCGAGGTCGGCGCGGACCTGATCGTGATGACGACCCACGGCCGGACCGGCGTCGCGCGCTGGCTGCTCGGCAGCGTCGCGGAACAGGTCGTTCGCACGTCCACCGTCCCCGTCCTGACGATCCACGTCGCGCCGCACAAAGCAGCCGCGTAAGCTGGTTCCATGCTGAGCGAGCAGCTCGAGCACCGCGGGATTCGCGACGAGCGCGTGCTCGCCGCGTTCGCTGCCGTGCCGCGCGAGCTGTTCGTGACCGCCGAGCACCGCGACGACGCTTACGCCGATTCGCCGCTGCCGATCGGTTACGGTCAGACCATCTCGCAGCCGTACGTCGTCGCGCTCACCGCGCAGGCGCTCGGCCTCCGGGGCAACGAGCGCGTGCTCGAGATCGGCGCCGGCTCGGGCTACGCGGCCGCGATCCTCGGCCAGCTCGCGCGCGAGGTGATCACGATCGAACGAATCGCGGAGCTCGCGGCGGCCGCTGCGGCGAATCTGCGCAAGGCGAACATCGCGAACGTCTCCGTCCACGTCGGCGATGGCACGCTCGGCTGGCCGCAGGGTGCGCCGTACGACGCGATCGCGGTCGCGGCGAATGCGCCGGCGCCGCCGCGCTCGCTGCTCGATCAACTCGCGGTCGGTGGTCGCCTCGTGCTGCCGTACGGCTACGACGATCACCAGCGGCTCGTCCGGATCATGCGCGAGCCGACGAAGTTCGTCGAGACCGACCTCGGCGCGGTGCGGTTCGTCCCGCTGGTCGGCGCCGAAGGTTGGTAGCGCGTCGCAGGCGTCGCATGCGTCATGCGCCTGTCGCACGTTTTTTCCGACGACAAGATGGTCTAGCGTGCTCCCCATGCGAAGCCTCCTTTATGCGGCGCTGCTCGCCGCGTGTTCGTCCTCGCCGAAGCCCGCACCGGTCGCCGCACCGACGCCGCCGGCGGATCAACCTGCTGCACCGGGTGCGCCCGCGCCGCCTGCTGCAGCACCGACGGTCAAGGTCGTCTCCGGCGACACGCCGTGGGCCGATACCGATGGCAACACGTTCATCGTGCCCGACGGCTGGAAGGTCGCGACGCTCGACACGATGACGGTCGTGACCGCGCCCGAGGGCGACTCGCACATCGCGTTCGTCGATGTCTCCGCGCCGTCGCAAGAAGCCGCGCTCGCCGCGGGCTGGAAGGCGTACAAGCCCGACGCGAAGTGGCCACTGATCGCGCAGACCGATTCTCCGGATCGCGATGGCTGGTCGAAGGGCAAGAGCTTCGAATATCAGACCTCGCCGAACGAGAAGCGCAGCGTGTCGGCCTCGACGATCTTCGCGAACGGCCGCTGGCTGGTGGTCGTCATCGATTTCGCGAACGCGACCGGTGAGAAGCGAGGCGGCCAGGCCGGCAAGATCTTCAGCCACCTCTATCCGAAGGGGTTCTCGCGCGAGTCGTTCGCGGGCAAGCCCGCCGCGAAGCTCGATGCCGCGAAGATCGAGTCGCTGAAGAAGTTCGTGACCGACGCCGAGACCGCGACCGGCGTTCCAGGTGTGTCGTTCGGTGTGATCCAGGACGGCAAGGTCGTCTACGCCGGTGGCATCGGCGTGCGCGAGCTCGGCAAGAAGGAGCCGGTCGACGACAAGACGCTCTACATGATCGCGTCGAACACCAAGACGCTGACGACGCTGATGCTCGCGAAGCTCGTCGACGCGAAGAAGCTCGCCTGGGACGCGCCCGTCGTGTCGATCCTGCCGACGTTCAAGCTCGGCAGCGACGAGGTGACGAAGCACGTGCTCGTGAAGCACCTGATCTGCGCGTGCACCGGCATGCCGCGCCAGGATCTCGAGTGGCTGCTCGAGTGGAAGGGATCGACGCCCGAAACCGTGATGACGATGCTCGGCACGATGATGCCGACCTCGAAGTTCGGCGAGCTGTTCCAGTACTCGAATCTCATGGCGGCCGCCGGCGGCTACACCGGCGCGCACGCCGCGTTCCCGAAGCTCGAGCTCGGCGCCGCGTATGACAAGGCGATGCAGACGCTCGTGTTCGATCCGCTCGGCATGAAGGCGACGACGTTCGACTACGCGAAGGCGCAGCGCGCGAACCACGCGTCGCCGCACGGCATCGATATCGATGGCCATCCCGCGCGAGACATCATGGAGGAGAACTACTCGATCATCTCCGCGCGTCCCGCCGGCGCCGCGTGGAGCAACGTCGATGACCTCCTCAAGTACATCGCGATGGAGCTCGCCGAGGGCAAGACGCCCGACGGCAAGCAGTACGTCTCGAAGGAAGCGCTCGACGCGCGCCGGATCCCGAACGTCGCGATCGGCGCCGATGCCGCGTACGGCATGGGCGAGTTCATCCATCACAAGTACGACATCACCGTGTTCGATCACGGCGGCGACCTCATCGGGTACCACAGCGACATGATGTGGATCCCCGAGGCGAACGTCGGCGCGGTGATCCTGACGAACGGCGATCTCGGCCCGTCGATCCGCAACCAGTTCCAGCGCAAGCTGCTCGAGGTGCTGTACGACGGCAAGCCCGAGGCCGACGAGAACGTCGCGCAGGCCGCGAAGAACTTCTACACGTCGCTCGCGGCGGGTCGCAAGCTGTTGACCGTGCCGGCCGATCCGGCCGAAGCGGGCAAGCTCGCGAAGAAGTACAAGAACGACAAGCTCGGCGAGATCGCGGTCTCGCACGTCGGCGCAAAGACCGTCTTCGACTTCGGCGAGTTCAAGAGCGAGGTCGCGACGACGAAGAACCCCGACGGCACCGTGACGTTCTCGACGATCGTCAACGGCCTACAGGGGCTCGACTTCACCGCCGGCGAGAGCGGCGGCAAGCCGACGCTCGTCACCCGCGACAGTCAGCACGAGTACGTGTTCACCGCGCTCTAGGGAATGATTCCGGATCCGGAGCCATCGCCGCTTCCGGATCCCGAGCCGTCACCGCTTCCGGATCCACTGCCGCCACCCGGGCACGTGCACGTACCGAGGAAGTCGCCGTGATCGAGGTGCGCGGGCACCGCGTCGTTGCCGACGCAGATCGTGTGCGCGTTCGCGGGATTTCCCGGCGGGATGTGACACACGGTCGTCTTCTTCGTATCCGCAGGATCGCAGGCGCGCGGATCGGGTGCATTCACCGTGCAGCCCTGATTGTTGAGCGCCTCCTCGGCCTGCGTAGCGTTTTCACCGGTGCCCTGGTTCGTACACGCTGCGAAGATGATGAGAGCGAACGCGAGTCGCATGGTTGCCTCCTTGGTCCCTAGGTGGGGGGCATGGAGGACGAGGTCGCAGAATCGCGCTGACAAGAGCACCAGTGGGAACTCAGCTAGTTCGCGAAACTCCTGACATCGAGACCGTGTAGTCGTCGAGAGCGCGGTTACGAAAATGCGGATCGGTGGGGCGGACCGCGTCTCATCAAGCCTGGATGAGAGCGTGCGATGACATGAACGCGTGCATCTCCGGCCACGCCGCACCGAGATATTCGATGTCGCGCGTCGAAGTTCCGCGCAGCGCAGCGAGCATTGCGTCGACGAGCGCAGCCTCGCGCGGTCCGCTGGTCTGCGCGAGCGCGAATGCGCGGAGCACGCGAATCGGCCGCAGGATCGGACCCGCAACCGAGTTCTCGAGCTGCGTCCACTCGTTCTCGAGCCTGCGGCGCACGAGCTCGACCTCGCCGGCGCGAAGCTGAACCGCGACCTCGGTCAGGATGTACGCGAACCCCGGCACGCGGATGCCGGAGGACCTGTACTGGGCATAGCGACGCTGGGTCTCGAGCAGCCATTCGCTCGCGAGCTCGACGTTGCCAGCGAGGCCGTGCGCGAGTGCGAGTGCGCCCGCGACCGCGCCATCGAGGTTGAGCACGCCGCCGCGACGATCGAGATCGGAGAGGAGCTCGATCGCGGTCGCGAACTCGCCTTGCCGGATCAACGCGAACGCGCGGTTGTAGTCGCCGAGCCGGCGCAGAAAGCCGGGCCAGCGGACGCTCTCGCGCGCTTCGGCGAACTCGCGATGTGCGGTGTTCGCATCGCCGGAGGTGAGCGCGAGGTGGCCCGGAGCGGCGATCCGGTTGTAGCGGCGCGCCTGGGCCTGGACGAACATCGTGTGGCCGACGGGCACGGCGATCACGAACGCCCACGCGGCTGCGCCGATGCCGAGCGCGGAGAACGCGATGCTCGCGCCGATGCCCCAGCCGGCCCAGATCAGCATCGACAACATGCGCTCGCCGCCCTTCGTGCGAAGCGCCCGCCCCGGTCGATAGTCCGTCACGCCGCCGAGCTTACGTGAGGCCGTCCCAATGCGCTCCCGCGAACTGCATTTCGTGCGGGGCGGCACGCTGGCGACCGAAACACGCGTCGGGCATGCTGCGCACATGAAGACAACATCGTGTGTAGGGGTCGTGTTGTTGTTGTTGTTTGCAGGATGCGCGAACGAGTCGCCCGACGTCGCGGAGCACGTCGACGAGCTTCGTACGATGACGCCGGTGCCGTTCGATCACGGCTCGCACGCACTGCGAGAAGCTGTCTGCCACGGTGCGCAACGGCTCGTCGATGTCCAAGCCGACATCACGGGGGACAATGCGCACAACGGTCTCGTCGACGCGGATCCCGATGACGGTGGCTGGGACTGGATGGTCGCGGCCGGCGCGACGACGCACACCGCTGCGGCGAGCCCCGAGAACCTCTACGGTGGAACCGGGTTCGGGTTGTGGGCCGCGCGGACGAGCGGCTGCGCGAGCCTTCGCCTGCTCGAGGGCGCACTCGACACCGGTCTCGGCATGCAGCAGCGCGCGGATGTCGATTCGCCGCCCGACTTCGCGTTCGGGCTCCGGCTCGCCGAGCTCGCGGACAATCCAGGTTTCGCCGAGCTCGCGCGGGCGCGCTACGACGCGAAGGTCGCCGCGAGCGGCGGAGCGGCCGCACTCGGTGCACAGATCCGCGACGGTCGTCACGCCGGCAACGCCGACGCGCTGGTGCCCTACGATCTCGGTTGGCTCGTGATCAGCGCGGTCGCGCTCGATGGTGCGTTCCCGAATGCGGGCTACCACGCGGACGCCGACGCCTACGCGAGCATCGCCGACGCGGCGCTCGCGGCGCCGTACTTCGATCTCGACGACGCGAGCCAGCCGTTCTACATCACGGGCGTCGCGTGGGCGCAGGTGGTCGCGGCGCGCGCCGGCGATCACACAGCGTTCGCGCACGCACGCGCGCGTCTGCTCGCGACCCAGCTCGCTGATGGCTCGTGGTTCTCCGACAGCACGACTTCCGGCGGCGATCTCCAGGCGACCGCGCATGCGCTCCAGACGATCGCGCTGACCGACCTCCACCACGCGCGAGTTGCGGTGCGGCGCGGCGCAGGCTGGCTCGTGCAAGCGCAGGCGAGCTCGGGCGCTTGGAACGATCCGGGTAACACCGAGACGCCGCTCGTCGAGGGCGACATCCTGCTCGGACTCGTCCTCTCGCAGAACGAGCTCGACGACGACGTACTCGGTTCCACGCTTCGCGTCGCCGCGCGGCCCCACGCGGTCCGCGCGTCGGTCGCGCCGCTGCCCTAAGGACAGGCGCCGTCGCTGTCGACCCACGCCTTGAACGCAGCGACGAAAGCGTCGTGCGAGATCGGCGGGAGCGTTCGGCCTTTGCCCGGCGCCCAGCCCCAGAGCACGATCGGATCGCTCGTCGCGTGCTCGAGGAGTGCGGCCATGCTCTTGCCGTTGTTCTGCTTCGGATCCTTCATCTGTTCGCAGATCTGCGTCGCGGTCTTGCCCTGAAACACCATCGGCGTTGCTTCGGGCGGCAGGTTCCAACCGGGCGCGCCGGGAGGACCGTGGTCGATGCCGATCGCGTCGGCGTTACGCGTCTGATGGCAGGTCGAGCAAGGCACGCCCGCGGCGATCGTCTTGCGCGAGATGTTCTGCGCGTGGAGATGATTGTCATCGCCTTGGAGCGGACGATCGCCGCTCGGGTGGCAGTTCATGCAGCGCGGCGACTGCAACACCTTCACGACCTCGACGAACCCCTTCTTGCCGGCGGCGACCTTGTCCTCCGGTTGCGCGACGACGACGAGCGCGGTCGCGGTGAGGATCAACGCAACGAGCGCGTACTTCACGACGCACCTCGCTCTTTCCACGCGCGTTGTAGAGGCATGCGGCGCAACCTCGTGCCGGTGAGCTGGAACACCGCGTTCGCGACAGCGGGCGCGATCGGCGGAAGGCCCGGTTCGCCCACGCCGGTCGGCTTGTTCTCGCTCTGGATGATCTCGACGACGATCTCTGGAGACTCGTGCATGCGGACGAGCGGGAACGTGTCGAAGTTGCGCTGCTGGACGACGCCGTCGACCAGCGTGATCTCCTGGTCGAGCGCAGCCGACAGCCCGAAGATGATGCCGCCTTCCATCTGCGCGCGGATCACGTCGGGGTTGACCGCGATGCCGCAGTCGACGACGCAGTAGACCTTCTTCACCCGGATCCGGTTGTTGACGAGCTCGACCTCGGCGACCTGGGCGACCTCGGTGTCGAACGCCTGGTGGCGCGCGACGCCGCGACCGATGCCCTGCGCTGGTGGGGTGGACCAGCCGGAGAGCTTCTCGAGCGCGTCGAGCACGCGGATCTGGCGCGCGCTCAGCACCGTGCGGCGCAGCGCGAACGGATCCTGCTTCGCCGCGACCGCGAGCTCGTCGACGAAGCTCTCCATGATGAACGCCGTGACCGAGTTGCCGACCGAGCGCCACGACGCGACGGGCAGCTTCGTCTGCACGGGCTCGGCGGCGAGCTGGAAGTTGGCGAACTTGTACTGCGTGTTCTGCAGCCCTTCGGTCGAGAACGGATCGCCGAACGAGCCCGACGAGAAGATCGCGAGTGCGGCGCCGCTGAGCATGTCGATCACCGATCGCGGTAGCGATGACAGGACCGCGCCGAACCAATCGCCGGCCGAGAGCGCGATCGATTGCGACAGCACGCGCATGCGCACGCCGGAGATCTTGCCGTCGCGGACACCGCCGACGACCTTTGCAGCGTAGACCGGCCGGTACCAGGCCTGCGTCATGTCGCTCTCGCGCGTCCACACCAGCTTCACCGGTCGCTTCACGCGCTGCGAGATCTGCGCCGCGTGGCCGATCACGTCGGCCACCGCGCGCCGACCGAAGCCACCGCCGCACAGCGTGACGTGGACGGTGACGTCCTTGAAGTCGATGCCGATCGCATTCGCGACGAACGCCTGGGCGAGCGTCGGGCTCTGGGTCGGTGCCCAGACCTCCGCCTTGTCGCCTCTGACGTGGACCGTCGCGTTCTGCGGCTCCATCGTCGCGTGCGCGACATACGGCGCTTCGTAGGTCGCCTCGACCTTGTGCTCCGCGCGGTCGATCGCGTGCGTCGCGTCGCCGTCGTCGCGCGAGATCAGGCCCGCCTTGTCGTGCGTGCGCATCGCGGTCTGGAGCTTCGCGGTGTCGAGGCCCGCGAGCGTGCCCTTGTCCCACGTGACCGCGACATCGGCGGCCGCAGCGCGCGCCTGCCAGAACTTCTCGGCCACGATCGCGACACCCCAATCGAACGCGAGCACGTCGATCACGCCGGGGTGGCGCTTCGCCCGCTCCGCGTCGACCTTGATCGGCTTCGCGCCGAAGGTCGGGCCGTGGATCGCGAACGCGTTGACCATGTTCGGGACGCTGACGTCGATGCCGAACGTCGCGGTGCCGTCGACCTTGCCGCGAACATCGACGCGGCGATCGACCTTGCCGACGAGCGTGAAGTCCTTCGGCGCCTTGAGGCGCGGCTTCTCGGGGACATCGAGGTGCGCGGCGTACTTGGTGAGCTCGCCGTAGCCGAGCTTCTGATCGCCGTGCTCGACGTGACCGTTCGCGGCGACGCAGTCCTTCGCGGGCACCTTCCACTGCTGCGCTGCCGCGGCGATCAACATCTCGCGCGCGGAGGCTGCCGCGTGGCGGAGCGGCACGAACGCTTCCGCTGTGCTGGTCGAGCCGCCGGTGATCTGCATCGTCGAGCTCGTTCGCATGTCCTGGTTGGAATCCGCGTAGTGGACGTCGATATGATCGAGCGGGACCGCGAGCTCCTCGGCGACGAGCGTCGCGTAGCCCGTCGACACGCCCTGCCCGATCTCCGCCTTGTTCACGATCAGCGAGACCCGGCCGCTCGCGAGGATCGTGATGTAGAGGTTCGCGATCAGATCGCCGGTGTGCTCGGCGTGCTCGATGCGCATCGCCTGACCGCCGCCGCCGCACGCCGCGAGCGCGAGCACGCCGCCACCGACGAGCATGCCCTGGAGAAATCCACGTCGAGACCAGGCCGTCACTTGGCATCTCCCGTCGCGACCGGCTTCGCGAGCATCTCGGCCGCGCGATGTACGGCCTTCCTGATCCGCGGATACGTCCCGCACCGGCACAGGTTCGCGGCCAGCGCCGCGTCGATATCCTCGTCGGTCGGCTGCGGCTTTGCCTTCAGCAGCATGACCGTCGTCATGATCTGGCCGGCCTGGCAGTACCCGCATTGCGGCACGTTCTCCTCGATCCACGCGCGCTGGACCGGATGAAGCTCGGCCGCGGTCGCGAGGCCCTCGATCGTGATGATCGGCGCGTCGCCGACATCGCCGCACGGGGTCACGCACGAGCGCTTCGGCTTGCCGTCGACGTGCACGGTGCACGCGCCGCACTGGGCGATGCCGCAGCCGTACTTCGTTCCGGTCAGGCCGACCTCTTCGCGCAACGCCCACAGGAGTGGCGTTTCCGGTGGAACCGCGACCTCGACTTGCTTGCCGTTGACCACGAGCTTCATCACTGACCTCCCGTCCACAGCGGTAGCTTCAACACGAGACCAATCTGGACGACGTTGTCATCGGTCATGACATCCCAGAAATGGGCGTAGCGCGCGTAGACGCCGACCATGCCGAGCCCGAACGTCACGCGCCCGGTCGCGCCGACCTGCTTGTCGCCGTCGGCGAAGCGCAGCGCGACGCCGCCATCGAGGCCGACGAACTTGTGGCCGAGCTCGAGCCCACCGGTCACGTACGTGCCGTGCGCGCCCCAGTCGTAGTAGCCATCGGCGTAGAACCCGGCGAAGTTGCCGTCGCGCAAGCGCGCGAGCGACAGCTCGCCGCCGACGAGCGCACCTTTGTCGGCCAGCGCGATCGTGCCGCCCGTCGTCACGCCGCCGAGCAGCAACCACGCCGGTTTCGAGCCGATCGTGAAAGCCGGTTCGTCGTCGGCATACGCCGGTGCACCAACCATCGCCAGAGCTACACATCCCGCCAGCACATGTCTCGGAATGGTCACGAACCGAACGTTACAAAAGAGACGGTTTGTGTCAATCTGTAACCGGTGGCCTCATCCGCCGAACGCGATTCCGCTCGCCGTGCCGAGATCCTCGAGGCGGCAAAGTCGTGCTTTCTCCGGTACGGCTACGGCAAGACGTCGCTCGACGACATCGCGAAGGAAGCCGGCCTGTCGCGGCCGCTGCTCTATCGCAAGTACGCCAACAAAGAAGCGATCTTCTCGGCCGTCTACGACGCCGTGTTCCTCGCGCAGTTCGACAAGGCCGTGCCGATCGCCGAGGGGCGCGGGAGCAAGCGCGACCGGTTGCTCCGGATGATCGAGGTCGTCTGCGTGGAGCCGTACTCGCTGATCCTCCAGGCGCCGATGGCCGAAGAGTTCTGGACCGCGTGCGAGGCGGTGATTCCAGAGATCTTGGTCGGCCACCGCAAGAAGTGGCGCGCCCTGCTCGCGCAGGTGATGGACAAGAGCCTGATCGAGACGTTCGACCTCGCGCTCGATGGCCTCTACGCGGACACGCCCACGGCGGCCGTCTATCGCCAGCGCGTCCGCGTGCTCGTCGAACAGTTCACGTGAGTTAAATAGATATTATGCGATTCACGATCTTAGCGCGTCGTGCGCAATAGACCTTGACGAATCGCCGCGCTGCCCGTAGGTTGAGCATGTCCCATGATGATCACGGCACGAGCTCACGCTGACCTGCACGCCGCGGCGCGCATGGGACAGGTGCGCTCTGCCCGGAGTTATTGTTGTTCGATCTCGTCGAGCCCTCGAGGGGAATCTAGCGCGTAACTCCGGCTACATAGCCGCAACACGTTGGAGCCCGTCGAGATGAACCTCGGCGGGCTTCAAACGTTTTCGGGCGAGCAGACAGGCGTGGCACCTGGCGTGGCTGTAGACCACGCGGCCCTTAGGCCCATCCGAGTTCGATTCTCGGCTCGCCCACGCATTAGTGACAATTGAACACCACGACTCCACTCTTTCATAGGGTGTTAGTCAGTCACGCATTAGCACCGGTCGCCAAGTGGCAAGGCACGCGCCTGCAAAGCGCGAACACGCGGGTTCGAATCCCGCCCGGTGCTCGACTGGAAGGTGAGGTCTGCGAGGTGCAGACACCGGTCCCGAAAATCGGGTGGCGCGAAAGCGTCCGGGTTCGACTCCTACGCCTTCCGCCGACTGGAAGATGATCTCGCGGTGGCCGCGAGCGCCGTTTGCTAAACGGATGGACCCGCTACGGGTTGCGGTTCGACTCCGTCGTCTTCCGCTACGCTTCTTGCGAGATCAACACGCGGCGCAAGATCTTGCCCGAGGCCGACTTCGGGATTGTGGAGACGAACACGACCTCACGCACGCGCTTCTGCGGCGAGATCCGCGCAGCGACGAACTGCATCAGCTCCTCGGCGGTCGCGCTCGCACCCGCCTTCAACACGACCGCCGCCTTCGGAATCTCGCCGGCCTCGACGTCGGGCTTCGGATACACGGCGCAGTCGGCAACCGCGGGATGTTGCAGCAGCACCGCCTCGAGCTCGGCAGGCGCGACCTGGAGGCCCTTGTACTTGATCAGCTCCTTCACCCGGTCGACGATCCAGAAGTCGCCGTCGCCATCCATGTAGCCGACGTCGCCGGTGTGCAGCCAGCCGTCGCGATCGATCGTCTCGGCGGTCGCATCCGCGTTCTCGAAGTAGCCCTTCATCACGAACGGGCCGCGCACCCAGATCTCGCCGCGCTCGGCATCCTCGCCGGTGTCGGTCGACACGATCCGCGCCTCGGCGTTTCCGATCAGGCCGCCGATCGAACCGGGCTTGTTGCGGCCGGGCTCGAGCGAACCGAGGTGCGACGCACCGGAGACCTCGGTCATCCCGTAGACCTGGTAGACCATCACGCCGGTGCGCGCGGTGAACTCGGCCGCGAGCTCCGCCGACAGCGGCGCAGCCCCGGCGAGCGCCGCGCGTACACCGGGCAACGCGAGCTCGCCGGGCCGCTTCGCGAGGCCGAGCAGGATCGGCGGCACGACGTGGAGCACCGGCGGCTGATGGTCTTGCACGAGCTTGACGTACTGCTCGAGGTCGAACCTCGGCATGGTCACGAGCTTCGCGCCACGCGCGAGCCCGAACGTCAGGAACGCCATGATCCCGTAGATGTGAAAGAACGGCAGCACCGCGATCACAGCGGCGCCCGGCACGATCACGACGCTGTCGGCGACCGACTCGATCGCGAGACATTGCGAGATGATGTTGCGGTGGGTGAGCATGACGCCCTTGGGAAACCCGGTCGTGCCGCTCGAGAACGGCATGACCGCGACCGCGTCGGCCGGCACCGTCACGTCGGGAACGGTCGTGCTGCCGCCGAGCAGCGCCATGAACTCGGGCGTGCCCAGCGCGATCACCGGGAGCTCCGGCGCAGCCGCGCGGATCGCGTCGACGAACATCGGCACCGTGATCGCGAGCTTCGGCGAGCCGAGCTTGAAATACTTCGCGAGCTCGTCGGGCGTCGACAGCGGGTTCAGCATCATCGCGACCGCGCCAGCCGCGATCACGCCGTGATACGCGAGCGCGACCTCGGGGATGTTCGGCACGATGAACGCGACGCGGTCGCCCGGCGCGATGCCGCGTGCGACCAGCGCGTTCGCGATACTCGCCGAGAGGTCGAGGACCTGGCGATAGGTATAGCTACGCCCACTCGGCCCGTCGACCACCGCGGTCTGATCCGCGAACCCGGCAACCGCGTCGCGGAAGAACTGGGTCAGCGTGACATCGGGAATCGGCCGGGACGAGTGACGGCTCGCGAGCACCATGCCCGCGAGCCTAGCTCGACGCAGCTACTGGCAGGTGAAGCCAGCCGCGTAGATCGAGAACGCGCGGACGCTGCCGCTATCGATGAACGTGCTGTCGGCCGCGTGGAGGTTCCACGTGCCGGTCGCGGGCTGGCCCGAGAATGCGGCGAGCGGGCTCGCCGGACGGAACGTTCCGGTGAACGGCGCCTGATCGACCGTGACCGCTTCGATCGACGTCGCCGCGGTATCGTCGAGCACCGTCTGGCAGAAGTTGTTGCCGCTGTTGTTCGGCCCACCGGCCGCGTTCAGCAGCGACACGGACGTTCCTGCAGGCGAGCTCAGCGTCAGCGACACGTCGCCGACCCACGTGTGATCGAGACCGACCGTCGTCGAGCCTGCATCCGCGCTGCACGCGGTGCCGTCGATGCTGAACACGAGCCGGCTGATCGGGCCGGAGCCGGTGAGCGCGACCGGGATGTCGACGCCCGTCGGATCACCGTCGGGAATCGCGACCGGCGCGCCGGCGTACGTGAACACGTTCGTCAGTGCCGTATCGGGGCGACCGACCTGGAGCGAGAACGGAAGCGTGGTCGGATGTGCACCGACGCCCGTGAAGTTGACGGTCAGCGTGAAGTCGAGCTTCGAGCCACACGGGACGGTCGGCGCGACCGAGAACGCGTATGCGGTCGGATCCGTCGCGGTCGCACCGGCGGCGACGTTCGGATACGTCGACGTCGCCGTCGTGATCGTCACGCCCGGCGTGGTCGACGACAGCGTCGCCGACACCGCGGTCGCCTTCGCGAGCCCGTTGTTGATCAGCTGGACGCGCAGCGATGCGGTCGCGCCCGGCATGATCGCGTCGGTCGACAGCGTCAAAGAGTTCTGCTCGAGGTACACCGCGGCCGGCGCACCGGCCTTCTTCAGCGCACCAGGTGCCCAAGCGAGGCCCGCACCGGAGTCGCGATCGCGACCCGCGGCCTCGATATCGAGCGCGCTCGACGTCATCGCGGCCTTGATCTGATCCGGCGTCGCGGTCGGCACGACCGACTTCACGAGCGCCGCGACCGCACCGACGTGCGGAGCAGCCGCGCTCGTGCCGAAGAACGGGTTGAGCCCGGTCGTGCTCGGCAGCGTCGTCGCGACGCCATCTGCGCCCGTGATGTCGGGCTTGTTGCGCTTCTGACCGCCGCCGCTCGCGAACGTCACCTTGTTCGCGTTGAACGGGTTGCCATCGCGATCGTAGAACACCGTGCGCGGACCATCCGAGCTGTACAGCTCGATCGGCGTCGTCGGGCCCGCCGTGAACGCGCCGCCGTTCGCCTCGGCGACGTTCACCGCCGCCGCGCCGAGTGCGCCGTTCGCCGAGTTGTGACCGAACGTCGCGCCAGCGGTCGAGAGCCCGAGCTCGCCGTTGTAGATCGTCGCACGCAGCGCCCGCGCATCCGCGTTCGGATGCTTCGCTATCACGACGCGCAGCCCCGCGGGGATGTTGTAGCCGAGGTATTCGGCCGGCAGGCCCGCGCCGTCTTGCAGGTCGGTCGACGCGACGAGCACGTTGCGAAGATCCTCGTCGAGCACGAACAAGTCGTAGTCGTTCGACGCCATCGGCGCGTCGAGCGAGCTCGGATCGCTCCACTGCAACACGAGCGGACCGCCTCCGACCTCGATCCGATCGGAGATCACCTTGTCGCCGAAGCTGTGGACCGTGTAGCCGGACGGCAGCGTCGCGAGCGCACCGGCGGCCTTGAAGTCGCCTTCCCACGTGCCCGAAGTGCCGTCGTCGTAGTTGCCTTCGTTACCCGCCGACGACACGTAGACCGCTCCGTCCGCGACGACGTCGTCGACCGCGGCCGCGATGATGTCGTCCTGATACGGGTTCTCCTCGTAGTAGATCACGTCGTCGAGGATGACGTCCGCGTGATACGTGAAGCGCAGCGCACGGATGTTGTCGGCCATCGACTCCGGGCTGTTGAACGCCGTCGCGAACGCGAGCTTCGCGCCGGGCGCCATGTCGTGGACGATCTCCATCATCGCGGTGCCCTCGCCCGCTCCCGGCCGGCCATCCTGACCGGGCACGGTGATCGTATCCGCCGGCAGGTCGCCAGACGCGATCGCCGCTTCCTTGCCGTCATCGCTATCCGACAGCACGCCAACCGTCACGCCCGTACCATCCGCCGCGTACTGCTTGCGCGCGAGATCTGCGCCGTGCGCGATCACGCCGAGCGACGTCACCGATCCGGCATTCGCTCCCTGGGTCAGGAGGTCGGTGTGCGGTGCCGCGAGCCACTTGCGCTGCGCTTCCTGCATCGCCGCGACCCGTGCGGCGTCGTTGCCGACCTCGAGCTGGGTCGTGCCCTTGTGACCGGTCGCACGCTGCGTCTTCGCGGCGAACGCCGGGCGAATCGCGATCACGCTCGCATCGCCCGCGAGCTCCTCGAGCCGGCTCGGATCGAGCCACGCGCGCGTCGCGTGGTGCAGCGGCGACGAACCGACGAGGGTGCCGCCGACCGCCGAAATCCGATCGGCCGTCACGTCGCCGGCGATGTCGACGAGCACGCGGCCCTTCGCATCGGTCACGGCGAGCGGCTTGATCCGCTTGCTCGGATCCTTGCCGGTATTGACGTTCGCCGCGAACGTGCCGTGCGCCTCGTACAGCAGCGCCGACGCGATCTTGCGCTGCGCCGGCGTGCGGGCAGCTTTCTCCGCGAGCAGCGCTTCGATCTGCTGCTGGGCAGAATCAGGCAACGCGACCGAATCATCGGGCGTCGAATTCGGCTCTGAACTGCAAGCCACCATCGGTGTGATCAGCGATGCCGCGATCACCAAACTAAATTTCTTCACGCTCACCAAAACTCTCCTTGGACCGGACGTCCACCTAGGACTGCCCTATTGCACTCGGGTTGCTCGAGCGCCAAGTAAAAGTTCGGACGATCTCGCTGCGAACGCGTTCAGGCTTTGTTGGGAATGAACGACATCGCACGTTCTGCGAGCGCGGTGATCGTCAGACTTGGATTCACGCCGAGGTTTGCGCCGACCGCTGCACCATCGACCACGAACAAGTTCGGATAGCCGAACACGCGGTGCTGAGCGTCGATCACGCCGGAGTCCGCGTCCTTGCCCATCACGCAACCGCCGATGCAATGCGCCGTCATCGGCAGATCGAACAAGATCTCCGAGCTCGACGTGATCGCGATCCCGCCCATCTGCTTCGCCGCCTTTTCGGCAAACGCGTTGGCATGCGGGATGTTCGTCGGGATCCGCTCGCCATGGCTGGTGAGCAGGCGGGTGAACGGCCAGTACCATTTGCGCTTCAAGCGAAACTTCAACGTCGCGTCGACCGTCTGCATGACCAGGAAGATCAGCGTCTGGCGCGCGAACCCGAACGGCCAACCAGCTCGCACGAACGTGATCGGATGGCGGAACGCGGCGCCGATCCACGCGGCGATCCGCTTCCAGCCTTTGCCGTTCACGAGCATCGTCGCGAGCAGGCCGAGCACGTCGGAGCCCTGCGAATAGCGCGTCGCTTCGATATGGGTGAACCGATCGAGGTAGATGCCCGAGCCGATCGCGATGCCCTTCGACATGTCGAACCGCTTGCCGGGGAACCGCACGCCGATCAACGACTCGGCATTCGTCCTGACGTCGTGACCGAGCTTCGCCGAGACGTCCGGAAGGTGCTCGCGGTTGCGCATCAAGAGATCCATCGTGCCCAGTGCCGAGGCCGCGAGCACGACGTGACGCGCGCGGAGCACGCGGCGCTGCTTGAACAAGCGTGCAGTGCTGCGCTCGACGTGGACGTCGTAACCGTCACGACCACCATCGCGTGGGACGAGATCCGTGACGCGCGTCTCGGCGAGGATCTTCGCGCCGCGCTTCTCCGCGAGATAGAGGTAGTTCTGGTCGAGCGTGTTCTTCGCGCCGAAGCGACAGCCGACCATGCAGCCGCCGCAGCCGATGCAACCGGTGCGCTCCGGGCCTTCGCCGTTGAAGAACGGATCGGGATGCTTCTTGCCCGGTCCATCGCCGAAGTACACGGCGACATCGGTCTTGTAGAACGTGTCGCCGATGCCCTGGCTCTCGGCCATCTGCTTCAACACGCGATCGGCGTCGCCGAGGATCTTGTTCTCGGTCACGCCGAGCATGCGCCGCGCGGTCGCGTAGTGCGCCGGCATCTCGGCCGCCCAATCGGCGAGCCCTTGCCACGAGCCTTCGCTCCATACCGTGGCGGGTGGTGACAGCAGCGTATTCGCGTACGTGATCGAACCGCCACCGACCGCATTGCCGCACAGCACGACGACATGCTTGAACGGCCGCATGTTGTAGAAGCCCTTGAGCCCGAGTCCTGGCCGCCAGATCCACTTCCACACGTTCCACGTCGTCTTCGGGAAGTCTTCGGCGCGCCAGCGCTTGCCCATCTCGACGACGCCGACCGAGTAGCCCTTCTCGGCGAGGCGCAGCGCCGAGACGCTGCCGCCAAAGCCGCTGCCCACCACGAGGTAGTCGAAGTCGAAGTCCGCGCCATCGCTCACATCGCGGACTATATGATCCGGATGTAACGGGCGCTCGTAGATGTGGGCGTGGGAACGCGACGCCGCAAGGCGATTGTCCTCAGTTTGGGCGCAGTTGGCCTGGCGACCGCATTGACCGGCGCCGCATTCTTCGCGCCGAACCGATCCGCGCAGGCCGCTCGCGCGTATACGCCTGCGGGCCCCGCCACGGTCGTCGCGCACGTGCCTCGCCGCGACGCCCGAGAGGTCGCCGAACGCCAGGCCCTCGCCGCGTCACCGGATCGCGTCGAGCTCGCCGTCGCGCTCGCCCGTGCCGAGATCCAGCGCGCGCGGTCGCTGTCGGATCCGCGCTACCTCGGCCGCGCGCAGGCGACGCTCGGCCGCTGGTGGAATCTCGCCGAGCCGCCGGCCGACGTCCTGCTCTTGCGCGCGACGATCGAGCAGTCGCTCCACGACTTCAAGGCCGCGCGCGTCGACCTCGATCACCTGATCGCGCTGCGCCCTGACGACGCGCAGGCGCAGCTGACCCGCGCGGTCGTCGCGACCGTGACCGCCGACTACGCCGCCGCGCGCACGAGCTGTGTCGCGCTCGAGCACCTTGCACCGGCCTTGATCGTCGAAGCGTGCCGCGCGCCGCTCGATGCGATCGAAGGTGACGCGGACGGTGCGTATCGCCGGCTCGCCGCCGCGGTCGCCGATCCTGCGGCCGATCCGGGTCTCCGCGCATGGGCGCAAGGCACGCTCGCAGAGCTCGCGATCCAGCGCGGCGATGAAGCGACCGCCGCGACGCTGCTCCGCGCGATCCTCACCGCCGATCCCGACGATGCCTACGCGCGCGCCGCACTCGCCGACGTGTTGATGCAGCAGCGCGACCCGGCAGCGGCCTCGGCTCTGCTGAAGGGCAGAGAGCAGATCGACAACTTGCTCGTCCGCCGCGCGATCGCGGAGCACGCCGCGCACGGTCCCGATGCAGATCGGTTGGTCCAGGCGATGCACGATCGGATCGCTGCCGCGGCCGAGCGCAAGGACCGGATCCACATGCGCGAGGAGGCGATGTTCACGCTCGCCGTCGACCGCGACACCGCGAAGGCGCTCGAGCTCGCTCGCGCGAACTGGGGCGTCCAGAAGGAGCTCGCCGACGCGCGCCTGTTCGCGACTGCGGCGTATGCGACGGGCGATCGCGCCGCCGCCGCGCCGGTGATCGAGTGGGCCGAGGCGCATCACGTCCACGACGCACGACTCGACGCTGCCCTGGGAGGTTCGCTGTGAAGGCGATCGCGATCTTGCTCGCGCTCACGACTGCGGCTTGGGCGCACAAGCCGAGCGATGCACATCTCGCGCTCCATGCGGAGGGCGCTGCGCTCGACGGCCGGCTCGACATCGCCGTCCGCGATCTCGACGGAGCGCTCCAGATCGATAACGGCGACGGCACCATCACGTGGGGCGAGCTCCAGGCCGCGGCACCGCGGATCGCCGCGTACGTGACGGATCGGATTGCGCTCGCCGGAGACGGTACGGCGTGCCCGCTCACGCTCGGCACCGCGCAGCTCGTCGACCTCAGCGACGGCGCGTACTGGTCGCTGCCCGTCCACGCCGCGTGCGCGCAGCGGCCGACGACGCTCGCGGTCACGTACAACCTCCTGTTCGACCTCGACGCGCAGCATCGCGGCCTCGTTCACCTCGACGGCCAGACCCTGATCGCACGCGACGCGACGCCGCTCACCGCGACGCTCGGTGACGCGACCAGCACGCTGTCGTTCGTCAAAGAGGGCATCTGGCACATCTGGATGGGGCTCGACCACATCCTGTTTCTGCTCTGCCTCGTACTGCCCGCGGTGTTCCAGCGCCGCACCGCTCGCTGGCAAGCCGCAGACTCGTTGCGCGACGTCGTCACCGAGGTGTTCGAGACCGTGACCGCGTTCACGCTCGCCCATTCGATCACGCTCGTGATCTCCGCGGTTGGACTCGTCACGTTGCCGTCGCGGTTCGTCGAGACCGCGATCGCGCTGTCGGTCGTCGCCGCGGCGCTCAACAATCTGCTCCGCACGATCGACGCGCGGTGGGCGGTGGCGTTCGCACTCGGCCTGCTCCACGGCTTCGGGTTCTCGAGTGTGCTGATCGACCTCGGCCTGCCGTCGAAGGAGCTGATCGGTGCGCTGCTCGGCTTCAATGTGGGAGTCGAGTTAGGCCAAGCGGCGATCGTGCTCGTAGCTATTCCGGTGCTGTTCCTGATCCGCCGGACGCTCGCCTACCAGGCGCTGCTGTGGGCCGGATCCGCGTCTGTCGTGCTCGTCGCGAGCGTCTGGTCCTACCAGCGCTGCTTCATCTGAACTGAAAGGAACCGTCATGCGTCGCCTCGCCTTCGTCGCGATCACCCTTCTTGCGTCCTGCAGCCGGTCGAAACCGGCGCCTCAACCCGAACCACTCGCCGCCCCGACGACACCGACGAGCGACCAGATCGGTCAACCCGGCTCGACGAACCTCGCGCCGCTCGCGGGCCTACCGCACGAGCTCGACGACGAGTCCTCGCACCGCCCCGCGGTCAAGGTCCCTGTCGAGAAGCTGTTCGCCGCGCTGAAGGACAAGGGCATCACGCTCTCGGCGCAGCATCAGGTGCTCGCGACCGCCGCGGCCGCGTCGTACTGCCAGCTCGGCGTCACGCCCGACACGATCGGCATCGCGGTGTGCGAGTACCCGTCGCACGAAGCGGCGCTCGCCGGCCGCAAGATGATGGACCGCCGGTTCGGCAAGCTCGTGCCCGATGCGGTGCGCGAGGTCAACGGCGCCACGCTCGTCACGATCGCGAACGCGTCGCAACACGTCGCGATGCGCGACCAAATCCTCACCACGTTTAGAGCTCTGTAAGCACAACCAAAAGAGGGAGAGACAGAATGAGAATCCGCAATCGTTTGCTTGGCTCGGCGCTCGCCGCCGCCACGGCGCTGACGCCGTCCGTCAGTATGGCTTCGAGTCACCGCGAGGCGCCGTTCATCACCAAGAACCCCAAGGTCGATGGCACGGACTTCTACATGTTCCGCAGCTACGAGACCGCACCGAGCGATCGCAGCGGTTACACGACGCTGATCGCGAACTACCAGCCGCTGCAGGACACGTACGGCGGCCCGAACTACTTCAACCTCGATCCCGACGCGCTGTACGAGATCCACATCGACAACGACGGCGACGGTATCGAAGACCTGACGTTCCAGTTCGACTTCGACCTCAACCTCGCGAACAACGGCACGGGTGTCGAGCTGCCGATCGGCGGCAAGAACATCAACATCCCACTCCAGGTCGCCGGCGCGTTGACGAACCCGAACGACGCACATCAGAACGTCCTCGAGTCGTACACGCTCGGCCTCGTGCGCGGTCCGCGCCGCGCTTCGGCCGCGACGCTGATCACGAACCTCGCCGACAACACGACGACGTTCGCGAAGCCGTACGACAACGCGGGTACGAAGACGATCGCGAACTACGACACGTACTCGGCGAAGTTCATCTACAACTTCGACGTCCCCGGCTGCACGCCGACCGGCGTTGCCGCCGGCACGCACGGCCGCGTGTTCGTCGGTCAGCGCCAGGAGGGCTTCGCCGTCAACCTCGGCGAGGTATTCGACCTCGTCAACTTCCGGGTCTCGGCGCTCGGCATCACCACGCCGGCGACGTCCGCGGACCTCACCGGCGCGCAGGATCAGGGCCGCAACATCGTCGCCGACAAGGGCGTGACGTCGCTCGCGATCGAAGTGCCGACGTCGTGCCTCGTGAAGGACGCCCAGCACCCGATCATCGCCGGCTGGACGACCGCGAGCATGCGCCAGGCGCGCGTGCTCAACCCGACCGCGACGTTCAAGAACCCGTCGCGCGAAGGCGGACCCTGGGTCCAGGTCTCGCGCCTCGGCATGATCCTCGTCAACGAGATCGTGATCGGCATCAAGGACAAGGACAAGTTCAACGGCAGCGAGCCGAAGGACGACGCCCAGTTTGCCGACTACTTCACGAACCCGTCGCTGCCGACGCTCGTCGAGGTCGTCTACGGTGCGACCGGTGCCCTCGCACCGACCACGTATCCGCGCGCGGACCTCGTCGCCGCGTTCCTCAACGGCGTGCCGACGGTCAACAAGATGAGCGACACGCTGTTCGAAGCGGTGCGCCTCAACACCGCGGTGCCGGCGACGCCCGCCGCGAGCCAGAGCCCGTACGGTGCGGCGACCTGCTTCGATGCACCCGTCGACAACGCGCATGGCCCGGCACTCAACCTCGCGAAGACGGGCTGTGATCCGGCCGGCTTCCCGAACGGTCGCCGCCCCGGTGACGACACGGTCGACATCGCGCTCCGCGTCGCGATGGGCTTCCTGCTCGATCAGAACCACGCGCCGATCCGTGGCGCTCCGCTGGTCGACGGCGCGGCCGTGAGCTCGGCGAGCTTCAACACGGCGTTCCCGTACCTCAAGTCGCCGCAGCTGGAGTCGCCGTGAGGATCGCGATGGTCCTCGCGGTCGTCCTCGCGGCGGCCGCGTGCGGTGACGACTCGCCTGCGGTGCCGTCGGATTCGCCGACGATGCCGGGCGATGGCAGCGGTAGCGGCAGTGGTAGCGGCAGCGGCAATCCGACGCTGACCTCGTACGTGATCGACCTGGTCATGCACCACACGGCCGCGACCGAGACCGCTCGTCCGTACGCCGAGTTCAGCGCGCTGGCCGACCCCGACACCAACAACGGGTCCGCGTACTCCGCGCTGTTCTGAGCTACTTGATCTTCTCGTTGATCAAGGCGCGCAGCGACTTCAGATCGAACGGCTTCTCGATGTGCCGCCCCGGCGGTAGCGTATCGAGGAAGTGACGAGCCGATTCGGTGAATGCGCCGCCGGTGACGAAGATCATCTGCTCCGCCATGGACGGATCGATCTTCATCACCGCGGCGTAGACGTCCATCCCGGTGACCTGCGGCATCATCAGGTCGCAGACGATGGCGTCGTACTTCTCCCCGCGCGCCAGCATCTCGATCGCTTGGCGCGCGCTGGTCGTTCCGTCGACCTCGTGCTCCTGGGACATGTAGCGACGGATCGCCTGGACGAGTGAGTCCTCGTCGTCGATGACGAGCACGCGACCGCGGCGCGTGAGCTTCATCGGCATCGGAATCTTTTCGGTGATCGTCGGCAGCGTCGGTGACGCGATCGGCAGGCGGACGCGGAACGTCGTACCCTTGCCGACCTCGCTGACGAAGTCGAGCTGACCGCCGAGGCCGGTGACGATGCGGTGCGAGATCGCGAGGCCGAGTCCCGTGCCGACACCCGCCGGCTTCGTCGTGAAGAACGGCGTGAACAAGCGGCGCTGCGCCTCGAGCGGAATGCCGGTGCCGGTATCGGCGACCGTGACGAGCACCGAGTCGTTGTCGACCTTGGTGGTGATCGTGATCGCGTTGCTCTCGTAGTTGCCCTCGGGAATTGCCTGGACCGCGTTGACGATCAGGTTGAGCAGCACCTGGCCGAGCCGGCCTTCGTTCGCGTCGACCCGCGGCACCTTGCCGTAGACCTTCACGACCTTCGCGCGATGGCGGATCTCGTTCTGCGCCATGCGCAGCGTCGATTCGAGCACCTTCTCGACATCGACGGCGCCGCGCCGATCTTCCTGCGCGCGCGAGAACACCTTGAGGTCGCGCACGATCTCGCGCACGCGATCCGCAGACATCCGCGCGTCGTGGATCTCTTCGACGAGATCCGGCGGCAGCGCGGTGTGACCGCCGAGCTCGTGGATGTCGTGCTCCGCCATGTCGAGGTTCGCGATCACCGCGGCGAGTGGGTTGTTGATCTCGTGCGCGACACCCGCAGCGAGCGTGCCGACCGAGGCCATCCGATCCGCGAGCATCAGCTGCATCTCGGTCTGCTTCTTCTCGGTGACGTCGCGCGCGACGATCACGACGCCGGTCGCCGCCTTGTCCTGGTTCTTCACCACGCCCATGCGGACCTGGTACCAGCCCTGGGTACCGTCGAATCGCGCGCCCTGGAGCTCGATCTCGACGGGACGGCCGTGCTCGATCACGTTCTCGAACGCCTTGCGTGCGCGCGGCTGTTCGGTCTTGTCGAGCGCGTCGAACCAGTTCGCCCCGATCACGTCCGCGAGCTCGCGACCGCCAACCGTGCGATTCATGAACCCGATCCGGCCCTGGAGATCGAGCTGCATCACGTAGTCCGGTGCGTTCTCGACGACGGCTTGGAGCACCGCCGCGTGCTCCTCGGCCTTGCGCTCCGCCGCCTCGAGCGCGGAGTACGCGCGCGCCAGCGTCAGCACCTGGCTGATCTGGGTGCCGACGCCTTGCGCGAAGACGCGCCAGTCACCTTCATCGAGGTCGCGCTCGCGCGACACCATCATCAGCGCGCCGAGCGGCCCCGCGGTGTTCGACAGTGGCACGAGCAGGATCGCGCGCGCGTTGGCATCGGCGAGGAGCGTCTGATCGTCACCGCTCTTCACGTAGAGCGTCGTGTTCGTCTCGAGCACCTTCTTCAGCATCGCCTCGCGATCGAAGAACGTCGCGATCGGCCGCTTCGTCGGGACCTCGGCGCCCAGCGCGCGCACGCGGACCGCATCGCCTTCGATCAGGTAGAGCGCGCCGTAGGACACGCCGCCGGCGTCGAAGCAGCTCGCGATCGCCTCGTCGAGCGCGACGTCGACATCGCGATTGCGCAGCACGGCCTCCGCGATGCCGGTGAGCACCACGAGCTCCGATGCGAGCGAGCTACACCGCTTCGCGAGACCGGTGTTGAGTGTGACCTGGCGCTCGAGCTGGCGGAACACCCGACGGTTGCGCTCGAGCTCGAGCTCCGGCAGCAGCTCCGGCGATGGCGCGATCGGCCCGGAGTGATCCTCCTTGAGCGTCTCGCGCAGCACGTCGATCAACGCGGAGAGATCCGGCGTGCGCAACACGAGGTCGTTCGCACCGGCGCGCCGCGCGAGCGTGCGATCCGACGACTCGACGTAGCTCGAGGTCACGAGCACGAACAACAAGCTGCGGAGGCCGGGATCCTGGCGCAGCGCCATCGCAAGTCCGAAGCCATCGAGCTCCGGCATCATCACGTCGGAGACCACGGCATCCGGGGCGCGCCGCCGGATCGCGGCGAGCGCGGAGGCACCGTCGGAGACCGACTCGACATCGAAGCCGAGCCGCGACAGCCGGAACGATGCGAGCTTGAGCTGGATCGGGTCGTCGTCGGCAACGACGAGCCGGCGGTTGACGCCGAACTTCTCGCTCGTCGCCACGGTCGCCGGTAGATGCGCCTCGACGAGTGGGACCAACCGCGACGGTGCGATCGGCTTCGGGATGATGTCGTCGAAACCCGAGACCGAGACGCGGGCCTCGTCGAGCTTCGACACGAATCCCGAGAATGCGAGGATCGAGACGTCCGACGACGCGAGGTCGCGCAGCTCGCCGACCAGCCGGAACCCGTCGGTATCCGGCAACATCAGATCCTGGAGCACGACGCGCGGATGCTCGCTCTTCATCAGCTCGCGTGCGGTCTTGCCATCGGGCGCTTCGAGCACCTCGTAGCCGCTGCGGACGAGCGCGTTCTTGACCATCCTCCGCGTCGCGGAGTTGTCGTCGACGACCATGATCTTGTGCGTCACGATGCACGCTCCGCTCGCGCCACGTGGCGCGCGATCACGTCGGGCAACGTCCGCGTATCGATCGGCTTGGTGACGTAGTCATCGCAACCCGCGGCGAGCGCCTTCTCGAGGTCGCCCTTCATCGCGTACGCGGTCACGGCGATGATCGGAATGCTGCGGGTCGTCGGATCTGCCTTCAAGCGGCGCGTGAGCTCGAGGCCGTCGATGCCGGGGAGCTGGAGATCCATCAGGATCAACGTCGGCCGCTGTTGCTCGATCGATGCGAGCGCGGCCATCGCGTCGCCTGCCGTCGCGACGTCATGTCCATGCGCCTTCACCACGTAGCTCACCAACTTTAGATTCGTCGGGTTGTCGTCGACGATCAAGATCCGACTCACTCGCCACCTCCGACCGGAACCTGAGCGCTACCCGGCCGCACCCCCGCGCGTTCGAGTGCCGACAACAGCGCACTTCCGTCGAGCGGCTTTCTCAGGATCTCGCTGACCGACATCGCGGTCTTCACGTCTGGGACGATGGTTACGACGATCACCGGCGTATCGCGCAGCCAACCGCCAACGCGAAGCGTATCGAGCACATCGAGGCCACTCATGTCGGGGAGTAGGAGATCGAGCGTGACGGCGTCGAACGGGCGTTCCTGGCACCGCGCGAGCGCATCCCTGCCGGTCCGCGCGATCTCGAAACCGTAACCGACGCCGGCGAGCGTACTCGCGATGAGCTCGCGATCCCGATCATCATCCTCGACGATGAGAATGGTCCGCGTCCCGGTACGCGCCTTCGGCGTCAAGGTACGCGGAAGTGACGGCACTACAATGTGCTGGCGCGGCAGCACTGCGTGAAACGTGCTGCCGGTATTCGGCGTCGAATGCACGCCGACCGATCCGCCTTGCGCCTCGACGAGCCGGCGCGACAGTGCGAGGCCGAGACCCGTACCTTGATGCTTCTTCGCCGTACCTTGTTCGAGCTGCTGGAATTCTACAAACAGGCGGCCCAAGTCCGACGGCGCGATCCCGACGCCGGTGTCCTCGACTTCGAGCCGGAACGTCTCCGCCGTGTCTGGCAGGCAGCGAACCATCACGCGGCCCTGCTCCGGCGTGAACTTCAGCGCGTTCGACAGGAAGTTGTATGCGACCTGCTTGAACCGCCCCGGATCGAGCACGATGTCGACGAGCTCGGGCGAGACCGTTTGGTCGACGTTGATCCGTTTCTGCGCGGCGGTCGTCCGCGTGATCGAGACGATCTCGTTGACCAGCTTCGAGAGATCGACCTTCTCCGGTCGGAAGTCGAGCTTGCCGGCCTCGACCTTCGCGAGATCGAGCACGTCGTTGATCAGCTGCAAGAGATGCTTGCCGCTCGTCAGGATGTCGCCGAGGAACTCGTGATGCTCCGGCGAGGTCGGTGGCACCTGACCGTCGTGCAACAGCTCGGAGAATCCGATGATCGCGTTCAGCGGCGTGCGCAGCTCGTGCGACATGTTCGCGAGGAACTCGCTCTTCAGGCGATTCGCTTCCTGGATGCGCCGGTTCTGAAGCTCGAGCTCGATCGTGCGCTGGCGAACTTCCTCGAGCTTGCGGCGCTCACGCAGGTCGATCACCGTCAGGCGAACGAGCCGCGGGTTATCGCCCGCGAGCCGGACGAGATGGACCTCGACGGGAATCTCCTCGCCATCGCTGTTCCGCGCCAACCATTCGAACGGCGCGATCGATTGACCGGCGCGCATGCGCAACAAGATATCCGTCGCGACCGCGAGTGAATCGCGACCATCGGCGAGCGTGACCGCGCTGTTGTCGACGAAGTTTCCGGTGCGAAGCTGCTCGACGCTGCGGCCGTAGAGCTTCGCCGCGGCGAGATTCGCGTCGACGATCTCGAGCCCGTCGAGATCGAACGTGAGCAGCGCCTCGGGAGCGAGCTCGAACGCAGAGCGGTAGCGTTCCTCGGACAGCCGCAGCGCTTTCTCGAACGCGACCTTCGCGCGGGTCTCGCTCGCTTCGCGGAGCGCGCGCTCGATCGCCGGGGCAAACCGCATCGGCCGATCCTTCGACAGGAAGTCGAGAGCACCGGCGCGCATCGCCGACATCGCTTCGTCCTCGTTCGGAGTGCCGGAGATGACGATGCACGGCATTCCGTCCGTGTGCGCGATCGCCATCTCGATCGCCTGGAGGCCGCCGAACCCCGGCAGCATCCAATCGGTGATCAGCAGGTCCCATTTCTGCTCGAGAGCTTTTGCAAGCTCGCTCGCATTCGTTACACGTTCAGCAACGACGTCGTAGCCCGCTCGTCGAACTTCACGCAGCAGGATCCGGTAGTCATCGTCGGCATCTTCAACAACTAGAAGCCGTAGTGCTTTTGAAGTCGCAGAAGACAACCTTGTGACCTGCCCCGAAAAACAAGATATCACGGGGCTTTTGGAAAGTTGTCGACCGGCGGTGAGAGGTTTCTACCCGAGAAACCGTTGGAGCGCAGAGGTCACCCGAGCGGGTTCTTCGACCGTCGACGAGTGACCTGCATGTGGGATGACCTCGAGACGCGCTCCGCGGATTCCGGAGACGAGAAGCTCCGACTTCGGACGTGGGGTCGCGACGTCCTCATCTCCGACCATCACCAATGTAGGTGTGTTGATGCGCCCCAGCTCGCTGGCGACGCCAGCGCGGTCGATCACGCCGTTGACGGCGCGCCAGATATCTCGGCGCTGGGTCATCGTTGTCGTGAACGTCGCGAGGTCGGCTCGGCGATTCGGATCGGTGAGAATGGTCCGACCGAGCATGATCGGTGTGACGCGAGAGCCCACTACGCGGGGCCCGAGCATCCGCACGACGTTCGCGAGCATCCGATAGCGCCCGACGTTCTCGATCGGTTCGGGATCCGCCGACGTCTCGATGAGACACAGTGTCCTGAGGAGCTCGGGTCGGCGCGACGCGATTCTCATCGCGACGAAGCCGCCCATCGACAGTCCTACAAAGTGAACCGGCCCGGGTGCGAGGTGCTCGAGCAGTGCGATCGCATCCTGGGTCACGAGCTCGATGCCGATGCAGTTACGGTGATCGCTCGCGCTCTTGCCCTGACCGCGGTGATCCCACGCGATACAGCGATAGCGCGAGCGCAACGCGGCGATCTGCGGCGCGAACAGCGAGGTGTCCCACAGTAGGCCGTGACTGAATGCGATGGTCTCGCCCGACGAGCCGGGACCGGTGTCGAGCACTTCGAGCGACGTGCCGTTGACCTCGATGTTCACGCCGCGATTGGACTACAACTTCGCGAGCGCGTCCTTGATCGGACCGATATCTTCTGAGCTGAGCTGCGCCTTGATGCCGATCGCGAGCGCGCGGTCGAGCAGCGCCTTCACATCGGCCTTCGGATCGAGGCCGCGGCGGGCCTGGGCGAGCCCGGCGAGCGGCTTCCACAGCGACAGGTGCTCGGGGCCCCCGCTCGCCTCGTATGCGGCGATCGAGCGCTCCTCGAATTGGGCCGCAGCTGCCCATGCACGATCTGCGAGCTCGAGCGCACCGCGCGACGCGAGCGTCGTGCCGAGCTCGGGTGACTTCAACTTCTCCTCGAGCGCGAGCACCGCATCGAACGCCGCGCGCGACTCGACGAGCTTGCCGCTCGCACCGAGCACCTCGGCCTCGGTCGTCGCGATCACGTGATAGATCGGATTGCCGGTGCCTGGCAGCCGCACCGCGATCGCCTTCGCGCGTTCGATGTCCGTCAGCGCGGCTGCGAGCTCGCCGTGGCGCTGCTCGAAGTCGGCGAGGTTGTTGAGCGTGGCGACGAGGAACGGGCTGTTCGGACCGTACGTCCTCTCGCGGATCGCGAGCGCGCGCTGCGCGGAAGCGAGTCCCTTCGCGGCATCGCCCACGTGCTCGTAACCGGCAGACAGGTTCGAGAGCAGGAGCGCGACATCGGGGTGGTCCGGACCGACCGATGCTTCGCGCAGCGCGAGCGCGTGCTCGAGGTGCGGGACCGCCTGGGCCCAGCCGCCGGCGCGACCGAGCGTCGTCGCGAGCTGGTTCTCCGCACCCCAGAGCGCCGGGCTGTTCGGCCCCCACAGCGCCTTCGCCGCGGCAAGCGCCTGTTCGTGCTCCGCGACCGCGGTCTTGAAGTCACCGCGCTGGGCCGCGATCACGCCCGCGATCTCGAGCCGGCGCTCGTCGAGGACCGGAAGAAATCCACCGGCGCGCGCGGCGCTCGCATTCGCGAGCTTCATCCAGACATCGGCGACTTCGAGGCTCGCGGCTTCGGCACGTGCGCCCGCGATCGTGAGTGCAGCGTTCGCCGCGAGGTCGTCGCGCTTCGCGCGCATCGCACTCCACACCGCCTGATCTTCGGCGGCGTATCCCTCGTCGCTGTTGCCGAGGCCGAGCAACACGACGCCCCGCGCGAGCTGCGCGACCGCGACGACATCGTCCGCGTGGATCTTCGCACCGTCCTCGGCGGCCTGTGCCAGTGCGGTCATCGCCGGGAGGTACTGGCCACCGATCGCCTGACCGTGCGCACCCGCGACCTTCAGCAACAAGCGCGCGTACTCGGCCTCGTCCTTCGTCGCGACCGTCGGCTCGACGATCGCCGCGGCGCTCGCGCAACCCGCGATCGGCTCGAGCTCCCACACGGCCTTGTCGGCCTTCTCGACGAGCGCGTCGGTCGGATCCTGGAGGACCTGGGCGAGCGAGCGAATGCCTTCGAGGCGCTGATCGAGGCAGAGCTGGCGGATCGCCTGGACCTTCTCGGTCTGCTCGCCGCGGATCCGGGTCGCTTCGCAGTTGCCGGTGGTCGCGGCCGTCCACTCGCCGGCGTAGTGATCGAGCGCGGTCACGAGACCGGTGAATGCCTGCTCGGCGTACGGCTTCTTCGTCGCGCTGAACGCGGCGTGGACATGCTGTTCGATCGCCGGATCCCACACGCCGACGAGTGCGCGCTCGGTGCCCTTGCAGAGCTCGGCCGGTACCGCCGAGCGATGCGACAGCAGCAGCACGCCCGCACCGAGGCCGGCGACGGCCAGGCTCGTCCCGACCGCGATCGCGATCTTGCGGCGGCGCGCGAACGGATCGACCGCGAGCTCGGCAAGGAGGTCGGTCATCGCGGGGAAGCGCGCCGCGGGGTCCGGATCGATCGCGCGCATCACGCAGCGATGAACGCGCGCCGGCACGTTGTTTTCGGGCGGAGTTCGCGCCACCGGCGCGCGCGAGCGCGTCGCGCGCAGGTCGGCCTTGTCGTACGGGCGCATCCGATAGAGCGCCTCGTAGAGCGTCGCGCCGAATGCGAATTGATCGCTGCTCGCGTTCGCGCCGAGCCCGTCGTGGACCTCGGGCGCCATGTACGCCGGCGTGCCCATCACCGTTCCCGCCTCGGTCAACGACTCGGTCAGCGGCGAGCGCGCCTCGATGCTGACATCCGAATCGCGCGAGGTCGGCGTCACCGGCTCGTTCGCGGAGCGCATGCGCGCGAGCCCGAAGTCCATCACGCGAACCCGACCGTCGTCGGCGACGATCACGTTCTCCGGCTTGAAGTCGCGATGGACGAGACCGACCGCGTGTGCCGCTGCGAGGCCTTCGCCGGCAGCGCGCATCACGGCGACGACGTCCCGCCACGACCGGCGCTCCCCCTTCATCCACTCGCGCAGCGTCTTGCCGGCGACGAGCTCCATCGCGATGAACACGCGATCGCCGACGACGCCGACATCGTGCACCGCGACGACGTTCGGATGCGACAGGCGCGCCATCGCCTGCGCTTCGCGCACCAACCAGGTCTGGCTGCCAGCGCTCGTGCTGCCGCTATCATCCGCGCCGGCCTGCAGCAGCTTGATCGCGACCTTGCGATCGAGCTCGGGGTCGTACGCCGCATAGACGACGCCCATGCCGCCCTGCCCGAGCACGTCGAGCACGACATAGCGGCCAACGACGTCGCCGCGATCGAGGCCGGGGACCTCCTTGTGGAGCGATCCGGCCCCTTCGCGCTTCGTCGCTGCACCATCAGCGCCGTCGTCGCTCACCCCCGCCCATCTTACCCTGATAATGTCAGCCGACATGTGCGAGTTGCTCGGGATGGAGTGCAACGTCCCAACCGACATCGTGTTCTCATTTTCGGGGCTCGCTCTCCGAGGTGGCGCGAAGGGGCCGCACGCCGATGGTTGGGGGCTCGCGCTCTACGACGGCAACGCGGTTCGTTCGTTCCTCGAACCGCACGCCGCGGCCAAGTCCGCGCTCGCCACCTACGTCCGCCAGAATCCGATCAAGACGCTGCTCGCGATCGCGCATGTTCGCAAGCGCACGCGCGGCCAGGTCACGCTCGCGAACACGCATCCATTCGTGCGCGAGCTGTGGGGCCGGAGCTGGACGTTCGCGCACAACGGCACGGTCAAGAAGCTGAAGCGCCTCTCGCTCGGTCGGTTCGAGCCGATCGGCAACACCGATAGCGAGCTCGCGTTCTGCGCGCTGCTCGCCGGCCTCCAGAAGAGGTTCAAGACCTACCCGCGCACGCCTCGCGCGCTGTGGTCCGCGATCGCCGAGATCTCGACGACGATCGGCAACGAGGGCACGTTCAACTTCCTGCTCGGCGACGGCCGCTATCTCTACGCGCGCTGCGCGACGAAGCTCGCGTACGTGATCCGCAAGGCGCCGTTCTGCCAAGCCACGCTCGCCGACGACGATGTCACCGTGAACTTCGCCGAGGTCACGACGCCGAACGATCGCGTTGCGGTGGTCGCGACCGTGCCGCTGACCCGCGACGAGCAATGGACGATCGGAACTCCCGGCAAGTTGTGGGTGTTTCGCGGTGGCGCTTTGCGCGCGACGCTTTAGGATCGAGGCGTGCGGCTATGGGTGCTGATCCTGGCGCTGACGGCGTGTGGTGCGAGCGCGCCGCATTGCGAGCTGCCGAAGGCGGCGGCAGGTGGTGCGCCGTTCCTGTGGAAGATCCAGCGCGACAACGGCCCGATCGTCTGGCTCTACGGGACGATCCATGTCGCCGGTCTCGCCGCCGTGCCCGCGACTGCGATCGCGGCGCTCGATGGTGCGAAGCGGTTCGCATCGGAGCTCGGCGATGCGGAGCCGCCGGATACGATCGGCGATCTCGCGCGACTGCCGTTCGGCAAGGTGCTCGATCAGATGCTGCCGCGCGATGACTGGTACGACCTCGTCGACGCGCTGCGCGGGACGATCAAGGAAGATGACCTGCGCCACGCGCGACCGTGGTTCGCGATGACGCGGCTGACTTCGAAGCTCGCGCACTCGCCGAAGCCCTCGATGGACGACGCGCTGACCGAGCGCGCGAAAGATCATCATCTGCCGGTCGACGCGCTCGAGACCTGGGACGCCCAGATCCAGGCGCTCGTCGATGGTGTCACCGTCGAGGATCTCGAGCAGGCGATCCACGCGCGCGCGACGATCGGCTGCGAGGTCGAGCAGATGCGCGTGCTGTACCAGAACGGCGATGCGGCTGGCCTCGAGCCGCGCCTCGTCGTCCGCGATCAGGCGACGCTGATCGACGCGCGAAACGCGAAGTGGCAGGCGCAGGTCGAGGCCTACGCGAAGGGCGATGGCGCGTTCATCGCCGTCGGCTTAGGGCACGTGCTCGGGCCGCACGGGTTGATCGCTGTCCTCGCCGCTGCCGGGTACAGCGTCGACCGCGTGCACTGACGGGCACAGCTTGTCGGGCACCATGTTCGCGGCGTTCTTCGCGGCGAGCGTGCAGGCGTGGGCGCGCGCGATCTTCGCTTCGTCGCCGGTCGCGTGCGCATCGAGCACGAGCATCCACGCGCGCCAGTCCTCGGGGTGCGCCTTCGCGACCGCTCGCGCGGCGTCGAGCGAGATCGTCTTGTGCTCGTAGGCCGCGACGAGGTTTGCGATCACGTTCGTCGGATCGGCGGCGAGCGCTGCCGCGATGCTCTGCGGCGAAGCGCCGAGGAACGCGCGGAGCGCGAGCACGTCGTTCTCGGCGAGCGCGCGGTGGACGAGGTGCGGCTGGAGCAATTTGACGTGGTAGTGCCAGATCCGATGCTGGCCCTCGACCTCCCACGCGCGGACGACGCGATCGAGATCGCCGATCGGCACGTCGGGAAAGGACTCGGCCCACGCGCGCTCCTGCGGCTCGCCGCGCGCGAGGCGCTCCTCGAGTGCGAACAGCGGCTGGGTGTGCGTGTTCTCGAGGTACGAGAACACGAGCGTCGCGGTCGAGTAGAACCGGTGATCCCGACACTGCATGCCCTTGCACGCGAACAGATCGGGACCGGGTAGCAACACGTCGTTGCGCGCGGCGCGCATCTGATCGGGGAGCGGTTCGCCGACATCGACATCTGCCTTCGATGGATCCAGACGCGTCGTCTCGAAGAACTTTGCGAGGCCTTCGGCGAACCACACGGGCTGGTTCTCGATCGCACGCGAAGAGATCACGTGGGTGAGCTCGTGGGTCAGGACGTTGCCGTCGCGCGAGTTGGTATCTGCGGCGAACACGATCACCGGTACGCGGAGCGGGTTTTCGGCGACGAACGACACCGCCCCGAACATCGACGGGATGTACGCGTGGAGCTCGTTCGAATCGCGCAGGCCGATCGCGAATGCTCGCCCCGCGTCGGGCCAGCTCGGGAACGCGACGCCGAACACGATCTGATGGAGGTACTCCATCTGCTCCACGAGCTCGGTGCCCCGCCCTGCACCCGCATCCGTCCAGAGGGTGAAGTGCTCGCTCTCGACCTCGACCCAGGCGGGCCCGCCTTGGCTCGGTAGCGCCGGCACCGCTCCGCCGCAGGCGGCGAGCAACACGAGAGCGGCGCGCATGCCGTAACGATACTGTAGATTCGCCGCATGGACTTTCTCGCCGCGCTCGACGCCGATCGGGCCGAACGCCTCGCTGCAATCGCGGGCGCCGGCCGTATGTCGCTGACCGCGGAGGTCAGCGCTGATTCGAAGGCACTGTTGCAGGTCGCGCTGTCGAACGAGGTCAATGTCGCCGAGCTCGCCGCGTTGTGGGTCGCGACGACGCCCGAGCTCGACGTCAAGCTCGCGTTCGCGCGCCAGAGCGGCGACGAAGCGAATCACTTCAACCTCGTCGCGGATCGCCTGCGCGCGCTCGGCTTCGATGTCGATGGCTACGCGCCGCCCGCCGCGAACGCGCTGTTCGAATACCTGCGCGGCTTGCCGTCGACCGTCGAGAGGCTCGCCGCGGGCTTGTTCGCGCTCGAGGCGATCGCGTACGCGGTGAACGAGAACTTCATGGCCTTCTGCGCAGCTCGCGACGACGCCGAGACGGTGCGGATCTACCGCGAGTACATCCAGCCCGACGAGCGCGGCCATCACGAGCTCGGCAAGCGCTTGCTCGCGAAGTACGCGACGACGCCGGAGCACCAAGCGCTCGCGCGTGCGACCGCGACCCGCGTGTTCGAGCTCGCGGCCGCAACCCGGGCGAAGGCTGCCGAGAAGCTCGGCGCCGCCTGCTTCCCCGGCTGTTGACTACTCTTCGATCGCGTCGCCGACGGTCGCGGCGATCTCGCTCTGGCGGTCGTCGCTGATCCCGAGCGCATCCTGCAGCGCCGAGAGATACGCATCTTCGTCGGGCTGGATCGCGAGGTCCGCGATCGTGATCAGATACGCGACCGCGTACGCGAGCTCCTTGACCTGCGAGCTACCGAGCTGCGCGGCACCGGAGGCGAGGCGCGCCTTGCGATCGTCATCGCCACGCGGCTTGCGATCCTCGGCCTCGACGATCTCGTCGGGGTCGGCGCCTGGCGCCATCTCGCACACGAGGTCGGCGATGTCATCGTAGAGATCGAGCTCGTCGCCATCGACGGTGCGATCCGCATCGACCGCGAGCCGGCCGAGGCCAACGATCGCGGTCGCCTGCTCGACGGTCAGCGACGTGACGCCCAGATGTTGGGCGAGCTCCTGAAACTTCTGCAGCGCGATGTCTTTCACTTGTGTCCCTTTGCCGGTCGCAGCTCTTCGACGAGCCGATCCGCATGATAGATCTTTCCGAGCGCTTCGAGGATAGCCGCACTCGTCACTGCAACGGCGCGATTACTGGACTCGTCGTACCAGAAGTTCCCGGCGAGGCTCTCGATGTTGCCGTCGAAGATCAGGCCGACGATCTGGAGGCTCTGATCGAACAGCGGCGAACCGGAGTTGCCGCCGATGATGTCGTTCGTCGTCGCGACGTCGAACGACACGCGTGGATCGACCGCCTTCTTCGCGTCGAGCCACGTCTTCGGCAGGTCGAACGGCGCCTGACCGGTCGCGCGATCGTACGCGCCGCCCATGTAGGTGAACGGTGCGACCTTGGTGCCGTGGGCGGTCGACGTGTAGCCCTTGACCGCGCCGTACGACAGCCGCGGCGTGAACGTCGCATCGGGGTAGCTCGACCGGCCTTCCGCGGCGAACCGCGCCTTCGCGATCTTCTCGTGCGCCGCGCGAGTCACGCCATCGACCTCGTCGTCGTTGACCTTGCGAACCTTGCGCGCCGCCGCGTCGAACAGATGGACGAACCCGATCATCGGATCGCGCGACGCCGCCACCGCGGCCTTGCCGCCCTTGAACAGGCGAGCGCGCTCGGCCTGATCGCCGAGCTTCGTCGAATCGACGAGGCGCTCCGCGACTTGCATCGGGGTCGACTTGCCGAGTAGCGCGCGCACGGTCGGATCATCCGCACCGAGCTCCTCGCGCACCTTGCCGAGCCAGAATGCGAGCGCGAGCTTGTCGCGCGCGGGATAGATCGTCGCGCTCGACATCACCTTCTGCTCGATGTCGGGCAGCGCGGAGTCGCGGTACTCGTCGAGCCGCTGGCCGTTCGGTACGTTGCGCTCGTCCGCCGCGCGGACCAGGCGAATCGCGTCGTTCAAGAGGTCGCCTTTCGACCACTTTTCGAGGATGTAGTAGCGGCGAAACAGCGGCTTGAACTTGTCGTGCGCCTTCTCGATCGCATCGAACGCATCGGGGACTTGCTTGCGCAGCGAGGCCTCGGCTTCCGAGGTCTTGCGCATCATCGCGACGTCGCCGAGCGCAGCCTGCCGGCCCTTCCACGCCTTCAGCGAGTTCTCGTTATAGAACTGCCACTCGGTGCCGATCCGCTTCTGCTCGTCGTTCTCGCGCATGAACTGGGTGAGCTCGCCGCGCCACTCGCTGCGCAGCTGCGTGATCAGCGGCGCGACGAAGTCGCGATCGAACTCGCGCTCCGCCGCCGTGATCTCGCGCTCCGTCGAGCCCGAGTCACCCGAGACGAACACGAGCTCGTTGTCCTTCGGTCCGGTCGTCGACCAGCCGAAGTGATCCGGCGTGCTCGCCGGCTTGCCGTTCTCGTAGACGCGCACGAACGACATGTCGAGGTCGTAGCGCGGGAACTCGAAGTTATCGGGGTCGCCGCCGAAGAACGCGATCGCGAACTCCGGCACGCCGACGACGCGAACGTCGGTGTAGCGCTTGTAGCGATACAGCATGAACTGACCGCCGTGGTAGAGGTTCACGACCTCGCAGCGCACGGTGTCGCCGGTCTGACACGGCTTCTCGATCGCCGACGACGCTTCGCGCAGCGCCGCGGTGTACGCCGCGCCGGTCTTGCCGGCCGTCGCCTTCAAGACCTGCTGCGTGACATCGGTGATCTGGTCGAGCTGCTGGACCTCGAGGTCGGGACACTTCTTCTCGTCGTCGAGCTTCGCCGCCCAGAACCCGTCCTTGACGTAGTCGTGATCCTTCGACGACAGACCGGCGACGCAATCGTGCGCGCAGTGATGATTCGTCATCACGAGGCCCGAGTCGCTGACGAAGCTGGCCGAGCAGATGCCGGCGAGTCGCGCCGACGACATCCGCGCCTTGTCGAGCCAAGGCTGATCCGGCGAGAAGCCGTACTTGGCCTTTACCTTCGCCGCCGGGAAGTCGTGGAACGTCCACATGCCTTCGTCGGCACGCGCATCGCGGATGAAGATCGCGGCACCGAGCATGGCCGCGAGCTGGAGGGTTCGCATGCTCGCGGTGATACCAGATCTCATTTACCTTCGCGCCGCCTTCGGCGGCGCTACGCGCCGGGCGTTCACCCGGCTTGTCGAAGCGCCGCGACGATCTGAGCGCCGGTCGCGTTGTCGCCGGGCCGGCCTGACGCGTGGTGCCAGCGCACGTCTCCCGACGGTGCGACGACGAGCGTACCGCCCTGCTGCCACTGATCGCCCTGCGTTCGGCCCTGGCGCGTGCCGCGGCGCAGCGCTTTCCACGCATCGCCGAGCGAGCGCGGATCGAGCGTGCTCGTGACGCTCCGCTTCAATTCGGCGGCGCGATACACGGCCAGCGATGGATCCGTGTAGATCGGCCCGGCCCAGCCGGTCTGCTCGCGAAACCCAGCGATGAAGCTCGGCGTGCCGTTGCCGATCACGTAGATGTCGGCGCCCACGGCGCGCACCTTGTCGACGTCGCCGAGCAGCTGCGCGAGGTGCTCGCGGCAATGCAGACAGCCGAAGTGGCGCATGAACACGAGCACCGCCGTGCGCTCGCGCCACAGCGAGCCGAGCTCGATCGCGCGGTCGTCGGCGTCGAGGACCTTGAGTCTCGCGAGATCATCTGCGCGGGTCAGCACCGCTAGAGCTTAGTGCTTCGCCGCGAGCACCGCGAGCGCCGCGGCCTCCGGCGTATCTACGACCTGGAGCAGCGACAAGTCGGCCTCCGCGATGTTGTTCGCGGCGAGCACGGTCTCGCGCAACCACGAGATCAAGCCGCCCCAGTACTTGGAGCCATACAGCACGACCGGGAAGTGCGAGATCTTGCCGGTCTGGATCAGCTCGACCGCCTCGAGCAGCTCGTCGAGCGTGCCGAATCCGCCGGGGAAGATCAGGAACGCCGACGAGTACTTGATGAACATCGTCTTGCGGACGAAGAAGTAGCGAAAGTTCACCAGCGTATCGATGTACGCGTTCGCCATCTGCTCGAACGGGAGCTCGATGTTGCAGCCGACCGAGCGGCCTCCACCGTCGCGCGCGCCGCGATTTCCGGCCTCCATGATCCCTGGGCCGCCGCCGGTGATGATCGCGTAGCCGGCCTGGGCGAGGAGCTCGGCGGTCTTGCGGGCGGCTTCGTAGTACGGATCGTCGCGCGTGGTCCGCGCGCTGCCGAAGATCGCCACCGCCTTGTCGATATCGGCGAGCGCGTCGATGCCCTCGACGAACTCGCTGAAGATCCGCAGCACGCGCCACGAGTCGGAGCGGCGGAAGTCGAGCTCGCTCTTGCTGCCGAACAGCTTCTTGTCTTCGGTGTCGACCGCCGGTGGGTCGCGGATCCCGTCGTCGACCTTGACCACTGACCCGACGGCGCGTTTGCCGCGGGTCGCGCCCTTCCCCGCGCCCCGTTCGGCGCGCGCCTTTGCCCCGCGCACCGCCTCGTCTTGTAGGCGTGACAGATCGGTGCGATCGAGCGCGCGGTCCTGGTTGACGCGGCCACGACCCGCAGCGGATCGTTTGACGGAATGACGACTCATCAGATCGACATGGTGCAGGTTGCGCGCCGTGTGTTGCAAGACAACGGCTTCCTCACCGACATGCCGCCGGGTCTGGTCGCCACGATCCCCGCGCGCGATCCCGATGAAGGCCCGAAAGACCTCCGCGCGCTCGCGTGGTCGTCGATCGACAACGAAGAGTCGCGCGACCTCGATCAGATCGAAGTCGCGTTCCGGATCGCGAACAATGCGATCCGCGTGCTCGTCGGCATCGCCGACGTCGATGCGCTCGTACCGAAGGGCTCGCCGATCGACAAGTACGCCGACGCCAACACGACGTCGCTCTACACCGGTGTCCACACGTTCCCGATGTTGCCCGAGGAGCTATCGACCGACCGCACGTCGCTGCTCGAGGACGGCAAAGACCGGCTCGCGGTGATCACCGAATTCGTCGTCCTCACCGACGGCAACCTCGACGACGCGCAGACCAAGATCTACATCGCGCGCGTCGTCAACAAGGCGAAGCTCGTCTACGAGCGCGTCGGCGCCTGGCTCGAGGGTCACGGCGATGCCCCGCACGGCGGCGCCGATATCGCGGCGCAGGTGAAGCTGCAAGATGAAGCCGCCCAGCGGCTGCGCGCGATCCGCCACCAGCACGGCGCTCTCGACCTCGAGACCGTCGAAGCCAGCCCGGTGATGAAGGACGACCACGTCGTCAGCCTCGAGATCCAGCACCAGAACCGCGCGCGCCAGCTGATCGAAGACCTCATGATCGCGGCGAACGGCGCGACCGCTCGGTTCCTCGAACAGCGCGGCCTGTCGTCGATGCGCCGCGTCGTCGCGAAGCCGAAGCGCTGGGACCGCATCGTCGAGCTTGCCGGTTCACTCGGGACGAAGCTGCCCGTCGAGCCCGATGCGAAGGCGCTCTCCGACTTCCTCGCGGTGCGTCGCGCCGCAGACCCGACCAAGTTCGCCGACCTGTCGCTCTCGATCGTGAAGCTGCTCGGCCCCGGCCAGTACGTGCTCCAGCGCGCGAAGGATCCCGACCAGGGCCACTTCGGTCTCGCCGTCGACGACTACGCGCACTCGACGGCGCCGAACCGCCGCTACCCGGATCTGATCACGCAACGCCTGTTGAAGGCGACGGCCCGCGGGCTGCCTGCTCCGTACACCGACGAGGAGCTCGCGACGATCGCGGACCACTGCACCGAGCGCGAGAACGCCGCTCGCAAGGTCGAGCGCACGATGCGCAAGGTCGCTGCCGCCGACTTCCTGTCGTCGCGGATCGGCGAGGAGTTCGATGCGATCGTCACCGGTGTCTCCGACAAGGGCACGTTCGTCCGGCTGTTCAACCCGCCCGCCGAGGGTCGCGTGATCCGCGGCGAGCAAGGGCTCGACGTCGGCGACAAGCTGCGCGCGAAGCTCGTCGACACCACGGTCGCGAAGGGCTTCATCGACTTCGTGCGGATCTGATCAGGGCGGCTGGAACGAAGGCGTTACGGTCGAGTGCCCGACGTGATCGGTTCCGAGCGCGAAGCTCTCGACATCTCCGATCACGAGCCCTGCCGCGCGCGCCGCGTCGTACGTCGTGACGCTATCGTAGGCGACATACGTCACCGCCGAGCCCGTCACCTGCGCGTTCGACGCCGCCGGATCGTCGCCCGCATACATGCTCGGTAGCGCGAACAGGTGCGTCGACGAGCCTGTCGCCGGCTCGAGGATCTCCCACTGTGCGGAGTGCTGGATCGCGTTCGCGTCCGTCCACGATCCAGTCCAGATCACGACGCGCGCGACCGGCGAGCCTGGCCCACTCTGGTTCCACGACACCGCGGTGAGGTCCTGAGCGACATGCGTGACGTCGGGAATCGGCAGCGCGGAGAGATCGACCGGTGTGCCGGCGGGTGAGCCCGTCGTGACCGTGACCCAGCGATGCATCGTGCCGTATGGGCCACCGCTCTGCATCGCTTCGATCGCCGTCGGGGCCGCGATCGGCGCGTAGTAGAGTGCGATCGCCGTCGCCGCCGGTGGAGGAGCGACCTGCTCGATCTGCATCGCCGCACCGTCGATGACGTGCGAGAGCTTGACGCTCGACGCGAGGTGCGTCCCCGACGAATCCATGATCGGCGTCGAGGTCTGCTGCATCGGCGCCCAGGTGTTCGGAATTGCGAACGTGCCGCCGGCGCTGTGTGCCTGGCCCGTCACCCACACGTACATCCCGACCCCCGACGTGTTTCCTTGCAGCATCAACAAATCGAACGTCGGCGTCGTGCAGCTCGCGTGAAACGTCAGGTTCAACGGCCCGGTGCTCGTCCCGTTCGGACCGCCTTCGGCGCATGCGATCAGGATCGACGGTTCCGCAGATGACTGGAGCGGCGTCCACGTCGCCGTCATGTTGTCCGTCGCGCCGGCCTTGTAGTTCGGATCTTTTGGTTTGCCGGTGACGAGCTGATCACCAGGCTGCACGCCGCGGATCGTCGTCAGGTGCTCGGTCTTGCGCGCGAGATTGTTCGGATCGGTCGAGACCTGGAGAACGGTCACGTCGGAGCCCGCTGGAACCGTCGCGCTCGTCGTCCCGGTCTCGTCGACGGTCGCTGTCGACAACACGGCGCCCGCTGGATTCGTGAAGATCACGATCGCCGTCGGATCCGCGGCGCCATCGCCGAGCTGCGTGCGCGCGGTGATCGTCACGAAGCCCATGACAGGCGCAGCGTCGGCATTGGCCGTCGTGTCGGCCGTGCCGCCGTCGCCGCCAAGGTTGCTGCTGTTGCCGTGGCACGCCGCGAGGGCGATCACGAGGAGCGCTTCAGTTCTCATGGTGAAAGCACCCTTCGAGGAGCGGAGCCTCGCCATCGCAGTGCTGCTCGAACGACACCGTGTAGGTCCCGGCCGTCGCATCGAAGTCGAAGATCTCGAACGAACCGGCGACGGCGTCGCAGCCGCGGTGGTTTCCCCAGATCTCCATGCCGGCGTGGCCCGGATTTGCGTGCTCGGACTGCTGTGCACCGACGTAGACGCCGGGCTGCAGCGAGCCGCCGAGCGCGAGCGTGTCGAGCCACAGGTTCCAATTGCCGCCCTCGCCGATGCCCGCGCCCCACAGCGACGCGCGGAAGTCCGTCGCGGACGGTTGGGTGACTTGCCAGTCCTGGCCGTCGAGCACGGTCAACATCCCATTGCGCACGTAGTCGTTGCCGTCGAGGTACATGATGCTGCCACCTGCGAGGCAAGGCGCGACCGTGCTGATGTGGCCCGCGGAGCCAAGCGTGACGTGCGCGGTCGCGACGATCGTCGTCGGATCGCTCGCGAGTGCAAGCGTGAGCGTCGCCGGGCCGAGACAATCGGCGCTCGCCGCATCGCAGGGCGTGAAGTACGTGCGCGCACCGAGAGGTCCGAGGCCGAGCGACGATGCGAGCACGCTGCCCGCTGACCCGCGATCGATGCCGATCACGACCGCGTCCTGCGCCGTCGTGCCGTCCGCGTTCTTGCCGAATGCAAACACCTCGCGCTTCGTATGACCGTTCGCGGTGATGTCCGACTCGGCGATCCGGATCTCGTAGTGCGCGCCCGCCGACGGTACTCGCCGCATCATCGTCGGCTGGTAGTGCACGCAACCAGTCACGCTCGTCGTCGGATCGCCATTGCAGTGCTGCTCGAAAGAGATCGTCGCGTTCTGCAGGCCGCTGTTGGTGACGCTGTAGTCCTCGACCTGAAAGCTGCCGGTGACCGTGTCGCAGTCGTGACCGAAGCCGCGGATCAGCAGCGCAGGGTGATCGATCGCCTCTTGATCGTATGGTCCCATCGGCCAGGCGCGGTCGGCGTTCGCATAAACGCCCGGCTCCAAGATCGAGGAGTCGCGCTGCGCATCGAACACGAGCTGCCACGCGCTGCTCGCGCCCGCTGGCGTCACGTTCATGATGATCGTGTCCTGGAACGCGTAGCCCGTGTCCCAGGTCGCATCCGTGATCGTCGTATCACCGGTGAAGATCGAATCGTTGCCGTGGAGCTCGAGGATGTTTCCGCCCGCGAGGCACGACCTTGCCGGATCGAGCTCGATCGGCTGGACGAGCTGCACGGTGATGCTCGCGACGACGACGTGCGGATTCGCTGCGAGCGCCGCAGTGAGCGTCACCGTTCCGAGGCATCCGGGCACGCTCGCGTTGCAGGCCGAGAAGTAGCTGTCTGCACCGAGTGCGCCGAGCGTCACCATCGGGCGCGAGAACGTACCGGCGCCGGGGCGGTCGGTGGTGAGGACGAGCTGGTCCGTCGCGATCGTGTGATCGTCATCGTGCGTTCCGACGACGACGATGCGATTCGAGACCGTGTTGTCCGCTGCGATCTGCGGATCCGCGAACATCGCGTACGTCGTCGGCCGCAGCGGCGGAGCAGCATCGCTTCCCGCGAGCAGCGGCGCGTCGCCGGTCGTCGATCCGTCGGGCAATGCGGGGTGATTCGATCCGCACGCCACGAGGATCAGGATCGCTATTGCACGTGGACACATCCGCTCACGACCGTCTCGGGGTTGCACCACACGCGAAAGCTCGCGGTGATGTGGCTCGCAGCCGCGTAGTCGAAGATCTGGAACTCGCCCTGCGTCGAGAAGTCGCAATGCGAATACGGCGACGCGCTGGTGAAGCCGAGCTCGGGCCTGCCGACGACCGGCGCGCTAATCGCGTTCTGAAACGCACCGGGCGCGAGCGTCTCGTTCAGCTGCACGCTGTCGAACAGCAGCGTCCACGGCAGCCCCTGGATCGCGGACGTCGGCGTCACGGAGATCACGGCGTGCGAGTCGCCGCCGGTCATCGAGAACGCCGCATCGCGAACAGTGAGCTTGCCGGTGTACACGAACCCGCTGCCTTCGAGATACAGGACGTTGTCGGTCCCAGAGCACTGCTGGATCGAACCGATCATCGGCGGCGTCACGAGCTGCGACGAGATCTGGGCGATCGGAATGGTCGGAGCAGACGCGCGGGCGATCGTGAAGCTCACCGGACCTGTACATCCCGCGACCGTCGCATCGCACGGCGTGAACACCGCTGTCGCACCGCGCGCATCGAGCGTCGCGACTGGGTTCGCGAACGACCCCGCGCTCGCGCGGTCCGTGTTGAACACGATCGGGTCGGTCGCGAACGAGCCATCGCTACTGGTGCCGAACGCGGCGATCGTGACGGGCGTCGCGCCGTCCGCGGAGATCTTCGAGAGCGCACGAACCTGATAGTCCGGGGCCGGAATGGCGGGCGCGCACATGGGGCCCTCCACGATCGTGCCGGGTCCGCACGACACCACGATCGCGGTGCACTCCGATCCGATCTGCGTCGTCCCCGACCCACACGTCGTCGAAGGCGTGGTCGGCGAGGACGTGCAGCCGATCAGCGCTACGGCGAGTAGTGCACGCATCCTGTCACCGTCTTCGTCGTGTCGTTGCTGCACGTGATGTGGAACGTCGCGGTCAGCTCGTGGAGCACCGAGCCCGTGTGATCGTACGTCTCGATCTCGAACTCCATGTTCGCAGGGCAATTCGCCGGCAGGTCGCCCTGACCGTTGATGTAGAGACCTGGTTGGCCGGCGATCGCGATATCGGCCTGAACCGCGTTGGGATACGTGCTCGCGATCAGCGGAATGCCGAGCTGGCGCGATTGGAACTGCAAGCCCCAGCCCGGCCCGTTCGGGATCGATGCACCGATCGTCACGGCATCGTCGAGCGTCAGCGATGGATCGAAGACCGCCGGCGTCGTCGGATCCGTCGACGAGAACGTCTTCTCGCCGTTGTAGCCCCAGCCGGCGGCGTTGAAGTAGAGGATGTCACCACCACCGAGGCACGGTGCAGCGGATCCGATCGGCGTCGGTGCGACGAGCTGGACCTGTACCGTTGCGACTGGCGTCATCGGTGCGCTCGCGAGCGCGACTTGCAGCGTCGCCGGGCCGAGACACGCCGCGTCGTGCGAATTGCACGGCACGAACGCGGACTCGGCATCGACGTCGTCGAGCCCGACGGCCGGCGATACGAACGTACCCGCGCTCGCGCGATCGACGGTAAGCACGACCTGCACGTGACTCGGTGAGCCATCGGCCTCCCTGCCGAACACGACGACCTCGGTCGCGCTCCGTCCGTCCGCGACGATCGTCGGGGTCGCGCGAATCTCGAGCCGCGGATCGGCGACGCAGGTGCCGTCGTCCTCCTCGTGCGTGCCCGGCCCGCACGTCATATCCGACGTCGGAAAGCACTGGGTGCTCAGCACGCCCAACATCGTCCCGGCGCCGCACTCGACGTTGGACGGGGCAGAGCTCCCCTTACAGGCGACACACGCCAGAACGCCAACCAGCCACTTCACCACTTCGATCTCTGATAGCGAATCGTCGTCAGCAGCTCAAGGAAAAAGCTGAACTACTGAGACGTGATCGTCACCGCCGCGCCTCACTTCTCACTCTGCATTCGACGAGCGAACGCGGCGACGAGCGGCGCGAGGTCTTCGGCGTTGCGCGCCTGACCGGGCGCGAGGCCGTACGTGATCTGGGTGCCACCGTCGACCGACTCGAACCGCGCGAATCCGGTCACGCCGCCGGCCTTGCCGAGCTTGGGCTGCCAGTGGACCTCGCGCTTCGCGCGGTCGTAGCTGTAGACGAGCGTGTACGCGAACGACCCGAACTCGAAGTGGATCTCTTCGGGCATACCGCGCGCGAGCGTGAGGATCTCGGCGCTGCGGAGCCCGGGGACCCAACTCGTGAGCCGCGCTACATCCGTGAACACGCGCCAGCACGCGTCCACGTCGCGCGACACCACCGCGGTGACCGTCTCCATTGCGGGCACCATAGCAAACTCGGTTGGGCTATACGTGACGGCGATGTGGCAGCTCGGGCCTCGCGATGAAGCTGCGCTGACGTCCGCGTGGCGGACCGCCACCCCGTTTCCATACGTGGTGCTCGACGGCGTCGTGCCGACCGGCGACTTGATGGAGGTCCTCGACGAAGAAGGCGTCGCGCGTTACGAGGCGGATCTGTTCGCGTTCGAGGCATCGCCCCCGAACGGGTTGCCCGAGCTCCGCGCGCGATTCGCCGAGGCGCTCGCGCCGTTGTTATCGCGGGTGACCGGGAAGCAGGTGACCCGCGCCGACATGCGGGCATTCGCGTATCGGCCCGGTCACTACCTGTTACCGCACACGGATCATCAGGAGGGGCTCGACCGCCTGCTCGCGTACGCGTACTACCTGCCTTCGCCCGAGCCTCCACAGGGTGGCGAGCTCGAGTTGTTTCGCTGCGAGCTGGCCGGTGGCGAGCTCGTGCGCACCGAGCACGCGCTGAAGATTTCACCGCGGCCCTGGCGCCTCGTCGTGTTCGATGTCAGCGATGTCTCGCTTCATCAAGTGTGCGAGGTGCTCGGTGGGTTGCGAATCTCGCTCGCGGGCTGGTTCTACGCGTGAGCCTCGACGAGTTGCTCGCGACGCGGAGCGCGGTGATCGTGCCTTGCGAAATCACGGCGCGGTTCACGGGCTTCACGCGCTATGCGCTCTACGACCGCGGCAGTTACGACTTCGTCGACGTGCCGGCGGACCCGCGGATCGCGGCGCTCGTCGAGCAGGTCACGGGCGCGAAGCGGCGTTGCGTCGCGAGTCGCGTGATCCGGCTCGTGCCCGGCGATTTCATCCTCGCGCGGCATGACTCGATCCCGACGGGACTCGAGGTCGTCGTCGACGTTTCTCCGGCGCCTGCCGCCGCGGAGGTTCACTACCGCCAGCACGGCCAGGTGTTCTTTCGCATGCCGTGCGAACCGGGCACCGCGGCGCTCGTACCGCGAAACCCGACGGTGAGCTCGAACCACACCTACCTGTCGAAACTCCATACAGCCGAGGTCGTGCGTTGGATCTGCCTGTTCGTATGAATCGTGGCAAGGTCGACGGATGCGTCTCGGTGGTTTGCGGTTAGAGCGCGCGCGAGCGTCGAACCAGTATCGCGACGGAACGTTTCACAACACGCACGACAAGCGGACCGGCCTCGAGGGTGCGACGTGGCCGGTGATGAAGGAGTTCTTGTTCGAGCGCAGCAAGCGCAAGCCGCCCGGCGAGATTCCCGTCGGCTCGCCGCTCGAAGCATGGCAGCGCGCACCGTCGGGGTTACGCGTGACATGGCTCGGTCACAGCACGAGCTTGCTCGAGCTCGACGGCATCCGCGTGCTGACCGATCCGGTGTTCGGCAGCCGTCTCGGCCCGGTGTCATTCGCGGGGCCGAAGCGCTTCCACGCGCCGCCGGTGACGGTCGCAGAGCTACCGAAGCTCGACGCGATCCTGATCTCGCACGATCACTTCGATCACCTGTGCAAGTCGACCGTGATCGAGCTCGCGAAGCTCGAGGTGCCATTCGTCACGTCGCTCGGCGTCGGCGCGCACCTCGAAGCGTTCGGCGTCCCGGCCGAGCGGATCCACGAGCTCGACTGGCACGAGCACGTCGAGATCCGCGGCGTGCGATTCACCGCGACGCCAGCCCAGCACTTCTCCGGCCGCATCGGAGGTCGCAACGCGACGCTGTGGTCGTCGTGGGTGATTTCGACGGCGAACCAGAACGTGTTCTTCTCGGGCGATACCGGCCTGACGCCGGAGTTCGCTGACACGCGAACCCACTACGGACCGTTCGACCTCGTCATGCTCGAGATCGGCGCGTGGCATCCCGCGTGGGGAACCGTGCACCTCGGCCCCGCGAACGCGCTGAAGGCGTTCGAGCTCCTCGGCGGTGGCACGCTGATGCCGGTGCACTGGGCGACGTTCGACCTCGGTCTCAACGCATGGGCCGAGCCGGCGGAGACGCTGTGGACGCTCGCCGAGGCGAATCGTCACCGGATCGTGACGCCGCGGCTCGGACTTCCGTTCGAGCCGGCGCAGATCGACCGCCCGGAGCCATGGTGGCGCGGCGTGACGGCCGACAATCGATTGCGCACAATTGAATTGACAACAACCTAATCAGGCGCTACTGGATAGGCATGCCCCAAGCGCTGAACCAGAAGCTCTACACCGCCACCGCCACGGCGACCGCCGGCCGCGATGGCTCCGCGAAGTCCGATGACGGTCACCTCGACGTCAAGCTCGCCATTCCGAAGGCGATGGGTGGCACCGGCAACGGCACGAACCCCGAGCAGCTGTTCGCCGCGGGCTACGCCGCGTGCTTCGGTAGCGCCGTCGGTCACGTCGCGCGCTCGCAGAAGCTGAATCCCGGCCCGATCGAGATCACGGCGAAGGTCGATATCGGCCCTGCCGGCAAGGGCTTCGGTCTCCAGGTCGAGCTCGTCGCGAACCTGCCCGAGCTGCCCCGCGAGCAGGCGCAGGCCCTGATCAACGCAGCCCACGAGGTCTGCCCGTATTCGAACGCGACGCGCGGCAACATCGTCGTCGACGTTCGCCTCGCGTAGTCATGGCGGACGACACGCTCCGGCTCGACCAGCACCTGTGTTTCGCGCTGTATCAGGCATCGCGCGCGTTCACCCGTGCCTATCAGCCACTGCTCGAGCCACTCGGCCTGACGTACCCGCAGTACCTGGTGTTCCTCGCGCTGTGGGAACGCGACGGCCGGCCGGTCCACGAGCTCGGCACGTGCCTGGGCCTCGATTCGGGGACCTTGACCCCGCTGTTGAAGCGCCTCGAGCAGCGCGGCCTGGTCGAGCGCCGCCGCGACACCGCCGACGAGCGGGTCGTGAAGATCTTCCTGACGGCCAACGGCCGAGCGCTGCGGGCGAAGGCGAAGAAAGTTCCGCTCGCGCTCGCGCACAAGGCCGGCTACGCCGATCTCGCGAAGATCGTGAAGCTGCGCGACGAGCTGACCGAGCTCGCGGCCCGCCTCGACGCTACGGTCGACTGACGGGAGTGGCCGCGCGGAACATTACATCCCACCGCGAAGTCGTAACTTCATGGTGAGCGAAGTGTAAGCTGCCCACAACAACCAAGGGGGTAGCCGATGGCCACGGTCACGTTGCGAGTCAATCGCAACACTCACACGATCGATGTACCGGCGACGACGTTGCTCGTCGACGCACTGCGCGACACGTTGCGGCTCACGGGCACGCACGTCGGTTGCGACACGAGTCAATGCGGCGCGTGCACGGTGCACGTCGATGGTCGCTCGGTGAAGTCGTGCACGATGCTCGCGGTCGAAGCCGCCGGCGCGGAGATCACGACGATCGAGGGCATGGCCGATGGCGACAAGCTGCACCCGATGCAAGCCGCGTTTCAGGAACATCACGGCTTGCAGTGCGGGTTCTGCACGCCCGGCATGGTGATGAGCGCGACCGACTTGTGCACGCGCCATCCGAATCCGAGCGAAGGCGAGGTCCGCCACTGGCTCGAGGGCAACCTGTGCCGGTGCACCGGCTATCACAACATCGTCAAGGCGGTGCGCGCCGGCGCTCAGGGGATGAAGCGATGAGCGGCCCGCAAGGCATCGGCGCTTCGGTAAAGCGCAAAGAAGATCGCCGGTTCTTGCTCGGCAAGGGCCAGTACACCGACGACATCATCCTGCCGAACCAGAGCTACGCGGTGTTCGTGCGCTCGCAGCACGCGCACGCGAAGATCGGAAAGATCGATAGCGCGGCGGCGAAGGCCGTGCCCGGCGTGCTCGCGGTGCTGACCGGGGATGACGTCGCGGCAGCGCAGCTCGGCGGCATTCCGTGCGGCTGGTTGGTGAAGAGCAAGGACGGCTCGAACATGGTCGAGCCGCCGCATCCGGCGCTCGTCCAAGGCGTCGCGCGCCACGTCGGCGATCCGATCGTGATGATCGTTGCCGACTCGAAGGCGGCAGCGAAGGCCGCGGCCGGGCTCGTCGAGATCGACTACGACGTGTTGCCTGCCGCGGGCCGGCTCGCGGATGCGATCAAGCCCGGTGCAGCGACGGTGTGGCCGGACGCGAAGAACAACATCTGCTTCGACTGGCACATCGGCGATCCGGCGACGACGGATGCGGCGTTCAAGAAGGCGGCGCACGTCGTCGAGCTCGACGTCACGAACAACCGCGTCGCGCCGAACGCGATGGAGCCGCGCGCCGCGAACGGCAACTACGATGGCGCGAACGATCACTTCACGCTCTACACGACGTCGCAGAACCCGCACCTGACGCGGCTGTTGCTCGCGGCGTTCACGCTGCACGTGCCGGAGCACAAGCTGCGGATCATCGCGCCGGATGTCGGCGGTGGCTTCGGCTCGAAGATCTTCCACTACGCGGAAGAATTGCTCGTGCTGTGGGCGTCGAAGCGCGTCGGCCGGCCCGTGAAGTGGACGGCGGATCGCAGCGAGGCGTTCCTCAGCGATGCGCACGGTCGCGATCACATCTCGAAGGCGCAGCTCGCGCTCGATGCGAATCACAAGTTCCTCGGCCTCCGCGTGCACACGTACGCGAACATGGGCGCGTACCTGTCGACGTTCGCGCCGGCGGTGCCGACGTATCTCTACGCGACGCTGTTGTCGGGGCCGTACGACTTCCCGGCGATCTACGCCGAGGTCAAGGCGGTGTTCACGAACACCGTCGCGGTCGACGCCTATCGCGGCGCGGGGCGACCGGAAGCGTCGTACTTGCTCGAGCGGCTGGTCAGTCACGCCGCGCGGCAGCTGAAGGTCGATCCGATCGAGCTGCGCCGGAAGAATCTGATCAAGGCCGATCAGTTCCCGTACCAGACCCAGGTCGCGCTCCAGTACGACATCGGCAACTACCAGGCGACGCTCGACATGGCGCTCGACGCGATCGACTACAAGGGCTTCGCGGCGCGCAGGAAGGCGACCGAGGCGAAGGGCAAGCTGCGCGGGCTCGGGATCTCGACGTACATCGAAGCTTGCGGCATCGCGCCGTCGGCGCTCGTCGGTGCGCTCGGCGCGCGGGCGGGACTTTATGAAGCCGCGACGGTGCGCGTCCATCCGACGGGCTCGGTCACGGTGATGACCGGCACGCACTCGCACGGCCAGGGTCACGAGACCGCATTCGCGCAGCTGATCAACGAGCGGCTCGGCGTGGCGATCGAGAACGTCGAGATCGTCCACGGCGATACGGATCGGATCCCGTTCGGGATGGGCACGTATGGATCGCGGTCGCTCGCGGTCGGCGGCTCGGCGATCTACAAGGCGGTCGACAAGATCGTCGACAAAGGCAAGAAGATCGCGGCGCACCTGCTCGAAGCGAACGTCAGCGATATCGAGTTCAAGGATGGTAACTATCGCGTGGTTGGAACGGACCGCGTGAAGGCGTTCGGCGAGGTCGCGTTCGCGGCGTACGTCCCGCACAACTATCCGATCGACTCGGTCGAGCCCGGGCTCGAGGAGAACGCGTTCTACGATCCGAAGAACTTCACGTTCCCGGGTGGCACCCACCTCGTCGAGGTCGAGATCGATCCGGACACTGGCGTCGTCGAGATCGCGGATGTCGCGATCGCGGATGACGTCGGCGTGGTGGTCAATCCGATGATCGTCGACGGTCAGGCCCACGGCGGGCTCGCCCAGGGCATCGGCCAGGCGCTGTTCGAAGAGGCGATCTACGACGAGAACGGCCAGCTCGTGAACGGCACGTTCCTCAACTACGTGATGCCGCGCGCGGCCGATCTGCCGAACTTCAAGGTCGGCAATCACGTGACCGCGTGCACGCACAACCCGATCGGCGTGAAGGGCGTCGGCGAGGTCGGTGCGATCGGCGTACCGCCCGCCGTGATCAACGCCGTACTCGATGCGCTCGCGCCGCTCGGCGTGACCGACATCTCGATGCCGGCGACACCCGAGAAGGTTTGGCGCGCGATCCAGCATGCGAAGAGGGGGCTGTGATGAAGGACTTCGAATTTCACCGTCCGAGCACGCTCGCCGAGGCGGTCGCGCTCATGAAGCATAAGCCCGAGGCAAAGCTGCTGTCGGGGGGCCAGAGCCTGTTGCCGGTGTTGAAGCTCGAGCTCGCCGAGCCGAGTGACTTGATCTCGCTCGCGGGGATCAAGGAGCTGACCGAGATCCGCGCCGATGGCGATCGGTTGGCGATCGGTGCGCTCGTCACGCACGCGCAGGTCAACGAGTCGCCGGTGGTCCACAAGATCGTGCCCGCGCTCGCGGCATTGGCCGGATGGATCGGCGACGCGCAGGTTCGCAACCGAGGCACGATCGGTGGTTCGATCGCGCATGCGGATCCGGCGGCGGATTACCCGGCGGCGCTCGTGGCGCTCGGGGCGACGATCGCGACGGACCGGCGCAAGATCGCGGCGGAGGACTTCTTCAAGGGGTTGTTCGAGACCGCGCTCGAGCGCGACGAGATCGTGACCGCGGTCCACATCCCTGCGGCAAAGCGCGCGGCGTACGAGAAGTTTCACCATCGCGCGTCGAAGTTCGCGGTCGTCGGAGTGATGGTCGCGGAGACCGCGACGGGGATCCGGGTCGCGGTGACCGGCGCAGCGCCGTCGGTGTTCCGCGTGCCGGCGATGGAAGCGGCGCTCGCGAAGTCGTTCAAGCCCGAGGCGCTCGCGGGTATCGGCGTACCGGCGGAAGATCTGATGAGCGATACCGAGGCGAGCGCGGACTATCGCGCGCACCTCGTGGGCGTGATGGCGAAGCGCGCGGTACAGTCAGCGATGAGATGACGGCGAGCGTCGACGATCTGACGGCGTTGCTCGCGGGGCAGCAGTACCTCGCGGATAGTCAGCTCGCGACGACGCTGTACCTCTCGCTCGTCCTCGGCAAGCCGGTCTTGCTCGAGGGCGAAGCGGGTGTCGGCAAGACCGAGGTCGCGAAGGCGATGGCCGCGGCGCTCGGGCGCAGGTTGATCCGGTTGCAGTGCTACGAGGGTCTCGACACGAGCTCGGCGTTGTACGAGTGGGACTTCGCGAAGCAGATGCTCGAGGTTCGCCTGCGCGGCGAGGCGATCGACGGCGGCTTGTATGCCGAACGGTTCCTGTTACGGCGGCCGCTGCTCGAGGCGCTGATGCCGGATCCCGCCGGCGCGCCGGTGTTGTTGATCGACGAGCTCGACCGCACCGACGAGCCGTTCGAGGCGTTCCTGCTCGAGTTGCTGTCGGACTTTCAGGTCACGATCCCGGAGTACGGCACGATCAAAGCGGAGACGCCGCCGATCGTGATCGTGACGTCGAATCGCACGCGGGAGATCCACGACGCGATCAAGCGGCGGTGTCTGTATCACTGGATCGACTATCCGGATGCGGAGCGCGAGCTCGCGATCCTCGCGGCGCGTGCGCCCGAGGTGCCGGACCAATTGCGCGGCCAGATCGTCGCGTTCGTCCAGAAGCTGCGCGCGAGCGACCTGTTCAAGCTTCCGGGCGTCGCCGAGACGCTCGACTGGGGTCACGCCTTGGTCGCGCTCGGCGCCGTCGAATTGTCTCCCGAGACCGTCGAGGCGACGCTCGGCGTGCTGCTGAAGTATCAGGACGACCTCGCGAAGATCTCCGGCGCCACCGCGCGGGCGATGACCGATGTCGCTCGAGGCTAACGTCGTCCATTTCGTGCGCCTGTTGCGGCGCGCGGGGATGGTCGTCGGGCCGGGAGACACGCTCGACGCGGAGCGCGCGGTCGCGGCGATCGACGTGATGCGCCGAGAGCAGTTCTACGCGGCGCTCCACGCGGTGCTCGTGCGCGATCGCGCAGATCACGAGCTGTTCGACGAAGCGTTCCGGCTGTTCTGGCGCGATCCGATGGGCGCCGAGAGTGCGCTCGCGCTGCTCCTGCCGCAGATGAAGACGCCGACCACGCGGACGGTCTCGCGCCGCCTGAGCGAAGCGTGGAAGCCGCCTCGCCCCGGGCAGCACGCACCGAAGCGCGAGGAGCCGAGCGTCGACACGTTCCTCGCGTACTCGGCCGACGAGGTGTTCCGCCGCCGCGACTTCGATCAGATGAGCGCCGCCGAGCTCGCGCAGGCGCGCCGACTGATTCGCGATCTCGATGCGCGTCTCGATACGATCCCGACGCGGCGCACGCGCCCGGCCGAACATGGTCGTCACGTCGACGCGCAGCGCACGGTCCGCGAAGCGCTGCGCCGCGGCGGAGAGATCCAGCGGCTGCGCTGGAAGCAACGCCGCGAGCGCCCGCCGGTGATCGTCGCGCTGTGCGACATCTCGGGCTCGATGGGGCGCTACAGCGAGATGCTGCTGCGCTTCCTCCACACGCTGCTCGCGCACCGCGGCCGCGGTCACGTGTTCACGTTCGCGACCCACCTGACGAACATCACGCGCACGCTGCAAGACCGCGATGTCGACCGCGCGCTCGCGGAGGTCGGCCGCGAAGTCTCGGACTGGGCCTCCGGCACCCGGCTCGGCGCCTGCCTCCACGAGTTCAACCAGCGCTGGTCGCGCCGCGTGCTCGCGCAAGGTGCGGTCGTGCTCCTCGTGACCGACGGCCTCGATCGCGACGACGCGAATGTGTTGCGCGCTGAAGCCGCGCGGCTCGGTCGCTCGTGTCGCCGCCTGATCTGGCTCAATCCGCTGCTCCGCTACGCCGGCTTCGAGCCGAAGGCGCAAGGCATCCAGGCACTGCTCCCCGCCGTCGACGAGCATCGGCCGATCCACGACCTCGTGTCGCTCGCGCAGCTCGCGCGCGCGCTCGCCGATCACTGATCGAGAGCGGACAGTGCCGCGGCGAACGGCAGACACGCGCACGCGCGACGCGACTTGAACGCACGAACGCCTTCGAACACGGCGAGCTCGCCGAGGTCTTCTTGCGTGCCGTCGGCGCGGACGAAGCGATCGAATGTCTCGGCGAGCGAGCGGAGCTGTACCGGGGTCGAGCCGATGGCGCGCGTGGCAAGGAGATCTGCGGCAGCGCGAGACAGAGCGCAGCCGCGCGCTGCGAACGCCGCTTCGGTGATCACGCCGTCGGCGATCACGAACTGCATCGTGACGACGTCGCCGCACAGCGGATTGTCGGCCGTCGCGCGGTGGGTCGCAGTCGGTAGCGCGTGCTCGTGACGAGGGTTGCGATCGCGATCGACGATCGTCGCGTGATACAGCGCGCGAGCATCACTCACGGGAACACCTCGCGGAGCTTCGCGAGCGCGACCGCGAATTGCGCGACGTCATCGGCGTCAGTGTAGCACCCGACCGAGACGCGCGACGATGCCGTGACGCCGAAGCGAGCGTGGAGCGGGGCCGCGCAATGGTGGCCGCTGCGCAGCGCGACACCCTCGGCATCGGCGAGCGTCGCGACATCGTGCGCGTGGATCCGCGGGAGGTCGAACGCGACGACCGCGAGCTCGGGCTCGCCGAGGATGCGACCACCGGCGGCGCGTATCGCGGCGACGAGTCCAGCGTGGGCGCGCGCCTCGTCGGCACGGACGTCGTCAGCCGTGCGCACGTATACGAGCGCAGCTGCTAGGCCCGCGATGCCGATCACGTTCGGCGTACCGGCTTCGAACCGCGCCGGTGCTCCGCGATACGTCGCGTGCGCCGCGTCGACCGTCCGGATCATCCCGCCGCCGGTCTGCCACGGCGGCACGGTTGCGAGCACGGAGGCCCTGCCCCACAACACACCCGTGCCGGTCGGGCCGTAGAGCTTGTGGGCGCTGAACGCGTAGAAGTCGCAATCGAGCGCAGCGACATCGACCGGCACGTGGGCGACCGCTTGGGCACCATCGACGAGCAACAGCGCGCCCACCGCATGCGCGCGGCGAGCGAGCTCGGTGATCGGAGCCACCGTCCCGGTCACGTTCGACACGTGCGCGACCGCGACCAGCTTCGCGCGCTCGAACGACACGCGCGTGAAGTCGATCCGACCCGCATCGTCGACAGGCGCGACGCGCAGCTCCGCCCCACGCTCGGCGCAGATCACCTGCCACGGTACGAGGTTCGAGTGATGCTCGAGCTCGCTCGTGATCACCGCGTCACCGGGTGCGAGATGTGCGCGCCCCCATGCCTGCGCGACCAAGTTGATCGAAGCGGTCGTGCCGCTCGTGAAGATCACTTCGTCGGCACGGCCGCCGAGAAACGCCGCGACATCCTCGCGCGCGCTCTCGATCATCGACGTCGCCTGCTCGGCGAGCGCGTGCACGCTCCGGCTCGGCGCACCGAGCTGCGCTGCGCGCACCATCGCATCGATCACCGGCTGCGGGCGCAGTGCCGTCGCCGCGCTGTCGAGGTAGGCGAGCCGCTTGCCGTGGACGCGCGTCGCGAGCGCGGGAAAGTCTCGGCGGCGTGCGCTCAGCGTCATCGCGCGATCAAGTAGATGATGATGGCCACGACGAGCAGCGCCACACCGATGAACGGCGCGTAGGCCTTGCCGACTTCTTTCGCGACGGCACCGGCGAGCTTGCTCGCATCGGCGCGCTTGTATTCGATCGCAGGCGCGACAGCGGTTGGCGACGGTGCGGGGTCGGCGACTTCAGGAACCGGCGGAGCAGGCGCGTCAGCACTTGGCGGCGGGGGCGCTGGCTCGGGAGCTCCTGGCTTTGCCTTGCGATGGGCCTCGGCGCGGATCACGACATTCTCGCCGAGTCCTTCGAGCGACTGCTTCACGATCGCCTTCGCAGACGTCTCGATCAGCCGCTCGCCGACCGTCGCGATCTTGCCACCGACCTGCGCGTCGGAGTCGTACGTGATCTTGGTGCTCGCCCCCTGGTCCTCGAGCGTGATCCGCGCGGTCGCCTTCACGAACCCCTGCGGCCCCTTGCCGTCGATCACCATCCGGTAGCTCTTCGCCGGCACCTGGTCGAGTAGGTCGACCTTGCCCGTGAACTTGCCCTGGATCGGCCCGACCTTGACCTTGATCTCGCCGAGGTACGAACCGTCGACGAGCTCCAGCTTCTCGCAACCCGGTAGCACCGCCGCGAGCACGTCAGGATCGAACAAAGCGTCCCAGACTTCCTGGACCTCCGCCGCGAACACGTATTCCCCGGAGAGCTTCATGATCAGGGTTCTCGCGCTAGGCTACCTCCCGATGACCCACGATCTCGACGCCGTGCTGGCACAAGCTGTTGCGTGGAAGCGCGCCGGCCTGGGTGTAGCGCTCGCGACGGTCGTACGTACTTGGGGCAGCTCCCCGCGGCCGGCCGGGAGCAAGCTCGCGGTCAACGAGCGCGGCGAGTTCGTCGGCTCGGTTTCGGGCGGTTGCATCGAGGCCGCGGTGATCGCCGAGGCCTTTGAAGTGATGCGCGGAACGCCGCCTCGCGTGATCGACTACGGCGTCTCCGACGAGGCAGCGTGGGAAGTCGGCCTCGCATGCGGCGGCAAGGTCGAGATCTTGATCGAGGACCTCGCGGCATGAAGCTCGCGCTGCTCGAGGCGCTGCAGGCCGCACGCGCGGCGAAACGGCCGGTCGCGCTCGCGACCTGGCTCGATGGCAGCGATCAGCGCCTGCTCGACACGACCGGCCCACTCGCCGACACCGTCCGCGAAGCGCTCCGCACCGATCGCGCGATCGTCGTCGACAACGTCCTCGTCGAGCCGCATAACCCACCGCTCCGGTTGATCGTCGTCGGTGCGGTCCACGTCGCCGAGCCGCTCGCAAAGCTCGCTGCACTCGCCGGGTTCGCGGTCACGATCGTCGATCCGCGCCGGTCGTGGGCTACGCCGCAGCGGTTTCCGAACGAGACGCTCGTCGTCGAATGGCCCGACACGGCACTCGCGCAGCTCGCACCGGATTCGCGCACCGCGATCGTCACGCTGACCCACGATCCGAAGCTCGACGACCCCGCGATCATCGCCGCCCTCGCCTCGCCCGCTTTCTACATCGGCTGCCTCGGCTCGAAGAAGACCCACGCCGCGCGGCTCGATCGCCTCGCCGCACAGCCAGGGCTCGAGCGCCTGCACGGCCCGGTCGGCCTCGCGATCAACGCGCGCTCTCCCGCGGAGATCGCGGTGTCGATCTTCGCGCAGATCATCGCCGTCCTGCGCGGTGCGGCGTGAAGTTCGGCGAGCTCGCACCGGCGGACGCACTCGGCGCGATCAACGTCCACACGCTCCGCGCGGGCTCGCGCGTGATCAAGAAGGGCCGCGTCCTCACGAGCGATGACATCGCCGCGCTGACCGCCGCCGACATCACCTCGGTCGTGTGCGCGCAGATCGAGTCCACCGAGCTCGGCGAAGACATCGCCGCGGCATGGCTCGCCCGCGCGATTGCCGGCGAGCACGTGACGATCGACGACGCCCACACCGGCCGAGCGAACCTGCGCGCCGCCGCGAACGGCGTGCTCGTGATCGACCGCAGCGCGATCGCGCGCGTCAACATCGTCGACGAAGCGCTCACCGTCGCGACGATCGCGCCCGACACGCCGGTCCGCACCGGCGACATCGTCGCGACGATCAAGGTCATCCCGTTCGCGGTCGCCGGCCCTCTCGTCGAAGCCGCGGCCGAGATCGCGAGCGCGATCAGCGTCGCGCCGTTCGAGTTGCGCCGCGCCGGGCTCGTGCTCACCCGCTTCACCGCGACCCACGAGAGCGTGCTCGATCGGGCGGCCCAGACGCAGCGGACGCGCCTCGAGCGGATCGGTTCCAGTCTCGCCCGCGAGATCCGCGTCCCTCACGATCGCGCCGCGGTCGCGGCCGCATTCCGCGAGCTCGCTGCTGCCGGCCTCGATCCGATCCTCGCGATGGGCGCTTCCGCGATCGTCGATCGCCGCGACGTCATTCCGGCCGCACTCGAAGACGCCGGCGGCGCGATCACGCGCTACGGCATGCCCGTCGATCCGGGGAACCTGTTGCTGCTCGGCTCGCTCGGCGCCGCGACGGTGATCGGCTTGCCGGGCTGCGCGCGCTCGCTCGAGCGCTCGGGCTTCGACTGGGTCCTCGAACGCGAGTGCGCGAACCTCTCGATCACGGCCGCCGAGGTCGGTGCGCTCGGCGTCGGCGGCCTCCTCGTCGCCGGCCCGCGGCCGTTTCCGATCGTCCCCGGCGCCGAGCCCACGCGCGAGGTCGCGGCGATCATCCTTGCCGCAGGCCACAGCTCGCGGATGGGCGCTAACAAGCTACTCGTCGAGCTCGACGGTCGACCGCTCGTCCATCACGCCGTCTCCGCCGCGCTCGCCTCGCGCGCGAGTGAAGTCATCGTGGTCACCGGTAACGACGCCGATCGCGTGCGCGCCGCACTCGCGGGTCTCGACGTCCGGTTCGTTCACAACGCCGAGTTCGCGACCGGGATGGCGAGCTCGCTACGCGCCGGCGTGGCCGCGGCTGCCACCGCGCGCGCCGCCGCGATCTGTCTCGGCGATATGCCGCGGATCACGCCCGCGCACATCGATGCGCTGATCGCCGCGTTCACCGCGGCCGATGACGATCGCGCGATCATCGTGCCCGCGCACGAGCGCAAGCGCGGCAATCCGGTGATCTGGGGCCGCGGTCACTTCGCCGCGATCGGCGAGCTCGCCGGCGATGTCGGCGCGCGATCGCTGATCGAGCGCAACCAGAGTGATGTCCGCACCGTCGCGCTCGACGACGCGATCCTCGTCGATGTCGACACGCCCGACGCGCTTCAGGCCTTGAAGTCTTCGAGCCAGAACTCGTAAGCGCTGCGCTCGTCCTTGTCGCGCTTGACCTTCTCGGTCGCGCGGAGCTCGACCCGGCGGATCTTGCCGCTGATCGTCTTCGGCAGCGCAGCGAACTCGAGCCGGCGCACGCGGTTGTACGGCGGCAACCGCGCGTTGCAGTGCTCGAAGATCTTGCGCGCCGTCTCGGCCGTCGGCTCCGCCCCCGTCACGAGCGTGACGAATGCCTTCGGCACCGCGAGCCGCACCGGGTCCGGGCTCGGCACGACCGCGGCCTCGGCAACGACCTCGTGCTCGACGAGCACGCTCTCGAGCTCGAACGGGCTGATCCGATAGTCGCTGCTCTTGAACACGTCGTCGCCGCGACCGACGAAGTGGATGTAGCCATCGTCGTCGACGGACGCCTCGTCACCGGTGCGGTAGTAGCCGTGCGCCATCACCTGCGCGGTGCGCTCGGGATCGTCGAGATACCCGGCCATCAGCGCGAGCGGACGATCGTCGCCGAGCTTGATCGAAACTTCACCCTCGCGCGCGGGGGCGTTCGCGCTATCGAGCAGCGCGATCGTGTAGCCCGGCAGCGGCTTACCCATCGAGCCCGGCTTCACCGTCATCCCCGGCGAGTTGCCGACTTGCGCGGTCGTCTCGGTCTGGCCGTAGCCATCGCGGACGGTGATGCCCCACGCCTTCTGGACGGCATCGATCACCTCGGGGTTGAGTGGCTCGCCGGCGCTGACCAGCTCGCGCAAGGCCGCAGGCCGTTCGCCGAGCGATTCGAGGATCAACATGCGCCACACCGTCGGTGGTGCACACAGCGTGTTCACCGCATGGTCGCGGAGCACGCCGAGCGTGCGGCTCGGCGAAAACCGCGCCTGATCGTGAACGAGGATCGTCGCGCCCGCATTCCACGGTGCGAACAAGCTCGACCACGCGTGCTTCGCCCAGCCCGGCGAGCTGATGTTCTGGTGGACGTCGCCTTCGCGCAGGCCGATCCAGTACATCGTCGACAGATGGCCGATCGGATAGCTCGCGTGCGTGTGGAGCACGAGCTTGGGCTTCGCCGTCGTGCCCGAGGTGAAGTAGAGCAACAGCGGATCGGCCGCTGCGGTGTCGACCGGCTCGAGCTCCGCGGGCGCGGCGCGCGCTGCGTCGAAGCTCTCGAAGCCCTCCACCGGCTCGGTCGCGAGCTTGATCCGGACGCAGGTCTTGTCGCGCAACTTCGCGGCGCCTTCGGCGTCGGTGATCAGGTGCTTCACATCACCGCGTCCGATCCGATCGTCGAGGTCGCGCGACGTCAGCTGCGGTGTCGCCGGGATCACGACGAGCCCGAGTCGGATCGCGGCGAGCATCGTCTCCCACAGCGGCGTCACGTTCGTGAGCATCACGAGCACGCGATCGCCGCGCTCGGCGCCGGCATCGCGCAGCCAACGCGCGACCCGCTTCGACCGCTCGCTGATCTCGGCAAAGCTCGTCGTCTCGTTGCCGCCTTCGCGCACGACGGTCAACGCGGGCCGGCGATTCCCTTCGGCGAACGGCTCGAACCAGTCGTTCACCCAGTTGAACTTGTCGAGGTGCGGCCAGCGAAACGCCGCGCGCGCCGCCTCGGCATCTTCGCGGTGCTGGAGGAGCAGCTCGCGAGCTGCGCGAAATGCGTCGGCGGAGGTCACGCAGGCAGCTTACACTGCGCGCGATGATCCGGTTCACGGCCCCTTCGATCGAGCGAGTGTCTCGCCCCGGCGGAGGCTTCATCCTGCGTTCGCGCGCCGAACCGCCCCCGTACGCGCGCTGCCTCGGCGATGCCCTCGCCCACTGGGCGCACCACGCTCCGGATCGCACGCTCTACGCCGAGCGCGCCGGCTCCGGCTGGCGCCGCGTCAGCTATCGCGAGGCGTTCGCGTCCGCGCGCGCGCTCGGTGCGGCGCTGCTCGCGATGGGCCTCGGCCCCGATCGCCCGCTGATGATCCTGTCGGGCAACAGCGTCGATCACGGGTTGCTCACGCTCGCGGCGATGCACGTCGGCGTCCCGGTCGCTCCGATCTCGCCCGCGTATTCGCTGATGTCGCACGATCACGCGAAGCTGCGGGTGCTCGCCGGTGTCGTCGAGCCGGGTGCGGTGTACGTCGCAGATCGCACGCAGTTCGCGCGCGCGCTCGCCGCGCTCGAGCTCGAGGTCCCCGTGCTCGATCCCGCGCGCGTCGAGGAGCTCCGCACGACCGCGTACTCGCCCGCGGTCGATGCCGCGTTCGCCGCGGTCACCGGCGACACCATCGCGAAGCTGCTGTTCACTTCGGGCTCGACCGGCGTGCCGAAGGCCGTGATCAACACCCAGCGCATGCTGTGCGCGAACCAGGCCGCGCTCGCCGCGGGCTGGTCGTTCCTCGCCGACAAGCCACCGGTGATCGTCGACTGGCTACCGTGGAGCCACACGTTCGGCGCGAACCACAACGCGAACCTCGTGCTCAGCCACGGCGGCACGCTCTACATCGATCAGGGCAAGCCCGCGCCCGGCGCGTTCGACGAGACGCTGCGCAACCTGCGCGAAGTCCCGTCGACGATCTACTTCAACGTGCCGCGTGGGTTCGATCTGCTCGTCGGTCACCTCGAGAGCGACGCCGAGCTCCGCGAGACGTTCTTCCGCGAGCTCGACATCGTGTTCTACGCCGCCGCCGCGCTGTCGCCCGCGACCTGGAAGCGGCTCGAAGCGGTCGCCGCAGTCGCGGGCAAGCAGATCGCGATGACGTCCGCATGGGGCTCGACCGAAACGTCCCCGCTGCTCACCCAGGTCTGCTACCCGATCGATCGCGCAGGCGTGATCGGCGTGCCGATTCCAGGTACCGAGCTCGCGTTCGCGCCGGTCGGCGACAAGCTCGAGATGCGGGTGAAGGGCCCGAACGTCGCGCCCGGGTATCTCCGCGCCGATCGCTCCGTCGAACCCTTACCGCTCGACGAGCTCGGGTTCTATCCGATGGGCGATGCCGGCCGGCTCGCCGACGACACCAACCCCGATGCCGGCGTCGTGTTCGAGGGCCGGGTCGCCGAGAACTTCAAGCTCGCGAGCGGCACGTGGGTCCACGTCGGCGAGGTCCGGCTCGCGCTGATCGCCGCGTGCTCGCCGCACGTCGCCGATGCCGTGATCTGCGGCCACGATCGCGAGGAGCTCGGCGCGCTGCTGTTCCTCGCACCGAATGCCGATCGCGCCGCGCTCGCCGCCGCGCTCGCCCGCCATGCCGCGGCCTGCACCACGTCGAGCACGAGGATCGCACGCACCGTGATCCTCGGCGAGCCGGCGAGCATCGACGCAGGCGAGATCACCGACAAGGGCTATCTCAACCAGCGCCGGATCCTCGAGCGGCGCGCCGGCGAGGTCGAGCGGCTCTTCACCGCTCCCGACCTCGAGCTCTAGTCGCGCGCCAGAGCTCGGTGATGTGCGCCGGTGGCTTCGGCGACGTGAACGATCGGTTCGACAACAGGATCGCGATCTCCCCCGCTGCCGGATCGACGCGAAACGTCGCGCCGGTTCCACCGTCCCAGCCGTACGTGCCCGGTGCGCCCGACGGATCGTCGCCGACGACGACGCCACCGCAGTAGCCCCAGCTGTTCTCGGTGAAGTAGCCGACGAAGTCGTTCGATGCCGCCCGCTGCGCGTCGCTCAGCTGGCTCGTCATCATCTCGCGCACGAGCGCATCGCCATCGAGCAGCATCGCTCCGAACTTGTGGAGGTCCGCCACGGTCGACACCAACCCCGCCGCGCCCGAAGGAAACGGTGGCGGCTTGCTCCACTCGCCGTCGATCGGATCGAAGATCACCAGCGCATCATCTTTGACCGCGTACGCCGCCGTGAACCGCGACCGCGTGGCACACGAGAACGCCGTGTCGTGCATGCCGAGCGGCGCGAACAGCCGCTCTTGCAGAAACTCGTCGAACGGCTGCTTCGCCACTCGCGCGATCAACACCGCGAGCACGTCCGCGCCGGTGTTGTACATCCAGCGCGCACCCGGCTGATGCATCAGCGGCAGCGTGCCGAGGAGGCGCATCCACTCGTCGGGCGGCGCGAACAGCGAAGGCTTCGGCGGTCCGCTCTGACACAGCGGCATCGCCGCGACCGCGCGCTGGATCGGATACCTCCCCGGCGGCGCGATCGGTGTCCCGAAGCCCCACGTGAACGTCAGGAGCTCGCGCACTGTCGGCGGATGGTCGACCGGCACCGTGTCATCGAGCTCGGCCTCCATCGCGCGCAACACGCGACGATTCGCGAGCTCCGGCAGCCAGCGTTCGATCGGCGCATCGAGTTCGATCGCGCCGTCGCGCACGAGCACCATCGCAGCGGCGCCGGTGATCGGTTTCGTGACCGACGAGATCCGGAAGATCGAATCGGGTGCGACTCGCTCGCCGGCGATCTCGCGAGCTCCGAGCGCGACCACGTCCGGATCGCGACCGCGCTGCGCGACGAGCGCGACCAGCCCCGGCACCGCTCCGCTCGCAACATGAGGTTCGAGGACGGCTCTCAGCGACATGACTTCTTGTACCAGCGTGATAGACACGGTGCATGGGTCAGCTCGTCGATGGCATCTGGCATCCCGGTTGGTACAAGCCCAACGCGACCGGTACGTTCGAACGACCCGCGACCGTGTTTCGCAATCACGTTCCGGCGGCGCAGGTCGCCTCCGGTCGCTACCACCTCTACGCCGCCAAAGCGTGCCCGTGGGCACACCGCACGCTGATCACGCGCTCGCTCCGCGGGCTCGAGCACGCGATCGGCGTGACGATCGTCGATCCTCACATGGGCGAGGACGGGTGGGTGTTCAAGACCGACGATCCGGATCCGATCGGCGGCGGCAAGTTCCTGCGCGACGTCTACCTTCGCGCAGATCCCACGTACACCGGCCGGGTCACCGTGCCCGTGCTGTGGGACAACGAGCGCGGCACGATCGTCAACAACGAGTCGCGCGAGATCATGCGCATGCTCGATCTCGAGTTCGCATCGGCGTCGATCGCGCCGATGATCAATACGCTGGCACCGCCCGATCTACGCGGCGAGATCGACCGCATCCTCGACGCGATCTACGAACCGATCAACAACGGCGTCTATCGCGCTGGCTTCGCGAAGTCGCAGGCCGCCTACGACAAGGCCGTGCACGAGCTGTTCGATGCGCTGGCCCACTGGGACCGCAAGCTCGCGAACCAGCCGTTCCTGTGCGGCGCGCAGATGACCGAGGCCGACATCGCGCTGTTCACGACGTGCCTGCGGTTCGACCTCGTCTACTACAGCCACTTCAAGTGCAACGTGAAGCGCCTGCGCGACCACGCGAACCTGTGGAAGCTCACGCGCCGGATGTGGAGTCACCCCGGCGTGCGCTCGACCTGCTCGCTCGACGAGATCAAGACGCACTACTACTGGAGCCAGGACAACGTGAACCCGACGCGGATCGTGCCCGCCGGTCCCGGCGAGTACGAGCGCGACCTCGACGCGCCGGTCTAGCCGAGGTTCGTGTAGACGTTCTGGACGTCGTCGTCGTCTTCGAGCGCGGCGACCATCTTCAACACGTCGTCGGCCTGTGCTTCGGGCAGCTCGGTCGTGTTCGCCGGGACGTACTCCGACGCGGTCGACAGCGGATGGATCTTGCGCGCCTCGAGCGCGGTCGACATCGTGCCGAAGTCGTTAAACGCGACGCGGACGATCAGCTGCTTCTCGCCCTTCTCGCCCTCGCCATCCTCGAGCGAGAGCAGCCCGTGATCGATCAGGTCGAGCTCGAGCGAGTCGCGATCGACACCTTCAGGATCGAGGCGAAACACGCCCTGGCGCTGGAACATGAACCCGACCTGGCCGGAGTTGCCCATGTTGCCGCCGTTCGACTTGAACAGGTTGCGGACGTTCGCGACGGTGCGCGTGACGTTGTCGGTCGCGGTCTCGACCATCACCGCGATGCCGTGCGGCGCGTAGCCCTCGTAGACCACGATGTCGTAGTCCGCGGCGCCCTGGCCGCTCGCCTTCTTGATCGCCGCCTCGACCTTTTCCTTCGGCATGTTGAGAGCGCGCGCGTTCACCAGAGCGCGGCGCAGTGCCGGGTTGCCGTCGGGGCTCGAACCGCCCGCCTTCACGGCGATCGCGATGTCTTTTCCGATCTTGCTGAACTGCTTCGCGACGCGGTCCATGCGCGCGAAGATCGTGTGCTTGCGTTTCTCGAAGGCGCGGCCCATAGCGGGCCAAAATTAGTCCGTATGCGGCATTCCGTCGAGCGCGCAGTCCGCACAAAGCGCCGCATTTGCCCGCACCTCGGCACGTCCGGCCGGCAGCAGCTCGCGGCATTGCGCGCAGTGCGGCTGCACCTGGGAGGTGACAACTGCCGCAAGAACGGGCTCGGTTTCGCGCAACGGCGTTTGCACAGAGATCATTGTGAATTGCGATCTTGCAGTCAGCGTGCCGCGGATTGACGCGAAGCATTCGGCCGCAACGTCGCGTTCCGCGCCGCTACCCCATCGCCTGGTGTCGAACGTTCTGCGCACACCGTGTCGTTCGGTACGCAGCCAGTTATGCAAATGCCGTTGACAACGTATAAGTATCAACTTATACGTTGCACATGGACGTGTTCCGCGCCCTCGCAGATCCCACGCGGCGAGCAGTGTTCGAACAGCTCACTCGTGGCGAGGCGACCGTGAAGGACCTCACGAAGAGATTCGCTGTATCGCAGCCGGCGATCTCGCAGCACCTCGGCGCGCTCCGCAAAGGCGGCCTCGTCGCCGAAAGGCGCGAGGGCAAGTTCACCTACTACCGCGTCGAACCGACGGGACTGCGCCCGCTGGTCAACTGGATCGAGCACTACCAGGCCTTCTGGCTCGACCGGCTCGCGAAGCTGAAGGCGTTGATGCAGGAGCTCGAGGATGAGTAAAGCGATCGAAGTCGACTACGACTTGCCCGGACCGCCCGCGACCGTGTGGCGCGCCTTGACCGATCCGAAGTTGCTCGCATCGTGGTTGATGGAGAACGACATCAAAGCCGAGGTCGGCCATCGCTTCATGTTTCGCTCGAAGCCGATGGGCGATTGGGACGGCAAGGTCGACTGCGAGGTCCTCGAGGTCGTACCGAACGAACGCCTCGTCTACTCGTGGCGCGGTGGCTCCGGTCGCCACGTGCTCGACACGACGGTGACGTGGACGCTCGCCGCGAAGCCCGGCGGCGGCACCCGCCTCCGGCTCGTCCACGCCGGGTTCACCGACGACAACCCGATGGCGTACGAGATGATGGGCCGCGGCTGGCGCGACAAGACGGGCGCGCTCGCGGAGCTCAGCCTGGCCTAGCGCATCGCGGCGATGCTCATCGCCGTCAGGAACGCGATCGCCGCGAGAAAGATCAACGCGGTCATCCGCTGATCCGCCATCCGGTGCGCGCGCTTCGTCTCGAGGCGCTGGACCTCGGCGCGCTGGCGCTCCGCCGCGTGCGGATCCTCGCTCGCGACCGCCATCTGGCGGAATGGCGAGCCCGTCATCTCGACCTTCGTCACGTTGACCGCCTCGAACGCTTCGCGCACGCGCTTCACGATCCGGACGACCTCGTCGACGACCAGCTCGGCGCGCGCCGGCTCTTCGATCCAACCGTACAGCGACAGCACGAGCTGCTTGCCGTGCTTGTCCTCGGTGTCGAGCGTGAGCTCGCCCTGCTTCATCAAGAACTGGCGGGTGTGCGCGTCGAGCAGCTTCGCGATCACCGCCGCCGGCGCTGCTTCGATCAAGAACCGCGCGTCGAACGCCGCGTCGCCGACCTCGGCATCGATCACGACGCCGCGCTCGATCCGCCCGCGATCGAGCCAGCCCTGGCGGCGCATGTGGATCGCGAGCGGATACGCATCCGGCAGTGGTGCGCGGATCTCGGTCCATTGCTCTGTGTTCGAGCCGCTGCCGCGGGTCGTCAGGCGGAACGCGATCGCGACGCCGTTGCTCGTGCCGGCGATCTCGTTACTGCTCGTGACGTGACCGCCGAGCCGCTTCGCGAGCTTGAACAGGCGGTCGTTCATCGCCGAGCGATTCGTGACGCTCGCGGTCACGGCGAAGATCGCGACTCCGACACCGAGGACGATGAGGAAGGCCATCTACCTGATGAACAGCGTAGCTGAAGATTGGTATTCCGCGCGAAATCGCTCACTCCCGCCCCAGCGAATTTTCACGCCCGACCGACAGCCGCGTCACCGTCGCAGGCGCATGCTTCGCGCATGGCATTCATCACCGTCGGTAAAGAAAACAGCGCAGACATCCAGCTGTACTACGAAGACCGCGGCTCGGGAAAACCGGTCATCCTGATTCACGGTTGGCCACTCTCGGGAGGTGCGTGGGAACGCCAGTCGGCGATGCTCCTCGCGGCCGGCCTTCGCGTGATCACGTACGACCGCCGCGGCTTCGGCCGGAGCTCGGCGCCCGAGGCGGGCTACGACTACGACACGCTCGCCGGCGATACCGCGAAGATCATCGACACGCTCGGCATCCGTGACGCGACGCTCGTCGGGTTCTCGATGGGCGGCGGCGAAGTCGCTCGCTACATGAGCAAGTACAACGGCAAGGGCGTCGCGAAGTGCGCGTTCATCGCGTCGATCGCGCCGGCACTACGCAAGGACGGCAACAACCCGGATGGCGTCGACCCGGCGGTGTTCGAGGGAATCAAGCAGGCGATCGAGACCGACCGCTACGCGTTCCTGACCGAGTTCCTCGACAACTTCTTCAACAAGAAGCTGGTCGGCGGCTCGCACATGAGCAAGGACGCGATCCAGGCGAACTGGAACGTCGCGGCGAGCTCGTCCTACGGCGCGATGCTGAAGTGCGTCGATGCTTGGCTCGAGGACTTCCGTACCGACCTCAAGTCGATCACGCAGCCGACGCTGGTGATCCACGGCGACGCCGATCAGATCGTGCCGGCAGACGCGAGCGGCAAGCGGATGGTCCAGTTCGTCAAGCAGGCGCAGACCCACATCGTGAAGGACGCGCCGCACGGCTTGATCTGGACGCACGCGACGCACGTCAACAAGCTGCTGCTCGAGTTCGCGCGCTAGAGCAAGCCGGTAATAAAGAACGCACCGCCGAGAGCTCCGAGGCCGAGGCTCAGCAACCAGAGCTTCGGTCGCTTCGCGAGAACGGAGATCGCGCCCATCGCGATCGCGATCTGGAACGCGGTCACACCGCGAGCGAGCCAGACGTGGTGGTGCATGTGTGACTCCGAGGATTCCTCGAGCTCCTTCGCCTTGTCCTCGGCGCCCTTCATGTCCTGCTCGTAGCGCGCGACCTTGTCCTTGCGCTCGGGCGGGACAGTCCGACCGTTCGAGGTCGCCTCCTCGATGATGCTCTCCTGGATCGCCGACTTGATCCCCTTCGCCTGGAAGTACGACCACTGATCGGTCGCTCTCATCTCCTCGAGGATCGCTTCGTCGGAGTGATGGCTCGCGAGGAGCGCGCAGATCGCGGCAGCGACCGCGAGCATCGCCGACGACACGGCGACGCGCGAGATCCACTTGCTGCCGCCGTGTTCCTCGGACTCTTCTTGCATCTTTTCGTGAAGGTGCTCGGTGGGAACTTCGATCTCTTCGGGCATCGCGGCGCACTATAAACTGGGTTGAGCTAGGCTTTCCGTTAAGTGGTGATGGACTCCGACATCCGGTACGGCTCCAAGATCGGCGGGTTTGTCGTGACCGGCGAGCTCGGCGCAGGCGGCATGGGCGTGGTCTATGCGGCACATGACCCCGAGCTCGACCGCCGAGTCGCGCTCAAAGTCCTGCGCGCGGCCGCCGCTACCGACGAAGAGCGGATGCGGATGCTGCGCGAAGGCCAGGCGATGGCTCGCGTCACCCATCCGAACGTGATCACGGTGTACGAGGTTGGCGTCGAAGGCAGCCTGGTGTTCCTCGCCCAGGAGCTGCTCGATGCCGGCACGCTCGGCCAGTGGTTGGAGAAAAAGCCGCGCTCGCACGACCAGATCATCGCGAAGTTCATCGCCGCCGGTCAGGGCCTCGCAGCCGCGCACAAGGCGGGACTCGTCCATCGCGACTTCAAGCCCGACAACGTGCTGCTCGGCAAGGACGGACGGGTCCGGGTCTCGGATTTCGGGCTCGCGCGTGCGCTCGGCCCGGGCGAGGACGATCTGCCGGCCGCGACCCGCGCGAACATGGCGCGCGCACAGCTCGAGCTCTCGCGCTCGCCGATGAGCCCGCTGACCCGGACCGGTGCGGTGATGGGCACGCCGATGTTCATGGCGCCCGAGCAGCACAACGGCGAACGCGCCGACGAGCGCAGCGATCAGTTCGCGTTCTCGGTCGCGCTGTATCGCGCTTTGTACGGCGACTGGCCGTTCGCGGGCAAGACCGCGGTCGCGCTCGCGGATGCAGTGATCGGCGGCCGGATGGAGAAGCCGCCGCGCGGCGCGAACGTGCCGGGCTGGCTGCGCAAGGTGATCGTGCGCGGGCTCGCGACGAAGCCCGAAGATCGCTATCCGTCGATGGACGCGATGCTCGCGGAGCTCGCGCGCCCGCCTTCGCACAAGCTGCGCAATGTTTCGATCGCGGTGATCGCGATCGGGCTCGTCGGAGGGGCGGTGATCGGCGGCTACGCGCTGCGCACCCACGACGACGAGCACGCGGCCCTGCCGCTGCCGAATCTGGATCCGAAGCTGTTGTCGATCGATCACAACGTCGGCTGGTTCTCGACCGCGGTCGAGCGCGACCAGCTCGCCGAGGCGACCGAGAAGTACGACATGGCGGCCGCGCTCGCGCGCGATAACCAGCAGCCCGCGGCGGCATCGATCGGCTGGTCGTCGGGCGCGCTCGTGCTCGCATTGCAGGGCGATCTCGAACCCGCGCGCGCGCACTTGAAGGATGCCGAGGCGAGCAAGGGCACGGACCCGAACGCGCTCGCGTATGCGGACCTCGCGAACGCCGCGATCCTGCGGATGGCCGGCGACTTCGAGCCGGCGATCCAGCGCGCGACCGAGTGCGAGCGAGAATTCGCGACGACGCCGGAGCTCGCCGCGCTGTGCGCGCAACTCCACGGCGAAGCGGTCGCCGAGCGCGGCGATCGCGTGCTCGCCCGCCAGGCGTTCGACAAGGGGCTCGCGCTCGCCGGCATCAGCGAGGTCCGCGCGCTCGCGATCAAGCTCGACCTGCTGGTCCTCGATCTCGACGAGGGCGGCAAGCTCGACGACATCGTCGCACGCGCGACCGCGCTGCAGGCGGATGCCGACCGCCTCGGTGGCACGACGCCCGCGATCCGCGCCGCGATCGTCCTCGCTCGCGCGCACGTCGCCCAGGCCGAGACCCAGCAGGCGATCGCGGACCTCGATCGCGTGAAGCCCGATGCGCTCCAGGACTTCGACGCGAAGACCCACGCGAGCATCGCGCTGTTCGAGGCGCAGGCGCTGCTCGGCGACGACGACGCACTCGCGAAGCTCGATCAGACGCGCGCGACCGCCGAGGATCGCGGCTGCGTCGCGCTCGCGTTCGCCGCGCGGCTCGGCTACGTCGAAGCCCAGCTCCTCACGAAGCCCGGCGACCCTGCGACGCGCGACCAGAAGAAGCTGATCGCAGATGCGAAGAAGCATCACTTCGGCCGCATCGCGCACCTCGCCGAGACGATCACGCAGCGTTAGGCTATCCTCGGCGGCGATGGCCGATTGCCAGTTGTGCGCCTCTGCTCATCCGGATGGCGCGTCGTGCCCGCAGGCTCGCACCGGCCAGCGCCTCGGCGACCTCGTGATCGGGCCCGTGCTCGGTATCGGCGGTATCGCCGCGGTCTACACCGCCGAGCATCCGATGCTGAGGCGGACGAGCGCCGTGAAGATCCTCCACAAGCGATTCGCGAACGATCGCGAGCTCGCGAACCGGTTCGTCCGCGAGGCGCGCGAGACCGCCGCGCTCGGTCATCCCGCATTTGTCAGCGTCCACGATGCCGGCACGACCGAGGACGGCTGCCCGTTCATCGTGATGGACAAGCTCGAGGGCCGCGAGCTCTACACGATGCGCAAGGAAGCCGGTCCACTCGAACCGGAGCGCGTCGTGCCGATCGCGATCCAGATCCTCGACGCACTCGTGGTGTTGCACTCGCGCGGCGTGATCCATCGCGACATCAAGACCCAGAACATCTACCTCGTGCCCACGCCCGACGGCGACAAGGTCAAGTTGCTCGACCTCGGCTTCGCGAAGGTCGAGGACGAGCTCAAGCTGACGTCGAAGAACCACGTGCTCGGCACGCCGTTCTACATCTCGCCCGAGCAGTACCTCGATCCGAGCGCGGTCGATCAGCGCGCCGATCTGTTCTCGCTCGGCATCGTGATGTTCGAGCTGCTCACCGGCGAGTGGCCGTATGCGTGGGAGAGCAAGCGCGACCTCCTCGGCAAGGTCATGAAGGGCGAGCTCGAGCGCCACCCGATGAACCGCAACCCGACCGTGCCGAGCTGGCTCGATGCCGTCGTCGCGAAGGTGCTGTCGCACAAGCGCGAGGATCGCTACGCGAACGCCGCCGAGATGAAGGCCGTGCTCGAGCAAGGGCCGCCACCGTCGAAGTCCGGCATCCTGCGCCGGTTGTTCGGCGGCTAGCGCGGCAGGACGGCGCCGCCGGCAATGTCGAGGACGACGCCGGTGATCCACGCGGCGTCGTCGGAGATCAGGAAGCGCGCGGCGTTCGCGACATCTTCGGGTGTGCCGAGCCGCGCGAGCGGGTGCTCCGCCGCCATCGACGCCTGGAGTGCCGGTGGGATCCGCTGGCGATTGCGCTCGGTCAGGATCGTCTCGGGCGCGATGCAGTTCGCGCGGATCCCGAACGGGCCGACCTGGGCCGCGAGGTCCTGCGTGAACAGCTCGATCGCCGCCTTCGCCGCGGCATACGCGATCGGCGACTTCGGATGGGCGCGCCGCGCGGCCGCCGACGACAGCGTGATGATCGAGCCGCGGCCGAGCCGCTTCATCGCCGGCAGGAACGCTTGGATCGTCAGGAACGTCGCGGTCAGGTTGCAGTCGATCGTCGCGCGCCAGGTCGCCTCGGTCATCTGATCGACCGGAACCGGCGGCGCGGGATTTCCACCGGCGTTCGCGACGAGCAGCTCGACCGGCCCCAGCTCCGCTTCGATCTTGTCGCGCATCGCCGCGAGATCTTCGGCGTGCGTGACATCGCCGGTGACGGCGAGCCCACCGATGCTGGCGCGGATCTCTTCGACCGCCGTGGCATCGCGACCGTGGACGACGACCTTCGCGTCGCACGCCGCGAGCTCGCGCGCGATCGCCGCGCCGATTCCACGAGAGCTTCCGGTGACGAGGGCGACTTTGCCTGCGAGGTTGGCCATGCCGTTTGTTTAGCACCGTCAATATTTGAGTCAACTAAACTAATTTCAGGTGATATCGTGGCCTCGATGGAGCCTCCGAAGGCAAAGGCCGAGCTCGCGGCGCAGGTCTGGAAGCGCTTGTTCGACTTCCTCATCGCGACCGGCGCGGAGCGCAGCCGCGTGCTCGGTTCGCACGACCTCACGCCGAACGACTCGCGCGCTTTGTTCGCGCTCGACCCGAAGGTCGGCCGCACGATGGGCTCGCTCGCCGAGGAGTGGGGCTGCGATGCTTCGTACGCGACCTCGGTCGTCGATCGGCTCGAGACCCGCGGCCTCGCCGAGCGCCGCGCTCAGCCGGGCGACCGCCGGGTCAAGCTCGCGCAGCTCACCGCAGCGGGCGCGAAGCTGCGCACTGCCCTCGCCCGCGAGCTCTACCAGCCGCCGCGCGAGCTCGCCGACCTCGCGACGAGCGATCTGCGCGCGTTGTGGCTCGCGGTCGCGAAGTTACCGTCGCGCTAGAGCAAACGCGCGAGGAGGAACCGGCGCAGCGGCGCAGTGAGCTCGATGCTCGCGAATCCACGCTCGACCTGCGTGGCGGCCCCGGGGCTTCGCAGCGTCGTGTGGGTCCCGTCCTGAAAGAACGGATCTGGGAGCATGACGTGCACGATCCCGACGAGCCCGACCTCGAGCCGTTCGCGGACATGGTCCGCGTCGACATCGACCTCGAGCGCCCGTGCGGCCAACCCGGTGAGCTGGGTCCAGAACGCATCGAGATGCGGCCCCGCCACAGTTTCATAGCTGTTCGCGAACGAGCGCAGGATCGGCGCACCACTTCCGCGCCACGCGAGTGCGAGGTTGACTCTGGCGTCGGGCAACCACGTCGAGATCCGCGCCTCGATCGGCGAGTCGCAGATCAGGTCGACCCAGCGCGCGATCCCACCCGCACTCTCGAGCCTTTCGCCCTGCCAGCTGATCGCGAACGGAGAGCACAACCAGGCGATCGCGCGGAGCCGGTCCGCGATCTGAGCGTGATCGAAATCGATCGACGGGAACACCACCGGGTCGGGCCGGAACCGGAGCATCGTGCCGCGCTCCGCGCTTCCCCCCAAGGACACCATCTCGCTCGTGGGGATGCCCCGCGCGAACGGTTGGGTCCAACGCTCTCCCTCGCGCGTCGTCGCGACGACGAGCGTCTCGGATAGCGCACTCGCGATCGTCTGCGGCGGTACTCCCAGCAGTCGACCTTGCATCGTCGCGAACTGCCTCTCGAGCGGCCTCTCCCAGTACTCGATAGGAATGCCATGACCGTCGTCGCGAATCGTCACCGTCGAATCGCGATCGATCTCGATCGAGAGAGAGCTGGGACCAGATGGCGACCGATGATCGAAATAGTGCGCGACCAGGCCCCAGATCAGGTTGTACAGGCCCTCACCCGCGAGGTCGCCGACGTACATCTCCGGCCTTTCGCGAATCGGCTCGACGCCGCGCTGCAACTCGATATCGCGCGTCCCGGCCACGCCGCACAGTAACGCGGACTAGCGGCGACCGACCACGACGACCGCGTATTGGCGCGGGCGTGCGCGAGCGGGCTCCGGAATCCGGCGCTCGGGCTCGTCCTCGACGACGAGGTGATAGACGTTTTGTGTCTGTGTCCGATCGCGTTCGGCAAGCCGAGCCACGACTCGGGATCCGAGTCCGTTCCTTCGCATGGGCAACTCCTGGTGAAACCGTTGGTGTGCCTATGAGCACCTCGTGTGCCAGTGGCAAACGCAGTGGAAACGGCAGGTTACGTAGGAGATCGCTGCATCGCCCAGGAGACAGCTGAAACCCGTGGGATTCAAGCGATCTCGCTCTGCGACGGTCGCGCGACAGTCGATGCAGCGGCGCTTACAACGCTTGCAGCGACGCGGAGATCCGGTAACCGGCGCGTTCCAACCGCGTAGTGTCACGCGATGAGCGACTACGTTCTGGGCCACGAGACGAGCGAGCTGCAGCGGCTTATCGAACAGTCGGAGTTCTTCGGCGTACTGACGCGCCAGCTGTGGCGCGAGGCCGGCCTCGCAGCGGGCATGACGGTGCTCGATGTCGGCTGCGGTGCGGGCGACACGACATTGCTCGCCGCCGAGCTCGTCGGACCGACGGGCCGGGTGATCGGCGTCGACCGCTCTGCGCAAGGTCTCGCGCTCGCGCGCCGGCGTGCCGAGGCTGCCGGGCTGACGAACGTCGAGTTTCGCGAGGCCGATGCGATCGAGCTCGTGCTCGAGCAGCCGGTCGATGCGCTCGTCGGCCGGCTCGTGCTGATGTACTTCCGCGATCACGCGGCGGCGCTCCGGCGGCTTGCCGACCACGTGCGTCCCGGCGGCCTGATCGTGGTCCAGGAGATCGACACGCTCGGCGGCCGCTGCGAACCTGCCGGCGAGCTGTTCGATCTCACGTTGCGCCGTGTCCACGACGCGTTCGCGGCCGCCGGCGCGAATCCGAACATGGGACGAGGACTGCTCGGTGCGTTCTTGCGAGCGGGGCTGGGCCGGCCGCGGATGCTGCTCGGATCGCGCGTCGAATCGGGCCCCGATTCGCCAGCCTACGCGTCGCTCGCGGGGATCGCGCGGACGCTACTCCCGGCAATGATCGCCCGGGGTATCGCGACAGCGGAAGAGGTCGGGATCGAGACGCTCGTCGACAGGTTACGCGACGAGGCGGTCGCGACCGGCGCCACGATCTACACCCCGCCACTCATCGGGGCGTGGCTACGTAAATAATCCGCAACCGCCGGGCGTTGCGCCTTTTCTAATGGCACGTGGCGAGGCGCCATTTCATGCTCGAGGTGCCTTGAGCGACGTCCGCATGATCGCGCGCGTGATCGCTGGTGTGTTGCTCGCTCCAGGTGCGTACACGGAAGCGGAGCTCGCACGCGCGAACGAAGCGCTATCGGCACTCGGTCGGCCGCCGCTCGCCGAGGCGGATCGCGTGACCGACACGCCCGAGCGCCTCGCGCCGATGATCCCGATCGAGAGCCGCGCCGCGGTGGCCGAGCTCCTG
>Ga0105245_10000073_pt1 | contig 103799 bp, 91 predicted proteins | sample KBSM54metaG_FD_81523 | JGI IMG/M metagenome (GOLD analysis project Ga0105245, IMG submission 81523) | Miscanthus rhizosphere microbial communities from Kellogg Biological Station, Michigan, USA - KBS M5-4 metaG | ecosystem: Host-associated > Plants > Roots > Rhizosphere > Soil | place... | reverse complement strand
GCTCGCGATCGGCGCGAGCGATGACCTTGGGTGCCGAGCGGGTGCGGGCCGGCTCGCGCTGCGCTTGTGCCACCGGCGGCGCGGGCTTCGTCGGCGCGATCGCGACCCGCGTCTGCGCCGCTGCGCGTGCGGCTTGTTGCTCGGCGGCGAGCGCGCGAGCCTGCGCGGCGGCTGCTTGCTTCTCGGCCTCGGCGCGAGCGAGTGCATCGCGCGCGGCGGCAGCTTGCTTGTCGGTCTCGGCGCGGGCTTGCGCGTCGCGTGCAGCGGCAGCTTGTTTCTCCGCGAGAGCGACTCGCGCCTGGGCGGCGGCAGCCTGCTTCTCGGCCTCGGCGCGAGCGAGTGCATCGCGCGCGGTGGCAGCTTGCTTCTCGCTCTCCGCGCGCGCCTGGGCATCGCGTGCAGCGGCGGCGAGCTTTTCGGCGGCGGCGACCCGCGCCTGCGCGTCGCGGATGATCGCAGCTTGCTTGTCGGCATCGGCGCGAGCTTGGGCATCGCGCGCCGCGGCTTGCTTGTCGGCATCGGCGCGAGCCTGAGCGTCGCGCGCGGCGGCTTGCTTGTCGGCGAGCGCGAGCTTCTGGTTCAGCTCGGCGAGCTGCTTGCGATCGGCTTCGCCGGCGAGGCGCGCCGCTTCGGCGCGAGCCTTCGCGAGCTCGACCTCGCCGCGCGCGGCCTTCGCTTCGGCGCGAGCGCGTGCGGCGTCGGCTTTGGCCGCTTCGGCTTCGTCGCGTGCGGCCTGGGCATCGCGGTTCGTCGTCGCGACGACCTCGGCGCGGTGCTTCGCGGCATCGCTGCGCGTGTGCTCGGCGTCGCGCCGCGCAGCTTCGGCCTCGGCCTGGAGCGTCGCCGCGGTCTTTTCGACGCGCGCGAGCTCGGCCTTCGCGGCCTCGGCATCGCGACGCGCTTGTTCGGTCGCGTGATCGTGATCTGCATCGCGCGCAGCGGCGAGCTTCGTCGCATCTGCAGCGCGCGATCTCGCGGCGGTCGCATCGCGTTCGGCCTCGGCCTTCGCGGCGAGCGCCTGGGCGAGCTCGACCTTCGCGGCATCTGCATCGCGGCGCGCTTGTTCGGCCTGCGAGCGATCCGCGTCGCGCGCGGCGGCGAGCTTCGCGGCCTCGGCGGCGCGCGCCTTCGCGGCGGTCGCATCGCGCTCGGCGGCGGCCTTCGCGGCGAGCGCCTGGGCGAGCTCGGTCTTCGCGGTCTCCGCGTCGCGGCGCGCTTGCTCGGTCTGCCTCGCGCTCTCGGTCGAGCGCGCCTTCGCGATCGCGTCGGCATCGCGCTTCGCGGCCGCGGCATCGCGCTCGGCCTGCGCCTTCGCGGCAAGTGCATCGGCGAGCTCGGCCTTCGCGGCATCGGCGTCGCGGCGGGCTTGCTCGGCTTGCGAGCGATCCGCGTCGCGCGCGGCGGCGAGCTTCGCGGTATCGGCGGCGCGCGCCTTCGCGGCAGCGGCATCGCGCTCGGCGGCGGCCTTCGCGGCGAGCGCCTGGGCGAGCTCGGCCTTCGCGGCATCGGCGTCGCGGCGGGCTTGCTCGGCTTGCGAGCGGTCCGCATCGCGCGCGGCGGCGAGCTTCGCGGTATCGGCAGCGCGCGCCTTCGCGGCAGCGGCATCGCGCTCGGCGGCGGCCTTTGCGGCGAGCGCCTGGGCGAGCTCGGCCTTCGCGGCATCGGCGTCGTGGCGCGCTTGTTCGGCACGCGTGTGATCCGCATCGCGTGCGGCGGCCAGCTTCGCGGTATCGGCAGCGCGCGCCTTCGCGGCAGCGGCATCGCGCTCGGCGGCGGTCTTCGCGGCGAGCGCCTGGGCGAGCTCGGCCTTCGCCGCGTCGGCTTCGCGGCGCGCTTGCTCGGCACGCGTGTGATCCGCGTCGCGACCCGCTGCACGCGACTTCGCAGCTGCCGCGTCGCTCTCGGCGGCGGTCTTCGCGGCGAGCGCCTGGGCGAGCTCGGCCTTCGCCGTCTCGGCTTCCGTCTTCGCAGCCTCGGCGTCGCGGCGCGCCTGTTCGATCTGCGTGCGTGCCGCGTCGTGTCCCGCCGCGAGCTTCGCGGCATCCGCAGCGCGGCTCTTGGCGAGCGCAGCTGCTTGGTCGGCGTCGTGTTGCGCGCGGGCGAGCTCGGTCTTCGCACGCTCCGCTTCGCGCTGCGCGGCCTCGAGCTCCGCGCGCACTGCCACCGCATCGCGCTTCGCACGATCGGCCTCGGCGAGCGCATTGCGCGCGGCGACCTCGGCCAGCACCCGCCGCGACTCCGAGTCGCGCTCCGCCGTCTCGGCGGCGAGCCGCGCGCGCTCCGCATCGGCGCGGGTTCGTGCGGCTTCGTCACGCGCGGCCTTCGTCGCTTGTTCGGTCGCAGCGCGCTGCGCCTCGGCCGCCTTTGCCGCCTGGCGGTCCGCTTCGCTGCGCGCCTGGGCCGCGAGCTCCTTCGCGCTCGCCGCTTCTTTCTGCGCTGCTGCATTCGCCTGCTCCGCACGCGCGCGCGCCTGGCGCTCGACCTCGAGCTGCGCGGTCGCATCTGGGTTCGCGATCGGCGCCGGATCGCGTGCCGTCACGATCACGATCAGATCGGAGCCATCCGGCTTCACCTCGTAGCGACCCGGGCGCGCGAGCGTGATGCTCAGGCGCACGCCGGTGCCACCGTCGTCGAGCACCGCCGCACTGACGGTGCTGACCGCCCACGTGCTCGGCGTCAACACCATCGCGCTGTCGTGTCCCGTCAGCGCATCGGCGAGCTTCGCGCGCGGCAGATCGAGCACGACGCGCGACGGCCGATCGAGCTTGTACACCGTGAACTCGAGCGGCTTCGCGGCATGCACGCGGACGCGCGTGACCTCCGCTTGCTGGCTGACGTCGACCGCCTGGATCCGCGCGACTTCCGGACCCGCGAAAGCGACGTGCGCGAAGACCACTACCCCGACGAACACGAGCCTGGAGCGCATGCCTCGGTTGTCGCCCGTTGCCGGGCGCGGGGCCAAAAACTGGCGCACGCGCGCGCTTGGCGCGAGGCTCAGGCTAGGCGGCGTCTGCGATCGGCCAATCGCGGCCGGCTGCAACCAGCACGAACGCGCCGGCGCGCTCGACGATCCGCTCGGCGACCGCGTGATACGCCGGCCCGGCGATCCTCCCGCGCAAGCGACGAACGCTCGCGTACAGCGCGTGATCCGGCGCCTGGCGCAACGAGCCATACTCGAGCTCGGCTTCCTGATCGTCGTCCCACAGGATCGTGCAGCGATCGCCGTCCCACCGCGCGGACCTCGCCCGGAGGTGCGCATCGTCGACGTCGACGTACGCGTAGCGCTTGTCGTCGAGCTTGATGATGTCGCGGCCGTCGTCGCGAACATCGAGCCAGCGGAGTAGCGCTTGGCGCAGTCGGTTATGCGTGACCGCCGCACCCTCTTGCCAGAACACGCCCTCCTTGTCGAGGCGCAGGCCGATCGCCCGCATCTTCTCGATCATCTCGGGCGTCAGTTGCACGACTTACGATGGGCTCAAACGCCGAAGCGGGCAATGCGCTCTTTGGTCAAGAGCTTCTGCTTCTTCAGCCGGGCGATCTCGTTGCGCTCGGTCGGGGTCAGCGCCCTGCGCTTCTCGAGTTGTTGCACCTGCTCGTCGAGGCGGCGGTGTTCGGCGGTGAGCTCGGCAAGCATGTCTTCTTGCTTCGGGTCGAGTGTTCCCACGCCTCGATCCTAGCGCATCCGGATGGGATGGGGACCGAAACCGGCGTTCACCGAGTCTTCAGGGCGCCGGGTACGCCGTCGGGATACTTCACCTCGGCCTCGGACGGCCGGATGTACGTCGGTGCGCCGCCGGCGAGCACGTCGACGCGCGCACCCTCGAGCGCGAGCAATGCTACGGCTTTACCGCTCGGTGTGACCGGGTACACGACGTCGTGGCCTTCCCAGGCCTCGACGAAGTCGCCGACGATCCGCGACCCGAACGGCGGGTCGAGCGCATCGGGCGCGAGCACGCGCTCGGTATCGAGCAGCACGGTACGATCGTCGTCGCGGCGGTACGTGCCGGTGTAGATCTCGCCCTTGCGCGCGTCGAGCACCGCGACGATCAACGCGAGCTCGCGTTCGACCAGCACGGCGTGGGCGAGCGCGGCGAGCGACGACACCGCCCACAACGGGCACTTCGCGGCGAACGCGATGCCCTTCGCGGTCGCCATCCCGATCCGCAAGCCGGTAAACGATCCGGGCCCCGCACCGATCGCGACCGCATCGAGATCGTGCGCACCGATCGCCGCGCCGACGCACACCGCGTCGACGAGCACGAGCAGGTCCGAGCCGTGCCCGCGGCCATCGCCTGTCGCCTCGGCGAGGACGACGCCGTCCTGGACGATCGCGACGCTCGCGAACCGCGTCGAGGTATCGATGCCCAAGATGATCATGGCCAGATCATTCGCACGACATCGTTGCGCGACGCGAGGATCGTGATCAGCACGATCACCGCGAGGCCGACTTGCTGGACGCGCACGCGCGCCTTCGCCGACAGCGGCTTGCGCTTCGCCGCCTCGATCCCCATGACGAGCAAGTGACCGCCGTCGAGCATCGGGATCGGCAGCAGGTTGATCAACCCGAGGTTGATGCTGATGAGAGCGATCATCAGCCAGAACGTCTCCCAGCCCTGGTCGCCGGAGACCTTCGCGATCTTGTAGACCTCGAGCGGCCCGCCGACCGCTTCGATCGGCTTGTCGCCGCCGAGGATCTGGAAGAACCCGGAGACCATCGTCCGGATCGTGTCGCCGGTCCGGCCGATCGCTTTACCGAACGCGAAGCTGAACCGACCCTCGATCGGCGTCATCGCACCGGCGCCGCGATCGACGTCGTTGTGCGCACCGAACACGAGTCGCGTGACGGTGTGATCGTATTCGTCGAGCTCCTTGCGCCACACCTGCGTGAGCTCCGCGGTCAGCGTGTCGGTCTTGCCGCCCGCCGCCGCGCGCTTCCACGTCACCTTGAACGTCTTCGTCGGCTCCGCTTGCAGCCGCTGATCGAGATCGATCCAGTGCGCGACCGGTTTGTCGTCGAGCGAGACGATCAGATCGCCCGGCTTCAGCCCAGCGCCATCCGCCGGCGAGCCCGGATCGACGCGCGCGACGAACATCTCTGCATGCTCGACGCCGGTGTAGGTCGTGCGCTTCAGCGTCGGATCGATCTGCGAATCGGGCACGAGATCCGCGAACCCCGGTGACAGCAATTCGACCGCGGGGATCCCGGGCAGCTCGCTGCCGCGCAGATAGACCAGGCTCGCTCGCCGCGCGAGCTTGCCGAGGTGGTGCTGGACATCGCTCCAGTTGCGCACCGGCTGGCCGTCGATCGAGATCAACAGATCGTGCGTGCGCAGCCCGGCGCGCGCGGCCGGCGATTGAGCATCGATCACGCCGACGAGCGGCACGAATGGCGCGTGGGTGATGCCGACGCGACCTTGGAGCGACGACTTGCCGTCGCGATCCTTCGACCACACGGTCTCGTCGATCGGCGTGAGGTAGCGCTCGAACACCTTGCCGTTGCGCGAGACTCGAACGTGGAGCTCCTTGCCCGGTGCGGACTGGACGATGTGCTCGACATCTTCCCAGTAGCGAACCGCGTTCCCGTCGATCTCGACGACCCGGTCGCCCGACTCGAGCCCGGCGCGCTGAGCGACGCCGTTGTCGAGCACGTCGCCGATCACCGGTGCGCCGACCATCGTGTGGCCCGCGTAGAACGCGAAGTAGATGACGATCGGGAGCACGAGGTTCGCCGCTGGCCCGGCGAGGATGATCATCAGGCGCTGCCACAGCGGCCTGCTCGCGAGGCTGCGCCCGGCGTCCGCGATATTCGTAGCCTCGTCCTCGGCCTGGCCCTCGATCCCGAGGATCCTCACGTAGCCGCCGATCGGGAACACGGCGATCTGGTACTCGGTCTCGCCGAGCTGCGCTCTCACGAGTGGCCGGCCGTAACCGAACGAGAATCGGAGGACCTTGACGTCCAGGAGCTTGGCCGCGACGAAGTGCCCGAGCTCGTGGATGACCACGAGCACGCCGACGAGGACGAGGAAATAGATGACCGACACGACCGGGCGACCGACGCTATAGCAGAGCTGCTATCCTGATCCCAGGTGGCTTCCAAGCAGGCGAGAGAGGAGACCGACGTCGAGGAGCTCCTCGACACGGTCGACAAGACCCTCGATCGGCTCAAGACGCTGTACGAGCAGTACTTCCTGGGCATCCAGAAGCAGGCGCCCACATTCATTCACAACGACGTCGAGCGCAAGCTGCGCGACCTCGCCCAGATGCAGCTGCGCAACACCGGCCTGCGCTACCGGCTCGCGACGCTCCAGCAGAAGTTCGGGTCCTATAACTCGTACTGGCGGCGCACGCTGCGCGAGATCGAGAACGGCACGTACGCGCGCCAGCTCGCGAAGGTCGGCCGCGATGCAGTCCGGTCCGGTGCCAACATCCCCGACGAGATCCTCGCGCGGATGCCGAAGCGGATGCGCGATCAGGTCATTCGCGATCGCGAGCAGGCCCTCGCGATCGCACGCCGCCACCAGCAGCTCGCCGAAGAAGGCGCCGAGCCGCCGGAGGCCGACAGCGACTTCATCGCGATGATCAAGGAGCCGACGGATATCCGTCGCAAGCTCAAGAGCACCGACGGTGCGCACCTCCTGACGAACGACGAAGACTTCGACATCGACGCGTTCTTCGCGGAGGTCGAGCAGCGCGACGACAAACCGGCGAGCCCGGCGACGCCCGCGCGCGGCCGCACGACGACGCGCCAGCCGATCCATCGCGGCCGCTCGACCTCGATGCCACCCGCGTACGACGACCCCGAGCGCAACACGCCCGCACGCGCTGGTTCTTCGCCCGTGATCAAGCGGCCGGGGACGCACGGCGAGAACACGCCGCCGCCACCGGCACCGCCGCGCGCGACACCACCGCCGGTGCCGACCCGCGCGACCAGTGCGATTCCGGCGATCAAACGGCCCGACACGAACCTCGAGGAAGAACCGACGAATCCGAACGCGTTCCCCGTCGGCCGCGCGACCGGTGCGCAGCCCGCGCTCGATCCGCGGACCGGTCGTCCGCCGGCGCCTCCGTCGACGGTTCCGATCGCGCGCCCGAAGACGCCCAGCGGCGCGACGATGGCTTCGCAGGCCTCGCGGCCGAACCCGATCGCACCGGGCGCCGCCGCCGCGCGCGGACCGGTGCAGGTCGAATCGATGCAGGGCCCGTTTCCGCGCAACGCGACACCGGCGCAAGGTGTGCCCGCGATCCCGAAGACGCCGCACACCGGCGTCGTGCCGACGATCCCGCAGACCGGCGCGGTGCCTCGCATCCCCGCCCCGGGAATTCCGCGCCCGGGCACCGGTGCGCAGCCGGCGATCCCGCGCCCGCCGACCGCACCGACGACGACTGGCACCGGACCGCAGCAAGCGATCCCGCGTGCGGGGACCGGTGCGCAGCCGGCGATTCCGCGGCCACCGACGGCACAACCCGCGCGACCCGGCACCGGACCGAGCGCTGCCATTCCCTCCGACATGACCGGGCCGCATCCGCAGATGCCGCGTCCTGCGACCGCACCGTCGCGGACGACGCCGGCGCAGGGCGTGCCCGCCATCACCGACCCGGTGATCGCGACGAGGACGCCGCCCGCAGGCGCGACGCGAACTCCCGCGGCCGGCGTGCCGGTCAAGCCCGCGACGGGCCCACGCCCGACGCCCGCTGCACCGCAGAAGCCGCCGCCCGGCATGACCGACGCCGATGTCAACGCGCTCTACGCGAAGTACATCAAGGCGAAGGAGATGGTCGGCGAGAAGATCGGTCCCGGCGAGCACAACAAGCTGCTGAAGACGATCAACGCCCAGGCTCCGAAGATCATGGAGCAGTACAAGGCGAAGGGTGTCGACTTCTCGGTTGTCGTCAAAGACAACCAGGTCATCATTCGCGCGAAACCGAAGACCTAGTTATGGCGCCATCAGCCACGTTCCGTTGTATCGCCGGCTGCGCCGGTAGCTATCCGCTCGAGCAAGTGATCTATCGCTGCCCGACGTGCGGCAACCTGCTCGAGGTCGTTCACGATCTCGCGGCGCTGCGCGAACGCTCCGCCGCGGAGTGGAAGCAGCTGTTCGCCGAGCGCTGGCGCTCCGTCGAGGAACCGTGGGGCAGCGGCGTGTGGGGCAAGCACGAGTGGGTCGCGCCGCAGCTGCGCGCCGACAACATCGTGTCGATGGCCGAAGGCGTCACCCACCTCACGCGCGTGCCGCGTTATGCCGGCGAGCTCGGGCTCACCGACGTGCGCGTCAAGCAATGCGGCACGTCGCACTCTGGTTCGTTCAAGGACCTCGGCATGACGGTGCTCGTGTCGATGGTGAAGCAGATGATCGGCAACGGTCAGCCGATTCGCGCGATCGCGTGCGCGTCGACGGGCGATACCTCGGCCGCGCTCGCCGCGTACGCCGCGGCCGCCGGCATTCGCTCGGTCGTGATCCTGCCGCGCGGCAAGATCTCGACGGCGCAGCTCGTCCAGCCACTCGCGATGGGCTCGCTCGTCCTCGCGATCGACACCGACTTCGACGGCTGCATGCGGCTCGTCCAGGAGCTCGCGGATCGCGAGGGCGTGTACCTCGCGAACTCGATGAACTCGCTCCGGCTCGAGGGCCAGAAGACTGTCGCGATCGAGCTCGCGCAGCAATTCGGCTGGGACGTGCCCGAGTGGGTGATCATTCCCGGCGGCAACCTCGGCAACGTGTCGGCGCTCGGCGCCGGCTTCGAGATGCTGCTCGCGCTCGGGTTGATCGATCGCAAGCCGCGGATCTGCGTCGCGCAGGCCGCGCATGCGAATCCGCTCTACACGAGCTATCGCGACGGTTGGGCGCCGCTCGCACCGGTGAAGGCGAAGACCACGCTCGCGTCGGCGATCCAGATCGGCAACCCGGTCAGCTTCGCGAAGGCGGTGCGCGCTCTACGCGCGTTCGACGGCGTGGTCGAGCAGGCGAGCGAGGCCGAGCTCGCGGATGCGTCGGCGCGCGCGGATCGCCACGGCCTGTTCACCTGCCCGCACACCGGCGTCGCGCTCGCGGCGCTCGAGAAGCTCGCGGCCCGCGGTGAGGTCAAGCGCGACCAGCGCGCCGTCGTGATCTCGACCGCGAGCGGCCTCAAGTTCGCCGATTTCAAGGTCGGCTACCACGAGGGCAAGCTCGCCGACGTCCCGAAGCCTGCGTACCGCAACGTACCTGTCGAGCTGCCCGAGCGTTACGACGCCGTGAGAGAAGCTCTGCTCCGCGGCATCGCGTGATTTGGTGATCTTCGAGACCGCGCGCATGGCACTATGAAGGCCATGCAGTTCGCGGAACGCTGGATCGGATTCGGCTCGCTCGTGATCGCATTCGCCGCCACCGCATTCGTGGCGCGCCCGGAGATCGCATCACATCGCACGCGGACCGCGATCCCGGCGCACGTCGACTTCGATCACACGAACTGCAGTGGCGCCGCCGCGCACGTGCAGACCGTCGATCAGATCCTGATCTCCGGTCAGGACTCGGATCCGTACACGCCGGTGTTCGAGCGCGCGGACCTCGCGAGCTGTTTCGGTGATCAAACTCGGATCGAGATGCTGGTCGACATCGCCGCCGACGGCCACGTCACGCGCGTGACTCATCGCCCCGAGCGGCCGACTCCGGCGTCTCGCTGCATCGCTCGCGCGGTGCGTCACCTGCAATTTCCAGCAGCTGACTCGCCGGTGTCGATTCGCTACGCGTTCACGAAATAGCGCGGAACCTTTTCCGGCGTCGCGGGTGATAGGGGTGGACGATGCACGCGCTCGCTCCACCCCGTGCTCGGCCGGCCGCCACGGAGCTCGACGAGCTCACGTTGCGCCGCGCTCAGCGGGGTGAGGAGCGCGCGTGGCGCGAGCTGATCGCGCTGTACCAGGATCGCGTGTACGCGCTCGTCTGGCGCTTACTCGCGGGTCGCGCCCAGCATCGCGCACCCGATCTGGTCCAAGACACGTTCGTCCGCGTCGTCCGCGCGCTGCCGAAATTCGAGCCGCACGGCAGCGCGAAGCTCGCGACCTGGATCCTGACGATCGCGACGCGGGTCGCGCTCAACGAGCTGCGCCGGCCCGATGCGGACGCACTCGCCGGCGAGCCGATCGCGCAAGCCGAATCGGCGGAGCAGAGCATCGAGCGCAAGCGCCTCGGCGGCGCGATCGCCGCGGGATTCGCAGCGCTCGACGCCGAGCAGCGCGCGATCCTCGTGCTCCGCGAGTATCACGAGCTCGACTACGCCGAGATCGCGGCCGCGCTCGATCTCGAGCTCGGCACCGTGAAGTCGCGCCTGTCGCGCGCCCGTTCTGCGCTTCGCGCATTTCTCGTGACCGCGATGCCGGAGCTTGGAGACCGCCATGAGTGACGACGACGAGGACGATCTGGATTTCGCCGCGTGGGCCGCTCCGGCCGCGCCGAGCGGTCTCGCCGATCGCGTGATCGCCCGCGTCACCGCGACCGACGAGGTGATCGCCGGTGTCGTCCAGCGCCGGCGCACGCGCCGCGTGTTCTGGCTGGCGGGCGGTCTGGTCGCGACGCTTGCGGCTGTCGCCATCGCGGCGGTCGTCATACTGACGCACTCGCCCGAACCGAACAGCGCGCCGGATCACGGCACGACGATCGCGACACGTCCCGAGCACGTCGTGTTGCCCGGCGCGATCGCGAACCTCGATCCGGGCGGCGACATCAGCTGGCAAGCGAGTGGCGATGCGATCCACGTCCAGCAGCGTCGCGGCTCGGTTACGTGGCGCGCCGACCGCCATCTCTTCCTCGAAGTCGGTGCCGCGGTGGCATCGATCGAAGCCTCGAACGCAACCCTTCGCGTGGAGACTCGTATGAACCTTTCCGATGTTCGTGTCGTCGGCGCATCTGCGGTCACGTCTGCGGCGGTGGCGCTCGTCACCGTCAGCGTTTACGAAGGCCAGGCTCGGCTGAGTAGCGCGGGCCAGACCGTCGTCGTTCAACCGGGCACGACGTATCAGGTGGTTCCCGGCCAACCGCCCGCACCTTCGCGCGATGTCGTCGCGATGACGGTCGGTGGTGGACCGCCTGCGCCGGTGGTGATCGAGGATGCCGAGCTCGTCGTGCCGCTCGGCGAGCGCATCGTGATCCACGAACCGCATGGCCGGATCGAGGTCGCGGTCGATCCGCAATGCCCGAGCGATCCAAACCTATTGTGGGCGAACAACCGGCACGAGCCTCTCGTGACCGGAAGCTACGCGTTCTCTCACACGTGCGATGGCGTCGAGCGCAAGGGCACGATCGACGTGCTCGAAGACACGGGCGATAGCGTCGTGAAGAAGCCGAAGCGCGACGAGGCGTGGACGTCGCCGCTCAAGGTGATCGGGTTTGGCGTAGCCCCGCCCGCTCACGTCACGATCGAAGACATCGCGCTGAAACCTTCCGATCAGCCGTACTGGATCGCAGAATTCGCGCCGAAGCACCCGGGTCTGTTCGCGGTGCGGATCGACGGCAAGGGCGCCGACGTTCACTATTACATTCGCCGCGATCCGGCGAAGGACCGCAGCGCGACGATCTCCGTGGGCGACCATGGCATCTCGACCGCGGACTTCGAGGCCGTGATGAAGCCACTCGCGCCGACGCTCGCGCCGTGCGTGAAGAAATTCACGACGGGGCAAGACGTCGCCGTCGAGGTTTCGGCGGCCGGCAAGATGACCGACCTGCTCACGACGTCGAGCGATCCGGCGACCGACGCGTGCTTGCGCAAGGTCCTGCGCAACGCGGTGTTCCCGCAGGCGAAGGCGTCGAGTCGCCACACGGATCATGTCGATCCGCCGTGCAACGCCGACGATCTCCTCTCGGTCGGAACGTCCGCGGTTGCACGCGGAGATCACGGCAATGCTTTGAAGAACTACGACGCGGCGCTCACGTGCAAATACGACATCCACACGCTGCAGCTCGCGTTCTTCGCGGCGTGTCGCGCGAGCAAGGTCGAGTTCGCGCGCAAATACTGGAAGCGGATGGAGCCGGATATGAAGTCGCACCTGTTGCAGATGTGTCTGCACGAGCACATCACCCAAGATATGCTCGACGAATAGCCGTCACATCGTGATATGCCCTGTCGCGATGAGGGCCTACACGATCGTGTTCTTGGTCGCGGCAGCGTGCGGCCACGATGCTCCACCTCCATCGCCCGATGCAGGCGTGGTCACGACGGACAAATGTGACTACGTTCCACTTTCCCCTACCGCGCACGCCGGCGGCACGGTCACCGCGGCGCAGCTCCAGGCCGGTGCGGCCGAAGCGATTTTCGACATTCCCGTCGGCACCGCGCTCGGCGGTTACACGGCGCGCGCGGGGTTCCTCGGCGCGGCCGGCGTCGTCGACACGCGCAAGATCCAGATCTCGAGCACGTTCAATCCATCGATCGGTGTGACCGCCGCGCCGCGCGTGAAGGCGCTCGCACTCACCGCCGGCGACGAGACCGTGGTGATCCTCAAGTCGGACCTGATCTACATCTACGAAGGCATGGTCTACGACCTCGAGCAGCGGCTCGGTCCGGACTTCGCGGGCAAGGTGATCCTGACGTCGTCGCACAGCCACTCGGCGTGGGCGCAGCATTACTTCGGCGGTCCGCTCCAACTCGGCGGTGGCATTTTTCGCGAGCTCGTCTACAAGCGGTTCCTCGATACGTTCGAGGCGACCGCACGCGCTGCACTCGCGGCGCGGCGCGACGCGAAGATCGGCTTTTACTACGACGGCAACTTCGATCCGACGAACCAGGTCAACCACGATCGCCGCGGCGAGAACGACATGCTCCCCGGCGGCAACGTCAAGGACAACCACTTCTACATGATCCGCGTCGACGGTACCGACAACGTGCCGATCGCGGCGCTGCCGGTGTTCGGCGAGCACGGCACGCTGAACAGCGAGGACAACCCGATGGCCTCGAGCGATGCACCGGGCGCGCTCGAGCGCGTGATGCAGGAGCAGTTCACGTCGCCCGTCGTCGTCATGCACCTGCAGAGCGCCGGTGGCGACAACTCGCCGTCGGGCCACGGCGGCATCGACTGCAACGTTCACCCCGGCAAGATGGGCGACCCGTGCTTGTCGTGGGCGACCGAAGAAGGTCACGGCCGCGCGGCCGAGCCGATCCTGATGGACGCGTGGACCCAGGCGGGCGCGAACATGCAGTCGAGCGTCGAGATGGAGATGGTGTCGCGGTCGATCGAAGTGGGGCCGAAACCCGAGACGTTCACGATCCGCGACGGCGCCCTCGCGTACGCGCCGTTCGATCTATCGAAGACGCCAGACGGCAAGATCTACGAGGACGATGGCGCGACGTTGATCTCGCCGATCGACGAGTTCAACGCGCCGGTCGGTGCGGCGCTGTGTCAGGACGTCAACGCGATGTTTCCGGCTGCCGAGATTTCAGGCGATGAAGGCATCCTGCCGTACGGCTCGTGCCTCCGCCTCGACGCGGCCGGCGAGATCCTCGGCCCGATCTTCAAGACCGACTTCGGCGTCGACGAGACCTCGCCGGTGTGCGAGGAGACCCGCACGACGATCTCCGCGCTGCGCATCAACGACTACGTGTTCGGCACGATGCCGGGCGAGCTCACCGTGATGCTCGCGACGTACATGCGGACGAAGTCGCCGGTGCCCGCGGATCACACCGTGCTGCTCGGCTACTCGCAGGGCCACATGGGCTACATGCTTCGCCCCGAAGATTGGATGAAGGGCGGCTACGAGCCGAGCATCACGTTCTGGGGACCGCTCGCGGCGGAGCACGTCGGCGAGCAGGTGATCGATCTGATGGGCCTGGTGATGACGCCGCAGCGCGAGGACGGCACGACCGGCGGCACGACGCGCGTCGCGGTGCCGAGCGTCGACGACATGCTCGCGATCGACAACCCGGCGCCCGACGCCGGCACCGTCCCGGCCAGCGTGCCGGTGGAGGCCTGGGCGCGCACCGGCACGCCGACGAGCGCGCAGCCCGACGCGCAGATCCCGCGCGTCAGCGGCATCGCGACGTTCGTGTTCTACGGCGACGATCCGAACGTGAAGACCCCGGAGGTCACGCTCCAGCGCGAGACGACGACGCCCGGGACCTACGCCGACGTCACGCGCAAGAGCGGCCGCGTCGTCGAGGATCAGGAGATCACGAAAGCGTATACGCCGTCGCCGCTGCAGCGGACCGGACCGCAGCATCACATCTGGGTCGTCGAGTGGCAGGCCGTACCGTGGCTCGGCTCGCCGGATGGCGACACGTTCGATACGCGCGCGAACGTCGCGCTCGGCAACTATCGCTTCCACGTCGTCGGTCAGGGTTGGACGCTCGACTCGAATCCGTTCGCCGTCGTCGCGGGTGGTCTGCAAGTGACCGCGGCGCGCGCGACGACGATCAACCTCGGCGTTCACTGGTTCGCGCCGAAGGGCTGGCGCCTGATGGACATGAACCTCATGTCGAACCAGCCGGTGCCGGTGCGCAGTCAGTCGGTGACGGTCGTCCTGCTCGACGCTGCGAACAACGTGAAGTCGACGCAGATCGTGACGACGGACGCGAACGGCAACGTCTCGGTGCCCGACGTCGCCGGCGCGACGCAGGTGAAGGTGACGGATGCCTCGGGCAACGTGCTGACCGTGGCGATCCCGTAGGTGTAGGTGTTGGGCTTACGTAGCCCTCCCGCTACACCGTGAAGCTTCGCGTCGAGATCCACCACACGGATCGGCCAGTTACGGCACGGATCGGCCGGTCTCGTGTTTGCAACGTACTGGCTTCGTGCGTTCGATCGTCGTGCTTTGCCTCTGCGCCGCTGTCGCGGCTGCGGTGCTCGTCCACGAGCTTCCCGAAGGCGAGGCCCAGGCCGAGGGTCACGTCTCGCGCCCGCAAGAGATCCAATCGGTCGCGTTCGACGGTCCCGACCTCCCGGTCGCTGCGCTCCGCTCGGTGCTGGCGTCACGCACCGGCGATCTGCTCGATCGCGACAAGCTCGCGACGGATCGCGCGAGCCTCCAGGCGACGCTCGTCGCGCGCGGTTATCTCGGTGCGCGGGTCGAGTCCGCGCAGGTTCTGTTCGACGAATCAGGTGGCGCGTTCATCACGTTCGCGGTCACGCCCGGCGCGATGTTTCACGTCCGCGACGTCCACGTCGTCGGCGCGGCGGAGCGCGATACCGGCATCGTCACGCTCGCGAAGGGCGCGGTCGCCAGTGCCGATCGCGTCGAACGCGCGCGCGATGCGCTTGCCACTCGGCTGCGCGTGCGCGGCAAGGCTTCTGCCGTCGCAGTGACGCTCGCGCCTGATACAGACACAGCGAGCGTCGACGTCGTGCTTTCGGCGAACTAGCTCAGCCGGGGATCACGCAGACTTCAGCGCACTTCGGCGCGACCGCGTTGAGGTTCTGGATGTTCGCCATCAGATCCGCGCACGACAGCGCATCGACCTGCGAGATGCAGCCGTCGACCGCTTCGCCGTGATAGACGGCGGTGCTCGGCGTGCAGAAGTTATCCGCGGTCTTCGCCGAGCAACCCTCGCTCGCCTCGAACTGAGTGACGCATGCCGACTCCGAGGCGGGGAAGTTCGCGGCCGCGAGCTGCGCCGCCGTGTAACACGCGTAGACGCGGGTGCACTCTTCCTGCACTTCCTGGTTGCAGGCGTCGACCGGCGACACGGAGCTGCTGCCACAAGCGCCCAACAGCGCCATCCCCACTACACTAACGAGTTTGAGTCCCTTCATCCGAACAGGGTCTCCGGGGCGCCGTGGCGCGTCAAGCGCGTTAGGGGCGCTCGCCACGTTTTTCTCGTAAGCTTTCGGTCGTGGTGCAACCGGTCGACCAGACCATGCCGGCATTGTTTGCGCCGGCGGGAAGCTCTGGCGAGGTCGTGCCACTCGCGCAGCTTGCTGCCGGTCGGGAAGGATCTTCGATCCTCGCGCGTAAGGGCGACCAGCTCGTCGAGATCATCACGCCGAGCTTCGCGCCGGCGTCCGCGCGCTGGCAGCAGCTCGAAGCGCGGTTGCGCGCGGTCGGTCAAGTCGATCATCCGGTGTTTCGTCACGTGCTCGCGCTCGACGCGTCACCGCCGCAGGTCGTCCTCGAAGGCGACAACACACCGCCGCTCGCCGAGCTCGTCGAGCAAGCCGCGTGCGACATGGCGCGCGTGCTGCGGATCATCGGCGAGGTCGCGCGCGGCATCGCTGCGCTCCATCACTACGGGCTCGTCCACGGCCGGCTCCATCCGTGGGCGGTGCACGTCGGCGCGAACGATCGGCCGCGCATGGAGCTGACGGGTCTCGAGCTCCGTCCGGACCACGAATGGATCGCGCGCTGCGTGGCGCCCGAGGTCGCGGTCGGCGGTCCGCCCGATGCCGCGAGCGATGTCTACGCGCTCGGCGTGTTGCTCCAGATGCTCGCGGAGCCGCGCGGCGCGAGCGACATGCTGCGCGGCCTGATCGATCGCGCGCTGTCACCGGATCCGGATACGCGTCCGTCGGCGCTCGAGCTCTCGCGCAACCTCGCCGGCACACCGACGAAGGTCACCGGCCGGGTCGAGATCCAGGCGGACCCCGAGCTCGCGCGGCCATCGCGACCTGGCCTCGGGTTGCGGCTCGGCCGGTTCGAGCTCGTCAAGCAGCTCGGCGTCGGCGCGATGGGCGAGGTGTGGGAAGCGCGCGACGGCGCGGGCGTGCACGTCGCGATCAAGCTGTTGAAGCCCGAGATCGCGGCCGACGCAGAGCTCCTCCGCCGGTTCCGCAAGGAAGCGCGCGTGCTCGCGAAGGTCGGCAGCCCGTTCATCGCGAACTTCATCGATCTCAACGAGGACCGCGGGCTGCACTACCTCGTGCTCGAGCTCGTCACCGGTGGCAGCGTCGCGGCTGCCCAGCGCAAGCTGACCCGGTTCCCCGAGCGCTTCGCGCTCGACGTGATCGCCGATACCTGCCGCGCGCTCGTCGAGCCGCACCGGCTCGGCATCGTCCATCGCGACATCAAGCCCGACAACATGATGTTCGTGCGTCCGGGCCTCGAGCTCGAGCGCGCGCCGGTCGGCCAGGTGGTCAAGCTCGGCGACTTCGGCATCGCGCGGCTCGTCGAGCAGCACAACGAAGGCCCTTCTCGCCAGGACATGACCCGCGAAGGTGCGGTGCTCGGCACCCCGGAGTTCATGGCGCCCGAGCAATGCCAGGGCGCGCAAGTCACGCCGGCGACCGATGTCTACGCGCTCGGCTGTTGTTTGTTCGCGCTGATCGCAGGCGAGCCGCCGTTCGTGATCAAGGACGACAACCAGATGGGCGTGATCCTCGCGCACCTCAACGAGCCGGCGCCCCGGCTCGACGCGAAGCTGCCCGAGGTTTCGCCTGCGGTCGCCGAGCTCGTCGCGCGCTGCCTCGAGAAGGATCCGAAGAAGCGGCCGCAAGATGCCGCCGAGATGCTCGCTGCGATCGAGCAGCTGTGCGACGGCACCGCTGCGCTGATCACCGCGCACCCGGCGCCGCCGATCGTGCGCGAGACCTCGGTGCTGAGCTACACGTTCGAGTGGGAGCTCCAGAGCTCGCCCGCCGCACTGTGGCCGTTCGTGTCGAACACCGAGAAGATGAACCGCGCGGTCGGCCTCGCGCCGGTGCGGTTCGAGATCGAATCGACGACGACGAAGCCGCCGGGCAGCACCGCGACGACCGGCAACCAGCGCGTCGCCGGCATGCAGATGAAGTGGCGCGAGCATCCGTACGAGTGGATCGAAGGCAGCCGCCACGTCGTGCTGCGCGTGTTCGAGAAGGGCGTGCTGCGCTGGTACGTCGCCGAGGTCACGCTCGAGCGCACGCCGAATGGCGGGACGAAGCTGCGCAACAAGATCACGATGGAGCCGCGCTCGTGGATCGCGCGCGTGTTGTCGAAGATCGAGATCGGCGTTCGCTACAAGCGCAAGCTCGACAAGGTCTACACCCGGCTCGATGGCGTGCTCGCCGCCGGCGCGCGGCCAGAGATCGATCCGATCGATCCCGATGTCACGGTCGCGGCGAGTGGGCGCGGCAAGATCGAGAAGGCGCGCGATGCGCTCGCGACCGCCGGCATCGACGAGGCCGCGATCGAAGCGCTGACCGCGTATTTGCTCCACGCCTCGGATCAAGACGTCGCGCGGATCCGCCCGCTCGAGCTCGCCGCGAAGTTCGGCGTCGCCGAGGACGCGATGGTCGATGCGGCGCTCCACGCGACCCGGCTCGGCATGCTCGCGATGGTGTGGGACGTGATCTGCCCGTCGTGCCAGATCCCGTCGTCGGTCGTCGATTCGCTCCAGAAGATCGAGGAGCACGGCGCCTGCAAGGCATGCAACATCGGTTTCGAGGTCGACTTCTCGCGCGCGATCGAGCTCGCGTTCCGCGCGGCGCCGGATGTCCGCGATGTCGAGACCCGCACGTTCTGCATCGGTGGCCCCGCGCACTTCCCGCACGTCGCGGCGCAGGTCCGGTTGCAGCCGGGCGAGCGGTTCGCGCTGCCGCTCGCGTTACCGGCCGGCTACTACCTCGTGCGCAGTCCGCAGGTGCCGCGCGCGCACGAGCTGCGCGTCACCGCGAGCGGTGGCGTGCGCCGCGTCGATCTCACGCTCGGCGAGCGACAGGACGTGCCGGCGTTGACCGCGGGCGATCAGCTGATCACGCTCGTCAACGAAGCGCCGCGCGAGGTCGTCGTTCGCGTCGAGCGCGCCGGCGATCGCGCGTTTGCTCTGACCGCGGCACGCGTGATGGCGCACGCCGCGTTCCGCGAGCTGTTCCCCGATCAAGCGCTCGCCCCGGGTCGGCTGATGGCGGTGACCCAGGCGACGCTGGTGGTCGCGCAGCTCGACGACGCGCAGGCGCTGTTCAAGGAGCTTGGCGACTCGAAGGCATTCCCGGTCGCGGCGCGGTTCTTCGAGCTCGTCGCGACGCTCGCGAAGGAGTACGGCGGTTCGCTCGTGAAGACGTTCGGCGGGCTCGCGATCGCGGGGTTCGAGCGACCCGGTCCCGCTGTCGACATGGCGCTCGCGATCCAGAGTGCCCTCGCGGCGCATCCGGTGACGACCGGGCTGCGCGCGCGGGTCGTCGTCCATCGCGGGCCGATGATGGCGCTGACCCAGGCGGGCCGACTCGACTACTTCGGCCAGAACGTCGAGCTCGCGCTCGCACTCGCCGGCACGGTGCCCGCGGGTGTCGTCGGGCTGACCCAGATGGTCTGCCAGGATGTCGGCGTCGCCGAGCGCTTGCAGTCAGGACCCGAGCAACTTGGCGTACATCCAGCGCCCGGGAGCTGGGTGCTACACGTGCGCTCTGCCGGCTCGCGAATGACGTAGCCCGCCCGCGCGTTGCGATCGCATGGTCCGCTGGCTGGTCGTCCTCGTCGTCGCGTGTGATGCAGGTCAGCCACCGAAGCCGCCGCCGAAGCCCGTCGCGCCGGCGCCGAAGGTTCAGGTCGCCGCGGTCCCCGATCCATGGGTCGTGCCGGCGGCGACGCTGCGCCACAAGCACGCGGTCCGCACCGCCGATCTGAAGAAGCCCGATCTCGGGGTCGCGCTGCCGAACCACGGCGTCGTGGTGAAGACGTGGGGGCTCGGTGGCGATAGCACGCTGATCCTCGACAGCGACACCAACACGATCCGCGAGCTCGCGAACCTCATGGGCAAAGCGCCGACCGATCATCGCCGGATGATCGCGCCGCCGCACGTCGTCCAGGCGATGAACGCCGCGGAGCGCGCGTGGGACGAGGATCCGAACGGCGACATGCCAACTGCGACCGATGTCCGTGAAGACCTCTACGTGATCGACGGCGACGAAGCGTTCTACCTGAGCGGCTATCCGATCGGCGCGTATCAAGGCAAAGGTCGGCCGGCCGCGGCGCGCGCGCTCGAGGTGGTGTTCGCGCTCGCGCCGGATCGCTAGTCGATATCGCGGCGGACGGGCAGCACGCCGGTCGGGCGCATCCGCTCGTCTTCCTTCGGCAGCACGAACCGACGCATGCCGGTCTCGCGCCACCACTGGCTCCAGCGCTCCGCCGAGGCCTCGCGCTCCTTGCGCGGCAGATCGTGGTGATATCCGAAGTACTCGCCGGTGAGCCGGCGCAGATCGCCGATCGCGGCCTCGCGGATCGCATCTTCCTTGTGCGACAGGCCTTCGATCAACCACTCGATCCGATGCTGGCGGCGCGACGTCTCGTACCACTTGCGCCACTTCTTCTCGTTCGCGCCGAAGTCCTGGGCGGTCAGCGACGTCAGCGCCTTGCGGATGTGATCGCCGGCGCGATCCTGGCGCTCGATCGCGCCGATCAGATCACCGATCGAGTCGATATCGCCGAGCGCGACGACCGCAGCGCTCGCCGCCGCGACGACCTCGGGATCCGTCGAGTGCAACGCGCGGCGCACGCGCGCGAGCGATTGCGACAGGTCGTGTAACGGATAGCCCGAGAGCGCTTCGATCGCGGTCGCGCGCACGCCGTAGTCCTGATCGAACAGGCGCTCGACGAGCGCGAACACGGCGCTGCGCGGGCGGAGCTCGGCGGTGCAGATCGTCGCGAAGAACCGAACGTCGCGCTGCGCGTCGCTCATCTTGTCGATCAGCAGCTCCGACGCGACCGAGCCGAGCCGGACGACGAGCTCGAGCAGGCCGCCGTACTGCGCGGCGCGCAGCGGCCGGCCGGCGACCGAGAACCGATCGAAGCGCAGCCGACCGGGGAAGCGCTTCATCAGCGCGCGCAGCGACTCGCCGTCGCGCTCGACCGCTTCGTTGAGCTCTTCCTCGGCGTCGCCTTCTTTCGCCGCTTCGATCCGATCGAGCACCTCGTCGATCGGCTTCGGCGGCTCGGTGGTGATCGAGAGCTCCGCGTCCTCGTCGTCGGCCGCGTCGAACGGCGGGACCGCTGGCTGAGCGCCACCCGCCGGCGCGCTCCACGTATCCGCATCGACCTTGACGACGCGCTTCGTATCGATCTCGGTCGGATCGATCGGCACGTTCGGCGCCGCGATCGACTCGACCTCGGGCGCGCGATAGCCGGCGGCCTTGTGCTTGACGATCAACCGGCCGAGCGCATCCGCGGCGGCACCGCCGAGCGGTAACAGCTCCGCGACGTCGACGAGCTTGAGGTCGCTGTGCACGCGGTGCGCGACGACGATCCCGACGACGCGATCGCGCAGCACGATCGGTAGGATCAGCGCGGACGGTGGCGTCGAACCACCGAGGCGCACGATCATCGCGTCGATCGCCGGATCCTGCGAGCCGAGCGAGCCGATGTGTGGCTGCTGGTTGTGGACGACGCTGCGAAACGGCGACACCACGTCGAGCGGGATCAACACGTTCACGATCGCGCCGACATCGACGCCGGTCTCGGCGAGCGCGACGCGACCGATCGCGGCGCCGCCTTGGACGGTGAGCAGCGCGGCGTAACGCGCCTTCGAGCGCGCGGCGCGGAGCAGCGTGAGGAACACGGTGTCGCGATCCTCGGCGGTCGCGAGCAATTCGCGCGCGCGCACGATCGCGAGCGGGCTGTCGCGGCCGATCGTCTGGATCGGGCCCGAAGGCACGCGGCGAACTGCGATCGTCGCCGGCGGGTTCGTCGGAGCTTTCTTCGCCGGCGCGGTCATCGGCGCCGTGACCTGCGGCGCGACGCCCTGCGGGGCCACGAATGTCACCTTCGGCGGTGGCAGCGGCTCCTCGGGCACGCCGTCGTTGCGGCTCCCCGGCCGGCGCGGCATCCCCATCGGAGGCGGATCGGTCGCGCGCACCGCGTTGACGCCGACGAGCGTGTTGCGCTTTTTCGGCTCCGGCGGCAGCACCGAGCCGACCTTCATCGTCGGTTGATCCTGCGCGACCGGCGATGGTACCGGCAGCGGCGCCGCTGCCTGCGCGGGTGGACGGAGCGTCGCCAGCATCGGCGCGGTCTCGACGATCACGCTGCGCGCGCGGCCGACGGGCGAGGGCGCGGTCTCGATCTCCAGCGTGCGCGCGAGCGTCGTGAACCGTGCGGGCGGCTCGACCTCGAACACCTTCGCGAACGCGAGGTGCCAGCGATACTCCGGCGTGATCAGCGGTTGGAGCGGGCGATCGAGCAGGTCCGCGAGATCCTCGAGCTCGTTGATCTCGAGCGGCGAGCAGACGAGCACGCGCAGCGCTTCGCCGTCGAAGCCGAGCGGCACCGCGCGAAACTGCTGCGCGACCTCCGACGACAGCGTCGCGAGCGCTTCGGCCTCGGTGCGATCCGCTTCGTCGCGCTTTGCGGGCGGCAAGCCCGAGGCGAGCGCGAGGTACTGGGTCAGGCGCTCCTCGGGGACGAGGTTCATCTCGAGCAGGATCGTGTCGAGGCTACCGCCGTAGATCACCTGGCGCTGAAACGCCTTCTCCATGCGCTTGACGCCGACGAGGCCGTCGCGCACGAGCAAGGAGCTCAGTCGACTCGGCATGACCTCATGCTCGGATCACGTACGTTCCGGCGATCCAGTCGTGGAGGCCGCGCTTCTCGCTGTCGAAGCCGATCCACAGAAAGCCGAGGAACAACGTGGCGACACTCGCGAGGTAGCCGGCGCACCGAGCGGCCGAGCGAGCGGGAGACGGCGGATCGCCGTAGACGTCGATCACCTTCATCTTCATGACCTGCATGCCGAGCGTGCGGCCACGGATCCCGTGGAACACGAGCAGGTAGACCATGCCGATCGCGAAGAACAGCACGAACCCCATGATCAACGCAGGATCGGTCGCGAGCACGAGATCGATCCACAGATCGACATCGAACAGATGCATGTTGGATGGCGGCAGGTGGATGCCCGCGATCTTGCTGGCGAGCAGCGTGATGATCAGCGCGGACGGAATGACGATCGCGAGATCGATCGCGGCGGCAACCAGGCGCTTCCAAAACCCGACCACGTAGACCGAGGCGGCTTCGCGCTTGCTCGGCCGGGTCGGTCGCTCGAGCTCCGGCACCGTCATTTCAACCTTATACGGCCGGGCCGCGGGGGAAGGCAAATACCCGGCATCCTAGGACTTCCGGCCGGCCAGTCTGCCGGATCGAGCAGCGGCGTCGGCGAACACGCCGCGCGCCATCAGCGACCGCTCGCCAGCAGCCCGCCGGGTATAGATATCCGCACGCTCCACGTGGATCGTCGGGTCGTCCGGCGCGGCCTGGCTGGCGAGCTCGACCAACTCGCAAGCGAGCGAGAACTCGCCCTTCGCGGCCAGCTCGCGGGCGCGGATCGCGAGTGCGCCCGGGCCACCGGCCAGCCGCGCGAGCTCGCCGGCGATCGCGGACTCCCGCGCCGGCTTGAGGTGCGCCGGGTTGCCGTCCCACCACCCTCCATACAGCCGGTACAGGTTGCGGACCACGAACTCGGGCTCGTCGTAGATCGGTGCCAGGTACGGGCGGTCGAGCAGGTGGGGCGGGGGCCTGACCTCGCCGAGGATCTGGTCGAGCGGCAGGCCGCGGTTCATCAGGGTCACGACCTGATCGACGAGCGACTCGAGCAGGCTCGCGGTGTCGTCGAGCGCGCGATGGACCGCGGCCGCGCCCCAGATCGGAACGCCATGACCGGGGACGAGCACCTCTCCGCCTTTGCGATCCATGTCGCGCAGCGCCGCCGCCCACTCGCGCGGAAACCGCTGCGCCTTCTGCGGATTGCCGCAGTTCGGCGACGCCCAGATGAACAGGTCGCCGGTGCACACCGCGCCCGCGTCGGGCACCCAGATCCACGTGTGATCGTCGGTCTCGCCGAGCGCGTGGTGGAGCTCGAACGTGCGGTTACCGACGACGAGGTCCTTGCGAGTTTGATAGGTCTCGTCGGCGGCGCGGAACTCTTTTGGAAACTGCGCCGCGGTCTGGAACTGGCGCTGGTTGATCGCCTGGTTGTAGCCGTGGGTCAGCTTGTAGCGCTCGTGACGACGCGCCACCGCCTCGTGCGCGATCACGTGGACGCGGCGGCCGGAGTCGCGCTCGTAGAGATCGACGCCGAAGCAGTGATCGACATGACCGTGGGTCCACACTGCGGTGTGGACCGGCCGCTTGGTGACATCGCGCAGCCGCTTGCGGGTCGGCTCCGCGAGGATGAACGAGCCCGTGTCGACGAGGACGAGCCCGTCGTCGGTGTCGAACGCAGTGATGTTCGCGAACGACGAGACGAAGTACGCGCCCGCGGCAATCGGCTCCGCCAGAAAGCGAGGAGCCATGGGCTGGGCATCCGGCGCGAGCGGTCCCGAGAGGAGTTGTTCCGACAGTTGGCGGAGTGCGGTCATCGAGAGCTCGGCTGGTAAGCGTAAGCGCAAGCGCCGGCGTAAGCGATCCGGAGCTGTGCTATCGCGCGCGGATCAGCGCAGCCGCGATGACGGGCGCCGTCTCTGCTCGGAGGGTATTCGCCCCGAGGCTCATCCCGACGAAGCCGGCGGTAACCAGCTGGTCTTGTTCGATCGGCGCGAGCCCACCTTCGGGCCCGCTGATGACAGTCACGTCATCACCGGTCGGCGGTTCGCGCGAGCCACCAGGATCGAGCATGTAACGTTCTCCGTCCGGTAATGCTCTGATGGCGTGGCGCAGCTCCGCGAAGCGGACCGTCGGCAGTGTCGTCCGTCCACATTGCTTCGCTGCCGCTTCGATCACCGCGGCGTAGTGCGCCACCCGCGCCTCGCGCTTCGCTGGTTCGAGCCGCACGATCGAGCGCTCGGCCATCCACACGATGATCTCGTTCGCTCCGACCTCGACGAGCTTCTCGATGGCGTAGTCCATGCGATCGCCCTTGATCAGCGGCAGCATCACGCGGATGTGCGGCTTCGGCTCGACGATCGTCTCGACCGCGCCGACCTCGACGCGGGTCTCGCCATCGCTCATCGCGACGATCTTCGCGCGTGCGCGCTGGCCTGCACCATCGACGAGCTCGATCGCATCGCCGATCCGCACGCGACGGACTCGGCCGAGATAGTGATGCTCGTCGCCGGTGATCGCGAGCTCGCCGGCTCGGAGCTCCGCGACGACGATCCTCATCTCGCGAGCACCGCCGTCGACCACTGCGGATCGGTCGTGCTCGGTCGCACGCGCACGAGCTTCAGGCCCGCGGCGACGAACTCGTCGGCGAGCGGCTGCGCCTGCGGCGTCAACAGGCCCGACAGGATCAGCGTGCCTGCGGTCTTCGCGATCAGCTCCGCCTTCAGCTCGCGCAGGACGTGTGCCTGGATGTTCGCGAGCACGAGCGGGAACTGACCGACGATCTCGGCGAGCGGCGTGATCGCGCCGCCGACGGTGACCTGGTTGTGCGCGGCGTTCTCGAGCGTCGCCGCGACCGCGATCGGATCGTTATCGATCGCGATGCACGTCGCCGCGGGCCAGCGCTTGACCGCCGCGATCGACAGGATGCCCGAGCCGCAGCCGACATCGAGGATCCGATCGGGCTCGAGTCCTTCATCGGCGAGCGTCTGCAACTCTTCGAGCACCAGCCGCGTGCTCGCGTGCGTACCGGTGCCGAACGCCATGCCGGGATCGAGATCGATCACGACATCGCCGGGCTCGGCCGCGTATTTCTCCCAGCTCGGGACGACCACGAACTGGCGGGTCAGCCGGCTGACCTTGAAGTAGCGCTTCCAGGCATCGCGCCACTCTGCCTCGGGCATCGCCGCGGCCGTGCGCACGCGCGTCGGATCCAGCGCGGCACCGCCGGCGGCCCAGCGTGCGACTGCATCGCGCGTCTCGGCCAGGGCACTCGCGACCTGTGTCGCATCGACCCAGAAGACGATCTCGTCACCGCGCTGCTCGGTTCCGGCAGCGGCGGCCCCCACGTCTGATGCGATCAGCGCCGCGACGTCATCGACGTCAGCAGCACCGACCGGAACGATGATCTCGACCCAATCAGCCAAGCAGCAAGCTAGCGAGCCGGAGCCGGGGTAACCCGGCGCTTCATCTCGCGACGGAGGCGCTTACGAGCCTCGCGCGTCTTCCGCTTCTTCTTGACCGACGGCTTCTCGTAGAACCGGCGACGCTTCAGCTCTTGCAGGATGCCTTCCTTGGACATCTTCTGCTTGAGGATCTTCATCGCCTTCTCGAGGCTGTCGCGAACTTCGACCTCGACGGGCCTTCCGAACGAATTCTCCATGGGGGAGTGGGTTGGTACCTGATCCCGGGGGGGAGATCAAGCCAACTTCAGGCCTTGGCGTTGTGCTTGTAGAACAACGTGATCGTCAGGCAGTGGAACTCGGAGTCCGAGCTCTGGGTCACGATCTTGTCGACGATCTCGTGCTCGGGGTGGCTGCGAATCCAATCGGTGATCAACTCGCCCAGGAGCTCGCGCTCTTTCGCCTTCGTCGCCGAAAAGACCTTCACGCCAGTAACGTCGATCATGGTGCTGCTACGCCCTTCCTCTGAAATTGACTGCACTCGTGCCACGGCACTCTCCTGAATTTCTGTGTGACTTGGCTGCCACTTTGCCGTCAGCTTCGTTTCCAGTCAACTCGAATAATTCCGTTATCGGTGAACAGTCCGTGTTTTGTGGGGTAACCGCCAAACGGTACCGTAAGTCCTGGCATTGTCGAGATGTTCCGCTACTGTCCGCCAGTCATGAAGCGCACGTTGGGTTCGATCCTGCTGGTCGGACTGTTCGGGATCGCGGTTTCGGCCGCCCCCGATAAGCCGGCCATCCCTCACCTACCTACAGTCGAGACTTTCACGCTCGCGAACGGCCTCCAGGTCGCGGTGCTCGAAGTCGATACCGCACCCGTCGTCGCGGTTCAGGTCTGGTACCACGCCGGCAGTAAGGACGAGCCTCGCGACCGGCGCGGCTCGGCCCACATGTTCGAGCACATGATGTTCAAGGGCACCGAGCACGTCCGGCCGGAGGCCCACGCCCAGATGCTGAACGGCGTCGGCGGCTACGTGAACGCCCAGACCGACGAGGACGCGACCCACTACATCAACACGGTCCCCGCGGCCTACCTCGACTTCACGATCCAGCTCGAGGCCGAGCGGATGCGCCACCTCCTGTTCCGGCCCGAGATGATCGCGACCGAGAAGGAGGTCGTGAAGGAGGAGATCCGGCAGCGCGAGAACTCGCCGATCGCGAAGGGGTTCCTCAAGTTCCTCGACGTCGCGTTCACGAAGCACCCGTACGCGTGGACGGCCGGCGGCACGATCAAGGATCTCGACGCGACGACGCCCGACGATCTCCGCAAGTTCTACGACGCGTACTACCAGCCGAACAACGCGATGCTCGTCGTCGTCGGCAACACGAACGCCGCGGCGGTCAAGAAGAGCGCCGAGAAGTGGTTCGCGCCGATCGCGAAGGGCGGCGAGCCGCCGCGTCCCGCGAAGACCGCGCAGGAACCGCCGCAGACCGAGAAGCGCCGCCAGACGGTCGAGCCCGGCCAGGTCGGCATCACGATCGTCGGCTGGCACGTGCCGGCCGCGAAGGACAAGGACGTCTACGCGCTCCAGGTCGCATCGATCATCCTCGGCGCCGGCGATTCGTCGCGGTTGAAGGTCCGCTTGAAGTCGGTCGATCCGAAGCTCAAGCGCCCGCTCGCGCTCGACGGCGGGATGGAAGCGCTGATCCACGAGGACCCGGGCATGGTGATCGAGCTCGGCGCCTATCTCTCGCCCGACCAGGCCGCGCCGGTCGAGGCCGCGCTGTTCGACGAGGTCGAGAAGCTCGCCGCCAAGGGCCCGACGCCCGACGAGCTGCGCAAGGCGAAGAACCAGGTCCAGAGCGGGTTTGTATTCTCGCTCGAGCACGCGCAAGGCCTCGCCGAGGCGATCGGCCGGTCGTGGATCAACACCGGCGATCCGGGGTCGTTCCTGCACGACGTCGACAACATCGAGAAGGTCAGCGCTGCCGACGTCCAGCGCGTCGTGAAGCAATACATGCCGCAGGATCACGCGACCGTCGTCGTGATCCCGCCGCCGAGTGGTGCGCCCGCAGCGCCCGCTAAGGAGAAGAAGTAATGCGCTACCTACTCGCAGCCGCGCTGATCGCGGCGTGTGGTCCGAAGCCGACGCCTGTCGAGGTTCCGCTGTTGCCGACCGATGGCACCGCGCACACCGCGCAGCCGGTCGCCGCGCCGAAGGTCGACAAGGATCCGTGGACCGGACGCACCGACATGATCACCGCGCCGCCTGCCGCACAACCGGCGGCGCTCGCGCTGCCTCCGATCGATAGCTTCAAGCTCGCGAACGGGCTCGAGGTCTACGTGATCAAGAACGATCGCCTGCCGGTCGTCAGCTTCGATCTCGCGATCAAGGCCGGCCGCCAGCAGGAGCCGCGCGCGCGCCTCGGCGTGTCGGAGGCGACCGCCGACATGCTCGTGAAGGGCACGCGCAAGCACGACGCGATCGGGCTCGCGAAAGCGATCGACTTCGTCGGCGGCACGATCGGCGCCGATTCGACGTTCGAAGCGACGCTCGTGTCGTGCAGCGTGCTCGCGCGCAACAAGAGCTCGTGCCTCGACCTATTGCCCGAGATGATCACGCAGTCGACGTTCCCCGACGAGGAGCTCAAGAAGATCAAGGATCAGATGGTCGCCTCGGTCCGCGGCCGCCTCGATAACGCCGAGCAGCTCGCCTCGGTTCAGGTCCAGAACCTCCTGTGGGGCAACGACCACGTGCGCGGCTGGATCAACAGCGAGCAATCGGTCAGCGCGCTCCGCCGCGACGAAGTGATCAACTGGGCGAAGACCTGGTACGTGCCGAACAACGCGATCCTCGTCGTCGCCGGTGACATCGATGGCAAGGCGATCAAGGGCGAGCTCGAGCGCGCGTTCGGCGGCTGGAAGAAGGCGGAGCTCCCGCCGACGCCGTCGTACAAGGAGCAGGGGCTCTCCGGCATCCGGATCCGCCTCGTCGACAAGCCGGGCCAGACCCAGACCCACATCCGGATCGCGCAGTACGGCATCAAGCACGACGACCCGCGGTTCTTCGACACGCTCGTGTGGAACTACGCGCTCGGCGGCGGTGCGTTCAGCTCGCGGATGATGAAGGTCGTCCGCGTCCAGGGCGGCAAGACCTACGGCGCGAGCTCCGCGTTCGATCGCAACCTCGACAAGGGCTCGTTCGTGACCCAGACGTTCACCCGCAACGCCGAGGCGGTCGCGACGACGAAGCTGCTGCTCAAAGAGATCGACAAGATGCAGAAGGACGGTCCGAGCGATGAAGAGGTCGCTTCGGCGGTCGCGAACATCGCCGGCGGCTACGCGTTGCGCTACCAGGCGGCGGGTGACTTCGCGAGCGCGCTGATCGGCGCCGAGCTGCACGGCTTCGGCAACGAGTACCTCGCGAACTATCCGCTCGCGGTCGGCAAGGTCGACGTCGCGGCGGCGAAGCGCGCGGCGGCCGAGATCCTCGATCCGAAGAACTACGTGATCGTGATGGTCGGCGATGCGAAGGACCTCGAGCCGCAGCTCAAGAAAGAGGGCTGGCGCTACGAGAAGGTCGCGTTCAACGACGTGATCACGCCGGAGCCGAAGGAAGCGGCGCCTGTCGCCGACGCGAAGGACCTCGCGGCTGCGAAGAAGGTCGTCGCCGATGCGCTCGCCGCGAAGGGCGGCAAGAAGGTCGGCGGCTACAAGACGATGCGGACCACCGCGAGCGGCACGACGACGATCCAGGGCCAATCGCTGCCCGTCGACATCGAGCGCGAGGTCGTGATGCCCGACAAGATGCGGATCGACGCGACGATCGCGAAGCAGATGAAGGTGATCGTCGCGATCGACGGTAAGACCGGCTGGGAGGTCGCCCCCGACAAGACCGGCAAGCCTTCGCTCGTCGATCTCGCGGGCAACGACATGGCCGCCGCGCAGTTCGAGGCGTGGCGCGACCCCGAGCTCATCCTCGTCAAGGCGAACGACGCCGCGGCGAAGCTCGTTCCCCTCGCCGACGACACGATCGACGGCAAGCCGCAGTCGGTGGTCCAGCTCGCGTCGCCGTTCGGCGGGCTCGCGGTGACGATCTTCATCGACAAGAAGACGAAGATGATCACGCGGATGTCGTACTCCGATGCCGGCCAGACCGAGACCGACGACTTCGCGGACTACCGCGACGTCAAGGGCATCAAGGTCGCCTACAAGCGGATCAGCGCGACGACCGGGCGCAACACGTCGCTCACCGTCGACAAGGTCGAGCTCGACACCGCGGTCGCGCCGGATCTGTTCAAGAAGCCGGCCGCGCCTTAGCGCTTGGCCGCGAGTTGCGCGGCGAGTTCGTCGGCGCTCATCGTCGACGCGTCGTGCGAGGCCGAGACCACCTCGGACAGCCGCGCGGGCAGCCAGCCCATGCCGTCGCGCACCAGGAAGTGGTGGTCGCCGGGGCTCTTTTCGCGATCGGTACGGAGCACGGCCTCGTAGCTCTGGTCGCCGTCCTTCACGACCGCGATCGGCGTGCGCACGGGCAGCGGGCCTTCCTCGATCGCGGCAAAGATGTCGGCGCGAAGCTCCGGATCGTTGAGGCAGACGCGGATGAGGTGCTTGAGGTCGAACGAGAGTTGGTCGGGCATTTCAACCTTTCGAGAAAGACATCGACGCCGATGGCATCGGAGTGGGTTGGCGCAGCGGGCGATATCCCGGCACCGACTGCAGCGCGCCGCAGAGCGCGCCGCCGTTCTGGAACCGCTGCTCGGGCTGCTTGTGGAGGCAGGTCAGCACGATGTCGTCGAGCAGCTTCGGAATTCCGGCATCGGGCTCGACTTCGCTCGGAACGCGCGGCGGCTTCCTGATGTGGGCGGCGAACAGCGGCGCGATCATGCCCTTGAACGGCGGCTCGCCGACGAGCAGCTCGAACGCGATGCAACCGACGGCGTAGATATCGCTGCGCGGATCCGGCGCCTTGCCCTGACATTGCTCGGGCGACATGTACGCGGGCGTTCCGAACACGGCGCCGGTCGCGGTCAAGACGAGGCTCTCTTGCAGATCGCCGAACAGGATCTTCGCGAGCCCGAAGTCGAGCATCTTGACGATCTTGCCGTTCGGATGATCCGCGAGCATCAGGTTGTGCGGCTTGAGATCGCGATGGATGACGCCCGCGAGGTGCGCGTGATGCAGCGCATCTGCGATCTCCGCGAGCACGCCGAGCGTCATCGCGAGCGGCAACGGCCCGCGTGCCTGGAGCAGCGCGCTCAACGACGGGCCCTCGACGTACTCCATCGTCAGGTACAGCCGGCCATCGGGCAGCATGCCCGAGTCGTAGGTCGGCACGATGCACTGATGGGACAGGCGATGCCCGGCGCGGACTTCGCGCTGGAACCGCGCCTGCGCGACGCGACGCTGATGGTCGTCGTCGATCTTCTTCATGACCTTCAGCGCCTCGAGTCGATGCGCGGCGAGGTTCTCGACGAGGTAGACCTCGCCCATCGCGCCCGCGCCGAGGAGCTTCTTCGCGAGATACTGCTCCGTCAGCTCGGGGAGCGCCACCGTCTGCGATTAACTCACGGGACGGATGAGGGCGGCAAGCTCGTCGGGCGGGAGCGTGTTCAGCACCTGGCGCCGGCGGATCCGCGCGCGCCTCGCCATCGCGACGGCCCACCGCACGTACTCGAGGTTGCCGATCGAATGCGCGTCGGTCGACAGCATGAACGGAATGCCCCGCTCGGCCGCCGCACGCGCATGGATCGGATCGAGATCGAGGCGATGCGGGTCGCCGTTGATCTCGATCGCCGCGCGCGACTCGCCGATCGCGTCGAAGATCTCGTCGATCCGGACCTTGATCGGATCGCGGCGCAGCACGAGCCGGCCGAGCGCGTGGCCCCAGATCTTGAAGAACGGCTGGCGCATCGCGGCGACCAGGCGATTCGTCATGCCGTCCTCGTCGAGCTTGTAGCGCTGGTGGACGCTCGCGATCACGAGATCGAGATCCGGAACGATGTCCATCGGCACGTCGATCGTGCCGTCGGCGAGGATGTCGGCTTCGGTCCCCTTGAACACCCGGATCGGCGCGGCGAGCGTCGAGATCTCTGCGTGCTGTGCGCGCAGCTTCTCGGCATCGAGCCCGCCCGCGTAGCTCGCCGCCGCGGAGTGATCGGTGATCGTGATCGCGCTGAACCCGCGCTGCGCGGCGGCTTCTGCCATCTCGAGGATCGTGTGGCGGCCATCGCTGTACGTCGTGTGGCAGTGCGACGCCGTCGTGACATCGCGCTCGGTCACGAGATCATTCCAGTCGATGCCGAGCTCGCCATCGCCGTCGCGGACCTCGGGCGGCACGAACGGCACGCCGACCTGGGCGTAGACCTCGGCCTCGTCGCCGAGCAGCGCGTCGGCGCCTTTCGCGCGCAGTTGCTCGACGTGCTCCGGCGATCCGGTCGCGCATATCAGCGCCCAGCCGAACCGCATCGGCGGCGCGAGGTGGACCTCGCACTTCATGCCATCGGCGAGCCGCGCGCTGATCTTCTCCGCGCCGTGCTCGACGCCGGTGACGAGCGCGTAGCTGCGAAATCGCTCGACGATCGCGTCGGGGTGCTCGGTCGCGACCGCGAACGCGAGGTGGTCGACGATCTCGAGCCAGCGCCGAACCGGTCCCGCGATCTCGACGCGCAACGCCGCCGGATCCGCGCGCAAGTGCTGCGCGATCGAGATCGCGTGCTCCTCCGCATCCATGTGGAGCGCGCGCTGGCCAGCATGTCTGCGCTCCTCGATCGCGGTCAGGATCTTCGCTTCGCTCGTCGCGCCGAAGCCCTTGATCCCGCGCAGCGCGCCTGCGCGGCACGCGGCCGCGACCGCATCGAGATCGTGTGGCGCGAGCGCCTCGTGGATCTTGCGCGCCTTGATCACGCCGACATAGGGCAGCTGCGCGAGCTCGACGATCACCATCGGCCACTTCGCGCGTAGGTTATCCAGCACCGTCGCGCTGCCACGCCGCGCGAGATCGCCGATCGTGCGCGCGATCGAAGGCCCGATCGCCGGCAGCTCCTCGAGCCGGCCCTCGTCGAGCAAGCGCTGCAGTCCGTTCGCCGCCTCGACCGAGTTCGCCGCCTTGTCGTACGCCAGTGCGCGATGGCGATCGCCGTCGAGATCGAAGTAGATCGCGATCTCGCGCAGCAGCGAGGCGATCATCGACGGCTCCATACGCACACTCTAGTGCATGTCGCACCGGTTCGTACCCGGACGAACCGTCGGTAAGCACGCTCGCAGCGCAGGTTGTAAAGAGCCGATCCCTCGTCGAGCACTTCGTGAGGCGCCCGTATGATTCCGACGACGATCCGTCACCGAGCGCTAGCGTCACAGGCGTGCATCACCACGAAGAGCGCCCGACCTGCAAGATGACCCCGGAACAGCTGCTCGGGCTGCAGCGCCACGCTCGCCACAAGACGCTGAGCCCCGAGATCACGATCGACCACGGTGACGCGGTCCCGAGCGTGATCGCCGAAGGCACCGGCGAGTCGGTGCCGATCATGATCGAGCTCGCGGAGCCGGCGCGCGGCTCGCTCGCGGAGATCGCTCCCGCCGAGCCGCTCGACCATGTCATCGCCGAGCTCGAGGCCAAGTTCACGCCGGTGCCGGTGCATCCACTCTTGCGCAAGCGGCTCTTTGCGAGCCGGGACGAAGCCGGTGCGTTCTTCGGGTTCGCGCTGTTCGGAGCGTGGACGCTCGTCGAGATCGCGATGCTGCTAGCGCGCTGACTCACGAAGACCTGCACGAAGGCCGATCTAGGGACGAAGGCGGAAAAGGGGAAAGGGCGGCTTCGCCGCTCGCGAACGCGGGCCGCTCGTCACGCCGGTTCTCTTGTCGATGAAGTGATGAAGTTCGCCCGTCGGGGTGGCTGGCCTCGGCCTCGCGGCTAGCGCGCGTCGCTCGCGCCGGGCGCAATGCGCTGCGCCCCTGCACGCGGCCGCCGCGCACACCGGCACGCGCGCGAACGCTCGCGTTCTGCCGGGCGCCTGTCACGACCGGCGCGCGCCTGCCGCGTCGGCGCGAAGGCCAGCCACCCCGACGGGCTCCGGGAGCTCCCCGGGGGGAACCACTTCGAACACCCGTGCTCAGCGCGTGGCCTTGCGCCGAACACGACCGCGTCAAGGCGAGTCCGGAAAGGAACACACAATGACCGAGATCGAATTCAAGCTTCAGCAGTCGCTCCGCAACGTCGTCGCGAATCACGAGCCGGGCGCCGGCAGTGGGATCTTGTACAAGGAGCTGTCGTACGCGATCGGAGGTGCGGTGATCCAGGTGCACAAGCACCTCGGGCCGGGCCAGCTCGAATCGGTGTACCAGCGCGCGCTCGCGAAAGAGCTCGGCTATCAGGGCATCGCGCACGAGTGTCAGGTGCCGATCACCGCGCACTACAAGGGCGATCCGGTCGGCGAGTTCTTCGCCGATATCGTCGTCGAGAGGCGCGTGATCCTCGAGCTCAAGTCCGTCGCGAAACTCTTACCGGTTCATCGCATGCAGGTGCTGTCGTATTTGCGCGCGACTCGCATGCGGCTCGGGCTCTTGATCAACTTCAACACGCCGGTCGTGTGGCGGGAGATCCGGCGCGTCGTGCTGTAGTGCTCGCGAGCCGGCTCACGGCGAGACGCGCTTTATCCCCATCGTCAGGATCGGAACCTGGAAGTTCAGAAGCAACCCGAGCCTCAGGTCGGTTGCGCGCAGGTACGACACGAGCTGTGCGCGATGCACCGGCAACAGACGCGAGACGACCTTGAGCTCGAGGATGACCTTGTCCTCGACGATGAAGTCCGCGAAGAATTCGCCGACCGCCTCGTCGCGGTACCAGGAAGTGATGGGGACCTGCGCTCGATAGCGGATGCCGCAGAACGCGAGCTCCTTCGCGAGTGCGCGCTGGTACGTGGACTCGAGCTGTCCCGGCCCTAACCAGCGATGCACTTGGATCGCTGCGCCGATGATCGCATCGGTCAGGTCCCCATAAAGCAACCCCAGAGGTTCGCGCCTCGGTTCGCTCGCCTGCGACGACGTGCGTTGTCCTTCGTTGTCGGCGTGGTGCTCGTGAGTCGTGCGATCAGGAAACTGATCGCGAAGGTTCGATGCGCGGAGCGAATGGAGAAGCTTTGATTCGATCTCGGTCATGGTGCGTGTGTTCCTTTCCGGACTCGTCTTGACGCGGTCGTGTTCGGCGCAAGGCCGCGCGCCGGGCACTGGTGTTCGAAGTGGCTCTCCCGGGGAGCTCCCGGAGCCCGTCGGGGTGGCTGGCCTTCGCGCCGACGCGGCATGCGCGCGCCGGTCGTGACGGGCGCCCAGCAGAACGTGAGCGTTCGCGCGAGTGCCGGTCTGCGCGGCGGCGGCGTGCAGAGGTTCAGCGCGATGCGCCCGGCGCGAGCGACGCGCGCTAGCCGCGAGGCCGAGGCCAGCCACCTCGACGGGCGAACTTCATCACTTCATCGACAAGAGAAGCGGCGTGACGCGCGGCCCGCGTCCGAAGACCGATGCACCCGTGCATTCACACCAGAAGCACCGACGATTCGTTCTGCTCCTCCGACTCCGCCTCTCGTCCCGTCTCCTTCCCGATCAACACGACCATTGCTTCATCGATCCGTGGCGCTCGTTCGAAGGGAGCCGGCGTGACGCCGGACTGGCGAATCTTCATCCCCGCTCGCGCGTTACGCTTTGGCCATGAAAGCGCTGCTCGTCGCCGCCTCGATCCTTTGCTCCGCTCATCTGGCTCACGCCCGTGATCACATGGAGCTGGTGTGCTCGGCAGTGGCGGATGCGAAGGACGGCGGCGACAAGATCCCGCTGTTCATCCACATTTTCGAGAGCCGCGCCTCCGATGGCATGAACCGCGACGAGATGCTGTCGACGATCTATCAGGGTGTGCTGTTCCAGGCGACTCACGTGAACAAGACCGGCAGGTTCTCGTCGAAGGTCAAGATCTCACTCGACCATGGCAAGACCACCCGGTTTCGCGGCACGTACTCGCTCGTCCAGAAGGGCGATGGCTACGCGCTGAAGCTCGAGGGCGAGGTCAACGACGACCCGCCGGCGAAGAAGGCCGAGTTTCGTGCGGCGAGTGCGACGCTGTCGTGCGTCGATCTGTCGATCTAGAGCGACGTCAGGTGCTTGAGGAACGGCACGACCTGGCGCGAGGTCACGTCCTCGGACACGGCCTCGAGGCAGTCGCGCACGCCGCCTTGAATGTCGCGCTCGCTGTTGCCGGTCATCGCTTTCGCGGAGCCCGATGCAGACGCGGCCTTGTTCGCTTCCCACTTCTCGCCGCCGTCCTTGCCCGCCCACGGCGCGACGCGGATCGCGACGGTGCACGCGATCTGGGTCTGATGTCCGGTGCGCTGGATGTCGACCTTCTTGACGGTCGACGCGACGATGTACGCGCGCGACTTGGAGCTCGCGAGATCGCGCTCGGTCGGTAGGCCGCCGGGCCAGGTCGTGACGTAGCCAGTGCGCTCGACCTGGCGCTTGACGACCTTGGTCACGCGGTCGGGGCCGTCGCTCGGGATCTTCTGCGATTGATCGACGGTGGTGTCGACGTTGACGAACACCTCGGGCTTGTCGCCGCGATCGACGTGCGCGGGCGCGAGCTCGGTGTGCGTCTTCTTGAACGGGCCGATCGCGCGCAGCGTCTTCTTCGCGGTATCGCGGACCTTGAGATCTCCGTCGGTGCGCGCGGCTTTCTCGAGCGCGGTGAGGCCGAGCTCGAGCGCATCTTCGGGCGTCTTCGCGTCGATCATCTTTTCGAGCGCGAGCGCGGCGACGCGGCGCACGGTCGGATCGTCGTCCTTGTCGAGCGCGTCGGCGACCGCGAGCACGGCGCGCGCGTCCTTGCTCTTCGAGAGTGCGAGCGCGGCGGCGAGCCGGACCTTGTGGCTCGAGCTCGAATCGCCGAGCTCTTGCACGCTATGATCGATCGCGTCGGCGCGACTTACCGTGGGGCTACACAGCACCCAGACGGCAATCGAGCATGCGGTGAGCACCGCGTGCGCGCGCGACATCACCACGAATCTAACATGCGGCATCGTACAGACGTGGACGTCACATCACTCGCGCCGTGTATCCCACCTCGGAGTAGGATGCCGACAACGTGAGCGTGCTCGACAGTCTCCGCGTTGCAGGTGCGATGGTTCAGATCAGCGTGCCGCTGCTCGCAGATGTCGTGCGCGGCAAGCTCGAGCGCGACGACGTCGACGACAAGGCGCGCTGGTTCGCGCATCGCGTCGTCGAGTTGTTGGACGTCGAGCTCCACTCGACGGGAGCAGAGCGCGTCCCACCGGGGCGCGCGTACGTCTACATGTCGAACCACCAGAGCCACCTCGACATCCCGATGCTGTACGCGACGCTGCCGTCGCCCACGATCCGGATGCTCGCGAAGAAGGAGCTGTTCGACATCCCGGTGTGGGGCAAGGGGCTGCGCGCGGCGGAGTTCATCGAGGTCGATCGCGCGAACCCGGTGCGCGCGCGCCAATCGATCGACCGCGCGGAAGAATTGATCCGCGATGGCGTGAGCGTATGGCTCGCGGCGGAAGGCACGCGGTCGCGCGATGGACGGATCGGGCCGCTCAAGAAGGGCGGGTTTCATCTCGCCCAACACACGAACACCCCGATCGTGCCTGTCGCGATTCGCGGCACCATCGACATCCTGCCGCGCGGTGCCCGGTCGATGCACAAGGGCAAGCGCGTCGACGTCACGATCGGAGCCCCGATCGACGTGGCGGGAAAGTCCGTAGACGCGCTGTCAAATCAGGTCCGTGCGTTTCTGATCGACAACGTCGAAAGGTAGCCGTACGTACTGGCTTTTCGCTGGCGTGCAGCGATGCGTCACGAACGCCCGCGTCCGCACGGATCTGCGCTATCTTAGACGCCGTGACCTGGGTCGTGCCGTTGGCGCTCGGGGGCTTCGCCATCCTGCTGATGGTGACGTTCACGATGTTGTCCGCCCGTAAGCGCCACCATGCCCATGCGGCGCCGGCAGCCACCGTCGGGCCTCGCGTCCTCATCCACGACATCAACGACGATCGCTGCACCGGTTGCGACGCGTGCGTGGCGGTCTGCCCGACGAACGTCCTCGATCTGGTCTCGAACAAGAGCCGCGTGCTCCGCTTCGAGGACTGCATCCAGTGCGAGGCGTGTATGTTCGCGTGCCCGACCGAAGCGCTCGTGATGTTTCCCGAAGGTGGCGTGCCGCCGCCGCTCAAGGTTCCCGAGATCGACGAGAACTTTCAGACCGCGGTGCCGGGCCAGTACTTGATCGGCGAGGTCGCCGGCAAGCCACTCGTCAAGAGCGCCGCGAACCTCGGCCGCGCGGTGGTCGAGCACATGCTGTTCACGGGGTTGCGCCCGGGTGCGCTCGGCCGCGGCGGTGGTGCCGTCGATGTCGCGATCGTCGGCTCCGGCCCCGGCGGATTGTCGGCGGCGCTGTCGTGTATCCAGCGCGGGCTGTCGTACGTCGTGCTCGAGAAGGAGCAGCTGATCGCCTCGACGATCGCGAGGTACCCGAAAGGGAAGCTCGTGATGGCCGAGCCCTACGACACGCTGAATCTGTCGTTGCTCCCGGTCTACGACTCTTCGAAGGAAGAGCTGATCCCGATCTGGCAGGAGCTGATCGAGCGCGTCGGCATGCAGATCAACCAGGGCGAGTCGGTCGAGCAGGTGAGCAAAGGCGGCGACGGCGCGTTCGAGGTTCGCAGCACGGTCGCCGCGTATCGCGCGCAGCGCGTCGTGCTGTCGATCGGCACGCGCGGTAAGCCGCGCACGCTCCAGGTCCCAGGCGAGAACCTGCCGAAGATCTTCAACCTGCTCGACGATCCGGACGACTGGCGCGGCAAGAACGTGCTCGTCATCGGTGGCGGTGACTCGGCGTGCGAAGCCGCGCTCGCCCTCTCGGATGCCGGTGCGCGCGTGATGATCTCGTACCGCGGCAAGGGCTTCAACCGCGCTGCGCCGAAGAACAAGCAGGCGATCGAGCAGTACGCGCAAGAAGGCCGGATCAAGGCGAAGCTCGGCTCGCAGGTCCTCCAGTTCGAGCAGGACACCGTCACGCTCGCGCTCGGCGACGGGACGCAGAAGCGCTATCCGAACGACGGCGCGTTCGTGCTGATCGGTGCGGATCCGCCGGTGCAGTGGCTCGAGAAGATGGGCATTCACTTCGTCCAGCGCCCGCACCAGCATCAGATGGGCAAGACCGATGATCTCGTGCGCCGGATGATCGCGCGTGCGGTCGAGTGCCCGGAAGATGCCGCGCGGGCGGCTGCACAGATCCTCGGCGGCTCGACCGGCCGCGAGCCGGTCCATTCGGCGCCGCGCCGCCCCGAGCTGCCGATGCCGATGGGCGAGCCGGTGTCGGGACCGCGCAAGTGGCTGCGTTCGGCGACGAGTATCTTCTCGCTGTCGGGCAAGTCGGGCATCCACCAGCTCAACCCACCTCCGCCGAAGCGCGGCGATACGAGCCGCCCCGGCAAGCAGAGCAAGAAGTTCGACGCGCCGGTGCCGCTCAGCGAGTTCGCGAAGCGCGGCCGCGAGCCGGGTGGTCGCGCGAGCACGCATCACACGCACACCGGCGACGGTCGGCGCGATCAGCTGACCGCGGGCGAGCGTACCCGCATCCTCCGCATGCTCCGCGACGAAGGCGGTCGCATGGCCGACGAGGATTCGCAGGTGTTCGTCGGCGTGCCGCCGTCGCCGCAGCGCGACTACGACTTCGACTTCGATGACAACGCGCCGGTCGCGCCGCCGGTCGCGACCCGCCCCGACGTGCCGGCGAAGCCCGCGGTCGTCGTCGGCCTCGCCCAGGCGCGCCGCCAGAAGCGTCAGAGCGGCCAGCCGCCGCCGCCCCCCGCACCGCCGCCGCCGGTCAAGCGGACGGTGCCCGCGTTGCCGACGAACAAGAGCGCGGGTCGCCGCGCACCGCTGCCGAAGCCGTTCGAGGAACCGACGCGCGCGGTCCAGGATGCCGAGCTGCTCGCGCAGGTCCGTAGTGCACCAGGCCCGGGCCGCCTCGGGGGTGGACCGCCACCGCGCGCCGGCGCACCGTTCGACGACGTCGAGACGAAGCTCGGTAACATCGATGCGCGCTTGCTCGACGATCACGCGGTCGATGCCGCGCTGTCGGCGGTTACGGGCGAGAAGTTCATCCCGTCGACGACCGAGCCGCAGGCGATGCTGTTCGATCACGACGACGAGGCGACGCGCCTGTCGAACGTCGATGGCAGCCTGCCGGGCCAGCGCCAGAACGCGCCGACCCGTGACGAGCGGACGCGTGCGGTCGATATCCGCAACGATCCCAGCATGTCCGACGTCGACTGGGACATCGATTAGACTCGCTAGGTGGCATCGTCGAACGAGCCCTCGACCGACGACACGCTTCCAGCTGCGGCGTCGGAGCCACCCGAGCGTGCGAATCGCTCGACGATCCCGGATATCGCGCCGCCGTTCGAGCAGCGCTATCGGCTCGGCGCCGAGCTCGGCCGCGGCGGCATGGGCCGGGTCGTCGAGGCATTCGACACCCAGCTCGGCCGCACGGTCGCGCTCAAGGAAGTGCTCCCGCGCGGCAGTGGCAGCAAGATCGACCGGCGCTTCGAGCGCGAGGTCCAGATCACCGCGCGGCTCGAGCACCCTTCGATCGTGCCGCTCTACGACGCCGGCACGATGCCCGACGGCCGCCCGTTCTACGTGATGCGCAAGGTCACGGGCCGGCCGCTCGACGAGCTGATCACGCGCGCGGCAGATCTCGAGGAGCGGCTCGCGCTGCTGCCGAACCTCCTCGCCGCGATGGATGCGATCGCGCACGCGCACAAGCGCGGCGTGATCCATCGCGATCTGAAGCCGGGGAACATCCTCGTCGGCGATAACGGCGAGACCGTCGTGATCGACTGGGGCCTCGCGAAGGTGCTCGGCGAGAGCGACACGGATGAAGGCGAGGCGATGGTCGCGCCGCAGGACTCGCTGAAGACGATCGCGGGTGCGGTGTTCGGCACGCCCGGGTTCATGGCGCCCGAGCAGGCGCGCGGCGAGGATCTCGGCCCGCAGGCCGACGTGTTCGCGCTCGGTGCGACGCTGTACCAGTTGCTCGTCGGCCGGGCGCCGATCGCGGGCAAGAGCGCGACCGAGGCGATCGCGTCGTCGATGCAGCGCAAGATCACGCCGGTCGCAGAGGCGTCGCCGCATGCGCCGCCGGAGCTCGTCGCGATCGTCGAGAAGGCGCTCGCGTTCGAGCAAGTGGATCGCTACGCGAATGCCGGTGGGCTCGCCGAGGATGTTCGCCGGTTCACGACCGGCCAGCTCGTCGCGGCGCACCGCTACACCCGGCGCGAGCGGCTCGCCCGGTTCGCGAAGCGGCATCGCGCACCCCTGTCGGTTGCCGCGCTCGCGATGGTCGCCGTCGCGGTGCTCGCGTGGTTGAGCGTTCACCGGATCGTCGTCGAGCGCGACCTCGCGAACGCCGCGCGCAAAGAGGCCGACGATCAGCGCAGCCAGGTCTTGAAGGCGAACGCGCAGCTCGTCGAGCGCGCGGATCAATTGCTCGTGACCCGCGCGCGCGCGCTGCTCGACACCAACCCGACCGAGTCGCTCGCCTTGTTGAAAGAGCTGCGCTCGACCTCGGCGCGGCTGCCCGAGGCGCGGGCGATCGCACAGGCGGCGCTCGGCCGCGGCGTCGCGTGGGGCCTCCACGCGGAGGGCGTGCCCGCCCGGCTCGCCGTCGACGGCGATGTCTCGCACCTCGCCGAGGTCTCGCTCGACGGCACGCTTCACGTCTGGGATCTGATCACGCACCGCGCGATGTACGAGCGGATGTACGCGAAGTTCGCGTGCCCGATCTGGATCGCGGGTCAGCGCGTGCTGATGCTGCACGGCGGCGCCGAAGTGCTCGATCCGCGAACCGGCGCGAAGCAGGTGCTCGCGAGCGTGCCGGCGACAGCGTTCGGTGTGGCGAACAACGATGGCACGCGGGTCGCGATCCTCGGCAGCGCCGGCGAGCTCGGCGTGCTCGACGTCGCGACGCTGAAGTACACGCCGGTGTGGACCGGTCACAAGGTCACCCAGATCGAGTACGCGCCCGACGGCAGCTGGCTCGCGGCGGGCGATGCGAACGGGATCGCGGTGCTCGATGCGACGGGCAAGACGCTCGCGGAGCGCACCGGCGCGCTGATGCTCGAGGCGACGACCCAGGATCGCCTCGCGCTGTTCGATACGAAGGCGCAGCACGTGATCGAGCTCGATCTGTCGCCGATCACCTGGCACGACTATCCGACGGCGCACGCCATCCTGATCGCGGCGCACTATCGCGGCGACGTGCTCGAGGTCGAGTCGTCGGCAGGCGTGATGGCGTTCGTCGACCACGTCCAGAAGGGCACGACGCCGCTCGCCGAGTTCGATGCGGCGTTCGCCGCGAACCTCGCCGACGGCATCGACGTGATGCCGACGAAAGAGGGCAACCTCCACTTCTACGGCCACGGCGTCGACGGTCGCATCCCGCTGCCGGTCGCGATGCAGAACCCGCACCTCGCGGGCCGGCACGGTCAGACCCGGTTCGTCGCCGCGGCGAACGGCATCGTGCTGATCTTCGACCTCGCGGATTTGATCCCGAAGCGGATCCCGAAGATGGGAGAGCTCGCCGCGGAGTTCGTCGACGACGACACGCTGTTGCTGTGGCCCGACGATGTCGTCACGTTCAACTTCTACGACCTCGTCACCGGCGGCAAGACACCGCTCGCCCACGAGGCGATGCCGTTCACGCGCGCGCTCGCCGGCGACCCGAACACCGGCCGGCTGTTGCTCGGCGAGCCGCGCCCGCACGACAAGCTGCGGTTGCTCGCGATCGCGAAGGCGCACCCGAAGGACGTCAAGATCGTCGGTGAAGGCGAGCGCCTGATCACGCGGATGACGCCGAACGGGTTCATCGCCGCGCACGATAGCGATCCGCGCGTCCTTTACTTCGAGCGCGACACCCAGCGCGAGCTCGCGAAGGTCGACGGCGGCGTCCAGTCGCTGATGACGTTCGGCCGCGATCGGTTCGCGGCGCTCGGCCGCTCCGGCGAGCTGATCCGCGGCTCGATCGGCGGCGGTCCACTCGAACGGATCCACGTCGACGTCGACGCGAACGCGTTCCTCGGCCTCGATCGCGACGACCACGTGATCGTCGCGGTCGGCGTCCATCTTCTCGTGTGGGACACGACGCTGCATCCGCTGATCGATCTGCCGCGCGAGGTCGCCGCGACCTACGCGGTGCCGAGCGGCCTCGTCGCGATCCTCGACAACAACGCCGCCGAGCTCGTCACCGCCGATGCGAAGCCCGTGATCCGCGACCTGCTCGGCGCGGCGCAAAGCGTCCCCGTGGTCAGCGGCGAAGGCTCGTGGCTCGCGACGCCCGGCAACGGTGGGACGCTGTCGATCGTCGAGCTGCCCTCGCTCGCGCGCTGGGAGATGCCACCGCAACCCGATGGCACGCCGACGTTCCTGCTCGCGGCGCCGAAGAAGCGCCGGCTCGTCGTCGGCGTGTCGACGGGTTTGCTCGTCTACGATCTCGCCGACGCGAAGGGCGACCTGTCGGCGTGGCTCGACGATCGCACGAACGCGTACGAGAACCAGGACGGGTTCGTGTCCTGGCCGTGGCTCCGCCCGTAAGATACCGGCCATGAAGCTCGTCTGGATCCTGGGTCTCGCCGCGTGTGGCGGTGGTAGTGCGGCGACCGGCCCGACGGCCCCGAGCGCCGGCGCGCTGAAGTGCACCTGGCACGACGACGTCGTCGGCAAAGCGGAGGCGCTCCAGCAGACCTGGGTCGCACTGCCGAAGGGCGTCGCGCACGCCGGCGTCAACGCGACCGGCGCTGCGCTGCTCGGGCTCGACGGCAAGCCACTCGGCGCGGCTGCGACCGCGAACCCGGCGCTCGACAGCGCGACCGTGGTCAACGCCGGCGCGCTGATCAAGGGCTACTTCGCGTTCGTCACGGGCACCGCGAATGGCAAGCCGACCGCCGAGCTCGCCCGGTTCGATCCGACCGGCGCGGCGACCGGCATGGTGGCGTTCCCGCCCGCGCTCGGCGCCGAGACCGGCAAGCAGCTGATCGAGGCCGGCAACTGCTTCGCGCTCCTCACCGACAAGGACGTCCGGATCGCGGATGGTCATCTCCAGCCGGTCGGCGCCCCGATCGCGCACGGCACCCCGGTTCGGGTCACCCGGGTCGGCGACGTCAAGAGCTTCCGGATCGCGGTCCAGTGGGACGCCTCCAAGGTCCAGGTGTTCGACGCCTCGACCGGCGACCCGATCGCCGACGCGGTCGATACCGGCCACACCCTGATCTCGCTCGTCCCGATGGGCGCCGCCAGCGCGCTCGCGATCGCGGCCAAGGACGGCCTGCTCGAGGATGCCGTCGTCGGTAACGACGGCGTGGTCGGCCCCTGGCACACCCTCCACCAGGGCCACCGCGCCGACAACGTGATCGCCGGGGAGCAGCCCACCGGGACCATGCTGATCCAGTTTACCGACGACCAGGCGTATGCCGCCCAGGTCCATCCCGACGGTACGCTCGGGCCGCTGTCGGCACCCGGGCCGGCCGAGCACCAGTCGACTTTCGGGATCGTCGCATTCGACGGGATCTACAACCAGGACGGTACCGACATCCGGCGCTGGACCTGCGACTGAGGTTAGGATGCAAGGGTGCTGGCCACCCAGATCCGTCAGAAGGACAGCGTCTTCTACTTCTGCGCGTACCCCGCGGAAGACCTGCTCGACAAGGTGCAGTTCATTCACCGCTTCTACGCGGAAGGCTCGTCGAGCCTCGCGGGTGAAGAGGTCGCCGATGACGACGAGGTCGGCAAGTTCATCCAGCACATCGAGTCGACCGATGCGGCGTTCCAGCGCGAGCTGGGCAAGGCGAAGGTCACCGCGATCAAGAACTTCTACGAGACCGCGGTCAGCCAGCCGCCGATTCCTGGAACGGTGCTGCTGTTCACGGACGAGAAGCTCAAGTTCGACGCGGTCAAGCCGTTCACGAACGTCGGCAACCTCGCCGAACCGCGCGGCAAGTACCTCATCATCGACGGCCAGCACCGCCTCGCGGCGCTCCACTTCTTCATGCGCGAGCGTCCCGATGACGCCCGCACGATGAACGTTCCGTGCGTGATCTTCGACGGCAAGAGCGAAGACTTCGCGACCGAGATGTTCGTGATCATCAACTCGACGCCGACGCGGATCAACAAGTCGCACCTGATCGACTTGTACGAGAAGGTGTCGTGGGCGGAGCCCGACAAGAAGTTCGCGGCGCGGATCGTCGACCACCTGTATCGCGAGAACGACTCGCCGCTGCGCTACAAGATCAACCGCCTCGGCGGCCGCAGCAAGCAGGAGAAGTGGATCCTCCAGGCCGAGCTGTTCAACGAGCTCCACAAGTGGGCGGCGTCGGAGTGGAAGAAGCTCGGCAAGAAGCAGAACCTGCCGCGCGAGGCCGAGAAGTATTACGAGATGGTTCGCGACTTCCTGCGCGCCGCCGAGAAGGCGTGGGGCGAGGCGTGGGGCCACCAGAGCTACATGGTGACGCGACCGGTGACGCTCAAGGCGATGCTCCGCGTCTGCGCGGACCTCGCTGCGGAAGACGCCGAGCCGAAAGAGGATCGCGTGAAGCGGTGGGCGCGGCGCCTCGGGCCATGGACCGAGATGGCGCGCTCGTTCCGCAGCGAGGGCTTCTACGAGCGCTTCCCGGCGAAGGGCCAGGTCGAGCGCGTCGGCCGGATCTACAAGGAGCTCGGTCGCGCCGCGAACATCGCGCGGCGAGGCAAAGATGCCTCCGACGACGACGAGTAGCATCTACTTCACGTGGCCCGATCGCGGGCTGCGCTACGAGTGCCGCGGCTGTGGCGCTTGCTGCAAGGGCCTCGGCATCGGCCTCGACGTCGCCGCGGGTCAGCTCGTCCAGCTGGTGACGAAGCGGCCGGAGCTCGCGGCGTTCGTGCGCCGGCGCGGCGACGCGATCACCGCATTCAACCCGCGCGATCGCTGCTGGTTCCTTGCCGACGACGGCTTGTGCCGGATCGAGACCGAGGACGGCCGCGCGGCGAAGCCGGCATCGTGCCGGTTGTTCCCGTTCAACCGGGTGTTTCACGTCGGCACGACGATGGTCGTCGACTTCAACAGCGTGATCTGCCCGCTCCAGCTCGCGGCCGGTGACGGCGTGACGCACGCGGAGATCGAGGCCGAGATCCTGACGATCCAGGATCCGGCGATCACCGGCACGTCGCTGCCGGCCGACGGGGATCTCGAGCTCGAGCGCGCGATCGCACGCGTCGTGTTCGCGGGCGGCGACGTCGACGCGATCTGGCGCGCGCAAGGCGGCGGCGCGATGGTGGTCGAAGGCTTCGAGCTGTTGACCGGCTTGCCGTGGCGGCTCCCGGAAGGCGCGACGCTGGCGCACGCGCTCGCGGTGACGCCGTCGCTGCGGTTCAACGAGCTCTACGGGCCGCGCCAGTATCGCGCGCGCGCCAAGATGCCGGCGGTGCTCGCGAAGATGTGGCTCGCGTGGCTCGGCTTCGCGCGGCTCGGCGCGGAGCTCGCGCAGCGCGTGCTCGGCCTCCAGGAGCTCACGACCCTGTGGTCCGAACAAGCGAGCGTGATGCACGCGCTCGCCCGCTGGGATGAAGCGCCGTACTTGAAGCCCGGGCCGATCGATCTCACGCCCGAGCCGCTCGTGAAGCAGCTCGCGCAGCGCTGCGTCGACAACAAGCAGAAGCGCCGGCCGCTCGGCGAGCTCGTCACGGCGGTCGTCGCGGCCGCGCCGGTGACCCAGCGGATCGCGGCGGTGAAGCTCGCGGAGACGATCCTGAAGACCGCGCTCGCCTAGGTCCCCTCTGCGACCCGGCAGCACGGGGATCTCGGTCGTCCTGGTTCAGGGCGTGATCGTCCAGAGCGTTTCGTGATTCGTGATCGTCTCGAACACGACACCGGCGGCCTCGAGGATCGGTCGCTGCGCGAGCATCGCCTGGAGCGTGTCCATCTGATGCGCGTGCTCGAGCGAGTCCCACACGCTGACGTTGGTCAAGGCGCCGCGCACTCGGTCGATCCCGACGTAGTAGTGGACTAGCCCATCGAGGTGGGTGAGGGCATCGCGCAGTGCTCGCTCGCTGTCCGCGAGCAGTCGCTCGGCGTCGGCGACGCGTGCGAGGTCAAAGCTGCCCTTGGAGATACGGATGACATGCATGGCTGAATTCCTTGTTGCGGGTTCACGGTGTTGTCGCGCGACGAGCCCGGTCCGGACCATGGTGCGCGCAACCTGGCGCGATCACACGCGACACGTGCGGTCGCGTCTTTCGAATTCGCGTTCGCACGATTGTCGCGAATGCGTAAGATCGGGGTGTGGAGCCATGGCAGCCGGATCGCGCGAACCGGATCGCGTGTGGAGGATTCGTGGCGATGGTTGGCGGGCCCGGTGCCGGGCAGTTGCCGGAGCACGCGCACGCCGACCTCCAGATCACCGTTCATCTCGGCGCTCGCTCGAAGGTCCAGTTGATCGAGCCCGAACAACCGCATGCTGGCCGCTGGGATCGCGGCGTTCACGTCGGTGTCATGCTGCTCGCCCCGACGCTGATCGACGAGACCGGTGAAGACATCGTGGCGCGTGGGCGTCCGCGCTTCAGGTCGGCTGCCGATACCGGCGATGCCTTGATCGCCGAGCTTGCCCGCGCCGTCATCGCCGACTTCACGCGCCCACCTCGCCCATCGCGCAGGCTGTTCTTCGAGGCGATCGGTTACACGCTCGCAGGTCACCTGGTCCGCACGTACGGCGACGTGCGGCTGCGCGCGCCAGATCGCGCGACGCTCGACGCTCGCCAGCTCGCCCGGATCGATGACTACATCGAGGCGATGCTCGCGACGACCATCACCGTGAGGGCCATGGCCGAGCTCACCGGATGGTCGCCGCGGCGGTTCGCCGAGGCGTTCAAGCGGACCACGGGGCGCACGCCGTACCAGCACGTCGTCCACCGCCGGCTGGCGGCAGCGCGGCGGCTGCTGCGGACGACGAATCTCTCGATCGCGGAGATCGCGCTCCGGCTCGGGTTCGCGAATCAGAGCCACTTCACGGCGCTGTTCACGCGCGCCGTCGGCATGACGCCGCGGCGCTGGCGCGCGAGCTGATCAGGGCTTCGGGAACCTGCCGAGCATCCGGACCTCGGTCGCGCCACCGAACTCGGCGTGCGGCGACTCGCCGGCGATCGCGCACGCCTCGTCGAGATCGCGGACGAGGACGAAGAAGAACCCGAGCACGGCCTCGCGCCCCTCCGCGTATGGCCCATCGACGACGAGCCCCGCGCCCTTGCGGCGCACGGTCTTGCCCTTGCCGTCGAGCGCTTCGACGCCGGCATAGATGCCGCGGCGCTTGAGATCGGCGGCCCACGCGACGAGCTTGTCGAATAGCTCCTTGCCGCGGTTCTCGGCGGCGAGCTTCTCCCAGTCGAGGCCTTCGTCGCGGAAGATCAGCATCGCGGTGCTGCGAGAATCGACTTGTTCGGTCATGACGGACTCCTTCACGCGGCCTTCGGGTACGGCTCGCCGGTCCCGCGCATCATGTAGTGGTCGAGGCTCGCGAGGAAGTAGCTCCACGCCTCGGCGCAGCGCTCGTAGACTTCGTTCATTGCGGGATAGCCCGCGTGCACGAGGTGAACGCGCGTGCCGTCTCGGGTCTCGGCGAGGTCGATCGCGAGCGTCGTGCCGACCCAGTCGGGATTGTTCTCGTGGCCGATGCAGGTCATCGCGATCCCGCGCGGGTCGCTGCGATCGATGCGCAGCGTGACGGAGCGCGTGAGCGTCGGCTGTGCGAACCGGAACGTCACGGCGTTGCCGGCGAGCTCGGTATCCTGGGCGAACCACCCGCGGAGGCCGGCCTCGGTCGTGATGGCGGTGGCGAGGCGATGAACCGGAGCGGCGATGATGAGGGTGCGGTCGATGGTGTACATGGTTGTCCTTTCACGAGGTCGTCGAACAACACGCGCGGACCCGGACAACGATCCGCAACCGCTCGGAACTGTTGATAAGCTGTCTCCGTGATCGACCTCGACGCGCTGTACCGAGAGCACGCGCCGGCGATCACCGCGTCGCTCGTGCGCTCGTTCGGCGCGCGCCGGCTCGATCTGATCGAAGCCGCGGTCCAGGACGCGTTCATCTCGGCGATCGAGAGCTGGGGCGAGCAGGTTCCGGACCGACCGGCGGCCTGGCTCCAGGTCGCGGCGCGGCGGCGCGTGATCGATGCGATCCGGCGCGCGGCATGGATCGCACCGAGCGAGGCGCTCGAGGAGATCGAGGCACCGACACCGCCGGCGAATCGCGATGAAGACCTGTTGAAGATGATGTTCGTGTGCGGCCACCCGGCTCTCCCGGTGGAGAGCGCGCTCGCGCTCGCGCTGCGCACGCTGTGCGGCTTTCCGGTGCCGGCGCTCGCGCGCGCGCTCCGGCTCGACGAGGCTGCGATCGAGAAACGCCTGACCCGCGCGCGCCAGGTCCTGCGCGAGCATCAGGTCGAGCTCGACGGCGAGCTCGCGGGCCGGGTCGACGGCGTCCTCCGCACGCTGTACGTGCTGTTCTTCGAGGGCTACAGCGCGCACGCGGGCGCGGTGCAGATCGACGAGGATCTGTGCCGTACTGCGATCCGGCTGAACGCGATGCTGGTCGCGAGTCGACTGGCGACGCCACCGGTGTTCGCGCTCCACGCGTTGTTCTTGCTCCACACCGCGCGCCTCGCTTCGCGGATCGACTCCGCCGGCGATCTGATCCCGCTCGATCGCCAGGATCGCGCGCGCTGGGACCGCCAGATGATCGGCGAGGGGCTCGAGTTTCTCGGCCGCGCCGCGAGTGGCGATGCGCTGTCGCCGTTTCACCTCGAGGCCGGCATCGCGGCGTGTCACGCGCTCGCGCCGACGTATGCGGCGACCGACTGGGCGCAGATCGTCGCGTTCTACGACCAGCTGCTCGAGCTCACGCCGTCGCCGGTGATCGCCTTGCAGCGCGCGATCGCGATCGGCCGAGCGAACGGAGCGCGCGCCGGGCTACGCGCGCTGGAGAACCTCGTCGGCAACGATCGGCTCGATGAAGATCCAGTGCTCGCTGCTGCGATCGGCGAGCTCGAGGCAGTCCGCGGTGATGTTCGCGCTGCACGTCTCGCGTATCGGCGTGCCCTGGAGCTCGCGGGGACCGAGCCCGAACGACGCTTTCTACAGGACAAGCTCGCGGCTCTGGACTGACCAGTCCGGGAGCGTTGCGAGGATGGGCTGGAGTCGAGCGCGAACCTCCGCGAGCGTGTCGGAGAGCGCGGGCTCGCGCGGCTCCCAGCGCAGGCGCGACGTTTTGGTCGGCCAGTACGCGGCGTCGAACAGCTCGACGGCACTCGCGCGCGAGAACCCGCGGCTGTGAAACGCCGGAACGATCGCAGCGGCGAGGTCAGCCTCGACGATCGGGACGTGGCGGAGGATCAGCGCGACATCCGCGAGGTCCTTCGGCCGCCAGGTCGCGGTCATCTCGGCGAGCGCGTGGAGCTTCCACGCGAGCTGGAGCTCTGGCCGGATCGCGCGGATCGAGCCACCGCGAACTTCGCGCTCGACGGTCGCCGGGACCAGTGGATCGCGAAAGCCGATGTCGATCGACAAGTCTTGATCGACCGCGCCGAGCCCGCAGCGCAGCTGGAGGCGGACGCCGGGAAATTCCGAGTCGAGCCACAGGCCGGAGGCGCGCAGCGAGTCCGGATCGAGCACGACGTCGTCGTCGAGTGCGACCTCGAGCACCGGTGCGAACGCGGTGCGCGTCGCCTCGAGATCGAATGCGAAGTCGCCGACGAAGTCGAGATCGCGGGTCGGGCGGGCGACGGGTTCGATCCACAGCGACGTGAGCAACCCGCCGCGCAACACGAGCAGGTCGCGTGCCGGCGTCCGCGCGATCCGGCCGACGACGCCGAGCATGACGTGGCGCCGCATCTCGGCGAAGTTCACTCGTCTCCGTCCGGCGCGTCCTCGGGGAAGCTGTCGTGATGGTGGAACCACGTCGCGCCGAGGAGGTTCGCGAGCTCGGTCCGGACCGCCGGTGGGTGGTTCCACGGCGAGCCATTCAGGTGCAGCTTCACGCCGCGCAGCGCGGTCGACCGGCCGAGGGCGAGTAGCTGGGCGACCGGCAGCTCGTTGCGGCCGAGATCGAGCTCCTTCACGCCCGCCGCGCCGCGCTGCGCGAGATATCCGATCGCATCGGCGTCGAGCTTCGTGCTCGCGAGCACGAGCTTCGGGATCTGACCGAGCGGGCTCTCGAGGATCGCGGCGAGCGATGCCGCGCTGATCGGTTGCTCGGAGAGATCGAGCACGCGCAGGCGCGGGAAGCTCGCGGTCGCGAGCCGCGTGATCGCTGCCGCGTCGAGCTTGCAGCCGGCGAGGCGCAGCGTCTGGAGCTCGGGCGCGCTCGCGAGGAGCTCGCCGCACGGGATCCCGCGCAGATCGGCGTGCACGAGGTGCGGCCAGAGCGGAGCGAGGTAGTCGAGATCCGCATCGACGAGCGAGCAGCGGGCGAGGCGAAGCACGCGGATCGATGCGAGCGCAGCGACGAGATGCGCCGACACGATGTTCTTGGCTAGATCGAGCTCCGCGAGTTGACCGAGCCAGCTGCATCCCGCGAGCGCGCGCGCGGGGCCTACATCGAGGTCGCAGTTCTCGAGGCTCAGCCGGTGCAGCGAGCGCGGCGCCACCGCCCTCGCGAGTGCGATCGCGCCGCCGATGCCGAGCGGATTGCGCGAGAGATCGAGCGAGCGCAGCGAGTGCCAGCACGGCGCCGCCGTGAGCACGAGCATCGCCGGTTCGCCGACCTCGCACGTCGCGAGCTCGAGGACCTCGCAGGTCTCCATCCGGCGCGCGTCGAACAGGTCGCGCACGCCGTCGCCGAGCGGGTTCTTGCTCGCGCGGAGCCGCACGAGCTGTGGCCCCGGGTTCGCGAGGTGGGGGAAGCCGGTGAGCTCGCACGCGCGGACATCGAGGTCGACGAGCTTCGGGAACGCGTCGATCACCATCGCGAACCCGGCGTTCGTGATCCGTTGAAACGCGACGTCGAGCGCTTCGACGTCGTCGAGCCGCAGCTGCGCGAGCGCCTCGGCACCGGCGACGCGTAGCGTCGGATCCTGGAAGTAACCCGTATCCTCGTCGACGAAGTCCGTGCCGATCGCGAGCCGGCGCAGGCTGCCGACCGGATGCCGAGCGAGCTCGGCGACGACGCCCGTGCCCATCGTGTGCTCGCCGGTGATCGCGAGCTCCTCGAGATCGAGCGCGCCGGCGACCTGGCCGAGCAGCTCGCCCGGATCGGACTGCGGCTCCGGAAACTCGAGGACGCGCACCGATCCGAACAACGGGCGTAGCGTCGCCAGGCTGCCAGGATCCCACGAGATGTCGACGCGCAGCGTACGCAGCCAGGCGATCGCGGACGGTGCAGTCGCGGTCGTCACGGCCTCGAGCTCGATCGCGTGAACCGGCGCCGCGCGCTCGATCGCGTCCGCGTGGCTGTGCAGCGCGATCACGTCAGTCACCCGCGCAGCCGCGACGAAGCCGCGCTCGAAGTCGAGCCACGTCACGCCGTCGAGGACCGGCAGCTCCGCGCGCCATGCCTCGCCGTGCTGCGCGAGGAGATGCTCGACCTCCCAGCGCGCCTCGGCTGCGCGCCGCGACCACGCCGGTTCGCTGGCGAGCTCGCATTGGCGGCGGATCAGGTCAGCGCGCGCGAGCTGGCCCTGTTGCTCCAGCCAATCGGCGTAGACCAGGCGCGGATGATCGTCCGCTTCGTTGCGACGGATCTCCTCGAGCAGCTGCTGTTCTCGGGTCATGCGGGCTCCAACCAGCCCTGATCGAGCTGGATCCTGCTGTCGTACACCGTGTACTCGCGGACGACGCCACGCACGTCGAACCCGGCGAGCGCGGCGAGCAATGCGGCGAGGCGCGCTTCGGCTTCCGCGCGATCCGTGGACGAGCGCAGCGTCACGAACCGCTGGCCGGGGCGGCGCTCGCTGCGCGACAACCGGCCACCGTGTCCGGCCGCGGCAGCCGCGAGCTCCGCGATCCGGTCGTCGACCGCGACCTTGACGTGAAACTCGAAGTAGCCGTCGGCGGTCGGGATGCCCTCGCAGTCGGGCGCGGCCTCGAGCTTCGTCCGCACGACGGTGAAGCCCGCCGCGCTGATCTTCGCGCGCAGCGCTTCGACCTCCGTCATCACGTCTGCGAGCTCGCCGCGATGATGCGACGCGGTCATCGGCTGTGCGCGATGCACGCCTTCTGCGAGCTCGATTCCGACGTGGTCGACGCCGAGCTCGCGACACAGCGCTGCGAAGTCAGCGCGATCCGTGTCGACCGTCAGGTGCGCTTCGAACGCACCGCGCACCGGTGGAAATCCCACCGGTGCATGATAGCGCTACCAAACGACGCAGGCGTTCTTCGGCCGCATCTTCGAGCCCGCCTTGCAGCGGAACGCGCGCGCGAACTCGGGAGTTGCCGAGAGCGCACCGTCGACGCGCCAGTGAGCCGGCGAGTGGACGTCGAGGTTCGCGAGCATCTTCTCGTAGTCCGGGCGCGCCTTCGCGCACCACGCCTGGCCATAGCCGAGGAAGAACTGCTGATCCTCGGTGAAGCCGTCGGCGACGACGGTGTCAGCCGCACTCGAGCGCAGCGCGCGGTAGCCGGCGAGCGCGAGCTTGACGCCGCCGATGTCCGCGATGTTCTCGCCGACCGTGTTCGCACCGTTCAGGTTGACGCCGCTGATCTGGTACTTCGAGTACTGATCGATCACGCACTGCGTGCGCTGCTTGAACTGCTTCTCGGTCTCCGGCTGCCACCAGTCCTTGAGGTTGCCGTCCTTGTCGTACTGCGCGCCCTGATCGTCGAACCCGTGGGTGAGCTCGTGACCGACGACGACGCCCATGCCACCCATGTTGACCGGGATCGCGGCGTCGACGCTGTAGAACGGCGGCTGGAGGATGCCGGCCGGGAACACCATGCCGTTGAGGCCCGGGTCGTAGTACGCGTTGACGGTCGGCGCGGTCATGCCCCACTCGTCCTTGTCGACCGGCTTACCGATCTTCGCGTTCTGGCGCGCGGTCTCCGCCTTGTCGGCGACGAGCGAGTTCGCGCCCCACGTCTTCGCGTCGAGCTTGAACGGGTAGGTCCGCCACTTCTTCGGATAACCGATCTGATAGAACATCGCGGTCAGCTTCGCGGCGGCGAGACCCTTGGTCTGCGCATCCATCCACGGCAGCGCGGCGAGGTTCGCCGTCATCGCGGTGACGATCGAGTGGACCTGCTCCTCGGCGGCCTGCTTGCTCTGGCCGCCGAACTTCTCGCGGACGAACGCCTGACCGAGCAGGTCGCCGAGCGCGCCATCGGTGTAGCGCGTGCAGCGCTTCCACCGCGGCTCCTGCTCCTTCACGCCGGAGATCACCTGGCGGAACGCGAACACCTGGTCGTCGACCTTCTTCGGCAGGATGTTCGCCTGCGAGCGAACGGTCCACGCCGTGAGGTAGTCGCGCCACGTGTCCATCGGCGTCTTCTCGATCAACGCATCGACGCCGGTGAGGAAGTCGGGCGAGCCGACGTTGACGTCCTTGACCGTGCCGAGGCCGACGCCCTTCCAGAACCCATCCCAATCGAAGTGCGGCATCGCCTTGGTGACGCCCGCGCGATCGATCTTGTTGTACATGCCCTTCGGATCGCGGCGCGCGACCTTGTCCTTGCTGACCTTCGCGATCTCGGTCTCGAGCGCCACGATCGCGTCGGCCGACTTCGCCGCGGCGTCCGGCTTCTTGCCGGCGTCCTCGAGCACGTTGACGAGCAGGTCGTGATACGCGGCGCGGACCTTCTTCGTCTGGTCGTCGTCCTTCAGGTAGTAGTCGCGGTCGCGAAGACCGAGGCCACCCTGCTCGACGTCGGCGATCATCTTCGTCGCGTCGGCCGCGTCCTGCGACGGGCCCATGTTGAACAGCGCGTTGATGCCGTAGACGTGGAGCTGCGTGATCGTCGCGGACAGCGACTTCGCGTCCTTGACCCGATCGATCTGCGCGAGCAGCGGCTTGAGCGGCGCCATGCCGGTCTTCTCGATCGCGGGCTCGTTCATGCACGATCCGTAGAACGCGCCGAGCTGCTTCATGATCGGGTCTTCGCCCGGCTTCGTCGACGCGGTCTCGAGCACCGACTTCTCGAACTCGAGGTTGCGATCACCGATCGCGACGAAGCTGCGCATCGTGATCGGCTTGTCGGCGGGGATCTCGGTCTTCGCGATGTAGCCACCGCACGCGAACTGATAGAAGTCGTCGCACGGGTCGGCGGTGCGATCGAGCGAGTCGGGATCGAGGCCGACCGCGACGAGCGACTTGATCGTCACCGGCTTCGTCGGTGCGGCGACCGGCGGCAGATCATCCGCGGGCGGCGGCGTCGGCGCCGTGGTCGCGGACGTCGGCGCCGTCGTCGGCAGCGTTGCCGGTTCGGCGGGCGTTTGCTTTCCAGAACCGCACGCGGCGGCGAACAAGATCAACGGCAGAGCGCTTCTCATGCGCGGTGCGATAGCACGCGGTCGTCGACGGATCTATGGGCGCGACCGGTGCGACACGTGCGACATCGCTATCTCTTGATGAAGAAGTGCTGCAGCGCAGGCATCTCGCGTGCGACCTCGGCGATGCAGTGATCTTCTTCCTCGAGTCCGCGTGTCACCAGCGCACGCGCGCCGGGAATCTTGTCGGCTCGCGAAGTGAGTAACGCCGCCACGGCGGCACGATGCGGTGCGTCGCAAAACACGCCCGCGATCTCGCCGAGCAACCATGAATTTTCGTCGTCGCGCTGACGCGCGGTGACTTCGTCGAGGTGCTGCTGGACCCACGCCCACGTCGCCTCGCGCGTCTCGCGCCGGGCGAGTTGGATCTGGAGGATCACGATCGAATCGCGGGTGTCGAACTCGGTGCCGACGACGAGCTCTCTCGCGCGCGCGGCCAACGCCGGATCGGTGAAGCTGCCGAGGGGCGCTAGGAGGCGTGCTCGCTCGTTGTGATCCGGAGCCGCCTTCGCCGCCGCGAGCAGCGTGTCGAACCGCGCCGCGCTGCCCTTGTAAGCGGCTGCGCCGAGCGCGAGTCCGACCAGATCATCCGGCAAGCCTTTGCGATTGGCGAGCCACTGGTCGGCGAGCTTCTCCGCCTGTGCGCGCACCGCCGGATCGTGATACGCGACGTGACCGAGCACGGTCGAGCGCAGGCGTTCGACGTCGTCGCTATCGCCCTTCGCGCGTTGCCAGCCGAGCTGGTGCGCGGACGGGCCGAACGTCGCGAGCGACCACTTCACGACCGTGGCGTGGAGGTCGTCGGGCAGTGCGTTCGTGTGGAGCGGGACGAAGTCCGCGTTCGCTGCGACCTTCGGATCGCGATCGCGGATCAGCTTCGCGACGAGCGGCAGCGCGCGCTCGATCGGGAGCTCGTCGCGCCGGACCATCGCCGCGAGGTCCGCGAGGATCATCCGGCGCTCCTCGCTCGTCGGCTTCGCCTGCTTCGCGATCGCAGAGCTCGGGTCGAGCAGTGCGCTCGCGAGCGCCGGGTCGTACTTCGCGCGGTAGTAGCTGTTCGCGTCCGCGTTCGCGATCACCCAGGTCGGGCAGTACGCGATGTCGATCGGCTTACCGAGCACGCATGCGCGATCCGAGTGCGTCGCGTCGCCGTAGCGCACGCACACCGGCACCGCGTAGGTCCGCTGATCGTCGGCGTCCTCGGCGGTGCCGGCCGGCAGCGAGCGCACGAACGGCCGCGGCGCGAGCACCTTCGCCGCGCAATCGACCTTCAGCTCGACGACGGGGACGCCCGGTCGCGTGAAGTCCTGTTCGAACGCCTGACCGACCGCGGCACCGAACGTCTGGCCGATCTCCGCGAACAGCTCGGGGCCCGTCGCGTTCCCGTGGAGGTGGCGCTTGATGTAACCGCGGATGAAGTCGCGCCACGCGGTCGCGCCGACGAACATCTCGAACTGGCGGATCACCGTCGAGCCCTTGTTGTAGGTCAGCTCGCCGTCGAACGACGCCTGGATGCCCTCGGGCGCGGTAACGGGCAGGCGGATCGGCTGCGCTGATAGCGTCTCGTCCGTGCGCATGCCGCCCACTGCACGGTCGACCCGCTCGGCGAGGACGTGCCAGTCGGGGCGCGCCGCATCGGTGATGATGAGGTCGAGCCACTGGCCGAACGATTCGTTGAGCCAGGTGTCGTCGAACCACGCCATCGTGACGAGGTCGCCGAACCAGTAGTGGCCCATCTCGTGCGCGAGGATGTTCGTGTAGAACTCCTCGCGCTCGCGCGAGTCCTCGCTCGGTTTGATCAGCGTGAGCGGTTGGCCCATCGCGACGATGCCGGGGTGCTCCATCGTCCCCCAGAACCGCGGTACGACCGCGACGTCGAGCTTGCCGAACGGGTAGTCCATGTCGAAGTAGGTCTCGAGCGCGGCGAGCACCTTCGGCGTGATCTGCTTCGCGTACGCGAGCTCGTCGCGGTGACCGGGGGGCACGATGAAATGGACCGGCGTCTTGATCCGGCCGGCGACCCCGTCGTCGACGTCGTCGAACGGGCCGACCATGAACGCGACGAGGTAGCTCGGCAGTGGCACGGTCTCGGCGAGCTCGACCTTCTTCATGTCGGAGCCTTCGTCGGTCTCCTTGACGATCGCGGTGTTGCCGCGCGCGAGCTGATCGCGGCGGACGTGGAACGTCAGCTGCCACGGGATCTTGAACGCCGGCTCGTCGAAGCACGGGAACGCGCGACGCGCGTCGATCGCCTCGAAGAACGTGTAGACGAAGCTCTTGCCGCCCTCGGCGACGCTGTAGATGCCGACGCTCTTGTCGTTCGCGATCGGCGCCGTGTAGACGACATCGATGTCGAACGTAGCGGGCAGGTCTCGATCGGCGGCGAGTCCGACGAATTGCTCGCCGCCGTGGATGATGCGCGCGGGCGCGCCGGCGAGCGTCGCCTTCTCGACCGTGAGGCCATTCGCGTTCAGCCATACGACGCGCGCGGGCCGCACGAGCTTCGCGGCAAGGACGATCTCGCCGTGCGCCTTCGGCTGATCGGGAATGATCGTCAGATCGATCTTCGCGCGCACCGGCACGACATCGACGGGCAGACGGAACGTCGGAGGCGCCGGATCGGGCGCCGGAGCCACGACTGGAGTCGGCGGCGGTGGCGGCGCGACGACGGGCGGCGGTGCGCTCGTGGACGGTGCGGAGCAAGCGACGAGCGCGACCAGAGCGACTGCTCTCATCCCGCGACGATAGCTCAACGTTTACCGGCGCACGCGGCCATCACCTTCGAGAGATGTGCGTGCAGCGCATCGCGTACCGCGGCTACCCGCGCTGGTACGAACGACGCCGACGGCATCACGACCTGGAGCGTCGCGCCGCGCATCAGGTGATCCGGGAGCACGCGCTCGAGATCGAGCTCGTGCGCCATGAACATCGGCAAGGGGCCGATGCCGAGCCCGGCCTCGAGCGTGCGCGACATGAACCAGTAGTCGTCGACGCTCGCTACGCCCTCGACCGTGATCTCGCTCGTCCGCGGTTGCTCGAACTGCCAGGTCGCGTGGCCGTGGCGGCCGCGGAACAGCACGCAGTCGTGCTCGGCGAGGTCCGCGAGCTTCGCCGGCTTGCCGCGTTTCTTGACGTAGCGCTTCGCGGCGTAGAGCGCCGCGTTCGCCGAGCCGACCTTCTTCGCGATCAGCGACGAGTCGACCAGGTTGCCGGCGCGGATCCCGAGATCGATGCCCTCGGCGACGAGATCGACCACGCGGCTGGTCAGGATCAGCTCGACGTGGATCGAAGGGAGCTTCGCGCGCAGCTCGACGAGCAGATCCGGAAGGCCCATCATCGCGGCATCCGGGTTCGCGGTCACGCGCACGATCCCGCGCGGTTCCTTTCCCTGCTCGCGCACGGCCTCTGCCGCCTCTTCGAGCGCGCCGACCGCGCCCCGCACGCGCTCGTAGAGCTCGCGGCCCGCGTCGGTGACGCCGCGCTGGCGGGTCGTGCGCTGGATCAGCCGCACGCCGAGCTCGTTCTCGAGGCGCGCGATGCCCCGCGTCACCGAGGATTTCGGGAGCGCCATCGCGTGCGCCGCCGCGGTGAAGCTCCCCTGTTCGACGACGCGCGCGAACAGCGCTAGATCGTTGAGGTCCATTGTGGCCATTCTAGCAACAAGCAGTTGCTCTGTTGCTGTCTTGTTCACAAGCCCCGCGAGGCGCAAGTTGTGGCTCACAAGGAGCAATGACCATGCGTTGGAATATCGATGGCTCGCACTCGACGGCGGAATTCTCGGTTCGCCACCTGATGATCACGAACGTCAAAGGCCGGTTCGGCACCCTGGCGGGCACCGTCGACTACGACCCCGAGAAGCCGGAGGCGTCGCAGATCGACGTCACGATCGACGCCACGTCGATCGACACCCGCGACGAGAAGCGCGACGCGCACCTCCGCAGCCCGGACTTCTTCGATGTCGAGAAGTTCCCGAACCTGACGTTCAAGTCGACCTCGGTCAAGAAGACCGACGACGGCTTCGCGGCGACCGGTGACCTGACGATCCACGGCGTGACCAAGTCGGTGACGCTCGAGGTCGAGGGCCCGTCGGATCAGAGCAAGGATCCGTGGGGCAACACCCGGATCGGCGCCTCGGCGACCGCGAAGATCAACCGCAAGGATTTCGGTCTCAACTGGAACGCCGCGCTCGAAGCAGGCGGCGTCCTCGTCGGCGAGCACGTGAAGATCTCGATCGAGGTCTCGCTCGTCCAAGCGAAATAGTGAAAGGAGGCGCTCCATGCGCCGCAGAGTCGAACATCTGATCACCGCCGAACGTCATGTCGAAGGCGGTGGGTTCGTGGTTCGTAGGCCGTTTCCGATCGCGCGCGTCGATCACATCGACCCGTTCCTGTTGATCGACGAGATGGGCCCGATCGATTACAAGCCGGGCGAGGCGGTCGGTGCACCCGACCATCCGCACCGCGGGTTCGAGACCGTCACGTACTTCCTCGAGGGCGAAGGCCAGCACGAGGACTCGGCCGGTCACCGCGGCACGCTGCGCGCAGGCGATGTCCAATGGATGACCGCAGGTGCGGGCGTGATCCACAGCGAGGAGCCGTCCGATCGGATCCTCGCCGAGGGTGGCCGCGTCCACGGCTTCCAGATCTGGGTCAACCTGCCGGCGCGCGACAAGAAGATGGCGCCGCGCTACCAGGACGTCCCGAGCGAGAGCATCCCCGTCGGCACCGCGCCACACGCTCGCGTGAAGGTGATCGCCGGCGAAGCGCTCGGTGCAAAGGCCGTGATCGATACGCGCACGCCGATCCTCTATCAGGACTGGACGCTCGAACCGGGCGCCGACCTCGAGACCGGTGCGCCTGCCGGATGGAACGTGATGGCGTACATGTTCGAGGGCAGTGCGTCGATCGCCGGCAAGCTCGTGCGCGAAGGTCAGCTCGCCGTGCTCGGCGAAGGCGACACCGTTCACCTCGCGACCAGCACGCACGCGCGGTTCTTGTTGCTCGGCGGCCAGCCGATCAACGAGCCCGTCGCTCGCTACGGCCCGTTCGTGATGAACACCGACGCCGAGATTCGCCAGGCGATCCGCGACTACCAGTCGGGGCAGTTCGGTGAGATCGCGCGGTAACTGAAACGTCTCGAGTCGACGCAACCCGCGCGGACATCGGTCGATATGACCGCGCATGACGAAATCATTCATGTTCGCAGCGTTGCTCTCCGCGTGCGCACTCCCGACCCTGTCGATGAGTAGCCGGCACTCGACGGCGAGCTCTTCCGACAGTTCACCGGCACCGGCACCGGCGCCGGCGGGCACTTCTCCGCGTGTCGATTCTCCCGGAGTGGCCGCGTCTGCGGCGGCAGGCGAAGACGAGGACGAGGATGAAGGCCCGGTCGCCTCGATGCCCGAGGTGGCCAGAGCGCTGAACGAGGCTGACGTCGCGCTGTGGCAGATCGCAAGCCAGACTCCGAGGACCGAGGCGGAGCTCGCTTCGTTAACTCACGCGGAGAGCAATTGCAGCAGGGCCGTGAACGCTGCGTTGTCCCGTGGCATTGCACCGGCCACGCGCGTGAGAGAAGACACCGAAGGTCCCTTTCGCTCGCTCGCGGACATCAAGAGCGTGTGCAAGGATCTCCACACGGCCAATAGCGCCTACGTGGCCAAGCTGAAGCAAGAGGCCGAAGTCGTCGCGGAGCAACATGCTGAACGGGCCAACGAGGATCGCGAGCTTCGCGAGGCAGGACTCAAGGGCGACCGCTTACAGCTCGCGCACGACGGCGACTACCGAGGCGTGTCGAACAGCCGTATGACGGCGAAGCAACTCCGAACTGCGAAGTACGCGTTCGTGCTGCTTGGCTCCGATGATCATGGGTACGTGCTTCGCCGATATGAATTCGAGGGCGATCGGATCGTGGATCAACGGGACCAGGGCTTCGTGACGATGCCCGGCCCAAACGCGTATCACTGAACCACCGACCGAGATTGCGCGGTAGCGCTTCTCCGCGAGCTGGAGTACGAGGGCGAATGCGCGCTTTCTTCGTCCTCGCCGTCCTTTCCGCGATCGCCAGCGCGAATCCGCGCGCGTGGTCCGAAGCGAAGTTCGAGTCGAACGTGAAGGAGGTGCTCGAGGAGCACTTCCCTGGCGGGAAGATCGCGACGCTCGACACCGACGAGTACCGGATCACGCCCGCGAAGGGCGACGTGTTCGAGATCCGGTTCGCGAAGGCGCATGCGATGTGTCGCGACGCGTGGTCCTCTTGTGAAGCCGCGGTCGCACAGGTGATGCGAGCGCTCGATCAGGGTGCCCATCCAAGCAAGCTCGAGGTCAGCCAACTTCGCGTTGTCCTCCGCGCGACGGGCAAGATCGACGAGGTCCGCAAGCGCACGCCACGGGTCACGACGCGCCCGTTCTCCTCGGATGCGCAGTGGCTGCTCGCGGCCGACATGCCCGACATCATTCGCCTCGACATCGCACCGGAAGAGCTGAAGCTCACCACTGCGAACGCGTGGAAGACCGCGACGGCGGCATCGAAGCCGGCTAACGTCGTTAGCGCCGAAGCCGGCCCGTTCCTCGTCTATCAAAACGATTACGCGCCCAGCGCGCTCTTGTTCCCGGAGCTCCTCGAGACGGCGGTCCGCGCGAGGCACCCCGACGCGAAAGGCCGACTGCTCGCGGTGTGTCCCGAGGAGAACATCGTCCTCTACACGATCGGCGGTCCAGCCCAGGTCAAAGATCTACGCGCGGCTGCCGCATCGGGCAGCAAGGACTCGCAGATGCCACTGTCGTCGACCGTCATGGAGCTCAAAGACGGGACCTGGCACGAGGCTCCAGCAACTAAATAGACGAGCTACCTACGTGCCGGTGGCTGCAGCTCGCGCAGTCCCGTCGACTGCTCTGCCGTCAGACTTCGCTCGAGGGCCGGAAGCGCCTTGCGAAAGAACTCGACGTTCTCGTACACGGTGTCGATCGCGCCGCCGAATTGATCGCGGCCCTGGAGCGCGACCATGCCATCGGCGCGGAACGTCACGGTGATGCCGTGCACGTCGGTCGGCGCGTCGAGCTTCGCTCTGAGCGGGGCGACAGCGGTCGTCGTTGGTGTCGGCTCGGGCTTCGGCTCGTTTCGTTGACACCCGAGTAGCGCCAGCACGACCGCAACGGACAACGTTCGGGTGCGCATCCCGACGTTACGGACAGCTCTGCGTGCTCAAGATGCACGTGCCGTCGGAGGGGCAGCACTGCGGGTGGCTTGCCGGGCAGCCATGTGACACTGGACAGCTGGTGGTGGTTCCCGAACAGACCTCGTCCGACGTGCAGTTCACTGGATTTCCGAAGAAGCACGTGGTCCCGGCTGGCACGAGAGCGTCTGCCGGGCATGCGGTGTGGGTGCCGTCGCAACTCTCCGCAAGGTCGCACGGACCCGCTTTGGCGCGACAGACCGTCGAGCTCGGTGCAACGGCGTCAGACGGGCAGGCAACGCCGCCATTGCACGTCTCGGCGACGTCACACACGTCGACGGCCGCGCGACACACGAAGCTGGACGATTGGCGCGCGTCGGCAGGGCACGTCCCGGTAACTCCGTTACAGCTCTCGGCGATATCGCAGATGCCGGCGGATGCACGGCACACGACCGACGAGCTCATGACCACATCGGCCGGGCACTGGTTGCTCGAGCCGGTGCAGTTCTCCGCGACGTCACACGATCCGACCGCGGCGCGACACACCACCGTCGAGGGAGCAAACGCATCGCTCGGGCATGCCGCGGAGGTGCCGCTGCACGTCTCGGCGACGTCGCACGCGCTCACCGCTGCACGACAGACGGTGCCGTTCGGCGCCAGCATGTCGCTCGGACAGTTCGCTGCCGTGCCGTTGCACACCTCGGCGGGATCACAGCCACCGGCCGACGGCCGGCAGATCGTATTTGCGGGCTTCTTCTGATACACGCACACGTTGTTCGTGCACGCGGCGCCGGAGGCGAGCTCGCACGTACCGGGCGCCGTGCAGTCGGCCGCCGAGACACAGGCCGGCGCTGCATCGGGTGGTGCGTCGGGCGCACCATCGATCGCCGCATCCTTCGCGACGGCGCCATCGGTGGCGCCGCCTTGTGAGAACTTCGTCGGCTGCACGCTGCAGCCGACGAGGGCGAGGACCAGAGTCGCGAGGATAGTCGTCGTACGCATTAGAACCTCACCGTTACATCGAGGGCCGCCGCTCCATTACCCACGTGCGGCGCGACAGCCACGCCGTGATCGGCCTCGGTGGGCGCACCGAGGAACCACAGCACGCCGGCGCCGATGAGCGCCGCCGCGCCAACGCCGAAGGCCGCGTCTGCTGCGAGCGCTTTCGAGTGTCCATCGTTGGTCAGCGCGCTCGCCTTGTTGCCGTCGGCGCACGGAGTCGCGGGGTCCGGACACAGCTTGAACGCGTCGTTCTTGTCGCCTTGGGCTTGGAGGCCGAACACGATCCCGACGGCAATCGCCGCGACACCGACGCCACCAATGCCGAGTGCGATCTTGCGCTTCGGCGTGAACATGCTCCCACCGGTCGCGGGCTCGTCATTCGCCTCGGGAGGCGTCGGCTGCTCGGGCTTCGCCGAAGGCGGCGTGCCAACCGGCGTCATCAGCTTCGTGAGGTCCTTGAAGCGGGGAACCTCGACGGAGATCTTGCCGCCCTCGTTCGGAACCACGACGGTCGTCGACCACTCCTCGTGCCCCGGCGCACGACCGGCGATCACGTACGTGCCGCCGTCGACCGGGATCGAGCGATTCCACAGCACCGGATCCACCGCACCAGTGTTGCGCGTGAGCGCGAGGCCATCGACCCGGCTCTCGTCGGGCACCGAGATCGTGAGATAGGACAGCCGCGGCTCGATCGCGTTGGCGTGATCGGTCGCGACTTGCTTCTTGGCGGGATCCTTGACCCGGGTAAGCGCGTCCTTGAACGCCGACCACGCCGAGGCGAGCTGGTTGTTCTGCTCGCGGCACAGGCCGAGATTGATCAGCGTACCGGCGCGCGCCTCGATCCGGTTCGAGCCCTCGAACGCCTGGCACGCCTCGGCGAGCTTGCCTTCCTTCATCAGACGCTCGCCGTCGTTGAACAACGACTCGGCGGCCGCGTTTTGCGCGTGCGCCGACGACGATATGGTCGAGAGAATGGCGAACGCGCTAATCGCCGCGATCGACAGAGCCCGTGCTCGTAGTGCTCGCATTGGATCCCTTCTGCCCGTGTCCGCCACCCTTGGGCAAGCTGTGTTTTCCATGATTCTTGTCGATCACCTTGGTCTGCACCGTGGCTGCGACGCCGGCGTCGACGGGCTCGGTGGCAACGACGGACGCATCGACTTGGACGAATGCGTCGACCGGCGGGGGTTGCGGCGTCGCGACGATCTGCGCATCGACCGGAGCCATGACGACCGGCGCGATGGCCGATCCAGGTCCGGGCGACTGCGAGCCGGCGCCGGCCGGCGACTTATCGCCGCCGCTCGTGCTGAGCGCGAATACGCCGGCACCGACCGCGAGCACCGCGACGGCAACACCAACGATGGCAAGACCGCGACCCTTCTTCGGGGGCATCGTCGCGCCGGGCCCCGTGGGCGTGGCCCCACTCGCGGAGCTGAGCGTCGTCGGCTTGTTATGCTCCGCGATCTGCGTGTACGCGTCGGGTGGAGCGGGGGTGGGATTCTGGCGATACGCGAGCGCGGCGGCGGGCGTCAGGTGCGGGCGCATCGCGCCAGGCACGCCGCCCGGACCGATGGCCGGGTTCGCGAACAGCACCGCCTCGACACTCGCGAGGCCCTGGACGAGCTCCGCGGTGGTCTGAAAGCGCCGCGCCGGATCCTTCTCGAGGCAGCGCGCGATCACCGCGTCGAGCACGGGCGGCAGGCCGGGGACGATCGACGACGCGATCGGCGGCGCATCGCGCACGTGCATGATGATGAGGTCACCCGTCGCCTCGCTCTCGAACGGCGGCTTGCCGCACACCATCGTGAACAGCACGCAGCCGAGTGCATAGATGTCGGAGCGCGCGTCGATGCCGGCGGCACCGCGACACTGCTCGGGTGACATGTACACGGGCGTTCCCATGACCATGCCGGTGCGAGTCTTCACCCCCGAGTTGTCGTCGCCCGCGAGCTTCGCGATGCCGAAATCGAGGATCTTCGTGCGTTCGCCACCGGTCACCGCGGGATCGCCGACGATGTAGATGTTCTCCGGCTTGAGATCGCGATGGATGACGCCCTTCGCGTGGGCGGCTCCGAGCGACGTCGCGACCTGTGCCATCAGCCGCATGGCATCGACGGGCGCGAATCGCCCGATCCGACGCAGACGGACGTCCATCGCCTCGCCCTCGAGGAGCTCCATGACGATGTACGCGCTGCCGAGCGCATGCCCGAAGTCGAAGACCTGAACGATGCCCGGATCCGAGATCGCCGTGACCGCGCGCGCCTCGTTGAAGAAGCGCTGCACGATCTCCTCGCGGCTCGTGAACTCCGGCAACAGCACCTTGATCGCGGCACGGCGCCCCAGCAGCGTGTGCTCGCCGACCCATACGGTGCCCATCCCGCCCTCACCGATCTTGGCCGTAATTCGGTACGGTCCGATCGAACTACCTTCCACGAGCGAAGAAGCTAACACGAGATCGTCCTAGTAACAGAAGAGGACGATCGAGCGGCATTGTCGCATCGACTCGTGCAGATCGCTCCCAAGTAGTTGCGATCGCTGGTGATTCAGGTTGGCGTCTAGACCTTGCCGCCGGCGATCGCACCGTGGTAGATCGCCGTCGCTCGAATTGTTCGAGCAACTACTCACCGCACTGGAGATTTTCGGTCGTGGCCCTTCGGGGTTTCCGGGAATCGATGAAGGCGCGGGCGGCAACCAACGAAGGACTGACAAATGGAAACGATGCAGGAAGCGATGGGGCAGAACCCCATCTCGATGCGCGCGCTGCTCGAAGCGGGCGTGCACTTTGGTCACAACACGGGTCGGTGGAACCCGAAGATGAAGCAGTTCATCTTCGGCGCGCGTAACGGCATCCACATCATCGACCTCCAGCACACGGTCAAGCTGTTCCGCCAGGCGTTCAACGCCGTGGTCGAGACGACCAGCAAGGGCGACACCGTCCTGTTCGTCGGCACCAAGAAGCAGGCGCAAGACGTGATCGTGGAAGAGGCGACCCGCTCGGGTCAGCACTACGTCACCCAGCGCTGGCTCGGCGGCACGCTCACCAACTTCAAGACCGTGAAGGGCTCGCTCGAGCGCCTCCGCGGCCTCGAGAAGATGGAAGAGGACGGCACGCTGTTCGCGCTGACGAAGCGCGAGCAGGTGATGATCAAGCGCGACCGCGACAAGCTGATGAAGTCGCTCGGCGGCATCAAGGGCATGAGCAAGCTGCCCGGCATGCTGTTCGTGATCGACCCGCACAAGGAGCACATCGCCGTCGACGAGGCGCGCAAGCTCGAGATTCCGGTCGTCGCGATCACCGATACGAACTGCGACCCGGACCAGATCGACTACGTCATCCCGGGTAACGACGACGCGATCCGCGCGATCAAGCTGTTCGCGGCGAAAATCGCGGACGCCGCGATCATCGGTACGAAGGTCTGGAAGGAGACCGCTCGTCACCGTGGCCAGAAGGAAGAGCAGGAGGGCGAGCGCGTCATCCATGTCTCGTCCGGTGGCGACGGCCCGCGCGTCGAGATCTCGACCGGCGGCGCGATGTTCAACCCCGAGGCCTCGGCCTCGCCCGACGCGGAGTAAGTCATGGCCGAAATCACTGCGACCCAGATCAAGGACCTGCGCGAGCGCACCGGCGCCGGCATGGCGGACTGCAAGAAGGCACTCGTCGAAGTGAACGGCGATGCCGACAAGGCGATCGACTGGCTGCGCGCGAAGGGCCTCTCGAAGGCGGCGAAGAAGGCCGGCCGCGAGGCGACTGAAGGCGCGATCGTTTCGTACATCCACGGCGGCGGTCGCATCGGCGTCCTCGTCGAGATCAACTGCGAGACCGACTTCGTCGCGCGCAACGAGGACTTCCAGGCGTTCACCCGCGACGTCGCGATGCAGATCGCCGCGATGAACCCGCAGTTCGTCCGCGTCGAGGAGATCAACGAGGACGTCGTCACGCGCGAGCGCGAGGTTCTGATGGCGAAGGCCAAGGAATCGGGCAAGCCGGAAGCGATGCTCGCGAAGATCGTCGACGGCCAGATCGGCAAGTTCAAGAAAGAGATCTGCCTCCTCGATCAGCCGTTCGTGAAGAACCCCGACAAGACGATCAACGACCTCCAGCAGGACCTGATCGCGAAGATCGGCGAGAACATCAAGATCCGCCGGTTCACGCGCTTCGAGCTCGGCGAAGGTCTCGAGAAGAAGAAGAACGACTTCGCCGCCGAAGTCGCCGCGCAAGCCGGCCTCGCGTAAGCGAACCGGTTTCTGCGAAACAGGCGCTCCGCAAGGGGCGCCTTTTTTCATGCCGACGCGAGCACGCGCGACAGGCTGAGATCGAGCTGGCTCGTCACGAGCTCCTCGAGCTCGCGCAGCTCGTCGGCGTGGATGCCGGTCGCCCTGGCCAAGGACCGCCGCACGCCGCTCGCGACCCGATCGCGCGCCTTCTCGATCTGCCGCGCGGCGGTCGCGCGGTGGATCTGATAGAGCCGCGCGACGTCGTCGATCGTCATGCCCTCGACGAGGTGGAACCGCAGCATCGTCCGCTCGCGCGGCTCGAGGTCCTTCACCGCCGCCTCGAACGCGGTCTTGATGTCGCCGCGAAACCGCGCGCGCACGTGATCGCGTTCCGGATCGCTCGACGCGACGAGATCGACCGGCGTGGCTTCGTGGCGAGCTTCGGCGCGCGAGCGTGCGCGCAGCCAGTCGAGGCCGGCGCGCGTCGCGATCACGGCGACGAGGCCCGCGAGCGAGCCGCGGCCGGCGGCGGTCGCGAGGTACGGCGGATCACCGGAGAGCAGCCGCTCGCGCACGGTCTGGCGAATCTCGTCGATGCCGTGGTCGGGGATCCGGCGCTGCGCGAGGACGTTCGCGACGTTCGCGATGAACAGGCGATCGAGCTGTTCGAGCGCGCCGCGCGCGCCGGCCGCGCATGCAGTGCCGAGGTAGAGCTCCGCGGCGTGGCTCGTCAGCGTGTCGGCGCTCACGTTCGCGGCGATCGCGGCGGCGAGCGCGGCTTCGATCGCACCGCGAGCGACGTTCAAGTCACCGTACGCTGCGACGCCGGCGGCGATAACCGTCGTCGCCAGCTCGGGATCTTCCGCCACGTGGAGAGCCTAAAAGAAAAACCGCGACCGGTGCGCGCGGCCGGCGTTCTGGGGGCATGAAACCAGCGTTCGTTATCCTCTGGCTCGCGCCGATCTGGGCGGCGGCCGTCGTCTGCAAGGTCCTCGGAGCGCGCCGCCGGAAAGAACTCTATCGGTTCGCGATGTGGGACGGCGGCCTGATGTCGAGCGGCACCACGCTCGGGCCGGTCGGCCAGATCGTATGGGCCACGGCCGCGATCATCCTCGGCGCCGTCGCGATCGCCGTGATCGCGTGGGGGATGCGGCTGTGAGGGCGGTCGTGATCCTCGCGGCGAGCACCGCCGCCTGCGTGACGGCGGCGGGCAGCATCATGGTGAGCCCGGCGATCGTCTCGATCATCCCGACGCCGTCGATCGCTCCCGGCAGCGGTACCGACGCACCGGAGGCGCAGGCCCGGCTCGCCGCGCGCGCGAAGATCGCGACCGCCGAGGCGACGCGCGATGCGATCGCTGCCGCCGATGCCACGCCGGCGGATCTCCGGCTCCAGCGCCGCGCGGTCGCGATGATCCGGACCTGCGCGCACGACGAGACTTCGCGCAAGCAGCTCGCCGTGCTCGCTCCACATGCGGACGCGACGATCGAGCGTCTGGTCGCGACCACGCCGTGTCCCGGTCTCGCGGACGCGGCCGCGACCTGGGTCGCGCTCGGCGATAACGCGAAGGGCGGAGACGCGTACGTCGCCGCGGCTGCGCGTTGCGACAACCCGGAGGCCGCGGTTGCATCCGTCGGTCCCCTGCGCGCCGCCGACAAGTGCGATCAGGCGCTCGGTGCGTTGCGCGCGGCGTGGCCGCACGTCCACGGCGCGAAGTCGAAGCTCGCGATCGACATCCTCGACGGCGTCGTCGCGTGCAGCGACGAGCTGACCATGCGGCGCAACATGGCGTTCGTTCCGACCGACGTGCTCGAGGGTTACCTCGCGCTGGTCGAGGAGCGCGCGCGTCAGGAGGCCGAGGCGCAGCGCCGTGCGGAACACGAGCGGCGCGAGCAAGAGGCGCGCGATCGCGCGTGGGAAGCGAGCAACCAATGTCGCTCGGAGTGCAGCGCGGCGGTGTCGTCGTGCGAATCGAGCTGTTCGGGAGATAGCGGCTGCATGCAGAGCTGCTCGTCGGTCGGTCACGTCTGTAACTCGGGCTGCGGCTCGTATTGAGGAACCATGCGTAGAGCAATCTTGACGATCGTGTTGTGCGCGACGACCGCGCACGCAGAAGAAGTGAGTGTGGTCGCCGCGCCAGCGATCGAGGTCGTCGCGACTCTCGAGCCGGACGTCGCACAGCGGTTGACCGAGGTCGAGCGCGACGCTGCGAGCGTGGCGCCAGCAAAGCTCGACGTGGTGCTCGAGCGTGCGCTCGTCACGTACGAGGCGACCGACGAGTTCTCGGTCGCACAGCGCCCCGCGGCGAAGCCTCGCACGGTCGCGGTGCTCTCGACGATCGCGGGTCGCGCGAAGGCCGGGGGCGAGCTGATCATCGCGGCGCGCGCGCTCGACGCGCGGTGGGCGCTGACCGGCGGCAAGGACGTCCAGCTCGGCGCGGCGCTGGCGACCTGGGCCGAGCGCGATGGAGATGATGGACAGGCCCTGTATCTGGCGCGGCGCGCGCGGCTCGCGGATCCGAGCAACCAGGCTGCCGAACAGCTCGACGACAAGTTGAGCACGAACCAGCGCGCGTTGACCGGTCGACTCGCGGTCGTCGCTGGCATTGCGGCGCTCGTCGTCGGCGGTTATCTCCAATATCGGGTGAGTCAGATCGAGACCGATCTCTCGCTCCATCCGCGGAGTGGCGCCGACGTCAATACGGCGCTTTCCGAACGCGATCGCGACGACCTGATCGGTACGAGCCTGCTGATCGCCGCTCCGATCCTGACGGTCGGCGGCGTCGTGTGGATGTGGTCCGGCACGCCGAAGAGCAACCCGATGTCCCCCGGCGAGCTGCCGGCGCTGGTGCAGCGATGAAGTGGCTCGCCTTGGTCCTCGTCGGGTGCGCGGCGCAGCCGATCGATCAGATCGGCATCGCATGCACGACCGATGCGGACTGTCCCGACAACACGTGGTGCGACATGAACCTGCCGGCCGTGCGGACGTGCCGTAGCTACGACGCCCTGCAACCACCGGCGGTCACGTTCGACGGCTTCGTGGTGAACAAGCAGGTCGTGCCGACGATCAGCGTGCCGACCCACGACTTCACCTCGCACGACTTCCAGCTCACGAACACAGGGAGCGAGGCGACGACGTTCGTCACGATCACCGGACCGAAGTGCGTCTACGCCGGATCGGAGACCCGCGGCGATGGCGAGCGTGTCGCGGCGGACTCGACGTTCGTCGGCCAGATGGACACGAACCCCGATGTCGGCTGCGCATCCCCGGCGACGCTCCAGATCGACATCATGGCGGGCGGTCGCCCGTTCTCGTTCACCGCGACGATCACGATCACGCCCTGATACCATCCCGATGCCGGTGGCGTGCCTCGACGATCTGACGGTGACGAACCTGGTCGGCAACGCGCTCGCCGAACCGGAGCGGGGCGCCGCGCTCGCACATCTCGACGAGTGTGCGACGTGCTACGAGCTGGTCGCCGCGATCGGCTCGCCGAGGGTCGCGGGCGCAGCGGCGCGGCTCGCACCTGGCATGACCGTCGGCCGTTACGTCGTCGAGCGGATCGCGGGCGCGGGTGCGATGGGCGTGGTCTACGCGGCGCGCGATCCGAAGCTCGAGCGCACGGTCGCGCTCAAGTGCATCGCGGGCCCCGGCGATCCCCGCGCGCGCGATCGCATGATCCGCGAGGCGAAGGCGATGGCGCAGCTGTCGCATCGCAACGTCGTCACCGTGTTCGATGTCGGCGAGCACGCCGATGACGTGTTCTTTGCGATGGAGTTGGTCTCGGGGCGCACGCTCCGCTCGTGGCTCGGCGATCACGGCGTTCGTGAAATCATCGCCGTGCTCGCGGATGCGGGGCGCGGGCTCGCAGCGGCGCATGCGGCGGGAATCGTCCATCGCGACTTCAAGCCGGACAACGTGTTGATCGCCGGCGATGGTCGCGCGCTCGTCACCGACTTCGGCCTCGCTCGCGCAGAAGGCACGACGGAGCCCGCGCCGGATGTCGCGGTCGTCGATCTGACGGTGACGGGGCAGGTGATCGGTACGCCGTTCTACATGGCGCCGGAGTTGCTCGCGGGCGGTGCGGCGACGCCCGCGTCCGATCAATTCTCGTTCAGTGTCGTCGCGTTCGAGGCGCTCACCGGCGCGCGGCCATTCGACGGCAAGACACTCGCCGAGCTTCGCGCCGCGATCGCGCGCGGGCCCGTCCTCGCGAACGTTCCAGCGCACCTCCGCCGCGTGCTCGCGCGTGGGCTCGCGGCCGACCCGACCCAGCGCTACGCCTCCGTCGACGCACTGCTCGCCGATCTCGTTCACGATCCGGCGGCGCGCAGGCGGCGCGTGTTCGGCGGGCTCGGTGCGCTGCTCGTGATCGCCGCGCTCGTCCTCGCGTTCGCGCGCAGGCGCGACGAGCCGTGCCCGGATCCGCGTGGCCAGCTCGCCGGCGTATGGGACGACGCGCGTCGCGCCGGCCTCGTGCTCGCGTTCGCACCGCACGCAGAGCCGTACATCCCGACGACGATCGCTCGCACGACCGAGGCGCTCGATCGCTACGCGGATCGCTGGGTCGATCTGCGCCGCGCCGCGTGCCGCGCGACGTACGTGACGCACGATCGATCCGAAGCGCGCTACGACGCGATCGTCGCGTGCTTCGCGCGCCGGCGGGCCGAGCTCGCCGCGGTGACCTCGTTGCTGGTCGACGCGCCCGACCTCGAGACGATCCGCCACGCAACCGCGATCGCCGGTGGCCTCGGCGATCTGGCGCCGTGCAGCGACGGTGCGACGCTCGCCGAACAACCGCCGCTGCCGGCACAGCCCGTGCTCCGCGCGCAGGTCGAAGCCGCGCAGCGCTCGCTCGAGACCGCGCGCGCACTCGGCCGGGCAGGCAAGTACGTCGCCGCCGAGAAGCTCGTGACGTCGCTGATCCCGCAGGCGCGCTCGCTCGGCTATCCGCCGCTGCTCGGCTCGCTATTGCTCGCGGTCGGCAAGCTCGAGCCGAAGACGGGCCAGAACGGCGCCGTCGCCGACAAGGCGTTGCAGGAAGCCGCGCAGGTCGCCGCTGCGGCGAAGGACGATCTGCTCGCCGCGCGCGTATGGACCCAGCTCGTCTACACGCTCGCGCAGCTCGAGCAGCGGTTCGCAGAGGCCGACTCGATGGCGAAGGTCGCGCGCGCAGCGACCCAGCGCGCGGGCGATCCTCCCGAGGATCTGATCGACTGGCACGACGCGACCGGCATCGCGCTGCTCGAAGAGGGCAAGCCCGACGCGGCGGTCGCCGAGTTTCGCGCGGCGCTCGCGCTCGCGCAGGCGAAGCAGGCGGATCGCGTCTCGGATCAGGTCAGCAAGCTCGCGACGGTCCTCGATCGCGCGGGCCAGTTCGAGGAGGCGCATACGCTCGCGGCGCGTGCGGTCGAGTTGCTGACGAAGGAGCTGGGCCCCGGCCACCCCGATGTCGCGTTCGCGCTCGCGACGCTCGGCGCGATCGACTACGACGCCGGCCGCTACGCCGAATCGCTCGCCGATCACCAGAAGGCGCTCGCGATCGACGAGGCGCTCGGCGAGACCACGTATCAGACGACCGAGATGCTCGAGGGCATCGGCAACGCGTATCTATCGCTCGGCAAGCCCGAGGAGGCCGAGCGCTATCACCGCCGCGTGCTCGCGATGCGCGAAGCGAAGGGCAAGGACGATCCGCATGTCGGCGACGAGCTGATCAATCTCGGCATGGACGTGATCGAGGAAGGCAAGCTCGACGAAGCTCGCGCCGACTACGATCGCGCACTCGCGATCTACCGCAAGGCGTACGGCCCGAACCATTTGATGGTCGCGACCGGGCTGCGCCAGCGCGCGCAGCTCGAGACCCGCACCAACCCGGCGGCCGCCGTCACGGATCTCGAGGAAGCGCTGCGGATCACGATCGCCGCCGTCGGCCCCGACAAGCCGGAGGTCGGCATCCTCCGCGGCAACCTCGCGAACGCGTACGCGGCCGTGAAGAAGTTCCACGAGGCGGTCGCGGAGTACGAGCAGGCGATCGCGATCCAGGACAAGACGCTCGGCGTCGATCATCCGTTCACCGGCATGGCGCTGACCGGCATGGGTCAGGTCTTGATCGAGCTCCACGACGGACCTCGCGCCGCCGTCACGCTCGAACGTGCGCTGAAGATCGCGGAGAAGAACCCGAACCCGAGCGCGCTTGGAATGGCGCACTACATGCTCGCGCGAGCGTACGATCAGGCCGGCGATGCGAAGAAGGCGAGGGCCGCGGCCGCCGCAGCGTGGGCCGAGCTCGCCGACGCGAAGGATCCGACGAGTCTGCAGATCAAGGATGTCCTCGCCGTGATGTGGAAGTAATACACTCGCCGCGATGAGCAGGTACTTCGAGAGGATGTTCGACCCGCGCTTCATGACCGACAACGAGTGGCGGCAGCGCGACGACATCGATCGCAACAGCAATCAGATCGATTCGCTCGACACGCACGTGAGCCGGCTGCAGCAGCAGGTCCACGACCTCTCGCTCACCGTGATGGCGCTCGTCGAGATCCTCACCGAGGATGGCAAGCTGACCAGCGAGGATGTGAAGGCGCGCGTCCAGGCAGCATCGATTGGCGAGCGCCACGCGAAGACCGAGGCCGCGCGCGGCGACGATGCGGCGAGCGCATGGGACTCTCTCAAGCGGTGAAGTGAAATGCGCTGAGCCGGAGCTGGTTGACCGTGCCGTCGAACCCGAGCGTTGCACGATCGTTCCCAGCTGCGCCGGCGACGACCATCAGCGGGATCAGGTGCTCCTCGCGCGGATGGACGGCGCGCGCGCTCGGCGCCTGCGCCCACTTCGCGAGCGCGGCATCGCGCTCGGCCGGCTCGCGCAGCACCGCGTCGCGCAACCACGCGTCGAACGCGGCCGCGGCGGGCGCGGCGCTCGGATGGAACGCGCGCAGGTTGTGATAGCTCATCCCGCTACCGACGATGAATACGCCCTCGTCGCGCAGCGGTGCGAGCGCGCGCCCGAGCTCGAGGTGCTTCACCGGATCGAGCCCGCGCACGAGCGAGAGCTGGAGCACCGGGATATCCGCGTCGGGATACGCGAGCTTCATCGGCACGAACGTGCCGTGGTCGTAGCCGCGGTCCGGATCGACCGCGACCTGGAGCTTGTTCGCCTCGAGCAGCGCGCGCACGCGCAGCGCGAGCTCCGGTGCACCGGGCGCGGGCCACTTCAGCTCGTACGACTCCGGGGGAAACCCGTAGTAGTCGTAGAACATCGGCGGATGCGCCGACGTCATCAGCGTCGGGACCGCTTCTTCCCAGTGCGCCGAGATCACGAGCAACGCTTTCGGCCGCTCTCCGGGAATCTTCGCGACATCGATCAAGTAGCGCTTCAGCGCTCCGAGCTCGGCTGTCGTCCCGAACGGCACGTGGACCCAAGGCCACGGGCCACCACCGTGCGGCAGGTAAACGGTCGGAGTACGCATGCGATCCAATGTGGGGCGTTTGCGATGCCGGGCCAACGGCGCTACGCGAGAAACAGTTTGCCGGGGGGTGATCGACCGCACCGCGTAAGCACTGGTCGCGCCTGGTGAATCGGGGAGGGTTCACGAATCCACGCGACTCGCCGCGAGCCCGCGGATACAAAGGATGAAAGGAAGCGACATGCGTAGCCTGATCTTTGGAGTGGTGGTCGTCGCGAGCGCATTTGGAGCCTGCATCGGCAGCAGCGACTCGACGAGTGGCCAGCGCCATGCGCTGTCAGGATCCGGAACGTGCGGCAACGGCGTCTGCGATCCGAACGAGAACCACCTGAGCTGTCCGAACGACTGCTGTGACACGAACTGGAACGGTTCGGGATCTGGCTCGGGGTCCGGGTGGGGCTCTGGATCGGACTGGGGCTCTGGCTACGGCTCGGGATCCGACTGGGGATCCGGCGGCGGCTCGGGCTACGGCTCGGGATCCGACTGGGGATCCGGCGGCGGCTCTGGCTACGGCTCTGGATCCGACTGGGGATCCGGCGGCGGTTCTGGCTACGGCTCTGGATCTGGTTGGGGCTCGGGCTACGGCTCTGGATCCGATTGGGGCTCGGGCTACGGCTCTGGATCCGATTGGGGCTCGGGCTACGGCTCTGGATCCGATGGGAGCGGCAATGGCTCGGGCGCGATCTGTTACGCCTCTTGTGGCAACGGCTTCTGCGATGCCAACGAGACCCACGAGTCGTGCCCGGCCGATTGCTGCGCGCTCGGAAGCAACGGCTACTGCGTGCCGGTGTGCGGCAACGGGTTCTGCGAGATCGGCGAAGAGGGCTCGTGCCCGAGCGATTGCTGCGTGCACGACGGCAGCGGCGCCTGCGCTGGAGTGTGCGGCAACGGGTTCTGCGAGGCCGGCGAGGATGCGACGTCATGCCCGTTCGATTGCGCGATGGCGGGCAGCGCCTCTCATCCGTGACCCGGTGAGCTCCTCGCTGTGGGAGCGGGTGCGCGCCGTTCACCCCGCGCTGCCCGACGAGGTCAACGCGTTCATCGCGTATGCGACCGAGCGCGCGAGCGATCAGCTCGACGACCGCCACGTCGAGGATCTCTATCTCGCGTGGGCCTGCGCGCGCGGTGACACGAACGCGCTCGCGACATTCGAACGCGAGATCATTCCGATCCTCGAGCGCGCGCTCGCGAGCTTTTCCGATCGCACCGAGGTCCTCCAGATCCTGCGCGAGCGCATGCTCGTCGCGCCGGCCGGCATCACCGCGTACGACGGCCGCGCGCCGCTCGCGACCTGGTTGCGGGTGTGCGCGACCCGGATCGGCTTGCGCGAGCACGAGCGCGCGCAGCGTCACGAATCCGCCGACGATGCGCGCCTCGCGGAGCTCGCACCCGGCGTGCCCGATCCGGGGCTCGCGTACCTGCGCAGGCTGTATGGCGATTCGTTTCGCGCTGCGTTCGACGCCGCGGTCGCGAGCCTCGCGCCGCGCGAGCGCAACCTGCTTCGCATGTCGGTGATCGACGGGCTCGGGATCGATCAGCTCGCGAAGATCTTTCACATCCACCGTTCGACGGTCGCGCGCCGCCTCGAGCTCGCCCGCGAGACCCTCGTCGCGACGACCCGCGAGCGGATGCGCGCCGAGCTCGACATCTCCGAATCGGAGCTCGACAGCATCATGCGCGTCTTGACCGACGTCACGATTCGCCACGCGCTCGAGCCTCGGAAAACTGAGTGAGCCGGGGTGCGGATCCCAGAAATCTGAACGTCTCGTCCTGTCAGACGAGATCTGTGGAGGCCGCGCCGTTCGACGGCCACGCTCTCGACGTGGCGACGACGTGTGCCGGCGACAACACCGTGGCAGCCCTGATCGCGGGCGCGCTCGACGGCAGCGCTGCGCGCAAGCTCGAGACCCACCTCGATGGCTGCGAGCACTGCCGCCGGTTGATCTCCAACCTCGGGCGCGGCTTGTCGGCGATCGATCCGCAGCGGATGCCGAGCGAGGGCGAGACGGTCGGCCGCTACACGATCCGCCGCGCGATCGGTGTCGGTGGGATGGGCGTCGTGTACGAAGCGCACGACGACGTCCTCGATCGCCGCGTCGCGATCAAGGTGCTGCGGCCCGACGGCGCGTGTGATGCGGGCGTGCTGCTCGCGGAGGCGCGCGCGATGGCGCGGCTGTCCCATCGCAACATCGTCGCGATCCACGATGCGGGAACCGCGAACGGCCGGGTGTTCCTGTGCATGGAGCTCGTCGTCGGTGCGACGCTGCGCGAATGGCTCGCAGCCGAGCGGCGGAGCGCGCGGGAGATCATCGCGATGTTCGCCGCTGCGGGCGCCGGGCTCGCGTATATCCACGGCGAGCGCGTCGTCCATCTCGACTTCAAGCCCGACAACGTGCTCGTCGATCGCACGGGCCGGCCGGTCGTCACCGACTTCGGCGTCGCGGCGATCGTCGGCCGCGGCACGATCGGCGGCACACCGCGCTACATGGCGCCCGAGCAGCGGCGGGGCGATCCAGCCGACGCGCGCGCCGATCAATACGCGTTCTGCACGGCGCTCGGCGAAGCACTCGGAGCATCCGCACCGAGCTGGGCGCGACGCGCGATCGAGCGCGGGCGGCGCGCGAAGCCGAGCGAGCGGTTCGCGTCGATGACCGAGCTACTCGCCGCGCTTGCCGCCGGGCTCGGGCGCACGCGCCGGCGCATCGTCGCGGTCGCTGGCGTCACCGCTGCGATCGGGTTGTCGATCGCGCTCGTGAAGTCGCCGCAGCTGATCACGCGGGTCGTCGAGCACACACCGGCCGACCGTGTTGTCGAACGGGTCACTCCGGGCGCGACGAGCGTGATCGAGCGGCCTGCGGCGAGCGATCGCGAGAGCGCTCCTGCGGCGAACGCGGTTGCACCGGCGAGTGCACTCGCGCTCGATCGCACCACCGTCGTGCATCGCGACGAGATGTTCGCCTCGCTCGTGGCGGCGGGATTCCCGGCGGTCGTCACCGGCGCACTCGCCGCGACGGCACAGCGCCTCGAGCCGAGCGGGTGCGACGACGGCAGTCCGGTGACGTGCCAGAGCGAGCCGCCGTGGTGTCCGCCCGGCAGCGCGATCGCCGTGCGCAATGGCTGCTGGACGTGCAGCGACGACAGCTGCGCGTCGCTCGGCGTGCCGCACGCGTGCGACGACGGATCGCCGCTGCGCTGCTCGCTCGCGAAGCCGACGTGCACCGGGCGCTTGCTGCCGAGCATTCGCGGCGGTTGCTGGCAGTGCGCCGATCCGTTCGGCTGCACCGCGCAGTCGGTCGCGCTCGCGACGCTACCGCCGCTCCAGGATCCACACGGCGCAGGTGGCCACCCGACGAACGGCGACGGCAGTGGCAGTGGGTTCGGCAGCGGTTCCGGGTTCGGCAGCGGCTCAGGATTCGGCAGTGGTAGCGGTAGCGGTTGGGGAAGCGGCAGCGATTGGGGCAGCGGTTGGGGCAGTGGCAGCGATTGGGGCAGCGGTTGGGGCAGTGGTTGGGGCAGTGGATCGGGCTCCGCGCATTGCGGCAACGGGTTCTGCGAGGCCGGCGAGAATCGCATCTCGTGCCCGAGCGACTGTTGCGAGATGGCCGGCTCCGCGTGCGCGCCCGTGTGCGGCGATGCAATCTGCGAGGCCGGCGAGGACTCCACGTCTTGTCCTGCGGATTGCTGCGTCGTCGGCTCCGGCGGCAGCTGTCAGTAGCGCCCGGTAATGGTATGCCTCGCCGGCGATGAGCAACGGCAAGCCCGAAAAAACCGCGATCACGCCCACCCGGGCCGTGAACTACCAGGATTGGTACCAGGAGGTCATCAAGGCCGCCGACCTCGCCGAGAACAGCGACGTCCGCGGATGCATGGTGATCAAGCCGTGGGGCTACGGCGTGTGGGAGAACATCCAGGCCGGTCTCGACGGCATGTTCAAGGACACCGGGCACGTCAACGCGTACTTCCCGCTGTTCATCCCGGTGTCGTTCCTCGAGAAGGAAGCGGCGCACGTCGAGGGCTTCGCGAAGGAGTGCGCGGTCGTCACCCACCACCGGCTCGAGCTCCGCGAGGGCAAGCTCGTGCCCACGGGCGAGCTCGAGGAGCCGCTCGTCGTCCGGCCGACGTCGGAGACGATCATCGGCGCTTCGTTCGCGAAGTGGGTCCAGAGCTATCGCGACCTGCCGCTGCTCATCAATCAGTGGGCGAACGTCGTGCGCTGGGAGATGCGCACGCGCCTGTTCCTGCGCACCGCCGAGTTCCTCTGGCAAGAGGGCCACACCGCGCACGCGACGAAGGACGAGGCGATCGAAGAGACGATGAAGATGCTCGGCGTCTACGCGAAGTTCGCCGAGGAGTACATGGCGGTGCCCGTGATCCAGGGCGAGAAGACCGCGGCCGAGCGGTTCCCCGGCGCGGTCCAGACGTTCTGCATCGAGGCGATGATGCAGGACCGCAAGGCGCTCCAGGCCGGCACCTCGCACTTCCTCGGCCAGAACTTCGCGAAGGCCTCGGGCATCCAGTTCACCGACAAAGACAACCAGCTCGTCCACGCGTGGACGACGTCGTGGGGTGTGTCGACGCGCTTGATCGGCGCGATGATCATGACCCATGCCGATGACGACGGCCTCGTGTGCCCGCCGCGGCTCGCGCCCCGTCACGTCGTGATCGTCGCGATCGCGCAGAAGCCCGAGGATCGCCCGCGCGTCGTCGAGTACTGCACCAAGCTCGCGGCCGAGCTGCGCGCCGTGCGGTTCCACGACGAGAAGGTTCGCGTCGAGCTCGACGTCCGCGATCAGGGCGGTGGTGAGCGGCGGTGGGGCTGGATCAAGAAAGGCGTGCCCGTGATCCTCGAGGTCGGCCCGCGCGACATCGACAAGGATGGCGCGATGATGACCCGCCGCGATAAGGGTCCGAAGGACAAGCAGAGCCTCTCGCGCGCCGACCTCGTCGCGCAGTTGCCGGCGCTCCTCCAGGACATTCAGGACAGCCTGTTCGCGCGCGCGAAGGCGTTCCGCGAGGAGCATACGAAGGTGATCGACTCGAAGGACGAGTTCTACGCGTTCTTCGCCGACCCGCCGAAGAAGAAGGAGAGCGACCCGACGCCGATCCACGGCGGCTTCGCCCTCACCCATTACAACGGCGACCCGGCCGTCGAGGCGAAGATCAAGGATGACCTCAAGGTCACCGTGCGCTGCATTCCGCTCGAAGCGGGCGAGCCCGGCACGTGCCCGTTCACCGGCGCGCCGAGCAAGCAACGCGTCGTCTGGGCGAAGTCGTATTGATCTCCGAGATCGAAGCCGCGCTCGCGCCGCTCGTCGGCATGCGCGTGTGGGACGCAGCGCGCGCGGTCGATCTGGACATGTTCCAGCTCGGCGAGCGCCGGCTCGTCACGAGCAAGTTCGGTCCTCGTAAAGGCGAGACCCGCGAGGTCGGCACGTACGCGCTCCACGTCCAATGCGCGTGGCGCATCTGCGGCGCGCACGGCATCGTGGTGAGCGAGGCCGAGCCGATCGAGCGGATCGCAGCCTGGCTCGAACCGCAAACGTGTGTTGTCGAGCGCGTGACCGGCGATGCGGCGGGTGGCTTTTCACTCGCGCTCGCCGGCGGATTCTCGCTCGACGTGATCCCGGATCGCCGGCGTGACGAGCAATGGCGCCTCGTTCACGTGAGCGGTCACGTCGTGTTCGTCGACGGCCGCGTCGAGAGCGTCTAGAACAGTTTGTGCGGGCCGACGACACTGTTGTCGTCGAGCGAGCCCTTCACGAGCTTCACGGATAACACGCCATCTTCGCCGAGCGTGACCGACAGCTCGGCCGCGCTATGCGTCGACTTGCCGCCGGGCTTCTCGTTGCCCTCGGCGTCGATCTCGTCGTGGCCGGACGTGTGCTCGCGCTTCGTCGGCGCCGACTCGCAGTGGCTCGCGACCTTACCGTCGCCGACGACGCACGCGGTGATGACCGTATCGGTCGTCGACGAGTAGTCCTCGTTCGTGTCGCTCATGAACATCTGCTCGTTGTCGCTCGAGACCTGGGCCCACAGCACCTGATGGCCGCCGACCTTCTTGACCGTGAGCTGATCGACCGTCGCGGCCGTCGTCGTCCGCGTGTGATCGTCGGTCGACACGAGCTCGACGAGCATCTCTTTCGTCTTGTCTTCGACGAGGTACGTGCTCTCGGAACGGAAGTCCTTCACCTTGTAGAAGCTCCAGCCCTTGACCGGCGACTTGAGGTCGGCCGGTTCGCACGTCGCCGAATCGTCGGGGAACGCGTCGATCAGGCACGTGCAGATCGGCTTGTCGCCGGCGCAGAACGGCGGCTCCGGCGCGCCCGGTTTCGCACCGAGCTTCGCCGCTTCTTCACCGACCGTCTGGTTCGGGCGCAGCGCGAGCGACTCGACCATCGAGCGGAGCGCGCCGTTCTTGTCGTCGAGCCGCTCCTGGACGAGGCCGAGGTTGTAGAGGCTCGCGGCCTTGACCTTCGGATCGGTCGCGACGCGGATCGCGGCTTCGTCCGCGTTCTTTGCCTTCGCGTAGTCGCCGGCGTTCATCGCCGACCAGCCGAGCTCGGACAGCGCGCGCGGATCGCCGTCGAGATCCTTCAGCGCGGCCTCGAACTCCTTCGTCGCATCGGCCCACTTCTTCGCGCGCTGCGCGGCCCAGCCGGCCTTCATGTGCTTGCGGCCCGACTTGAGCTGGTCCTTCGTCGGACCGGCCTTCTTCGCCGGTTCCGCCACCACGACGCTGCACAGCGCTGCGACCAGCGCGACCACCCGGATCTTCATCGGCTCATCTTACGGTCGCGGCGGGGACGGCTGCGAGCTTTGCGCGCCGGATCAGGCCGCGCGACAGCAACACGGGAGCGCGCTTGCCGGCGGCGCTGACGATCAAATTGCGATGGTCGAGCTCGGCCGCGGCGAGCGGTTGCTCGATCAGCGCGATCGCGCGGCTCGCGACGGCGTAGTCGCGGAACCGGATCACGACCCAGATCGCAGCCATGTTTCCGAGACCACCGTAGTACGTGCGCGCGGCGACGAGCGTGGCGATCGCGACGACGACCATCACACCGTCGATCGTGCGAGCGCGACGCACGAGCGCTTCGGCGACGAGTGATGACACCGCCGTCGAACGTTTGCTCGCGCCAACACGCCGGTGCACCGCGACGACGAGGCCGATAACCGCAGCGATCAGCGCGAGCAGTGCCTTCGCCCAGAAGATCATCATCGGGCCGAGCCCGCAGCGATAGCCGTCGTCGGAGTGTTCGGCCCGCATCGCGATGCGCGCGACCGCGTGCACGGTCACGGGTGGCGAGGCGTTGCCCGCGACGTCGAGCGCCTGAACCGTGATCGCGACGTCGCCAGCACCGGCCTCGAAGCCGGTCCGGCAGAGGTCGAGGTGCTGCGGCGTCGTCGTGATCGTCTTCGCCGGGTGGTTGCCGCCCTCGACGGTGATCCGGACGAGCGCGGTCTCGGGATCGAAAACGGCCTGGAGCACGAAGCGGTCGACGCGCTCGGTTCCCGGTTCGATCGTCACGCGCGGTACGACGTCCCGCGGTGCCGCCGGCGGCGTCAGATCGAAGCGATCTTCGACCGTGATGACCTCGTCGCGATACATCGCGTAGATGTGCTTCGGGCCGGTGTCCAACGTCTGCGGTGTGAACCGAGTGACGCCGGTGTTCTCGTCGTAGCCACCGACCGCGACCGCAACGCCTCCGATCGTCGGCGCGACGTCGGACCGGCCGGTGATCCAGATCTTCGCGTTGCGCGGGACCACGGCACCCGCGGCCGGCGCGACCTCTCCGTCGGGTGAATCGCACGGCGATCCAGCGGCGGACGCCGAGAGCGCGATTAGCAGCGCGAGCACCAGCCCGCCTCGTCCCATGCAACCAGTATAGCTGGTACATTCCTCGCGCCATGTCCGAGTCTCGCAAGCCCGCGTACAAGCGAATTCTCCTCAAGATTTCCGGGGAGGCGCTGATGGGCACGCAGACCTACGGCATCAACCCCGACGTGCTGTCGACCGTCGCGACCGAGATCGCGGATGCCGCGAACCTCGGCGTCCAGGTCGCGGTCGTGGTCGGCGGCGGCAACATCTTCCGCGGCGTCAGCGCGCGCGGCATGGATCGCGCGACCGGCGACTACGTCGGCATGCTCGCGACCGTGATGAACGCGGTCACGCTGCAAGAGGCGATCGAGCGGCGCGGCGTGGTCACGCGCGTGCAGTCGGCGATTCCGATGTCGCAGCTCGCCGAGCCGTACATCCGCCGCCGCGCGATCCGCCATCTCGAGAAGGGCCGCGTCGTGATCTTCGGCGCCGGCACCGGCAATCCGTTCTTCACGACCGACACCGCGGCCGCGCTGCGCGCGATGGAGATCGGGGCCGATGTCCTCTTGAAGGCGACGAAGGTCGACGGCATCTACGACAAGGATCCGAAGAAGTATCCGGATGCGAAGCGCTACCAGACGGTGACGTTCACCGATGCACTTCGCCAGGACCTCGAAGTCATGGACGCCACGGCGTTCGCGCTGTGCCGCGACAACGAGATGCGCATCATCGTGTTCAACATGACGAACCGTGGCAACATCGAGCGCGTCGTCTGTGGCGATGCCGTCGGCACGGTCGTCGTCAAAGACACTGACTCCACTCGGTTCGCGTAATCCTGAGGAAGATCATGATCAACGACATCACGACGGATACCGATGACGGCATGAAGAAGGCCGTCGACTCGTTCAAGCGCGACCTCCAGAAGATCCGGACCGGCCGCGCGAACACCGCCATGCTCGATGGCATCAAGGTCGACTATTACGGCACGCCGACCCCGGTGAACCAGGTCGCGACGGTCCAGGTCGTCGATGCGCGCCTCATCACGGTGAAGCCGTGGGAGAAAGCGATGATCGCGGTGATCGACAAGGCGATCCGCGCGAGCGACCTCGGCATCAACCCGGTAGCCGATAGTGAATTGGTCCGCTTGCCCATCCCGCCTCTCACGCAGGAGCGCCGCAAGGAGCTCGCGAAGGCCGTCGGTAAGCAGACCGAAGAAGCTCGCGTGGCCGTGCGCAGCGCGCGCCGCGACGCGATGGATATGATCAAAGACGCCGAGAAGGAAAAGCAGATCTCCGAGGACGAGCGCAAGAAGGGCGAGAAGAACATCCAGGACCTGACGGACAAGTACATCGCTCAGGTCGAGGACATCGCGAAGGCCAAAGAAAAAGAGATCATGGAGTTGTGAGGTACAATTAGCCCGATGTCCGGTATCCCGGCGGGCGCCGGGTCGCTGCTTGGCAAGCGACTCGGTAAGTACGAGATCCTGGCGCTCCTCGCGCTAGGCGGCACCGCCGAGATTTACCTCGCTCGGATCGACGGCACGAACGGCTTCGAGAAGTTCGTGGTGGTCAAGTGCCTCCACGATCACCTCGCCGACGACGCCGAGTTCGTGAAGATGTTTCTCGACGAGGCGCGCCTCGCCGCGGTGCTCGATCACTCGAACATCGTCCAGACGTTCGAGCTCGGCGAGCACGAGAACCGCTACTACATGGTGATGGAGTTCCTCGCGGGCCTGTCGCTCGCGATGATCGTGCGGCGCGCCGCGGAGCGCGTGCCGGGCGGGCGGATTCCGGTGCCGCTGATCCTCAACATCGCGGCGCAGGCAGCCGCCGGGCTTCACTACGCGCACGAGCGGACCCAGGGCGGCAAGCCGCTCAACATGGTCCATCGCGATATCTCGCCGCAGAACCTCGTGATCGGATTCGAGGGCGTCGTCAAGGTCGTCGACTTCGGCATCGCGCGCGCCGAGTACCGCGAGACCAAGACGAAGGCCGGCACGATCAAGGGCAAGTTCGCGTACATGTCGCCGGAGCAGTGCGTGGCGACGAACGTCGATCGCCGCACCGACGTGTTCGCGCTCGGCGTGATCGTTCACGAGCTCATGACCGGCCGGCGCTTGTTCAAGCGCAACTCGCCATACGAGACGTATCAGGCCGTGATCGACTGCGCGGTGCCGCCGCCGTCGACGATCAACGTCGAGCTCGATCCTGCGCTCGATCAGATCATCATGAAGGCCGTCGCGAAGGAGAAGGAGAATCGCTATCCGACCGCGGAGGCGTTCGGCGACGCGATGCTCGGCTATCTCCATCACCGCGGCAAAGGCTCGGGGCCCGGCGAGATCGGGCGATGGTTCGACGAGCACTTCCAGCAGGAGATCGAGGAGCACGGCGAGCGGATGCGCGAGCTGATCTCTGGCCGCGATCAATCGATCGACATGGGCTGGGAAGAAGCTGCCGATGCGAAGAAGAGCGAGACGGTGCCGTTTCGCAAGACCAAGGAAGAAGACGACGAGGAAGACGAGCTCGATATCCAGAGCGGCGATATCGAGATGGTGCGGCCGAGCGAGGCGTCGCTCGAGCACCTGGTCTCGCGCCTCAACACCGAATCGGATCGCGCTGGCGATACCGGCGACTCGAGCGACTCGAACGACGACGACGGGCCACCGCCGGAGAAGACGAGGATCGAAGCGAATCCGCTCGAGGTCGTCCAGGCGCTCGAAGCAGCAGCGGCCGCGCAGAAGAAGCCGATGCCGGTGCCGGTCGGTTCGGTCAGTGGTGCCGCCCCGTTGCCAGCGCCACCGGCCGCGCCAAAGCCGGCCCGCACGCCGAGTGGTGGCGTGCGCTTCCCGGATGCCGGGCAGTTGCCGACGGTGGTCGCGAAGGACAAGACGCCGGTGCCGGTCAAGACCGAGGCCGCGTACAAAGCGACGATGGTGCACCCCGCGCAGCGCGCGCAGACCTCGGATGTCGCGGGCGCGCCGACGATGGCCGCGCCGCCGATCGATCCGAACCACGGCGCGTTGCCATCGATGACGCTGTCGCACGTCGAGCGGATCGGATCGCAGAGCGCGACCCACGACTCGGTGAAGCTGACGCCAGCGCAGCTCGCACAGCTCGACTCGCCGCGCGCCAATTCGCCCACCCAGCCGCCGCCTTCAGGGATGGGCGAGTCGCCGTATCCGGTCGTCAGCGGTCGGCCGTTCTCGACGGAGGTCGCGCCATCGCGGCCGTCGGCGGCGAACGTGCCGCGCACCGGTCCGCAGCAGATGAACGGCCAGCAGGCCGCGAATCTGATGTCGCCGGTCGGCGAGCACTATCCGCAGCGCGACTGGGAAGCTGCGGCGTCTGCGCCGGCGCGTGCGCTCACGCGGGTCCAGCTCGGCCTGTTGTTCGTCGCGGTCGTCGCAGGTGCGATCACGCTGACGATGATCGTCGCGAAGATCATCCACTAGGGACGACGGCACGCGGACACGGTGCGCTCGGCGATCTGGAAGCCCGCGCGCGCGTACACGCGCTCGGCATCGCCGCTCGACGTCATGATCACGTAGCGATCCGCCGGCACGTCGCGGGCGGCGGCGGCGACCAATGCCGAGGCGAGACCGCGCTTGCGATACGCGACGGCGGTCTGGACGTCTTGATAGCGCGCGACCTTGTCGAGCGGTACGAGGCCGAGGCTCGCGACGAGCTCGCCCTGATCGTAGACGCCGTAGAACGCGGCCTGACCGCGCTCGACGAGCCGGGCATGCCATTCCACCCGGCGCGTGAGGAACACGCGATACGCCTCGTCGTGGCGATCGGCGATCGCCCAGCCGAGCTCGAGCGAATCGATCACTTGGTCCGGCGACAAGGCGATGATCGGCAACGGCGGCGGCGGCGCGGTGACGTTCACGGCTGTCATCAAGGCGCTCGGCTCGAGGGTGAAACCGGCGGCGACGAGCTCGGCCTCCGCGCCGACGTCGCCGTTCACGCCGTCCCACCACAGCGTGACGTGCTTGATCGCGGGCTGCGGGAACTCCGCGGCGAACCGGCGGACCCAGAACGCGACCTCGCCGACTTGCGGCGGCGCGGGCAGCATCAGGAGATTGCCGTAGTAGTAGCCCGGGTCGTCGGGCGTCGTGATCGCGACGTAGTCGCCGCGGTCGATGATCGTCGCGCGCGTCGCGGCCAACCCGAGCTCGGTCTTGAGCGCGAGCGAGCGGATGATCAATTGCGGACGAGCCCGAGTAACTTCGACATCGTCTTTTCGTCGGCGGGCGGGAAGTCGTAATCGAGGAACTCGCGCGACGTGACCCAGCGGAGGTCCGCGACCGTCGCGGGATAGGGCCGCGCCTCCGCGGGCAGCTTGCACGAGTACATCGTGAGCTGGACCTGGTAGTTCGTGTACTCGTGCGTGTGCTCGCCGATCTTCACGCCGACGACGACCTCGACCCCGATCCGGCCGCGAACCTCGCGGGCGAGCGCGGCTTGCTCTTCTTCATCGGGCTCGACCCGACCGCCGGGGAACTCCCACAGGCCCGGGAGCACCGCGTTCGAGTTGCGCTGGGTGATCAGGTAGCGGCCGTCGTGATCGATCACGGCAGCGACGACCCGGATCACCTCTTTGCCCATCGCCGAGCATTATCGATGGATTGGCTTGGATTGCAACGGTAACCCTGTATGCTCCGCGCGCTATGGCGATCCGGTTCGTCGAGATCAAGTCAGCGGACTCCTCGGACGCACTCAACACCGAGTGGGTCATCCTCGAAAACGCGGGCAAGACGCCGTTCTCCACGCGCGGTTGCGGCATGACCGTCGGCCGCCGCGGGTCGAACAAGAAGTCGTTGCTCGGGGTGATCGATCCCGGATTCGTGCTCGAGCCGGGTCAGAAGATGCGGATGTGCACGGGCAGCCCGGGTACCGAGAAGCACGGCACCCCACCCGAGGATGACGTGAAGAACTACTTCCTGTTCCTGCCGAAGACGTACGTCGGCGCGCCGGGCACGGTCCTCACGCTCGTATTGCGCGGTCTGCCTGTGTCGAAGGCCGAGTTCGATCCGGCCGCGCCGCACGGCATCAAAGCGTAAACGTTGACGTTGACCTGAACCTGAACATCAACGCCACCTTGGACCTGAACGGTCCGACGTGCCTCTGCGAATAGCGTCGAGCGATTGGCCGACAAGGTGTTGTTCCCTGCAGCGATCGACAGATGGTCGATCCGACGAGATGCTCGCAGCGCGCGTCGCAACGCCTCCGCCTCGACCACGATCGGTCGAGGTCAACGTCAAGGGTGGCGTTCAGGTTCACGTTCAGGTCAATGACAACGCTAGGGCGTCGTCACGCCGACATAGCGAGCGCGCGGGCGCAGCACGTAGCTCTGCGTTCGCTGCTCCAGCACGTGCGCCAGCCACCCGGCGCTACGGGCGACCGCGAATAATCCCGAGCCGACGGCGGGCAAGAGGCCGAGCGCCGCGACCAACGCCGCGAGTCCGACGTCCACACTCGGATAGAACTCGCGAGCGGCCGCTGCATCGGCGAGCGCGATCAGCGTGCGAGCGCGCTTGTTCGGCGAGCCGCGCGCGAGATCGAGCAGCGGCGCGGTGCGCGGATCGCCGGCGGGGTAGAGCGGATGACCGAAGCCGGGCGGCGCCTCGCGAAATCCTCGCGCGGCCTTGATCGCGCGTTCGGGGGAGCCGAGCTCGTCGGCAAACCGCGCGATCGCCTCGGCCGCGGAGCCGTGGCGGCGACCGGAGAGCGTCGCGAGCGCGGCGGCGAAGCACGCGTACGGATCGGCATCCGTCGATGCGGCGACGCGCGCGGCAAAGCTCGACGCGTTGAGCTCGTGATCCGCGAGGACGATCAGCGTCGTCTCGATCGCGGGTGCGGCATCGTCGTCGAGCCCGAGCGCGCGTGCGGCGACCGCGGCGACCGAGGGTGCGGTCAGCGCGCGCGTGACATGCGCGGCATCGACCGTCCAGCCGAGCGCTGCAGCGAGCAGCGCGACGAGCTGACGTCCGCGCGCGATGATCGCGTCGGGCCGACCGTCCTGGCGCGATGGATCGTCGCGCGCGGCGAGCGGCACGAGCACGGACATCACGTCGAGCGGCGCGGCGCCGATCGGGATCAACCGCGCGAGCTGTGCGAGCGGTAGCGCGGGCCGCGGCCACGCGATCGGTTCCGCCGGCAGGTAGCCCGACCACAGCAGCTCGGCGACGTTCTCGAACCGCACGCCGGTCGCTGCGAGCTCGGTCGCGAACCGGCCTCGATAAGCGGGACCGCGTGCGGTGAGCTCCGTGATCGCGGAGTCGAGCACCGGCTCGCCCCAACGCAACGCACCGGCAGCGACGGCGCCATGCCCCGCGCGCGCCGAGCTGCGCGCCTTCAGCCGCTCGAGGTCCGCCTTCGCGTACATCCGCTTGAGCCCGCGCCCACCGCGCAGCGAGCGCACGAGGCCGCGGCTCGCATACGCGTAGAGTGTCCTCACCTCGACGCCGAGCAGCTTCGCCGCGGCTTTCGCGTCCAGGAAATCGCTAGGTTGATTCTCGAATCTACGTTGATCAACCATTGATTCGACCTTACACCCGGATCATGGAAACAGCATCCAGCTCCGGTCTCGAAGGTGTGAACGCGGCGAACACCGCTATCTCGCACGTCGACGGCGAACAGGGCCGTCTCGTGATCGCGGGGTTCGACGCCGAACAGCTCGCCCAGGTCGCGACGTTCGAGCAAGCCGCACAGCGCGTGCTCGAAGCGGGCCGTGCCGCTCCGGTCGACCTGACCCCGGCGCAGCTCGCGCAATCGCGCATCCGCGCGTGGGAGCTCCTATCGCGCCTCGGCGACGCGCTGGACGCCGCCGACGGCATGGATGCACTCCGCGCTTCGCTCGCGCACCTGCGTGCGACGGGCGACGACCTCGCCGACGCGATCACCGCGATCGGCGCTGCACCGGTGTTCGCGGCCGCATGGAGTCGCAAGCAGCGCGGCCTCGTCCCGATCGGTCCGTCGGCCGAGCTCGATCACGCGAGCGACTACCTGCGGATGACGACGGGCGCGACGCCGGCACCCGCTGCCGCGAAGGCGCTCGGCGCGTACCTCGTGACCGTCAGCGATCACGGCATGAACGCGTCGACGTTCACCGCGCGCGTCGTCGCGTCGACGGCGAGCGATCTGATCTCGTCCGTCGTCGCCGCGGTCGGCGCGCTCAAGGGGCCGCTCCACGGCGGTGCGCCGGGGCCGGTGCTCGACATGCTCGATGCGATCGGCACGCCGGCGAATGCCGAGGCGTGGCTGCTCGGCGAGCTCGCCGCGGGGCGGCGGATCATGGGCATGGGCCATCGGATCTATCGCGTGCGCGATCCGCGCGCGGCGGTGCTCGAGATCGCGGTCAAGCCGCTGTCGACGCCGAACCTCGAGCTCGCGCATGCGGTCGAGGCCGCGGCGGCGAAGATCCTGCGCGAGAGAAAGCCGGATCGCCCGCTCGCCGCGAACGTCGAGTTCTACACCGCGGTGTTGCTCGATGCCGTCGGTCTGCCACGCGGCCAGTTCGCACCGACGTTCGCGGTCGGCCGCGTCGCGGGCTGGAGCGCGCACGTGCTCGAGCAGCGCCGCGTCGGCAAGCTGATCCGCCCGGCCTCGACGTACGTCGGCCCGATGCCTAGTTGATCACCGCGATCGAGCTCGACGGATGCTCGGGATCCGCGTCGACGTGCAACGTCGTCGTGCTCTTGCCGGGCGCGGTGATCGTCACGGTGACGAGCGTGTTCGTGTAGATCATGATCATGCCGCTTGCCGTCGTTGCGGTCGCACCGGCATTCGGCACGAACGCCGTCGTCCCGAGATCGCCGTAGACGATCTTCGCGTCGTCGTTCGTCGCGAGCGTGACCGTCGCGCCGCTGACCGGACCGGGTGTGCCGCCGGTCGTCGTCCATACGCCGATGAACGCCCAGCCCGCGTACTTCGTGATCGAGGTGTCCCTCGACGCCTGCGCGTATGCCGTCGGCAGCACGGCGAGCTCGACGTTCGAGCCCGCGCACGCGGTCGCGCCGCCGGCGTTGTTGATGCACGATTGTCCGGCGATCGTGCCACTCGCGTTCTGGAGCGCGAGCGCCGCGCAGGTCTTGTTGAGCGATTGACTGAACGACGACAACTGCGCGGTCGCCGAGCTCATCGGCTGACTCGACTGACCGGTCTCGAAGATCACAGGTTGCCGGTTGATCATCGTCGGGCGAAAGTCTCCGGAGAAAGCCTGCGATCCAGGGTCGACGTAGTCGGTACACGTCTTCGTGTTGAACAGGTCGTACATGTTGACCGGCTTCACGGTGAACTGCGTGCCCGCGTTGCAGCTGATGCTGCGGACGAGCGGGACGGTGAAGTCGCCGGTGCCGCTGTACTGGCCACCGCCGTAGAAGATCGCTTCGAACGTCGAAGGCTTGTCGCCACACGAGCCAGCGCGGCCGCGGATCTCCATCGCGCCGAGGCCACCGGCCGGGATCGATGCCTGGAATCGGTTCGCGAGCGCGCCCTGGAGCTGCGCGAACGTCGTGACCGTGCCGGCGAGGTCGATGCAGTCGACGCTGTTGCCGGTGCGCACGCCGATGTCGAGCGACATCGCGTCGGTCGGGCCGAGCGGCAACACGTCGACCGCCTTCACGCACGACAGGTCGAAGGTCGAGGACTCCTGCGGCAGGAGCAACTTGACGTCGATCGCACCGTCGTTGCACGCGGCAGCGACCAAGATCGACGCGAGCCCGAGCTTCACTAAAACCCCTTGATCGTGGTCGGGTCGCGCGTCTCGTAGCCGTAGGTCACGGCGAGACCGCCGACGATCACCGCTGCACCCGCCCAGATATACCAGTGATTGTACCAATGCTCGTCGTCGCGCACGGGCTCGCCGTTGTTGCCGATCACGACGGTGTTGACGTCGACCGAGGTCTCGGGATCGAGCGCGGATTTGATCTGGCTCGCGATCGACGCCGAGGACTCGTTCGGATCGAACGTCAGCGACTTCGAGATCTTCTTCGCGGTGACGTCGTAGAGCCGGACCTTGACGCCGTCCTCGCTCGCGCCTTCGACGAACAGCAGACGCGTCACGCCGACGAGCTTGCCGAGCGCCTTCGCGCGCTCGAGCCGCGCCGCACCCGACGGTGCCGCGGAGCTCTCGTCGACGAGCTTGATCGCCTTGTCGGCCTGGCTCTCCGGATCGAGCGTGACGTCGAGCTTCACCGCTTTGGTGTCGTCGATGTCGACGATCTCCGCGTGGGTCTTGCGCTGCGGCGCCGAGATCTGGACGAGGTGGAGTCCGATCGGCAGCCGGAGCTTCTCGCTCGCGGCCTTCGTCTCGTTGCCGTCGACCGCGACGCGCGCGTCGTCCGGATCGACGGTCGTGCGCAACACGCCGGTCACGTCGAGCTCGCGATGCGCCTTGAGGATCGTCGCCTTGACCTTCGGCGACGGCAGCTTCTTGTCGATCTGATACGCCGGGTTGAACCGGATCGCCGCGCGAAACTGGCGGAGCGACTCGTCGTCCTTGTCGTCGGCGGCCGCGATCAGGCCGCGCCAGCCCGCGAGCGTCGAGAGCGAGATCGTGAGGTCCGCGCCACCGCGCGACATCAACCGCTTCTCGTCCTCGCTGATGATCTTGAGCGCGCCTGGGAAGTCGGCGGTGCCGTACGCGTGGCGGATCAGATCGAGGTCGGTGCCGAGGATGCTGCGGCCTTCGAGCGTCGCCTCGAGCGACTCGCCGACGTGAAACAGCATGCCGCGCTGATCGAGCACGCGATGGATCCGCTCGACCGCTCCCGGGTTGTCGCCGCTCGCATTGACCACGACGACCTGATCCGCCGCGGGCACATCATCGTTGGAGTGCCGGTCGGCGTAGGCTGCGGTCGAGGTAGCGAGGGTCAGGGCGAGCGCTATTTGTCTGTGCACGAACGGTGCTCCAGAGAGACATGCACGTGAACTGCTTTGCCGGGCGTAAGTGTAACCCGGCAGGCAAATTCGACGTTGTCGTTCTGGATCTCTAACTTGTAGGTGCCCGCACTGACCGAGAACTTGGCCCCGGGCAAGGAGTGCGTCTGCCCATCGACCGACACTTCGGCGTACTCGCCATTCCACTCGTCGACGACGATGAAGGCGTCCTTCACCGCCTTCGGAGGCACTGCGACGTGTGCGCGATGGTTCGCGATGCGGGTCGCGAGGGTTGCGGGCTGTTCTTTGACCGGTGCCGGCGGCGCGGGCGTGGGCTCGGTCACGTCGGGCTTGGCTGGCACGACGGCGACCTTCTCGGGGGCCGGCGCAGGAGCCGCAACAGGTGCCGGTGCCGGCGGCGGTGCAGGCTTGTCGAGATCGAGCTTGTTGACCGGCGGCGGTGCGGTCGCCGTCATCGCGACCGGCTCGGCGTCCTCGTCGTCGTCGTGCGAGCGGACCTGGATCGCGACCGCTGCGATCGCGCCGACCAGCGCGGCGACGCCGAGGATCGCGAACGTCCACCGCATCGTGCTCGGCCGCTCCATCGCGATCGAGTGACCGGTGAACGTGTTGCCACCGTGGACCGACGCGAGCTCCGGCGAAGGCAGCATCGAGGCCGCCATGGCGAGCAGCTGGTGCTGCATCCCGGCATGATCCATGACGGGGGCGGGCGCGACGACCGGCGGCGTGCCATCGGCGCGCGGCGCGGGCTGCGACGGCGGGATCATCGGATCGACGAACAGCATCTTGGTCTGCGCGCCCGATTCGTGGATCGACGGCGGCACGTCGACGCTGCCATCGGCGAAGTCCGGCTGCTCCGGCAGCGGATGCACGGGATGCGAGAGCGACGCGATCTTGCGCTTGATCGCCGACTGGCTGATCAGCGAACGCGTGACGATCGTGACCGGGCGATCGGTGTGCTGGGTCTTCGGGCCGGCATTCGGCGCACCCGCACCGGGCGTGACCTCGCGGATCACGCCGGCGAGGTCGTTCGCACCCTCGCGCCAGCCGTTCGCGAAGCGTTCCTCGACGAGCGCGTCGATGAACTTCTGCATGCTCGCGTAGCGATCGCGGGGATCGTGAGACAGCGCGCGCATCGTGATCGCTTCGATGCCCGCGGGGATCGAGGGCTTGACGACGCGCGGCGGGATCACGTGGAGCGGCGCGCTCTCGCGCTCGTCGGCGGTGACCTGGCGACCGAGCGGATGCTGGCCGCAGATCAATTCGTAGAGCACGACGCCGAGCGCGAACACGTCCGAGCGCGGCGTCAGCGATTCGCCGCGCGCCTGCTCGGGAGCCATGTACGCCCACTTGCCCTCGACGACGCCCGCGCCGTTGCCTTCGCGACGCGCGATGCCGAAGTCGGCGACGCGAACTTCGCCCGAGGTCGTCAGCAAGATGTTCGACGGCGAGATATCGGCGTGGATCACGGCGCCGCCCGGGCGACCGTGCGCGAACTCGAGACCGGTCGCGGCCATCTGGACGATGTACGTCGCGACGCCGATCGGCAGGCCGCGGGTGCCGCGCGCCTTCAGCAGCTGGCGGACGGAGGGGCCGTCCATGAACTCCATGACGAGGAACACGTCGTCGCCATCGCGCGCGAGATCGAGAACGCTCACGACGTTGCCGTGGGCCATACCGACCAGCAGTTTTGCTTCGCCGATCAGGCGCTCGACGAACACGCCGTCGTTCGCGAGCTCCGGAAGCAGGCGCTTGATCGCGACCGGCTTCTGGAACCCGTGCGATCCCATCGACTGGCCGGCGAACACCTCCGCCATGCCGCCACGGCCGAGCAGCTCGCCGAGGACGTAGCGCCCCTGGCGCGTGCCTCCGGAGCTGCTGTTGCGCTGGAGAAGGTGCACTTCTCCCGTGGTGTTAGTGGGCCCGGCCACGAATGCCCTGATTTGCAATCACGGTGCCTGCTCCTAACAGATCGATCTGCGTGCAGTTTCGGTTCGCTGGGTGGTGTAACCACCGGGTGCCAAACCATGATCGGGGGGCTGTCACCACCCCCTGGGAACCCGAGTCCCGCCGCGACTTTGCGTATGGATTTGCACAATATGCGAATGCACAACGCGAGGTACCTCGCGTTACTTTCTCCGCGCTCATGACCAAGGTTCCCACGCCGGAGTCCCAACGCATCTACGCCCCCGGGATATTCGCGGATCAGGTGGCACTCGTCACCGGAGGCGGTTCGGGCATCGGCCTCGCAACCGCGCGCGAGCTCGTTCGCCTCGGTGCGAAGGTTGCGATCTGCGGCCGCACCCAGGCAAAGTTAGACACCGCGCTCGCCGAGCTCGGTGACAACGCGTTCGGCATGGTCTGCGATATTCGCGAGCCCACGCAGGTCGAGGCGCTCGTGAAGGACGTGATCGGGCGGCACGGCCGACTCGACATCGTGGTCAACAACGCCGGTGGCCAGTTCCCTTCGCCGGCGCAGCACATCTCGCCGAACGGGTTTCTCGCGGTCGTGAAGAACAACCTCGTCGGCACGTTCCACGTGTGCCGCGAAGTCGCGAACCAATGGATGATCCCGAACGGCGGCGGTCGGATCGTCAACGTGATCGCGAACATCTATCGCGGGTTTCCCGGCATGGTGCACACCGGCGCCGCGCGCGCAGGCGTGGAGAACATGACGATGACGCTCGCGGTCGAGTGGGCGCAGTTCGGGATCCTCGTCAACGCGGTCGCGCCGGGCATCATCATCTCGTCGGGGACGAAGCAATATCCGCCGCAGCTGCTCGAGGCCGGCGTCAAGAACACGCCGCTCAAGCGCGCGGGCACGGTCGAAGAAGTCGCCGCGTCGATCGTGTTCCTCGCGTCGCCGGGCGCGCAGTACATCACCGGCGCGACGCTGCGGATCGACGGCGCGCAGGCGCTGTGGGGCCACACCTGGGAGATCCCGTGAACCTCGGGCTCGCGGGCAAAGCGTGTCTCGTCGCCGGCGCGAGCCGCGGCATCGGACGCGCGATCGCGGAGGTGCTCGCGCGCGAAGGTGCGCGCGTTGCCGCGGTTGCTCGCGGGCAAGAAGGGCTCGATGCGTTGCCGTTCGACGTCAAGATCGCGGCGGATGTCGCGACCGGCGAAGGCGCGCAAGCCGCGGTCGATCGCACGGTCGCCGCGTTCGGTGCGATCGATGTCGTCGTCGCGAACGTCGGCAAGTCGTTCGCGCGCGAAGCGGCGCAGATGACCGATGACGACTTCGCGAAGTCGCTCGACATGAATCTGTGGACCGCGATGCGAGTCGCGCAGCGCGCGCTGCCTCACGTCGCGAAGACGCGCGGCTCGATCACGATGATCTCGTCGATCTGGGGTCGCGAGTCGGGCGGCGCGCCCGGCTACAACGTCGCGAAGGCCGGCGTGATCGCGCTCGCGAAGGCGCTCGCGAAGGACTACGGCAAGCTCGGCGTCCGCGTGAACAGCGTCGCGCCCGGTTCGATCTTGTTTCCCGGCGGCGGCTGGGACCGGCGCCAGCAAGCGGATCCCTCCGGCATCGCGGCGATGGTCGAGCGCGAGCTGCCGTTCGGGCGTTTCGGCAGCGTCGAAGAGGTCGCGAACACCGTCGCGTTCGTCGCGTCGCCGGCCGCGAGCTGGATCCACGGTGCGTGCATCGTGGTCGACGGCGGCCAGTCTCATCAGTTCTAGGAAATTTGCCGGTCGCGGCTCCGGTTGAGCGGCCGTGAAAAAGGGATGGATCGGCCTTGTCGTGGTCGCGCTCGCCGCGATCGGACTCTGGTGGTGGCATGGACATCGCGCGGTCGCACCGACGACAACGCAGGTCGGCCCCGCGGTTGGCTCCGCGCAGCGCATCCCGAGCGTACCGGCTGCGACAGGCCCGGCCCGCGCGGAGGTCTCGGTCAGCGATGCGAAAGGACCGATCGCGCGCGCGACGGTGCGGTTCGTCAGCGACGCTGGCGAAATCGCGACGGCGACGACGAGCACCGACGGTGTCGCGCACGCCGAGCTCGCGCCCGGATCGTGGGCGATCAGCGCGTCGGCCGCGGGCCATCTCCCGAATGCCGTGCCCGCGCGCGCGATCGCGAGCGGCGAGACCGCGACGGTCGCACTCGTGCTGACCGCGGGTGGACGTCCGCTCACCGGACTCGTCACCGATACCTCCGGTGGACCGATCGCGGGCGCGCGTGTCGATGCCGCGGTGCTCGGGCGCGATGCACGCGCTGCGGCTGCCGTCGCGTCGACGCTGACGGGGCCCGACGGCAAGTATGCGCTCGCGGTCGGCGAGGGCGAGGTACTGGTCGCGGTCAATCATCCCGACTACTCGCCGCAGCAGCGCTACGCCGAGGTCAACCCGTCGGGTGCGGTCGTCGACTTCCAGCTCGTCCCCGGGGCGGTGATCGAAGGCATCGTCCGCGATGCGAACGCGAAGACGCCGGTCGGTGGCGCCGAGGTCGAGGCGCAGCTCGCTCGCACGACGCTGTTCGGCGAGCTCGGCTCGCACCGCGTCACCGCCGGTCCCGATGGCCACTTCCGGATCACCGGCCTGCGCCCGGGCTCGTACACGCTGTCAGCGCACGCGGGCGAGCTGCTGTCGGCGACACCGACGATCGTCGGCCTCGGCGTCGCGGAGCAGGTCACCGACATCGTGATCCTCGTCGGTCACGGTGCTGCGATCCGCGGCGTCGTCGTCGATGACGACGCGAAGCCGGTGCCGAATATCAAGGTCGGGCTGCTGCGCGACAACGAGCACGACGTGAAGACCGATCCGAAAGGTGCATTCGCGATCGTCGGCCTCGCACCGGGCGCGTATCCGATCGCTGCTGAGAGCGACGACTTCATCTGGACCCAGCCGACGATCGTCGAGCTCGGCGCGCAGGACGCGAACGGCGTGACCGTGCGCGTTCACCGCGGCATCCATCTCAGAGGTCATGTCGAGCCGGCGCAAGTCTGCGATGTCGTCCTCGACCTCGCGCAGACTTCGGGCAACTTCCGGTTCGAGCGGCCGAGCGCGAGCGCAGGTGCCGACGGTGCCTTCAGCGTCGGTCCACTCGCCGCGGGTGCGTACACCGCGACCGCGCACTGCCCGAGCGGCGATGAAGGCAGCGCGCCGCTCGCCGCGAAGGCCGGTATGGGCGACGTCACGATCGCGGTGAAGCCGGGCGGCTCGCTCTCGGGCCGCGTCGTCGACGCGAAGGGCAAGCCGGTCGCAGGTGCGAGCGTGAACGCGGCGAGTGGCAATCGCACCGAGGTCGTCAACGGGATGGTCACGAGCGGCAGCGCCGCGCTGACCGGCGCCGACGGCACGTTCGAGCTCACCGGGCTCGCCGCCGCGAGCTATCGGCTGAGCGTGCTCGATCGCGGCCGACCGCTGCCGATGAAGGCCGCGGCGACGATCGCGATCGCACCCGGCGAGCACAAGACCGGCGTCGAGCTCGTCGTCGATCGTCCCGATGGTGTCATCCAGGGCACGGTGACCGGGCCCGACGGCAAGCCGCTCGCCGATGCGTGGGTGTCTGTCGATCAGAGCCTCGAGGACATGCTCGCTTCTCTCGACGATCATCCCGGTGACTTTCACGAGATGCGCGTCGAATCGCGCGGCGACGGCGGCGGCGCACCGAACGCGATCGCACCGGTGCTGACCGATGCGAACGGCCACTTCGCGATCACCGGGCTCACGCGCGCACCGTGGACCGTCACCGCCGAGGCTCAGGGCGGCAAGCTGCGCGGCCGGAGCGAGCACGTGAAGCCCGACGCGACGATCGCGATCGCGCTGGCGAGCGTGCAGGTGCTCACCGGCACGGTCCACGCGACCGCGCCGCCCGCATGGTTCTCCGTCGAGCTCGATGGCCCCACGAGCACGCAGCGCACGTTCGCGTGGACCGATGGCTCGTTCACGTTCGCGAACGTCGATCCGGGTGCGTACGCCGTGAAGGTCACGTCACCGGCCGGCACGGGTGAGGCGCAAGTCACCATCGGCAAGGGCAACGCGAGCGTCGACATCTCGCTTACGTCGAATGGCACGATCGTCGGCAAGCTGGTCGATCCGGACGGCAAGCCGCTGCCCGATATCGGCCTCGCGGTCGTGCCCGACCTCGGCGATGGCCGCTTGCAAATCTCGCTCAACGCGCCGCCTCCGACCAGCGGCCCCGATGGCAGCTTCAGCGTGCCCAGCAAGCCCGGCAAGGTGGTGCTCGTCGCGATGATGCGCGGTGCACCCGCTTCGAAACCGGGGCTGGTGGTGCAGGCCGGCCAGACGCTCGACATCGGCACGTTCGTAATCTCGCCAAAGCCGCCAGCCCACTGATACGCTGGCCGCGATGACTGGGCATCAGCGAAAGCTGTTGCTGAGCGCGGGCGGAGCGTTGATCGCGATGCTGATCGCGCTGTTCGCGATGGCGTGGTTTCAGCTTCGCCTCGACATCATGGCCGACGTCGCCGTTCCCGCGGGCACGCTCGGCACGGCGCACATGCAGATCGGCCTGCACAGCGCGACCGCATGCTTCGCCGACGGCGAGTGTGCGTCGACGTCACTGTCGAACCTGCGCGGCCTCTATCCATCGCTCGCGAGCTTCACGTTCTGGACCTCCCTCGTCGTCTGCTTGCTCGTGTCGGTCCAGGCCGGCTTGCGGCTGATCACCGGCGAGGCGAATGCGCTGCTGACCCGGATCGGCTACACGGTCTGCGCGCTCGCGGTGATCGGCACCGTATTCACCGCGTTCATCTTCGCGCCGGAGACGGCGGAGACCACGATCGCGAGCGTCACCGTCACCCGCACGTGGGCGCCGGTGATCATGCTGTTCGGCTACGCGCTCGCCGCGTACGTGCTGTACCTCGCGATGGGCGATGACGACGAGCCCGTCTATCAGCCGATCACGGTCCCGATCTCGGTCGTGAAGCGTGACTCGAGCGATCCGGGAAAGCGCACGCCGGTGAAGAGCGAGCCGATCGTGCCGATCAAGGAGAGCCGGGTGCGTCCTCCCGACTCGATCCCGCTGCCGCTCGAGCCCGGTCCCGCGCGCAAACCGCTCGAGCCGAAGCCCGATTCGTTCGAGCTCGTCGTCAAGCTGCGCTGCCCGACCGCGCTCGAACACCAGCTTCGTTACGCGACGCAGGTCGCGACCTTCACGACCGACGGGATCGATGCGGAGCGCGAGGACGGCTCGAAGCGCTCGGTCGCGTGGGGCGATGTCGTCGGCGTCGTCGCGCGCCGGCTTCCCGCCGACAGCCCGTACGACAGCCTGACGTTCGTCGATCTCGTCTCGCTCGCCGGCGCGACGCTGCGGATCTTGCCGTGGACGAACGTCGGAGGAGAGCTGACCCTCCCGATCGACGCGGATGCTGCGGAGCGTGCGCGCGCGTTCGTCCAGCTGATCGCGGCGCGCTGCCCGGGCGCGCGACTCGATTCCGCGACGCGGACGTTTCTCGGCGGGCGCGGACAGGCGGCTCAACTCACGCCGGAGCTGCTCGTCGCGCACGACGAGCGTCTCGCTTAGTCGACGTCGGAGTACGACGACTCTTCGTCGCCATCGCCCGGCGCGGTCGGCGCGCGGCCTTCGCTCGTATCCTTGTCGAGGCCGAGCCGGCGGATCATCTTGTAGATCGACATGCGCTCGATGCCTGCAGCGCGCGCCGCGGCCGAGATGTTGCCGTCGTGCGCCTCGAGCAGCTCCTTCAAGTAGCGACGGTCGAACTCGTCGACCAGCTTCTGCTTCGCCACCTTGAACGGGACGTCGATGTCGATCGCGGCGAACGACTCGCCGTCCTTCTTCGGCGGCGCTTCGATCGCGACCGCGGGATGGTTCGGCAAGAGCACGGCGCGCTCGACCGCGTTGCGAAGCTCGCGGACGTTGCCCGGCCAGGTGTGGCGGTTCGCGCGCGCGATGAAGTCTTCCGGCAGGCGCGGGTCGGGGTTACCCGACGACACCGACAGCTGACGCAGGAAGTGCTCGACGAGCAGCGGCAGGTCCTCGCGGCGCTCGCGAAGCGCGGGGATCGACAGCTTCGCGACCGCGAGGCGGTAGTAGAGATCCGCGCGGAAGTTGCCGCGGTTGACCTCGGCTGCGAGGTCGCGGTTCGTCGCCGCGACGATGCGAACGTCGGATGCGAACAGCTTCGAACCGCCGAGGCGGCGGACGCGGCGAGTCTCGACCGCGCGGAGCAGCTTCGCCTGGACGTCGAGCGGCAGCTCGCCGATCTCGTCGAGGAACAGCGTGCCGCCGTGCGCGAGCTCGAACACGCCGGCGGTCGACTTGACCGCGCCGGTGAACGCGCCGACCTCGTGACCGAACAGCTGCGCTTCGAACAGCTGCTCGGGGATCGCGGAGCAGTCGAGCACGACGAACGGCTCGTTGCGACGCGGCGACGCCTGGTGGATCGCGTCGGCGACGAGCTCCTTGCCCGCGCCGGTCTCGGCCTGGATCAGGACGGTCGCATCCGACTGCGCGAACCGATTGATCAGCTCGAATAGGTGGCGCATGCCGGCGCTGCCGCCGATCAGGTTGTGGAAGCGCGCCTCGTTCCAGAGAGGCATCGCGACCGCGTCGTCCATCGGCGAGAACACGATCGCGCTCTTGCCGACCTGGATCGTCGCGCCGGGCGCGATGAACCCGTCGACGACGCGCACGCCTTTGACGTACGTGCCGTTCGTCGAGCCGAGGTCGCGCAACCGGTAGCCTTCCGGCGTCATGCGGAGCTCGCAGTGGAGGCTCGACACCTTGCCGTCGCTCAGGTTGAGATCGGCGCCGAGACGCCCGATCTGGATCGTCGGCGAGGCGAGCTCGACGACCTTGCCTTGATCGACACCGGCGACGACTTCGAGCCGGCACCGGCGCACGTTCACCGTGCGGGGCAGACCCTGGTACGAAGTCACCCAGGTCGGAGTCTCGAGGTCAGCACCTTCCACGAACTGGTCAGACTTTAGCACGCTCATCGCACGGCTCCTTTATCGGCAATACGGACAAACCCGGTGGCACCGACCTTGACGTCGGCAGGGCGGTTGGTTTTGGACAGCTCGGCGGTGACGACAAAGAAGTCGATCGCCGTGTCGTGATCATCGGTAAGAGTGGTGACGGTCGCCGGGACGACGTGGTCGCCGACGAACATCTGGACGGTGTCGCCCGCCTTGAGGAGGTCGCGCTTGTTGTGAGGCAGCGCGAACTTCACGATCGGGTCGGCGGGATTGAACACCTTCGCGAGCGTCTGGCCGCGATGCGCCATCTCGCCGATGTGGACCTTGATCTGCGAGATCGTGCCGTCCATCGGCGCCTTGATGTTCGCGGCGTCGATCAGGCGCTTCGCGTCGGCGATCTGGATATCGGCGGCCTTGATCTCCTGCGCTGCGGCCGAGTAACCGGCGCCCGCTGCAGCTGCATCCGCGTGCGCCGAGCGCACCGACTCGATCGCCGAAGACCCAGTGCGCGCGAGCATGCCCTCGACCTTCTCCTTGTGCGCGGCCTGCGCGGCCTGCGCGCCGGCGCGACCCGCGTCGCCGACCGCCTTCGCCCGCGAGCTCTCGGCTTCCGCCTGCTTCGTCCGCAGGTCCGAGACGTCGAGCTGGATCAGCGGATCGCCCTGGTGCACGTACGCGTCGGTGGTCACCTGCATCGCCATGACGTTGCCGTCCGACAGTGCAGTGACGCTCTTTGCGGTGCGCGAGGTGATCACGGCGGTGAGCTCCAACTCTTTGGGTTCGGTGGGGGCGGCGGACTTGATCGTCGGCAGGCGGTAGATGTAATCAGCCGCGCTCCGGTGCGTTTCGTGCGACCCGCATGCTGCTAGCAGCAGAGCGAAGAGCGTGGGCAGCTTCATAAGGAATCTCCGGAGCGTTGGGGGTGGTGGATTGCGAAGCCGCGAGCAGCTGGCTGTAGAGCCCGTTGTTCGCGACGAGTTGATCGTGGTTGCCTTGCTCGACGATGCGACCCTTCTCCATCACGACGATGAGGTCGCAGTTGCGGACCGTCGACAGCCGGTGCGCGACGGTGATCCGCGTGCAGCGCAGCGTCTCGAGACCCGCGATCACCTTCTTCTCGGTCGAGTTGTCGAGCGCCGACGTCGCTTCGTCGAGCAGCATCAGCGTCGGGTTGCGCAGCACCGCGCGAGCGATCGCGACGCGCTGGCGCTGACCGCCGGAGAGCGAGCCGCCGCCGTCCGACACGACGGTGTCGTAGTTCATCGGCATCTCGGAGATGTCGTCGTGCAGGCACGCGACCTTCGCCGAGTACTGGATGCGGTCGAGCGTCGCGCCCGGCGAGGCGAGCGAGATGTTCTCGCGCATCGTGCCGCCGAAGATGAACGGGTGCTGCGGGACGATGCCGATCTGCTGGCGGACGCCGCGGAGGTCCATGTCGTGCAGCGGCTTGCCGTCGTATGCGATGTCGCCGCTGACCGGCTTGTAGAGCCCCGACAACAGATTCAGCAGCGTCGACTTGCCGGAGCCCGACGGACCGACGAGCGCGACCGACGCGCCGGGCGGGATGTCGAGCGACACGTTCTGGACGACGAGCGGCGCTTGCTCGCCGTACTTGAAGTTGAGGTTCTTGACGGTGACCGAGCCGCGGAGGCGCGGCGGCTGGACCGCCTTGTCGCGATCCTGCTCGACCTCGGTCTGGAGCACGTCGTCGATCCGGTCCATGTGGCTCTTGACGAGCTGGAGCTCGAGCGCACTCGACACGAGTGCCGACAGCGGGCCGAACAAGCTCGTCGCGAGCGAGTTCATCGCCATCATCATGCCGATCTCCATCTGGCCCTTCATGACGGCCGTCGCGCCGATCGTGAGGATCAGCATCGGGCCGAGCGAAGCGACCGCGCCGCGGATCGAGTCGACATACGACGACACGCGAGCGCGCTGCATGCCGATGTTGACCT
>Ga0105245_10000072_pt1 | contig 105617 bp, 100 predicted proteins | sample KBSM54metaG_FD_81523 | JGI IMG/M metagenome (GOLD analysis project Ga0105245, IMG submission 81523) | Miscanthus rhizosphere microbial communities from Kellogg Biological Station, Michigan, USA - KBS M5-4 metaG | ecosystem: Host-associated > Plants > Roots > Rhizosphere > Soil | place... | reverse complement strand
CTTCGATCAGCACCGTGCCGCCGGCGCCGCCACCACCGCCACCACCGGGGCCATTCGCGCCGCTCTCGCCGCCGCACCCGCCCGCGTTGATCGTGCCGGTGATGATCACGTTCGCGTTCGAGACGAGCTGGAGGCCACCGCCACCGCCGCCGCCGTGCGCGGACAGTGCGGCGGTCTGCTCGCCGCCGGCGCCGCCACCGCTGCCACCGACGAGCGCCATGATCGTCGCGTCGCCGTACGCGGGCCCACCGGCCACGCCGTTGAGGAGCGCGGCACCGCCGGCGCCGCCGGTGGTTCCGTAGCCCGCGCCGCCACCACCTCCGCTGGTGTCTTGCGTCGAGCCGGTGCCGCCGCCACTGCCTTGGCCGTCGTTGCGCGAAGCGCCGCCGAGCGAACCACCCGGCCCGCCGTTGCGATCCGTGCACGCGCCGCGCGCGTCGACATCGCCGGTGATCGTGAGGTCGCCGTTCGCGACGAGCGCGACCGCGTACGCACCGGTGATCGCGACGGAGCCGAGGACCGCGCTGCTCATCCGAAACACGGCGACCTTGCCGCGGACGGCGTAGTCGATGCCGGAGATCACGCCGAGGCCCGGCGCGCGCAGCGTCGTCACACCGACGAGGATCTCGCCGGTGCTCGCGTTGATCGATCCGCTCGAGATCGACGCGCTCGCCAGCGACGCCATGTCCTGGAGATCTGCGGGTGTCACCGCGCCGCCTTGTGGTTGCAACGCCCCGCAGTGCGGCATCGGAAGCGTAGCGCCCGCGACGCAGCCCCAGCTGCAATGCTCTTCCATCGGCAGCACGCCGGGACCGCTGCACGTGCGCAGCGTCGTCGGTCCATCGCACGAGACCGAAGCTCCGGTACAGACCGCCGCGTCGATGTCGAGCGCGCCGTCGTAGATGCCGGCGTCCCTCGCGGTCGGGTCCTGGATCCCGAAGACCTGGCGGCAGCCGCCGAGGAGCAGGATACCCAGGACAACTCGTCGCACGACCGGATCGTATCAAACACCGCGAACCGACAGCGTGTCGGGATCCCATACAAGACGGATGCCTGAAAGCCACGTAACCACCGGTTCTTGGAGTGGACCAGATGGCAGGGTCCATGCATCGTAGCGCGAGCCATGCGTGCCATCGCCCTCTCCACGCTAATCCCCGCGCTCGTCCTCGGTCTCGGCTGCAAGAAGTCCGACGATTCAAAGGAAGCGGTCACGAAAGCACCGACACCGACGGTCAAGGCCGCGACGATCGCCGCGGCCGAGGCGCCGACGCCCGACGTGCTGACCCTCACCGGAATGATCACCGCAGACCAGCGCTCCGACGTCACAGCGGATACGCAGGGCAAGGTGATCAACGTGATGGTCGAGCGCGGCCAGCACGTGAAGCTCGGCCAGCCGGTGATCCAGCTCGACGTCCGCTCCGCGGCACTGTCGGCGCGAGAGGCGCAGGCCGCGCTGCAGTCAGCGCGCGTATCGAAGCAGCTCGCCGACGACGAGTGCGTCCGGACGAAGCAGCTGCTCGACAAGGGCGCGATCACGAAGTCCGAGTTCGACCGCCAGAACACGCAGTGCTTGAACGCGGTCGAGCAGGTCGCGCAGGCCCAGGCGCGCAACGACATGATGTCGAAGTCGGTCGCCGACGGCATGGTCCGCGCGCCGTTCGACGGCGTGGTCTCCGAGAAGAACGTCTCGCCTGGCGAGTGGGTCGCGCCCGGTAAGGCGCTGTTCACGCTCGTCGACGATGACCCGCTGAAGATCGAGCTCTCGGTTCCGGAGAAAGCCGTTACCGATATCAAGAAGGATCAGCGCGTCGAGATCATCGCGGTCGCGCATCCCGACAAGAAGTTCGGCGCGACGATCAGCCGACTCGGCGCCGAGATCGGAAAGAGCCGCGCGCTCACCGCCGAAGCGGTCCTCGACAAGGACTCGGGCCTCGTCCCGGGCATGTTCGCCGAGGCGCACATCATCATCAGCCAATCGCCGCGCGTCGTATTGCCGAGCGACGCGGTCGTCCGGCGTGGCGACACGTGGCACGCGTTCGTCGTCAAGAACGGCGTCGCCGAGGATCGCATCGTCCAACTCTCCGAGTCACCCGGCGACGGCAAGGTCGCGATCGTCCAGGGCGTGGACAAGGGTGACAAGGTCATTGCCAAGGTGACCGATCAGGTCGTCGACGGCGTGAAGGTCCAGGAGTAAGCGCCATGCAATGGCTCGCAGATATCTGCATCCGGAGGCCCGTCTTCGCCTTCGTGATGATCCTAGCCTTCGTCGTCGTCGGTGTCGTCGGCTACACGAGCCTCGGCGTCGACAAGTTCCCGAAGGTCGACTTTCCGCTCGTCACGATCGTCACGCCGTATCCCGGCGCGTCGCCGACCGCCGTCGAGACCGACGTCACCGAGAAGGTCGAAGAAGCGGTCAATACGGTCAGCGGTCTCGATACGCTGACCTCGACGTCGACCGAAGGTGTCTCGCTCGTGATCGCGCAGTTCGATCTCGAGGTCGACCCCGACAAGGCGTCGCAGGACATCAACGATCACCTGTCGAGCGTGCTTCGCGATCTGCCGCAGGGCTCGCGCCCGGAGGTCCGCAAGGCCGATCCGGACGCGGCGCCGATCATCGTGCTCTCGGTCAAAGGTCCGAAGGGCACGCCGGTGCGCGACCTCACGCACTTCGCCGACAAGCAGGTCAAGAGCCGGATCGAACGCCTCTCGGGCGTCGGTCAGGTCGTGATCCTCGGCGGCCGCGATCGCCAGATCAACGTCAACCTCGATCCGATCCGGCTCGCCGCCGCGGGCGTCTCGGCGCTCGAGGTCGAGCACGCGATCAGCGCGTCGAACGTGAACGTGCCGGGCGGTCAGATCGACACCGGCCCGAGCCACAACACGCTCCGCATCACCGGCCGCGTGCTCGATCCGCAGGAGCTCTGCCGGATCGTGATCCGCGAGCAGGGCAACAACCAGATCCGCGTCGCCGATGTCGTCGTGCCGCCGACGGGCGCGCGCCTCGGCGAATGCATCGAGGACTCCGAGAAGGACGCCGAGACCTCCGCGGTGTACAGCGGTACTTCGTCGATCGCGCTCCAGGTCCGCAAGCAAACCGGCACGAACACGGTCGCGGTCGTCGATTCGATCCAGGCCCAGGTCAGGGAGCTCGACAAGCAGCTTCCCGCCGGGTACTCGGTCGACGTCGTCCGCGACAACTCGCTGCAGATCCGGACGTCCGCCGACCAGGTGCTGGAGCACTTGAAGATGGGCGCGGTGCTCGCCGCGCTCGTCGTGCTGCTGTTCCTCGGTAGCCTTCGCTCGACGGTGATCGCGGCGCTCGCGATTCCGGTGTCGATCGTCTCGACGTTCGGCCTCATGAAGATGTTCGGCTTCACGCTGAACATGATGACGCTGCTCGCGCTCGCGCTCGCCGTCGGCATCGTGATCGACGACGCGATCGTCGTCCTCGAAAACATCTACCGCTTCATCGACGAGAAGAAGATGAAGCCATTCCCCGCGGCGGTCCACGCGACGAAGGAGATCGGTCTCGCCGTTCTCGCGACGACGCTCTCGCTGATGGCCGTGTTCCTCCCGGTCGCGTTCATGAGCGGCATCATCGGCCGGTTCATGTACTCGTTCGGCCTCACGATGGCATTCGCCATCCTGGTGTCGATGGTCGTAGCGTTCTCGCTGACGCCGATGATGGCGGCGCGCATCCTGCCGCTGCCTGCGCCGGAAGGGCAGGAGCGCAAGCGCTCGTTCATCGAGAAGTTCTCCGACGCGATCTATCACCCGATCGCTCGGTTCTACTCGGGCGTGCTCGCGTTCTGCCTCCGCCATCGCTGGGTCGTCGGCGTCGCGATCGTCGCGACGTTCGCGATCACGATCCCGATGTGCGGCAAGCTCGGCGGTGACTTCCTCCCGCAAAACGACGAAGCGCAGTTCGAGATCTATCTCCAGGCTCCGGAAGGCACGACGCTCGAAGCGTCGACGCTGATCGGCGAGCGCATCGCCCGTCAGGTTCGCCAACTCCCCGAGGTCGACTCGACGCTCGTCACCGTCGCCGGTGGCGATCAGCGCCAGTCGAACGTCGGCAGCATCTACGTCCACCTCACGGATCCGGGCACGCGCAAGCGCAACCAGTTCGACGTCATGCAGGACGTCCGCAAGAACATCCTGCCGAACGTGCCGAAAGGCGTTCGCGTCGCGGCGCAGCCGGTCAATGACTTCTCGATCGGCGGCCAGAACGCGATGGTGTCGTACGTCATCTCCGGCCCGGATCTCGACAAGCTCGAGAAGTACGGCAAGCAGGTCCTCGCCGAGATGGGCAAGGTCCCTGGCGTCGTCGACCTCGATTCGAGCCTCCTCGATCCGGTCAACGAAACGTCGGTGCGCCCGGACTTCGACCGCGCGGCGCTGCTCGGCGTCGACCCGAGTGACATCACGAACACGCTCGCGGTGCTCGTCGGTGGCGTCGAGGCCTCGCAGTTCGAAGACAAGGGTGACCAGTACGTGGTGTGGCTGCGCGCCGCGCAGCAGTTCCGCGATGATCCGGGCTCGCTGGCGCTGATCTCGGTGCCGTCGCGCACGCTCGGTCAGGTCCCGCTGTCGGACGTGATCCACGTTCGCCCCGGCACCGCGATCTCGAAGATCACCCGCCAGGCTCGCGAGCGCGCGGTCACGCTGACGATGAACGTCGCCCCGGGGTTCTCGCAGTCGTCCGTCGCCGCGGCGATGGAGAAGACGATCAAAGGCCTCGACATGCCGCCGGGCTACACCGCAGAGCCGTTCGGTCAGTCGAAGGAGTTCAAGAAGATGGCGAAGGCGTTCCTCGTCGCCATCGGTCTCGCGGTCGTCTTCATGTACCTGACGCTCGCCGCGCAGTTCGAGTCGCTGCTGTATCCGTTCGTGATCATGCTGTCGCTGCCGCTGACGGTGCCGTTCGCAGTCATCTCGCTGATGATCACGGGCGGCAGCCTCAACATCTTCTCGATGCTGGGCATCATCGTGCTGTTCGCGATGGTCAAGAAGAATGCGATCCTTCAGGTCGACCACGCGAACGGGCTTCGCCGCCAAGGTCTGCCTCGGACCGAGGCGGTGATCGCCGCGAGCCGCGATCGCTTGCGCCCGATCCTCATGACGACGTTCGCGTTCGTCGCGGGCATGATGCCGCTCATCACGAGCAACGGCATCGGCTCCGGTATGTCGAAGGCGATGGCGCAGGTAGTTGTAGGTGGTCAAACGCTCTCGCTCTTGCTCACCCTCGTCGCGATTCCGGTGATCTACACGTGGTTCGATGACCTCGCACGGCTGTGGCGGAAGTACGGCTCGTGGATCGGCTTCTTCATCGGCCTCGGGGTCGGCGTCCTCGGCGGTGTCGCGAACGGTGCGACGCTGATGGGCATCGTCGGCGGCATCGCGATGGGAATCCTCGCCGGCCTCATCCTCGGCTTTGCGGTGGGCATCATCTTCCCGAAGACGCGCAACGAGAAGAGTGCGACGATCGATCGCGGAGCGGACGAGCTCGGCATCATCGACATGTATTCAGCGAATAAATAGAGCCCAGCTCCGGAGCACGAACTTAGAACCGAATCGGGGTTCCGATCCCGATTCGGTTTTGTTATGAAGCCACTCCCTCGGCTTAGCCGTGCTCGTGATCATGACGAAGCCCACTCGCAGCAATCGTTCCGCCCGAGACCTTCGCAGCCTGTTGCACGTTCCGCAGCACGACCTCCAGAGCCAGGTGACCACCCGGCTCGAGCGGCTCGGGTTTCCGGCACTGCGTCAGGCGCACATCCAGCTGCTGTCGGCGATCGGCCCCGAAGGCTGCCGGCTCGCCGAGCTCGTCGCTGCGGTGTCGCTGCCGAAGCAGACCGTCGGCGACCTGATCGACGACCTGGAGAGCATGCGGATGGTCGAGCGGTTCCCCGACCCCGATCACGGCGTGATCAAGCGCGTCCGCCTCGGTCCGAAGGGAAAGGTGTGGGCCGCGGAGGTTCGCCGCGTCGCCGCTGCGACCGAGGCGCGGTGGGCGACTCGCATGGGTTCGAAGAAGATGAAGTCGCTGCGCGCGCTCCTCGAGGAGCTGGCTGCGACCGTCGAAGCTGCTCCGCAGGGCTCTGCGAAGCAGAAGCGCGGCTAACTAACCCGCGGGCTTGTCGGCCGCCGGTATCGCGCGGAGCCGATAGCCGAAGCGGTGCCGGCTCTCGATCAGGTCCCCGATCTCGGACTTGACGAGCGCGCGGCGCACGCGACGCACGAGCTGCTTGACGTGGTTCTCGCTCGGCTCGCGCGTGTCCCACGACAGGTCCGCGATCAGCTCGGAGCTGCGCACGAAGCCCCGGACGAGCTCGGGCTGATGCTCCTCCGCGGCCATCCGCCGGATCATCAACGCCATCAACTCGAACTGGGTGGTCGTGAGCTGGACCTGCTTGCCGTCGACTTCGATCAGACCGCCGCCACCGCCGGTCGGTTCGTGCAAGCGGAAGCGCATCTCGGGCAAGCCGACGTTCGTCGTCTCTTCTTCGTCGTCGAACTCCGACGCCGGCGGCATCGGCGTCGGTTTGTTCGCGATCGGCGGTAGCTCCGCCGGCATGTTCGGCGGCTTGATCGTGCTCGTCACCGTGCGGGTCACCCGCGGCTGGGGCAGGTGCTCGACGTTCGACACGATGTAGAACGCGATGTGACCGAACCGCACGCGGTCGCCGCTCTTCACGGCGACCGCACCTTCGATCAGCTTGTCATCGTGGAACGTGCCGTTCGCGGAGCCGAGGTCGCGCAGCGTCCACACGCCGTTGTCGAGCGTGAGGTGCGCGTGGTGGCGCGACACGCTCGGCTCGAGGATCGCGAGGCCCTGTGCATCGATCTGGCGCCCGACGAGCGTGCGCGCTTCGAGGCGATGGACGCGTCCCCACGGATCGAGCAGCGCGGCGTCGGTAGGACGCACGATGCGCAGGATGATCTGTTCCGGTGTGATCCGGATCGGTGACGACAGCTCGTCCCGGCACTCCTCGCACAAGACCCCCACTTCGGGATCGCGCTCGCCACAGATCGGACACTTCATCCGGATCCAATCCTACTTCATTCCCAGGAGGTATAGGCCCGACCTTGAACGGGTTCCTCGTCGCGCTTCGCGCTGACCGCCAGCTTGAACGGAAAAGACCGAGCGGACACCCCGTCCTCACCCGCTGTCATCACCTGAAAGTGGAGGTGTGGCGTCGACGAGAATCCGGTATTTCCCGAGAGTGCGAGCTCGTCTCCGCGGTTCACCGGTGTGCCCGGCTGGACCTCGACGCCGGCGGGCGCGAGGTGCATGTACTCGCCGAGGGTGCCGTCGTCGTGGAGCACGAGGACCCAGTTGACGCGCTTGTATTCGAGGAAGTCAGGCGTCGTGCCGGCGCTCTGGGCCGCGGCGTTCGTCGCGACGACGATCCCGGGCCGCGCCGCGAGGACGTGTGTCGCGACGGGGCAGTCGAAGTCGACCGCGTATTCGTTAGAGCCGTGGTGAGAGAACGCACCGTGGAAGCCCTGGAGCACCGAGAACCGCTTCCCGCTGCGATACGGGATCCGATAGGTGTACGGCGTCGGCCGCGCGTCCGGATCGCCGAACCGCGCGTGGAACTGCATCTCGCGGTGATAGGACGACATCCGATCCATGATCCGCATCGTCGTGAGGATCACCGGCGCGCCAGTGCCGTTCGGCGTCTGCGCCGGCGGCAAGATCGAGACGCCGCTACTCGGCTCAAGCGGCACCAGGTTGTCGAGGTTCTCGACGTGCCACGCGATCACGAGCGGCACCGCGTAGTGGTTGCGCGCGATCTCGACCACGCGATCGTCGTCGCGCCTCATCTCGAACTCGATGCGACCGCCGTCGAACGCGAAGTCGTACGAGCGCTGCACACTGACGCCGGCCTGCGAGAGATCCTGGGTCTCCGGCGCGTTGACCTGCGGTGGTTCGTACGTCGCGGGTCCGTAGTACGGCGGGTTCGCGGGCGGTGGCGGGCAAGCTGGAAGCAGTAGCGCTACAGCAAGAGGAGCCAGCCGCATCCAGCTCTATGGTAGCAGCGCGGCGGACGACCGGCGCGACGCTCGGTATCTCACCTGGGTGCGGGCGACGCGGTCCCACGGCGTCCGCTTGCCCTGGCTGCGCCACGCCGAGACGAACAGCGCGAGGACCGGCAAGGTCCCCGCGATCAGCGTGAACACCACGTCGAGGTAGACGATGTGCGTGTAGCGGATGATCGAGGTCGCGAGCATCGGCCCCATCAGCGTGACCTCGCGCACGAACGCCCGGGTCAGCGACGGCTTGCGGTTCGTGCCGACATCGACGACCTCGAGCTCGAGCAGCGCCTTGCCCGGGGTCGTGCCCCAACGCGCGAGGCATAGCGTTGCCACCGCGAACATGATCGCGAGCGCCACGTTGCCGTCGAAGTCGCCGCCGCCGAACGGGATCATCGCGGTCGCGAACACCATCCCGACGAGCGCGAGATCGATCAAGCTCGCGGCCGAGCGGACGAATGCGCCGGCGGGCCGGGTGTGCTGCGTCGACACCATCTCGATCTCGCGGATCAAGTCGTCGTACGTCGCGAATCGATCTTTCGGATCCGGCGCCATCATCCGCGAGATCAGGCGATCGACCGCGGCGACGGCGGTGCGCGCGTGACCCTTCTTCGGGACGTGCGGGCGTGCGGCGGTCGCGTGCAACGACATGAGGCCGTCGACGGTGTCGGCGGAGAACGGTGGGTGGCCCGACACGAGATGAAACAGCGTCGCGCCGAGCGCGTAGATATCGGCGCGCAGATCGAGCGCTTCACCGCGCGCTTGCTCGGGCGCCATGTAGAGCGGTGTGCCAGCGAGGCTGGTCTGCGCGACCGGACCGTCGGCGGCCTCGGGCGTCGCGCCGACGAGCCCGAAGTCGAGCACCTTCACGACGCCGTGTGCATCCGACATCAAGTTCGACGGCTTGATGTCGCGGTGCATGAAGCCGGAGCGCTGGGCCTCGCGCAGGCCGAGCGCGGCGGCGCGGATCGCGGAGAGCGCTTCCTCGACGGGGAGCGGCCCTTCGGCGGCGCGCTCGGACAGCGTCTTGCCGGCGAGATGCTCCATCGCGAAGTACAACCGTCCGTTGTCCTCGCCGATGAAGTAGATGTGCGCGACGTTCGGGTGCTGGACGCGCGCTTGCGCTCGGGCTTCTCGGATCAACCGGTCGCGAGCGGCGCCGGAGGTTGCAGAACCAGTGGGAAGAACCTTCACGGCGACGGGGCGGTCGAGCGCGAGATCGGTCGCGAGGTAGACCTCGCCCATACCGCCGGCGCCGAGCGGCTTGTCGATCCGGAAGTGACCGAGCTGGACGCCGCTGACGATGCTCTCACCCGCAGGAATCGCCGGGCGCACCGACGAGGGCAGGGTGGCAGTCGACGCCATCGCGGCTACGTCGAGCTCTTTGCCATCGGCGAGTGCCACCGACGGAGCATAGCCTTGAAATATCAGCTGGCGATCGAGAGGGGCAGCTGTAGTTCCTCGGCGATGTCGCACAGCTTCTGCAGCGCGCGATGAAGCGTCTGCGAGGACGCGTCGATGTCACCGTCCGCGAGCAGCTTGCTGAGGCGATCGCGAAATTCACCGAGCGGGTGGACGTTGAATTCGTTGTCACCAGGCAGGTCGTCGAGCATGTCGCCCTCGAATGTTCCGGGCACGAGGATGTCGAACCCTTCGAGGTACTGGAACGCGCGAAACGGTGCAGCGTCGCCGTGGCTTTCGATCGCCTCGGAGATCTGCGAGGCGAGTTTCGGTTCGACCTCGGTCACGTCACCGCTCGGCGAGACCTCGACGACCTCGTCGTCGACGACGTCGCGAACCGCCGCGCCAGAGAACGCCGCGATCTCTCGAAGAACGCCCAACGCGATGTCGCGAGGCGTGTCCGCCTCGAGCGAGGAAACAACGCCGAGTGCGTAGCTTGCGCCCATGCGACGAACAGTAGCGCGGCTCGTGTAATATCGCGCCGCATGATCGCCGATACCGCGATGGCCCTCTTCGAGCTCGCACCTGCGGAGATGACTTGGTACAAGGACCGCGCGGCGGTTCGTCGCGCGCTCGACGCGATCCTGGACACGTCGCTCGGTGAGCTGGTCCAGTACGCTGGCCTCCTTAGCGAGACGAAGAAAGCGCCCGATCGAGCCGCTGTTCACGCGCTGGTGGCGACCGGCAAAGACGACATCTTCGCGCTCCAGGACGCGAAGAAGCGCAAGCACATCGTCATGGTCCTGTCGATCGTCGATGGAGCGCTGAAGGTCGACGTCCGGTATCACGCACCGGAGCCGACGACCATCGATGACCTCGCCGCCGTCGCCGTCGCGCTTCGTGACTGCGGCGTGTTTCTCGGCATGCGATACGGATACGTGCGGCCGCTCACGCAGAGCCAGGCGATGTACGCATTCGAGCGCAAGAAGCCGCGTACAAAGCCCGACGATGACGACCTGCGCTCCGGCGCGATCCTCGACCTGATCGACACCCGGTTCAATGCGAGTGACGGGCCTGGAGCAGACGCCAACGAGGTCAAGCTCGCCAAGAGCAAGGTTCCCAGTTGGGTAGAGCGCACGGAAGCCGATGGCCTTGTCACGCTCAAGTGGGCGAAAACATTCGAAGACAAGCAAAAGCTCGACCACGCTTGCGAGGCGCACGAGGACTGGTTCGATCACATCTTCCGGTGACCGAGTAAGAGGAAGCTCGCCGCCGATCTAACGTAAAATGCCTCGTGGCTACGGGTGTTTCACGGGAGAAGCTCTCGGGTTCGACGCGACTCGTTCGCGTGGAAGACGACGACCTCGACGTCGCGAAGCCGCTGCGGCAGGACCCCGGCAAGCGAACGCGTTCGACGTCGCACGCCGCGGTAGATGCCGAGATACCGCCCGGCAAGACGACGCTTCGCGATTTCGGACGCGTCGACCGCCGCGCAGATGCGAGCGGAGACGAGCTCGATCACGAAACCGTGGCAGCGGCGACGTCTCTCCTCGAGCGCTCTGCCGGCCACTCGCTGTCCCACGAGATCCTGTCGCGACTCTCGCACGATCTCGGTGTCGATCTGGCGCCGCTGCGGATTCATACCGACGACGCCGCAGCGCGAGCGGCGGCAGCGCTTCATGCGCGTGCCTTCACGATCGGGACCGACGTCTACTTTTCCTCGGGCGCGTACGAGCCAAACACGGCGGACGGGCTCGCGTTGGTGGCGCACGAAGCAGCTCACGTCGCGCAGAACCTCCTCGGAAGCACGTCGCGCACATCCAACCGCGTGTCGGACCCCGGTGATGCGCACGAACGGGAAGCCGAGGACTTCGCCGACCGCTTCCGTAGCCGACCGAGCCAAGCGAAGCCCGTCGCGAGCCGGGAGAAATCTCCATTCCAGGCGGCGCTCGAAGAACAGCTCGGCGTCCCGTTCGACTTCATCGAGACGTACAAGGGCGAGTCTGCGGAGATCGCGCGTCGACTGATGAGCGCGGGAGCGGTCGTCGCACGCAGCATCATCGAGCTCGCAGATCCTTCGCCGCAGCGTGAAACCCTCGTGAACGAGCTGACGCGCGTCGAAAAGGCAGGCGGCGCAGGAAAGCCGACAGCGGTTGGCCCGCAGCGCGCGACGAACGACGTCCCGAGAAGCACGATCAACACGAGCAACGCGGACCGTGGATTCGGCGCTCCGCAGCCCGTCGTCGCGGCGCCGGCTGCGGCGCCGGCTTCGACCGCGATCCATCGAAAAAACGACGATGACAAGGCAGGGGATCCCAAGAAGGCGTTCGACGCCTTCATCGCGAAGCCGCAGTGGGCGGTCGCGCCCGCGATTCGCAAAGACAAGCGAGAAGACGTCCGCTACGGCGTCCTCAAGGGAGGCTTCTTTTCTCCCCGCTTGCTGAAGACGACAAAGGAGTTCACGGGAGCAGTCTTCGCGTCGACGGTGAAGTCCGATGAGCCGGGCATCAAGCCAGGCGACCTGAAGAAGCTGCACGCATCCAACGGGTCGGAGCTGAAGCTCGCGAAGGTCAAAGGGACTTCCGACAAGTTCATCGTCTACGGCGACAACGTCGACTACTCCAGCGAGGTCGACTACGCCGAGCCGACGAAAGCGTGGGTCAAGTACAAGAAGGGCGTCGACGCGCTGAAGGTTCCGACGTTCACGTGGCCGGACGGCAAGAGCGAGCTGACCGAGGCCGACGCCGCGTTCACCGAAAACGAGAACGAAAAGTACCGCGACGTGATGAAGCCGGCGATCGCCGCGCTTCCACGCTTCGCAGCAGGTTCGGGTCACTGGGACAAGTTCTGGAACGAGGTCGTCAATGCGGACCCGCGCCTGTTCGACAACCGGACGACCGGCGACATCTTCAACCTGATCATTCTCAAGTCGCAGTACGTCGACAAGGAGAAGAAGTTCGCGGATCCGGCGCAGGGCGATCCGATCTTCGACGTCGCGCTGTACGGACTCGACGGCGAGAAGGAGGCTCATGGCGACGGCACGGCCACGTACGATGGCGCGCGCAAGGTCATCCTCGAGGCGAAGGCGAAGAAGACTGGCCCGTCACAGACGGACCTGAAGCAGGCGCGGAACTACAAGAAGATCCTCGACGGCAAGGGGAAGGCGTACAAGCTCAACGGCGAGGTCGTCGAGAAGCACGAGTTCACCCACGTCATCTACACGATCGCCGACGACAAAGAGAAGAAGATCGCGAAGAAGTGGTACGACAAGTTGTTTGTCGACGAGGTGATCTTCACGAGAACCCAAGCCTCGATCGTTCCGCGACCGGACGGTGTGGCGCCGTTCAAGTTCAAGATCAATCCCGAGTTCGAGGTGGACCTGGGAACGGTCGACGATCCGCGAAAGCACTTCGTCCTCGACGCGCCCGCTCTCGGTCATCCGGGCGTTGACTTCAAGAAGATCGACATCGAGGTCGACGAGGGCAAGACCAAGCTCGTCAAGGGCTTCGCGATCTACGACATCACCGCCGGCGACATCGAAAAGAAGAACATCCGTGTCGACTTCAAGCCGGCGGATTCCGCCGAGGGGCCGATGGGCACCCTCGACGGCAAGGTCAAAGATCTCAAGAGCTCGCTCGAGAAGGTGCTCGGGCCTGTCAGCGTGGACGCGGCGATCGTCGACGACGGCGTCGAGGCAACGCTCGATATCAAGGCGGGCTCTGCGAAGTCCATCGCGGGCTTCCAGGTCGACGGCATCTCGCTCAAGGCCAAGTACTCGACCTCGGGCCAGCTCTCCGTTGCTGGCAAAGTCGGTCTCAAGCACAAGAACGGCAAGATCTCCGGACACGTCGAGCTCGGTTGGAGCGCCGGGCAATGGACGTTCAAAGGAGACCTGACCGTCTCCGAAGGCATGATCCCGGGTGTCTCCGAGTTCACGACGACGGTCGAGTACGAGAACGGCGAAGCCGTCATCGAAGTCGACAAGATCCAGATCGAGAAGAAGTTCAGCGCGATCACGCTGACCGGAACGGGCCGCAACCTCAAGTACGACACGAAGAAGGGGGCCTTCAGCGGCCAGGCGAGCCTCGAGGCCGACCTCGGCGCCTTCGGGCAAGCGAGCGCTGACGCGACGATCGAGAACAACGAGCTCGCGAAGGCGACGCTCAACTACGACTCGCCGGAGTTCACGTACCCCGCGAAGAGCGACAAGCCCACGTTCAAGGGCACGGTCGGCGGCACGATCACGTACGACCACGGCAAGTTCTCCGGCGACATCCGCGGCACCGCGAACCTCAACGTGCCGGCGCTGCAGAAGATCGCGGGCGAGAAGGGCATCGGTCTCGCGGTCGACGGTCACATCGACGAGGGCGGTGGGTTCACCGGTACCGTCAAGTCGACGAACCCGCTCAAGTTCGGCAAGTACCTCGAGATCCCGAGCCTGTCGTGCACGTTCGGCAAGGACGGCGCGCTGACCGGCGAGTTCGCGATCAAGGTCGTCAACATCAAGGGCCTCGAGGAGGCCGACATCCTGCTCGCCGTCACCAAGGACGGCATCACGGTCAAGAAGGCCGGCGCCACGCTCGCGTTCGGCGACAAGGAGAAGGGGTCGTTCTGGGGCAGTCTCACCGCTACGTACAGCGACGAGAAGGGCCTCGATATCAGCGGCACGGTTAACTACAAGATCAAAGAGGACATGATCGCGGTCGGTACTCTCAAGTACGACCAGGCGACCAACGCCGTCACGCTGGAGATGAAGGTCGAAGAGATCACGCTCGTGGACAAGAAGGTGTCCAAGACGCTCTTCAAGGCCTCCAAGCAGATTCCCGTCGTCAACGTCTACGGTCTCGGCATCTACATCGACATCGGCTTCGATCTCGGGTTCGACTTCGGTTTCAAGCTCACGATGACGCCCGAGGTCGACTTCATCGGCCTGTCGCTCGATACGTGGAAGTTCGAAAAGATCGCGGCAAAGCTCAAGCTCGGCGGCGACGTGTTCGCGCAGCTCACCGGTACGCCGAAGCTCGGCATCGGCGTGTTCGCGCTCGACCCATCGATCCTTCGCGGTGGCGGCGGTCTCAAGGTTCCGATCGTCGGACGTCTCGACATCAAGCCCAGTGGCGAGTTCGGCGTGTCGTACAAACCCGACGGCGGTGTCGATGGCCAGGCAAAGCTCGGTCTCGCCGGCCAGTTCGGGATCACCGGCTCGCTCAAGCCGTACGCCGAGTTCGCGGTCCTCAACGACATGTGGAACCCGACGTGGGAAGGCGAGGCGCTCGCGAGCTTCGAGATCTTGAAGCCGAAGGAGCTCTTCAACTTCACCGTCGACTTCGCCGGCGACAACAAGGGCCTCAAGGAAAACGGGCCGCAGTTGCCCGAGGAGAACCAGGCGCAGGCGCCGCGCGAGCCTACCGGCGACAAGACGATGAAGCCGGAGCCGGCCTCGCCCACGGACAAGGGCGGCGACAAGAACGCGAGCCAGCCGGCGACGCAGGGCGAGGTCAAAGAGAACGGCGATCAAGGACCGTTCAGCCTCGAAGGCTTGCTCGGCAAGTTTAAGGACAACAAGTACGTCGCGACGGCAGAGAAGATCTTCGGATGGGCGCAGAAGGTGTGGAAGGTGGTCAAGCCGATCTACGACATCATCGAGCCCGTCATCGATCTGATCGGCAAGCGGATCGAAGCGATCATCGACCTGTTCGAGACCGAAGCGCCGACCGGGGACAACATTGTCCCGTGGCTCTGGAAGCTCGCCGGCAAGCTGTACAACGTGATGTTCGGCGGACTCAGCGACATGGCGCACGCCATCAAGACGCTGTGGGATGCAGGCAAGGCGTTCGCGAAGAAGTTCATCACGAAGTCCGTGCAGTCCGGACAGATCGGCGTCCGCCGGACCAGCTACTACATCTGGATGCCGTGGCCGAAGGACAACATCGAGTTCATGGCGGCCTCGGAGTGGAAGATCCAGATTCCCGGCGTCGCGGATCTCGGTTACCACCCCGCGCCCGGCTTCCTGCTCCGACCGAGCGGTGCCGCGGGCCTCGTGCTCTACGAAGCACTCGACCTGATCGGGATCGGTTACACGAACACGGCGATGAGCGACATCAACGAGCCGTACAATGACATCTGGTACCCGGTCGGCCAGCGTCCCTGATCGAGTAGAGTCGCGGCATGCGTTGGATCCACGTTGCGGCGTTGGTGTTTGCAGTTTCTTGTAACTCGAAGAAGTCGGCACCTCCCTCTACAGGTGCGGGCTCTTCCGCCACGACGGCGTCGGCCACGGCGTCCTCGGGAAAGGCTGACATGTCCAAGATCACACTGTCCGAAGCAGGCGACGACAACAACAAGGTCACCGTCGAGCTCGCGGTGCCGGCGAGCTGGCAGGCGGGGCCGGCCGACGAGCACAACCCGTCATGGACGATGGATGGAGCGAAGCGGCTCGCGCTCGCCACGGTCGGCCCACGCGGCAGCGATGACGCGACCCGGGTCGAAAAGGCGATCAAGATGAACTTCGACGACCCGGCCACCGCGACGCGCGCCCCGTATCCAGACGGTCGAGTGTGGGTCACCGAGCAAGAGGGCGCGAACCTCCATGCGCGCATGTTCGTGCCGTACCCGGGCGGTGTCGCGATGGGCATCGCGCTGCTCTCGGACAAGTCGAAGCTCGACAGCGTCAAGGCCGTGTTCGAGACGATGAAGATCGCGAAGTAGGCGACGCCGCCGTTAACCTTGACTCCGGGGCCGCTTCGCTTACCTTCACTCGGAATGGCCGCGTCCGATCGTAGTTGGACGATCACCCCGACTTTGTTGTGGTTCGGGGTGTTCCTCGCCGCCGGCCTGTGGTGGTTCGACGGCGATGTTTCGGCGCTCGCGAACCGGCTCACGGTGAAGCGCCAGGATCAGACCTCGAAGGCCGGGCCTGTCGTCGCGCCGCCTTCCACCGTGGTCGCAGAGGCCGATGTCCCCGACGAGCCCGCGAAGTTGCCGCCGCCGCCGGCTGGCAGCCACGACGTCGGTGCGCTCGCCGACACGTGCGTGCAGCCGCTCGGCGCCGCGCCCGATCAGTGCAAGCAGTGGGCGATGGACGGCTACTACAAGGCCGTCTCGCTCGAGAAGGCCGGCAAGCTCGGTCATCCGGTGCGCGTGTCCTGGTACGGCGACTCGGTCGTCGCGGATGATCAGATGGCGACCCGGTTGCGCGCGCGGCTCCAGGGCGAGCTCGGCGACGGCGGCCCGGGATTCGTGTGGGTCGTGCCGCCGCATCGATTCAACGAGAACAATGCGATCAAGCGGTCGTTCACCGGCACGTGGATGCCGCACTCGATCTCGTTGATGCAGATGCCGGATGGCCTGTACGGCGTCGGCGGCAGCACGGTCGAGACCGAGGGCGGGCGCTCGACGATCAAGCTCGCGAGCGGCAAGGCGACGAACGTCGAGCTCTACTACCTCGCGACGCCGAAGGGCGGTACCGCGACGGTCACCGCCGACGGCAGCGAGGTCGTGAAGGTCGACACCGCGGGCGAGCGCGCGCCGGGTTGGGCCGCGGGCACCGTCACCGGCGCGACGTCGTTCGAGATCAAGACCGAGCACCGCGTGCGGATGTTCGGCATCGATCTCGAGAACACGAGCGGCGCGGTCGTCGACAACCTCGGCGTCGTCAGCACGAACGTGAAGAGCTTCGCGAACAACGCGCCGGATCACTGGCAGACCGAGCTCGAGCATCGCGCGGCCGATCTGATCCTGATCATGATCGGCGCGAACGAGGCCGAGTGGCTCGGGCCGAAGGACGCCGATACGAAGCACTATCAAGAGCACTACGAGAAGGTGCTCGCGGTGATCAGGAAGGGTCGGCCGGATGGCACGTGTATCGTCGTGTCGCCGACCGATCAAGCCGAGGCGAAGGACGACGGCTACGTGTCGCGCCCAGTGATGCCCGTGCTGGTCGATGCGCAGAAGAAAGCGGCGGCGGCGCAGGGCTGCGCGTTTTATTCGACGTACGCGTGGATGGGCGGCAAGGGCTCGGCCGCGAAGTGGTTCGCGAAGGGCCTGGTGTCGAGCGACTTCCAGCACCTGTCGAAGAAGGGCGCCGACAAGATGGCGGACGCGCTCTACGACACGCTCGCCCAAGGACTGACGAAGTATGCGCATCCCTGAGCTCACCGCGCTCGCACTCCTCGCCGTGGTCGGCTGCGGCAGCTGCGATGGCGATCGCGCGAAGAACGTGAAGACCCCGGTCGCGCCGGGCAGCGCGAGCGAGGGCAGCGCGGCAGCGGCGGCGATGCTCGGCTCCGCGACCGAACAACCGCTGCCGGCGACCCAGGGCTACCTCGACGCGCCGGCGGGCACGCTCGACGCGCTGTACAGCGGGCTCGCCGTCGCGGATCGCGGCGATGTCGGCGGTCGGGTCGCGATGGAGTTCTTCGGCGACTCGCACACCGCGGGCGATTCGATGACGTCGCGGATCCGCCAGACCTGGCAGGCGCGGTTCGGCGATGCGGGGCGTGGGCTCGTCGGCGCGGGAAAGGTGCCGACGAAGCACTACTACCAGCGCGACGTTCGCTACGGAAAGCAGGGTGACTGGCACGCGATGGTCGGCGGCGCGCGCGGCGACACCGAGCCGTTCGGCATCGACGGCATGCGCGTCACCGGCAAGGGCAAAGGCGCCGACCTGTGGGTCGAGACCTGCGCGGAGTGCGGCGCGGGCAAGAGCGTCGGCCAGTTCGAGATCCTGTACTACGCCGCGCCCGACCACGGCATCCTGCGCTATCGCGTCGACGATCAGCCGTGGCAGCAGCTCGCGACGAAGACCGCGGCGATCGAGCCGCCGCATCCCGCGCGTCAGGTGATCAGCGTGCCCGACGGCCCGCACAAGCTGACGATGGAGCATGGCGGCGGTGGCGTCCTCGATCTGTTCGGCGTCGTGATGGAGCGCGCGAAGCCCGGCGTGATCGTCGATTCGCTCGGCGTCGTCGGGCGCCGGCTCGGCAGCCTGCGCTCGTGGGACTGGTCGATCATCGGCGAACAGCTCGCGACCCGCGATCCGAAGCTCGTCGTGCTCCAGTACGGCACGAACGAAGCGGACGACCCGGACCTCGTGCTCGAGGATCTCGCGCGCTACTACGACGAGACGATCCTGCGGATCCGCGCGGCGGCGCCGACCGCGTCGATCCTGATCCTGGGGCCGCCCGACATGGGCGTGCGCGAAGCCGGCAAGTCGTGCGATCGGATGAAGGCGAAGCCCGATCAGCCGGTGATTCCCGAGTGCGAGTGGCGGACGCCGGCGGTGCTTCCGGAGATCATCTCCGTCGAGCACGCGGCGGCGACGCGCAACCACGTCGCGTTCTTCGACACGTTCGCGGCGATGGGCGGCGCGGACCACATGGAGCAGTGGAACGAGGCCGAGCCGAAGGTCGCGTACAAGGATCGCGTCCACTTCACCGATATCGGCTACCAGCACTGGGCCGATGCGCTGTCGGGGGCGCTGCTCGCGGGCTACGCCGAATGGCGGTCCGCGCAGAAGCTGCCGGCGGTCAAGCCGATGACGGCGCCGCCGGTCGTCGCGCCGCAGGGGAGCGACGCGCCGCTGCTGCCCGGCCCCGTCGCGCCGTAGCCGATGCTGTTCTCGAACCCCGATTACCCGCTGTTCCTGATCGCGGTGTTCTTCCTCTACGCGCTGTCGCGGTTCGGCGGCGCACGCGGACGGTGGGCGCGGATCGCGATCATGATCCTGCTCGGCGATCTGGTGTTCCTGCTGATCGCAAAGGATCCCGATCTGCTGTGGGATCCACTCGGCAACGTCCTCTACCGGCTCGCCGGCAACTACTACAGCGACGCGACGCTGACCTGGCCACTCGCGACGATGGTCGAGCACTGGGTCGTCGGCCTCGCGGTGATCGCCGGCGCGGTCGAGGTCGGCAAGCGCGCGGGTGGCTGGTTGCAATCCGAACGAGGCCAGCGCGTCGTCGCGTTCGGCCTCGTCGTCGCCGTGCTCGCGACCGGCGCGACGGTGTGGATCGCCTGGTACGACGCGGCGCTCGTCGACGTGTCGAACGCGATCGCAGCCCACGGCCACCTGCTCGTGCTCGCGATCCTCGGCATCGGGATAGGCGCAGCCCAGGTCGAGAATCACCGCACGCTCGGCCGCGTCGTCATCCTGTTCGTCGCGTCGGGGCTGTTCTATCAGGCGTGGGCGGTCGCGATGCCGGGGGCGTACAAGTACCTCCTCGCGCTGCTCCTGTTCACGATCGTCCTCGATTACTACCTCGGGATCTGGATCGAGAAGACCGAGGCGCCGGCCGCGCGCAAGGCGCTCGTCATCGTCAGCCTGTGCTCGAACCTCGGCATCTTGTTCTTCTTCAAGTACGCGTATTTCGCGCACGTGACGTCGCACCCGCTGATCCTTCCGGCGGGCATCTCGTTCCACACGTTCCAGTCGCTGTCGTACACGATCGACGTCTATCGCAGGCAGCTGCGCGCGACGCGCTCGCCGATCCAGTTCGCGACGTTCGTGCTGTTCTTCCCGCAGCTCGTGGCCGGTCCGATCGTGCGCGCACAAGATCTACTGCCGCAGCTCGCGGACTTGCCGATGCTGGAGCTCGAGAAGGCGACCCGCGGCCTGTATCGAATCGTCGTCGGTCTGTTCAAGAAGATCGCGCTCGCCGACACGCTCGCGATCTCGATCGTCGATCGCGTGTTCGATACGCCGGGCCACTTCACGTCGCTCGAGGTCCTCGCGGGCGTCTACGGCTACGCGCTCCAGATCTATCTCGACTTCAGCGCGTACTCCGATATCGCGATCGGCTCGGCCGACGTGCTCGGCTTCGACCTGCCGGAGAACTTTCGCACGCCGTATCGCAGCTCCAACCTCCAGGAGTTCTGGCGGCGCTGGCACATCAGCTTGTCGACATGGCTGCGCGACTATCTCTACGTCACGCTCGGCGGTAGTCGCGGTGCGCCGTGGCGAACGTACGTGAACCTCTCGCTGACGATGCTGCTCGGCGGCCTCTGGCACGGCGCTAGTTGGACGTTCGTCGTGTGGGGCGGCCTCCACGGCTTCGGCCTCGCGGTCACCCGGTTCTTCCAGCGCCACGTCGCGCAGGCGCGCGCGATGATCGTGTGGTGCGGTGCGGTCGCGGCCGGCGGCGTCGCGATCCTCGAGCTCGCGCGGTGGGACGATACATGGAGCGTGCTCGCGTTCTCGTGGATCACGCTGACGCCGCTATGGGCGGTGCTGACCGCGTGGTTGGCGCACGTCGACTGGAAGCCGATTCCGCCCGCGAAGTCGCGGCCGTTCGCGGTCGAGGCGCTGCGGGTCGGCTCGTGCATCGCGGGCGCCGGCGTGCTGGTCGCGCTGCAGTACGGCGAGCCGGTCACGTGGATCGCGCTCGTCGCGGTCGCGTGGGCTCTCGCAATCGCCGCGGACGTCGAGGACGGCGGTGTCCCGCCCGTCGGCGTGATCGTGCGGCGCGCGCTCGCGGTCATCCTCACGTTCAACTACGTCTGCCTCGCGTGGATCTTCTTCCGCGCGCCGACGTTCGACGGTGCGCTCGCGGTCCTGCGCCAGCTCGCAGATGGCTCGTGGGGCCATGCGAACGTCACGCCGCTGGTCCAGGCCGCGCTGCTGATCGGTCTCGCGTGTCACTTTTGGGCCGACGGGACGTTCCGCTGGCTGCGCGATCGGTTCGTCGCGGCGCCGCCGATCGTCCAGGGCTTGGTGCTCGCGATCGCCGCGCTGGTGTTGCGCGAATTGAGTCACGCGAAGCTCGTGAAGTTCATCTACTTCGAGTTCTGACTGGCGCCTCGACTAGCCGGCAACCGCCGACCCCGCGATCGCCGCCAATCGCGTCGAGGGCTTGCGGTGGCAAGGCGCTTGCTCCCGCGCGCGGCATCTTCATGCGTACGCTGCTGTTCGTTCTCCTCGTCGGTTGTGGTGCTCACATGTCGGATCCCGTCGGGACCGGGTCGGGGAGCGATCCGGGCTGCACCGGCGGCGAGGTCCTGAACCCGGCGACCGGCGAGTGCGTCCAGTGCCTGCCCGGCGGCAACGAGTGCCCGAGCGGCCAGTACTGCCGCCCCGATAACATCTGCGTCGCCGGCTGCGATTCCGACAACCAGTGCGGCATGAACGAGAGCTGCTGCAACCACGTCTGCCTCGACACCACGACGCTCGCGAACTGCGGCGCGTGCGGCAACACCTGCGCGCAGGGCGACTTCTGCGACGGCTCGCAGTGCAACGCGCCGATCTATCCGAACTTCTGCGCGAACACGACGGTCTACGTGATCCACGACGGCATCACCGCCGACGAGACCGCCGCGGACGAGATGGCCTCGACGATCACCGCGAACTGCCCGTCGACCGTGATGGTCCACACCGCGAACCAGACCGATTCATCGCTCGTCGATCAGACGACCGGAGCGCCGCTCGCCGGGGCGGGCGTGACGTACGTGTTCGGCGGTGGCCCGTTCGCGAACAAGCCGATCAAGTGGCTCGAGACCACGCAGCACGCGACGAAGGTGTTCTTCTCGGCGCCCGATGGCGTGAACTACGACTGGATGACGCGGACGTCGCCGACGCCGGTCGCGTCGATGGTGGCCTCGACCTGTTCGACCCACACCGATCAGTTCGTGACCGAGCTCGTCACCGACGGCGTGAGCGGCACGCTGAACCTCGTCGGTTACGGCGCGTGTGGCGGTGGCAAGGGCACGCTCGCGGCGGCGTACTACTACGCGAACGAGATCCTGCCGCACAAGGCGATGTATCCCGACAGCTGGTACGTGTTCGGTTGGTCCGACACGAACAACAACGCGACGCCCGACGCCGGCGACACGTTCACGATCCTCGCGCACGGCCTCTAGAGCAGATCGGGCCGGTTCGGCGCGAGCCAGCCGGCCAGCGTCGCGGACAAGCCGAGCACGAGCTCCGGTGCGCGCCGGGCGGCCTCGGTGAACGCCGCGCGATCGATCGCGAGCACACTCGCACCGCCTTCGGCCGCGACGACGGTCGCCGCACGGGGCGCACGCGTCAAGACGGCGAGCTCGCCGACGACGCCGCCGATCTCGATCCGGCGATCGGGCGCACCGGCGCGCTTCGCGACGAGCGCACCGGCGGTCACGACGAACATCGCGTCGCCCGTCGCGCCGAGGTCGAACAGCACGTCGTCGAGCGTGCGCGCGGTCGCGGCCGCGGCGAGCTCCGCGAGCGCAGGGCCGGCGAGCGACGCGAACAGGGCAGGTCGACGAAGGGCGCCGAGCGTCGGCTCGAGCGCCGCGAGCTCTCCGGCGACGAGCTGCGCGAGCCACGGATCGTATGCCGACAGATCGAGCGTCGCGGTGCCGGCGACCGGCGGCTTCAGCCAGCGCTCGATCGCGGCGAGGATCTGCGGGCTCGCCTGGAGCTCCTGGACGACATCGAGTGCGCGCTTGCGATCCGCTTCATCGCCGCCGACGAGTCGGCGCGCGGTCGCGGCGATCGGCGAAGGATCTCGCCCCGCCGCGGCTGCCTCGAGCGCGAACGCCCACAGCACGCGAGCGACGCACCGGCGCGTCGCGATCTCGAGCTCGGCGCGAGCGCACGCCGACCAGCCTTCCGGCATCGCATCGCGCGCGGCCAGGTGTGCCGCGAGTGCGGCGAGCGCCGAGTCGAGTGCAGCGACGATCCGCGCCGGTGGCAGCGCGGTGGCACTGCGCGCGAAGGCGAGTGCAGTGCGTAGCGCGGCATGTGCGACCTCGGGATCGCGATCCGCGACGAGCAAACCGACGACGTTCGCACCGGCCGGTGCGCCTGCGAGAGCCCGCGCGGCGATCGCGCGCGCGACCGGCGGCCACGTCGCGACCGGGATCTCGAGCGTGGCGTCACCATCGAGCTCTCCCAGCGACGCGAGTGCAGCGAGCGCGGTGGGCTCGCCCGCGACGATCCCTGCGGGCAACAGTGCGGCACCGAGCCGGAGGTCGGCGAGTAACGCACCGGCTCGCGTCGCGGGCTCCGCCGCTGCCGCGGCGAGCAACGGTGCCGGATCGAGATCGCGGCGCGCGCGGAGGATCGCGACGGCCCACGCCGGATCGCGAGCGAGCAGCGCGGGGAGCTCCGCGGCGACGTCGCCATTCACGAGGAGCGTCGCGCTGCGCGTCACCGCATCGACGTCCTTCGAGAGACCGGCGCGCTCCTTGCCGCGCGCGATACCCGCGTCGTCGCCCGCGAGCGCGAGCGCTTTGATCCCGAACGCGAGGGCGCGATCGTCGTCCTCGATCGCGAGCGCCGCGCGGAGCTCGCCGCGCAACGCAGGGAAGGGCGTGCGAGCGAGCTGTGCGAACATCGCCGCGCGGACATCGGCCTCGTCGTGGCGGAGATGATCGGCGAGGTCGCTCGGGTCGACGCTGGCTCGAGCGAGGGCGGCACGGGCGAGCGCGGCAGCTGCGACGTCTTCGCCGCCGGCCGCGTGGGTCCAGCGCTCGAGCGTTTCGAGATCGATCCTGCGCGGATCGTCGCGCCGGATCTCCTGGATCCCGAGCGGTGCGGCGAGCGCACGCTGGAACCGTGCCGCCGCGATCCGCGCCGCGATCGCCCACACGACCGCGATCGCGATCGCGACCGCAGCGACCCGCGTCGATTCGTGCAGCAGCGTCGGGCCGATCAAGAACAGCGCGTAGGCAGTGGTGGCGACCGCGGCCGGGTAGATCAAGCCGCGGAGCAAGAGCTTCCAGCGCGCGCGAGGGATAGGCGGCACCGCCGAGAGCTCGAGCTCTTGCGACGTTCGCGATGTCGCGAGGCGCAGGACCTGATCGGCGGTTCGCGTTCCGGCGATCGCGACGAAGCCCGGTGCGATCGCGAACCCGAGGTACGACAAGATCACGACGAGCGGGTGAATCGCCGCGGTGAACCGCGTGTTGCGGGTGACCAGCACGTGCGGCACCGCGGAGATCTGGAGCACGAACAGGATCGCGTTCGTCCCGCCGTAGAACAGCGCGAGCGCGACGCCGAGGTGGTCTGCATAGTGGCGCTTCACCCCCGACAGGAACTGGAGATCGATCACCGTCGTGATCACGGCCTCGACGGCGGCGACCGCGATCAGCGCCGCGACCAGATCGCGCTGCGGCTTCGATAGCGGCATTGCCGGGCCGGCCGCCGCCGCGCCACCACCCGGAGCGCCGCCCGCGACGAGCGCGCGGTCCTGTGCGACGCACACGGCGAGCACGAGTGTGGTCACGCCGGCCGCGATGTACGGGAGCGTTGCGAGCCCCACGCGCGGGATCACGACACCTGCGCCGAGGCCCGCGATCGCGCCACCGAGCGTGACCGCGGCGCCCGCACGGGGCAGCATGCGGCGCGCATCGCGCCCCGCGACCGATGCGGCGACCCGGTTCCACAGCGCGAGGCTCGCGACCTGAGATGCCGCGGTCAGCGCGATCACGATCACGACCGGCGGCGTTCCGCTCGCGAGCAACTGCGGCGACGCCGCGGCGATCACGCCGAGCGCGATCAAGAGGCCGAAGTCGACGGCGCTCGAGCTGACCCGGGTCAGCGCGTCGTAGCCGAGCGTCGCGACTGCGAAGCCCGCGGCCGTCGCGATCAACAACCACGGCGCTTGGGGCGCGCCGTACGCCTTGAGGAACGTCGCCTCGGCGTACGAGCGTAGTGCGACCGCGACGAGGCTCGCGAGGAGGATCATCACCGCGCCGAGCGCGTAGGCGCGGCGATTCACGGTGTCGGTTCCAACAGCAAGGCCGCGAGCCGATCCGCGATCGCGGCGAGCGCCGCCGGATCCTCTTCGAGCACGTCTCGGACGTCGTCGACCGCGAGTCCCACGACGACGCTCGGCTGTTCTGCGACCACTTCCACGATCGGTGTCGCGGGGCGAACGACCCGGATGAGACCGAGCGCGTGGCCGGGCAGGGCGCCTGCACCGTGCTTTCTCACGACGCTGGCCGTCGCCAACGCGTGCGCGCTCGCGAGCTCCTGGACCGCGACCGCGAGCGCTCCAGACGCGACGACCCACACGTCGTGCGCGGTCGTCCTCCGCTCCCCGCGCTCGAGCTCGCACGTGCGCGCGCGTTCCGCGAGCCGGATGATCACGGCCGGCGCGAGCCCCTCGAACAACGGACACGCGGCGAGCGTGCGAGCGCGCTCGAGGAGATCCATCTAACTACTTCTTCGCGAGGATCTTCTTCTGGTTCGCGAGCACCTGGTCCAGCTTCTTCTGGTTCGCCTCGATCTTCTTCTGATTCCCGAGGATCGCCTTTTGATTCGCCTGGATCGTCTTTTGCCCGGCGAGGATCGCCTTCTGGTTCGCCTGGATCGTCTTCTGACCCGCGAGCAGCTGGCCTAGAGTTTTCTGGTTTCCCGCGATCGTCTTCTGGTTCCCCAGGATCTTTTCCTGGTTGGTGAGAATCATCTCGACGACGGCAGCGCCCTCATCATCGTCGTGATCATGCTCGTGGTCATGATGGTCGTGGTCGTGATCATGGTCGTGCTCGGAAGTGGCCTTCTCGTTCGGCATGGCGGGCATGGTACAGTGGTCGTCGGGTGTCAGTCGCGGTGGATGCATCTCTACGGGTGCTGGGCGGCCGCTTTCAGCTGGTCCGCCGGCTCGGCGCGGGTGCTTTCGGCACCGTGTACGAGGCCGAGGACGTCGATCACAGGCAGCGGATCGCGATCAAGCAGCTCCACGTGCTCGACCCGGACGCGCTGTATCGGTTCAAACAGGAGTTTCGCAGCGCCGCCGACATCGCGCATCCGAACATCGTCGGCTTGAAGGAGCTGTTCTCCGCCGATGGCCATTGGTACATGACGATGGAGCTCGTCGACGGCGTCGACTTTCGCGCGTGGATCCGCGGCGACTCTCCGTTGATCAGCGAAGTCCCCGATGATCGCGAGGAGACCCGGCGCTGGAAGGCGGAGCATCCGCCCGACGTCATCACCGCGAGCTACACCGCCGCGTACGACGAGGCGCGCCTGCGCCGCAGCCTCGTCCAGCTGGTCGAAGCGGTTCACGCGCTGCATCGCCACAACGTTCTGCATCGCGACCTCAAGCCGTCGAACGTGATGATCGGCGGCGACGAACGGCTGCGCGTGCTCGACTACGGGCTCGCCGCGCCGCTCGGGCGCGAGGGCCTTCACACGAGCTCCGACGAGCTCGTGGTCGGGACGCCCGGGTACATGTCGCCCGAGCAGGCCGAGGGGCTCTCGATCGCCGCCGCGTCGGACTGGTACTCGGTCGGCGCGATGTTGTTCGAGGCGCTGACCGGCAAGTTGCCGTTCGAGGGCTCGGCGCGCGACGTGCTGTGGAAGAAGGTCCACGAGGATGGTCCCGATCCGCGGATCCACGATCGCGATCTGCCGAGCGACCTCGCCGAGCTCTGTCACGGCCTGTTGAAGCGAGATCCAGCCGCGCGGCTGCGCTACGAGGATCTCCGGCGGGTCGCCGGCAAGAGCCGCGCGCAGAGCGAGGTCCCGGTGTTCGCGGGCGGCACCGTGTTCGTCGGCCGCGTGCACGAGCTCGAGGAGCTCCGCCGCGCGGCGAAGCGCGCGACCGAGGCCAGCGTCGTCGTCCACGTCCAAGGGCCTTCCGGCGTCGGCAAGAGCGCGCTGGTCCGGCGGTTCGTCGAGGACGTCGAGCGCAACGCGGTCGTGCTCGCGGGCCGCTGCTTCGAGCGCGAGTCCGTGCCATTCAAGGCGCTCGACAACCTCGTCGACGGGCTCACCCAGTACCTGCGCGGCTTGCCGCGGGCCGAGGTCGATGCGCTCGTGCCGCAGCACGCCGCCGCGCTCGCTCGCGTGTTCCCGGTGCTGACCCGGCTCGATCCGTTCGCCGAGGCGCGGTTCGTCGATCGGATCACCGATCCGAACGAGCTCCGCCGGCGCGCCGCGAGTGCGTTGCGCGAGCTGCTCGGTCGGCTCGCGAAGCTGCGCCCGCTCGTCCTGTGGATCGACGACCTCCAGTGGGGTGATGCCGACAGCGCCGTGTTGTTCCGCGAGCTCGTCGCGCCTCCCGACCCGCCGGCGATGTTGCTCGTGCTCGGCTATCGCAGCGAGGACGCGGCCGCCGACATGGTCGCCGCGGTGCGCGGTCGCCGCGCCCTCGATCAGTGGGTCGAGCTCGCGATCCAGCCGCTCGGCGCGACCGAGGCCGAGGAGCTCGCGACCGCATTGCTCGGCGACTCGCACGACGCTCGCCGGGTCGCGAGCGAGTCTGGCGGCGTGCCGTTCTTCGTCCACGAGCTCGCGCGCACCGTGACGAGCGGCATGGCGGTCGCGAACCTGTCGCTCGCCGACGTGCTCGCGCACCGGATCGCGGCGCTGGAAGCCGAGCCGCGTAGGTTGCTCGACGTCGTCGCCGCCGCGGGTGGCCCGATCACGTTTCGCGTCGCGCGCACCGCGGCTAACACCGGCCTCGACGAGCTGATCCTGCTGCGAGCGGCGCGGTTCCTGCGCTCGCGCGGCGATGGCGATGACGATCTCGTGGAGTGCTTTCACGATCGCGTGCGCGAGACCGCCCTCGCGAACCTCGCCGAGCCGCGCGCGATCCATCGCGCGATCGCCGAGGCGCTCGAACGCGAACCGACGCCCGATCCCGAAGCGATCGTCGAACAATTCCGCGCCGCCGGCGATGCCGCGCAGACGCTGCTCTATGCGGAGCGCGCCGCGGACCTCGCCGAGCACAAGCTCGCGTTCGATCGCGCGGCCGACCTCTACGCGGTCGCGCTCCAGCTCGCCGCGCCGGGCCGCCGCCACTACTTCGCGGTGTGCTACGCCGAGGCGCTCGCGAACGCCGGCCGCGGTGCTGCCGCTGCTGCCGCGTTCCGGACCGCTGCCGACGGCGCGAGTGGCGACGAGCAGGTCCGGTTGCGCACGCGCGCCGCCGAACAGTTCCTGCGCTCGGGCCTCGTCGACGAAGGCATCGAGCAACTCGAGCCCGCGCTCGCTCATCTCGCGCTGCGCCTGCCGGGCTCGCCGCGCTCGGCGCTCGTCACGCTGCTCGCGCGCCGGCTCCGGCTCAAGCTGCGCGGCCTCGCCTTCACCGAGACCCACGACGAAGTCCCGGCCGCGAAGCTCCACCGGATCGACCTGTGCTGGTCCGTCGGCAACGGGCTCGGCGGCGTCGATATGGTCCGCGCGGCGACGTTCCAGGCCCAGCACCTGCTGCTCGCGCTCGATGCCGGCGAGCCGTATCGCGTATCGCGTGCGATCGCGTGGGAGTCGATCGTGCGCTCGATGGAGGGCGGTCCGACGAGCCGGCGCCGCGCGCAGGAGCTCGGCGCGACCGCGAAGGCGATCGCCGATCGGATCGCACATCCGCACGCGCGTGCGTGGGCCGCGGCGACCGAGGCGATCGCCGCCGAGTGTGAAGGCCGGTGGCGCGACGCGCAGCGCCACTCGCACACCACGATCCAACTGTTCCGCGAGGCGCAGACCGACGTCGCGTGGGAAGTCGGATCGATGTACGCGTGGTGGTTGCTACCGGCGCAGTACATGGCGGGCAACCTGCTCGAGCTCGCCGAAGGTGCACCGCGCGCGGCCGCGGATGCAGACGCGGTCGGCGACCTCTACACCGCGACCTCGCTGCGCACGTACTTGATCCCGAAGATGCACCTCGTCGCCGGCAACGTCGAGCGCGCAGATGCCGAGCGCGCCGAGGCGATCGGCAAGTGGTCGCGCGCGGGCTGGCACCTCCAACATTGGTCCGATGTCCAGGCCCGCGCCGAGATCGCGCTGTATCGCGGCGATGGCGTCGCGGCAGTGCGCGCGTGGGACGCCGAGGAGCCGCAACTCCGCGCGTCGCTGCTGCTGCGGATGTGCATGATCGGGATCCAGACCCGCTACTCGCTCGGCCGCGCGCTCGTCCAGGCCGGCGAGCCCGGGCACGTCAACCGCGCCGCGAAGCTCGCCAAGTGGCTCGGTTCACGCGATACCGGCTGGGCCAAGTGCTTCGGGAAGGCGATCGAAGCCGGCATCGCGGCGCGCCGCGGTCAGCGCGATCGCGCACTCGAGCTGCTCGGCGAAGCCGCCGCGGACTACCGCAAGATCGACATGCTGATGCACGCGCACGCGTGCGATCACGTGCGTGGCCGCGCGCTCGGCGGCGAGAGCGGTCGCCAGCTCGTCGCGAGCGCCGAGCTGTGGCTTCGCCACCACGACGTCGCCGACCCTGCAACGCTCGCGAGCTCGCTCGCGCCGGGCTTCGCGATCGAGAACTAAGCGAGCCGCGGAATCTTCTCGGTCTGCTGATCGCGCATCGCGATGAACGTAGGAACGTTCGCGGCGAACAGCACGAACGTGCGCGGCACCGACGAACACGAACGCTGACGAATCCCCTTGGCGATCGACATCAGGTCGCGTTGATCGATCAGCTCCACTTCAACTCCTACACGTGAAGCATCGTCCATCTGGATCGCGCTCTGAGGTATGCGGCGGGTACGAGTCGGTTTGCTTGCGAGATCGCACCGTTAGCCGTGCGCGCGCGCACGAACGCGCCTGAAAGGCACGACGTGAGGCCGTTCTCGACCGTGTAGGACGGCCCGCGACTTGCTCGGACAGACCGCGCATGCCGAAGTCAAAGCCAGGTTCTGATCAGACCGTCCCCGGCGGAGAGCCGCACCAGCACTCCGCCGTTCCCCTGACCACGAATCAAGGGACGCCGATCGCGGATGATCAGAACACGCTGCGCGCAGGAGTCCGCGGCCCGTCGCTGATCGAGGACTTCCACTTCCTCGAGAAGATCACCCACTTCGACCACGAGAGGATTCCCGAGCGCGTCGTTCACGCACGCGGCTCGGCGGCGCACGGCACGTTCGTCGCCTACAAGGGCGCGGCGAAGTACACGCAGGCCGCATTCTTACAACCTGGAGTCGAGACGCCCGTGTTCACCCGGTTCTCGACCGTCGCGGGTGGCGCGGGATCGGTGGACACGCCGCGCGATGTCCGCGGGTTCGCGGTGAAGTTCTACACGCAGGAAGGCGTGTTCGATCTCGTCGGCAACAACATCCCGGTGTTCTTCATCCAGGACGCGATCAAGTTCCCCGACTTCGTTCACTCCGTGAAGATGGAGCCCGATGTCGGCTTTCCCCAGAACGCGTCGGCGCACGACACGTTCTGGGACTTCGTCTCGCTGACGCCGGAAGCGCAGCACATGGTGATGTGGGCGATGTCGGATCGGGCGATTCCCCGCTCGCTGCGGATGATCGAGGGCTTCGGGATTCACACGTTTCGGCTGCTCGACGCGAAGGGCGCCTCGACGCTGATCAAGTGGCACTGGCGCCCCGCGCTCGGCGCTCAATCGACGACCTGGGACGAAGCCGTGAAGCTCGCTGGCGCCGACCAGGACTTCCATCGCCGCGACCTCCACGACGCGATCGCCGGCGGCGCGTTTCCGGCGTGGGAGCTGTTGATCCAGCCGATTCCCGCCGAGGACGTCGAGGGTCTGGCGTACGACATCCTCGACCCGACGAAGCTCGTCCCCGAGGAAGCGTACCCACTGATCGCGGTCGGCAAGATGACGCTGAATCGCTGGCCCGACAATTTCTTCGCCGAGACCGAGCAGGTCGCGTTTCATCCGGGTCACCTCGTGCCCGGCATCGACGTCACGAACGATCCGCTGCTCCAGGGCCGGCTGTTCTCCTACACCGACACCCAGCTCAAGCGCCTCGGCGGCCCCAACTTCCACGAGCTCGAGATCAACCGACCGCGTTGCCCGATGCAGAACTTCCAGCGCGACGGCATGGCGCGCATGCAGGTCGACAAGGGTCGCATCAACTACGAAGCGAACAGCCTCGATCCGAACGGGCCGCGCGAGACGCCCGATGGGTTCACGTCGTTTCCAGAGCCGATGACCGGGACGAAGGTGCGCCAGCGCTCCGCGACGTTCGCAGATCACCACAGCCAAGCGCGACTGTTCTATCGCTCGCAGACCCCGGTCGAGCAGCGCCACATCGCGAATGCGTTCACGTTCGAGCTGTCGAAGGTCGCGGCGAAGGCGGTGCGCAAGCGCCAGCTCGGTCACCTGATGATCATCGACAAGGAGCTCGCGGCCACCGTCGCCGACAACCTCGGGATGACGGGTGAGGCCGAGGCGATCACGCCGTCGCGCGAGCCGATCGACATGGAGCCGTCGCCGGCGCTGTCGCTCCTGCTCAAGGCAAAGCCGACGCTCGAGGGTCGCAAGGTCGGGATCCTGATCGCCGACGGCTACGACGGTGCGCTCGTCGCCAAGCTGCGCGCCGCGATCGAGAAGGCCGGTGCAGTCGTCCAGCTCGTCGCGCCGAAGATCGGTGGTGCGACCGCTGCCGATGGCTCGAAGCTCGAAGCAGATCACATGGTCTCGGGCGGACCGTCGGTGTTCTTCGACGCGTGCGCGATCGTGACCGGGGACGCCGGCTGCGAAGCGTTGGTCGCCAATCCAGCCGCCGTGCAATGGGCGGCCGACGCGTTCAATCACTGCAAGGTGCTCGGCGTCGTCGCCGCTGCGCAGCCACTGCTCGACAAGGCGGCCGTGAAGCAGGACGACGGCGTGATCGAGCTGTCGGGCAAGGGCGCCGAGCGGTTCGTCGCGACCGCCAAGAAAGGCCGGATCTGGGGCCGCGAGGACGCTCAGACCCCGCCGCCGGCGCAAAAGAAGAAGTCGGCGAAGAAGCCCAAGTAGTGGGCGAGTCGCGTACCCTGCGGGGATGATGCGTGTCCTGATCCTCGATCGCACGCATCGCGTCCTGTGCGACGGCGACCGGATTCCCGAGGTCTCGATCGACGACGTGCGCCCCCTGCGCATGGTCCACGCGGCGTTCGCGTCGCGCGGCCTCGCGTTGCCCGCGCCCGCCGGTTCGCGCGCCGGTCAGAACGGCGGCCGCGACTTCGCGTTCGTGATCGACGCCGTGCCTGCGCCCGCCGGCTTCGCCTGGCGCCCGCTGCGCGAGGCCAGCAGCGACGGTGCGCTGTGGCAGCTCTACGTCGAGCTCATGCTCGGCGGCTGGCCACCGCCGACCCGGACGGTCGACGTCTGGTCGTTCGGCAACCAGCCCGAGATGGCCGCGCAGCTCGTCCACCTCGTCGCGTGTGGTGCGAAGCGCGTGACGATGGGCTGGATCGAAGGCAGCGACCGCGACGGGATTCCGCTGGCCTACGAGGGCGGCATCAGCATCGTCACCGACGGCTTCGGTTATCCGCGGGTCGCGCTGCGCACCGTCCAGGTCCAGACCCAGCGGTTCGGCGAAATCGATGCCGCGTCCGCAGCGGGCGAGGGCGAGGGCGACCTGACCTACGGCGACTGGCGCGAGAGCCACCTCCGCTACTTCACGACCCAGGCGGAGAAGCACGGACTCGCGTTTACCGACCGCTCGGTGATCGCGGTCGAGCGGTTCGGGGTGCTCGCGGTGATCGGCCGCGCCGATCGCGCGCGGTGATCACTTCGTCGCAATCACTTCGTCGCGGGCAGTGCGAACAACGCGCGATAGGCGTGAACCTCGGCGACCGGAAAGATCGTGTTGTGGTGCTCGGCGGGGAACGGCTCGTACGCGGCCTCGAGCCCGTTCGGATGCTCGTGGATCGCCGCCATCAGGATGGCAACCGCGTCTTGGGTCTCCTTGTAGTCCGCAGTCGCGACGAACAGGCGCTTGCCCTTCATGCTCGCAGCGAGCCGGTCGGCGGCGCTCTTGACCAGTGCAGTGCCGTTCCACCACACGCTCGGATCGATCGCGATGTACGCGTCGAATAGGTCCGGATCCTGGAGCAGCGTCTCGAGCACGAACAAGCCCGCGAACGATTCGCCGATCACCGCGGCCTCGCCGGCGACGCGATAACGCTTCGCGAGCTCCGGCTTCAGCTCGTCGCGGATGAACTTTCTGAACGCATCGGTGCCGCCAGCATGCGGTGCGATCTTCTTCTCTTCGTCGATCGTCGTCGCGGCGACGAGATCGCGGCGGCGCTCGGTGTTCTGGATGCCGACGACGATCAGCGGGCGGATAACCTCGTTCCGGATCGAGACATCGACGATCCCGGCGACGTGCGGAAAATCCTCCTGCATCCCGCCATCGAGCGCGAACAGGACCGGATAGCGCGCCGTCGCCTGGTCGTAGTCCGGCGGAAGGTAGACGTTGATGACGCGATCCTCTCCGAGCACGCGCGAGGCGAGCTGGAACGTCTGCCCGAACGCCAGTGGTGAGCGGGTTTGCGATGAAGCGGCCGGGCGCACCCCCGGCGAGCAGCCGTACACCAGGGCGACGAGGAACAACATCCGCATGCCTCGAGAGGATACGCGGAACGTTGCGACGCTCCGGCTCGCGCAGCGACTAACTGCTAGTCGCTGCGGTGACACCCGTGGGTAGCTGCCCACGTATTGTACTCGTCGACGGATTCTCCCCAGCGCGCATCGAACAGATATGCGAGCGCACCGGCGGTGATCAGCGACGCGATGCCAAGGCCCGCTCCGATGCCGAGCGTCACGTCGGATGAAGCGAGCGCTCCGGCGCTGTACGTCGCGATGCCCGCGGCCACACCGGACGCGCCGATGATTGCGGCGAGCTTCTCGTCGTGTTGCGAGTCTGCGAGAAGCTCCTGCGACCTCGGGTGATCGCCATACACGAGCTCGTACGAGCCCGCATCGTTCGGTCCCACGCGCGCATCGCCCTTGTACAAGTCCCAGCGATGATGTCCCGGGTGCGTGATCTGCACGCACGGTCCGTGCGGGTCTGGCGTGGGCTCCATGCGCGTGATCGCACTGGACCAAGAGCAGCCCGCGACCAGGAGGACGGCAACCCGCATCGCATCGAGGATCCTCCATGCGTGGCCGGATGCGAGCGCGAAGCGCGCCCTTCACGGCAACTTCATCGGCGCAGCGACAGATCGTCCGCAGTTCCGAGCTCGCGATCGGGACCGGCGGACACGATCTCGAACCCGTTCGCACTGCAGTGCATCACGTAGGACCGAGACCATGGATCATCCGCGCTCGTGCGCCGAGCATAGCTGTTTAGATCTGAGAGAGCCATCGGGCAGGACACGCCACGATGATCGTCGCGCCATCGCCGATATGCATCCGCGTACGCCGACATGGTTCCGAACGCGAGCGCCGTTGGTGTCGTGCAGAAGTCAGATCGCACGATCCAGTGCGACGTTGCCAAGCGCCTGCCGGGCGGAAGCGCGAGGCGCGCGAACAGCCTCGCGACGCAGGCTTCCGCGTTCGTGTCAGCGAGCACCGCCGCGCCATCTGCGCTCGCACCCTCGACGCGCTTCACGGTCGTGCCCATCACCGTAGAACCAGCGGCATCGCCGTAGATCGTCAGCACGAGCTCGTACTGGGTTTCCGGCGTCGGATGGTCGGCATCTCGCCAGCACGCCTGCACTTCGGAGCGCATGTCGTGCAGCGCGGCTTCGACGGCATCAAAGCGCCGGTGCCCGTCCTCCGGTGCGACGTCCGCCTCGCGCGCTTTGATCGCCGCATTCAGCGCTTCGACGGCCGCATCGTCTTGAAGGACGCGGTAGCCGCCATCGTTCGGGTCCTTGCCGCGAAGTGCGGATAGGGTCGACGGCGGGCAGATCAGATCTGGTGGTGACGGACTCGCGGACGGGACGACCGCCTGTCGCGCAGGTTGCTGCGAAGTGCACCCGACCAACACCACCGCCACCGCGAGCCGCATGCTCGCATCATAGATGTGGACTCATCGTGAAGAGCGATGAATCCGTTCCGAAGCTGGTGACCCCAAAGGGACTTGAAAGCGGAAAAACGCCCTCTCCGGTGCTCGACAGTACACCGGTTCCCGTCGGAGACGCGCAGCGGGTGGCGGACTCGAAGTCACCCGAGCTGACGGCCGCTGTACTAAGGCTTAGTACAGCGCTCTGCGACGCTATCGAAGAGGAGCGATGGGCTGATGCCCGCGGGTACGCGGCGGCGTTGCGCCCGATGCTCCGCGCCGCCGCGAATGCAAGCCATGCGAAAGTCGGGTAGCTGTGTCGATGCCCATCGATCTCGTCGTGCCACGTCGATTGGTTCAGATTCTTGAAGAGCAGGGATGGCCGTCTCGTGACGTCTTTGACGACCCGACCGCTGTGTGGCTGCTCTCGATTCACGAGGAGGGCCCCCACGTGTGCGAGCGGCTCTCGCACGCTCTCGATTTCGAACACATCCTCGCGGAGCAGCCCGCTATCGAGGCGTGGGTGAAGTTGCCCGGCAGGTTTCGTCTGCTCGTATTCGTCGAGGCATCAGGACACTTGATCCCCTACGGGTTTGCCCCGGCTGATGTCTCAGACGAAGCCGTAGAAGCGGCGCACAACGTTGGCGGCGTGCGCGCCATCATCGGGCTCACAAGTGACTCCTAGACGGACACGAGATCGCGAGGCCGTCATCGCGCCCGACCGCGTGGACCGCTTCGCGTGGACGCGCGAGAACAGCGGCGGCCTGGAGCTGCTGGCGCGCCGGTCGTGCAGCCTGCGCTCGTTGGTGCGGGCTCTGATGCGGCCGCGTTGATCATCGTTTACGCTGCTCCGATGGCTCAGACGGTAGTGACCCTCGATCGTGGGAACGCGTACATGGTCGCCCTCGTGTGTCCGTGGTGCGGCGTGGCGAGCCATACCACGGCGACGCGAATCGCGAGCGCGGACCGCCTCGTGTACCTGGGTGCCGACTGTCGAAGCGCCGAGTGCGGCAGAGGCAGTATGCTCGTCGTGCCGGCAATCTCTGTCGGCATGACGGTGATGGCCGACGTGTTCCCGTCCGCACAACGTCCCTACAAGGAGCCTGGAGTGCCTCCGGATATCGCGAAGGACTTCGAGGAGGCGCTGGGCTGTCAGGCGTCTGGTTACAACTTCGCAGCCGCGCTGGTCGCCCGTCGTGTCCTACAGGCGATGGCTCGCGACGTGATTGGCACGACCGGAGCGAACCTGGCAGCAGAGATTAACGCCATCCCCGGAGACAAGCTCTCCAAGGTCCTGAAGGACGCCGCTCACCAGGTACGGCTCATCGGAAACGACGCGGCCCACGCGAACACCATCGACCGCGCCGACGTCGAGGAACTGATGGTCTTCACGGAGCAGCTACTCGAAACGCTGTACGTGATACCGGCGCGCGTGCTGGCGACGCAGGCGAAGCGCACGCCCGCCGCGAAGCCAGCGCCGTGAGGCCGCCCGCGACCGCCGATATCGACCCTCCGATCCCAACATCGTCGGCAAACGGCCGTCACGGGCGCCCAACCGGCCGCAATCACGCGCTGACCTAAGCCGCGCCGTAGTACATCGCGCCGTTCTCCGACGAGGAATCGGCAGGAAACACGGGTCTCGCACCCGTCCGCGAGTTTCAACCGGATCACGCGTTCGGCAAACGAGCTCGTTTTCCTGATCCTTTCTCGGCACTTAACGGAACCGGGAGATCTGGGGTGCAGCATGGTCTCGTGACCAAGGCACACCCGGTATCCATCACGCTGTACGGCGACGACGCCGAGCGCGTCCGTCGCGTGGTCGCGATGGTGCCAGCGCTCACCGCGAACCGCATCGGTGCGCGAGCCGTCCGCGCCGGCATCGACGCCGTGGAGGCCGAGCTGCGCGAGGCTGCGCGCAAGCTGGTCGGCTCGGAGGCGCCGTAGTGGCGGCGCCGATCGACGTGTTCGGTCCCGCGCTGCGCCACGGTCTCCGGGTCTGCCGCCCGGAGCAGGTGCTCGCGATCCGCCGGCTCGCCGCCAAGCGCGGCATCACCACGCGCGCGGCGCTTGGTCTCGTGATCAACGCAGGTCTCGCAGCCATCGAGGGCCGCGACCTCAAGCGAGGGGAAGCGTAGTGACCCGCGAGGAGAGCATCGCCACGGTGGCCGCAAAGCTGACCGTCCGCGTAACGATAGAGCCTCAGCACCCCGACGCGGACTTGGATGTAGCGGTTGCTCGGTGCATCTGCGGCGCTATCGCGGCGGCGGAAGCAGCTGCACGCCTCGGGGCCGCTCGCTACCTCGTCGAACAGGCCGAAGCCGAAACAGCCGGCCGCGAAGGAATCGAATCGTGACAGGTGACGAGCGTCAAAAGCTGGTCGCGATGATGGCGGCCGCGATGTCCGGGAAGCAGCTCAGCACGCTGAGCAACTCGAAGTTCGTCGACCCGCGCGAGCGAACCGAGCTTCGAGCCCGCTACGCGGCCGAGGCCGTGGCGTACGCGCGGTCGATCCTCGCCGAGATCGAAAAGGAGAACGCATGAGCAACGACAAGGCCCGGTTGAAGCAGAAGCAGCTCGCCGTCGAGGTGCTTCACGAGCACTTCGGTCTCGGCCGCCCGAAGCCGGCCGCCAAGCCGAGCGACGCGATCCAGCGCCTCGCGGATGCGCTCGCCGGTCGCAGCGGCAGTGATGCGCCCCCTGGATCGGCGTCGGCCGACTTCGAGGAAGCGCTGCGCGAGTCTCGCGAGGAGTCGGAGTCGTGAGCGACGTGAAGTCACCGAACCCGGTCGCCGGTCGCGGTCTGATCCCGCAGTCGCTGCAGCGCCAGCGCTATTACGCGCAGCTCGCGGCTGACGTCGGCATCGCCGGTCCCGACTACGATGCGGCCGCCGCGTTCATCCACGAGCGCTACGGCGATCGGAGAGGCCGGTAGTTGTCTCGTCCGCTCCCACCGGAGCGCGTCGGCGCAGCCCGGCGCATGCTCGCGACAGCGACGTCCGCGCGTGACGTCGAGGTCGAGCTGCGCGGTCTGTACAAGCTCAGCGAACGCCAGGCGCGCCGATACGTCGCGGCGGCGCGAGAAGAGATGCGCGCATCCGCTTCCGTAGATCGTGCGGAACACGTGGCGCAGGCTCGCGAGAACTACAACCGCATCATCCGCGAGTGCCTGGCGCTCCGTCGGTACGGCAAGGCGATCCAGGCACAGGACTCCTTGAACCGGTTGCTAGGTCTGAACGCCGAGCACACGACGACGAACATGGTCAACGTGTTCGCGTCGGCGGGCACGCTGCAGCCGCGGAAGTCGATCGCGGAACGCGTGGCCGATCTTCAGCAGGCACTGGAAGCGGGCAGCAATGGCTAACGCGCTCGCCGAAGCCGTGCGGCTGGCCGAGCTGATGCGCGGTGCAGTTGCGTTCCGCGATGGCATCAAACGGCTGTCGCCGGCCGCCGACATGACGGCTCCCACGATCGCGCCGATGACGGATTTCTTCGCGCGCGTGGCGCGTGGCGAATCCGTTCGCATGGTCGAGTCCGCGCCGCCGCGGTTCAGCAAGAGCACGACTAACGAGCACTGCATCGCGATGCTGATGCAGTGGTGCCCGGGCATCCGCGTGATCGTGGTGGCGTGCACGCAGCAGCTCGCCGACGCGATCTCGAATCGCATCAAGGGGCTCGTCGTACAGGCCGGTGAAGGACTGCGCGTCAACAAGATCGACGAGTGGTCCACGGCGAACGGTTCTTCGATGCGCGCGTGCGGGGTCGGGACCGCACTAGTTGGCGTCGGGGCGGATTGCATTTACTGCGACGACCTGGTGCCGAATCTTGCGGCTGCGAATTCTCCGACGCAGACGCAGCAGCTTGTCGAGTGGTTCACGTCCACCGCGCTCGGACGTTTGGAGCCCAACGCGTCGGTGCTGGTCTGCCATCACCGGTGGAGCGTCACCGACCTGGCCTCGTCGCTCCTCGACGCCGGCTACGAGTGGTGCAACATCGCCGCGCTCGACGTCGACGGCGAGTCATCGTGGCCGTCCCGCTGGTCTACATCGGCGTTGAACGCGAAGCGTGTCGAGGTCGGCGAGATGGTCTGGACCGCGATGTATCAAGGCCTGCCGCGACCGAGCGGTGGCGTCGTGTTCAGCGGCGACGCGGCGACGTTCGATCCTGCTGAGGTCCGCCGCGCGATCGCGTTCGGTCAAGCGTACGTCGGCATCGGAGTCGACCCGGCGACGAGCACCAAGACCAGCGCGGACTGGTCGGTCATCCTCGTGGCCGCGTTCACCACGATTCTGGAGCGCGCCGAGTATCAGGTCGAGGTTCCGACCTTCACCGGCCGCACCACGCGCCTGGAGACTCGCTACCGCACGGTCGCTCGTCGACAGATGAACATCATCGACGTGATTCGGATGCGCGCCGAGATTCCTGAGCTGGTCGATCGCATCGCCGCCGAACAACGGCGCCATCGTGCGGTCTGTGCCGTCGAGTCCGTCGGCGGGTTCCGGTCGGTCTCGTCGTATCTGCGGCGGGCCAACCCGAACATGCGCGTAGTCGACGTCCACCGCACGCACGACAAGCTCACCGCCGCTGTGCCGGCAGTGACCGCATGGTCGCGCGGCGACATCAAGGTCCCTGCGACCGGCGCACCGTGGCTCGACGCTTTCGTGCGCGAGGTCGGTACGTGGACCGGCGCGCCTTCGGGCAACGGCCGTCACGATGATCAGATCGACGCGATGGTCACCGCGCTGCAGCTCGGAGACTTCGTCGCGCACACCGCAAGCGTTCGCAACCGCGTCGCTCAGATCGAGCGCGCGATCCGTCAGTTTGGATAGGAGCCACCGATGAAGATGAAGAACGTCACCAACCACCCGATCACCATCACCTCAGACGTCGTCGAGAAGTGGGACGGCTCGGGCCCGCGTCCCGCGAAGATCACGATCCCGCCGGGCGCGGTCGTGCACGTCGTGAACTCGTATGCGGTCAAGCAGCGCACGCTGTTCGGCGAGCAGCGCCAGGAGATTCCCTCGACGATCGATCGGCTCTGTGGCGCGCCGCGCATGCTCGTGCCGTTCGGTGCGGAGGCTGAAGAGACCGCCAAGATGTTCGCGGACGAACTGCCCGAGGTGATTCGCGAGCAGGTCCGCGACGCCATGCGGAACAACTCGATCGGCGTGTCCGTGCGCGAGGACCCTCGGGTCAAGCAGCAGGCCGAAGCGCTCGCGTTCGGCGAGAAGATGCTTGCCGTCATGGGCGAGCGCGCCCAGCGCGAGCGGCCCACCGCCGCGCCGGCTTTCGAGGAGGAACCAGCGAAGCCGTGATCCGAAACGAGCTCGTTTCGGGACCGCTGCCTGACTTTGCGGGCCAGGTGGCTGCCCCAAGCGGAGGCGCTCGCACGCCTCCGCCCTCTCCGTGGTCGCTGCGCCATGTGTGTCGGACGAGATGTCCGAACGGCCTTGCAGGTCGGCTCATGAAACAGCACGGCGACCACTCTCTCCCATGACGCCACTCCACCGACTCCACGTGACGATCGACGACGAGCAGCTGCTCGCGCGCCTGCGCATCGTCGTGGACGCGCTCGGCGGCAACGTCCTGCCCCTTCGGGCAGTCGTGCTCGCGCTGCTGTCACAGGCCGCCAGCGAGCTGGAGGATTCCGCTAAATCTTTTGCGCACCCTCGTGCTACGGACGAAGTGACGTAGACGAATTTCGGACCTCCGAACCGTGTCAGCGGTGCGGTGGTCCTGAGCACAGCAACGAAGGAGGTCGCCGCCAGTGCCTGAGTACCAAGCTACAACAGCCGTCGATCCTCGTCGAGCCGAAGAGGACTACTGGGACGGGATGCGCGCCGCCGACGAGCACTACGCTCGCAACCGGCAGGCGATCAGGGCGCGCATCCGCGCATCGGCGCCCTACGTCCGATGGCTGCGAACGTCGAAGCTCCGATCGTCCGCGCCTCGGGCCCGCGGTCGCCGGTCTCGCGTCGTGCGTGCGGTCGGGAAGCCCGTCAGCGGCTCTGATCCGGAACCAGAACGAACCAAGGGTGATGGTTTCGCGAAACCATCACCCTTCGAGGTCGCCGCGCGCCCAGTCCTCCTCGGAGAATATCCGCGCCGGCTTGATATAGCGGGTCCCCAGGGCGAAGGGCCCTGGGCCTTTCCTTCGAGCAACGCTCAACAGGAAGAGGGAGGGGCATCGTGACGGACCGCGAGTGGGTCCGCCGTAACCTCGCGCGCCAGGTCGAGGGGGTACTCCACCAGGTGGCGAGTGCAGGCCGAGGGTATCTCCACCTTCGCCGCGTTTCGCTCACGCTGCCTGACTCCGAGCTGGTGGTACCGATGGACGCCGCGACCACGTTCGCGTACGGCGTCGCGCGTGAGTTGCCCGGTCGGTCCGGTGCGCTGCTGGTGATGGACGTCTCGCCGTCTGGTCGCGAGCACTGGTACGGGCTGGCCCTGACCCAGCGATCAGACTTCGACCTCGACCAGCTGTGGCATCACCTCGCGGGCCACCACGTTACGCGCGAGCATCTCCTCGCTCGTGTTCGCGCGGTGACCGGCGAAGGCGGCGACTGGTTCGGCCCCGATCCCGACCTGCATCAGAACCTCTCGCGCGTTTGCCGGTACGCGCTCAAGCCCCTCCCGCGGGGGCACCGATTCGATGACGTCCGGGTGATCGCGACGGGGCCACTCGAATCCGCATGGGGCTGGGCGTGCGTGCCTCCGGCCGATCGCGTTTGCGCCCGCCGGTTCTGCCTCAAGCTGATTACCAGCAAGCGGAAGCACGCGCGGTTCTGTTCGCCGACCTGCCAGAAGGCTGCGCACAAACGAGCGCGCGAGACCCAGGCGGTGCGGCTGTGAGCGAGCTGTTCAACCGGGACGCGCTGCGCGATCTAGTTCGCGAAGTAGTTCGCGAGGTCCTCGCGGAGGAGCGGAGGACGAAGCCCGACGAGTCCACGTACGTATCGACGGTCGAGGCCGCGCGCCTGGCCGACGTCTGCACGGTCACCATCCGCCGCTGGATCACCGCTGGCGATCTGACTGCGTACCGCGCGGGTCGCCAGCTGCGCGTTTCCAGATCGCAGCTGCACGATGTGCTGGCCCGCGGTGGTCGCGCGTCGAGATCGACGATGTCACCGGAGGCGCTGGCGGAGCGAGCCTTCGAGCGCCGCGCGAAGAAAGGGGCTTGACCGATGTCAGACAGTGTTCAACAATGGTGAACATGACGAAGCAGAAGCCGCGAACGCGGACGCCCAAGTTGCCCGAGCGCGAAGTGCGCAATGACCGGTTGTCGTTCCGTTGCCCGGTCGTCCTGCGCCAGGCCATCGAGGCCCTGGCGGCGAAGGACCGCCGCACGGTGAGCGACTGGATCGTGATCGCGCTGAACGAAATCGTGAACAGGAGGGAGTACTAGTGGCGAGCATCAAGGTTCGCGGCAACAAGCTCTGGGCGCAGCTCAAGGGCGTGAAGCACGCCGGCAAGTGGGACTCCATCCCGACGGACTTCAGCGTCGGCGACGAAACAGCGGCGCTGCGGTGGGCGAGGGCGTACCAACGCAAGATCGACGCGCAGCTCGGCGCGGCCGGCACGCCGAACGGTCCGCTCACGCTGCGGATGTACACCGCGCGCTGGCTCAAGGAGCGCGAGGACCGCTCCGTCCTCTCCGTCGAGAGCGAGCGCCGCTGGCTGACGAAGTACGTGATGCCCGAGATCGGGGACGTCGGCATCGCGGACGTCCGCATCAAGCACGTTCGCGACATGGTCAAGAAGCTGACCGCGTCGGGGACGCTCGCGCCGCGCTCGGTGCTGCACGTCATCAGCACGCTGCACAACGTGTTCGAAGGCGCCATCACGGACGAGGTCCTAGACACCGTCAACCCGGTGAAGCTCAAGAAGCATGAGATGCCGTCGAAGATCGACGCGGACCCGGAGTGGCGTTCGCAGGCGACGTACACCGTGCACGAGGTCCAACAGCTCATCTCCGACGCGCGCATCCCGGTCGAACGTCGCGTGCAGTACGCGCTCAAGGCGATCGCCGGGCTTCGCCACGGTGAAGTCGCGGCGCTGTGCTGGCGCCACATCGACCGCACGGCCGAGCCGCTCGCCCGCATCAACGTCGTGCAGGCGGCGCGCAAGCTCAACAAGCCGACGCGGACGATCATCAAGTCGACGAAGAACGGCGAGACCCGCGCTGTGCCTCTGCACCCGACGCTCGCGAAGATTCTTGCGTCGTGGAAGCTGGAGCACTGGGAGCGGACCTACGGCCGCCAGCCCACCGCCGATGACTTCGTCGTTCCGACGCGAACGATGAAGCCGGTCGACGGCGCCGACGCGGTCAACGCAATGAAGGCGGACCTCGCGACGCTCGGCCTCCGCGTCGAAGCCGGCAAGAAGCGCGACCGCGGCGGCCACGACCTGCGCAGCTGGTACAAGACCCGCTGCATCGAGGACGGCGGCGACAGCCTCATCGTCCGGCTCACCACGCACGCGCCGCCGAAGGACGTGAACGCCGGCTACGAGCGGTTCAGCTGGAGCACGGTGTGCCGCGAGATCGGCAAGCTCAAGATCGACGTCCTCGACGGGAAGGTCTTGGAGCTTAGTACAGCGCTTAGTACAGCCTCGAAAAAGGCAGGTGCGCGCTGGTCTTATGTGGTGACCCCAAAGGGACTTGAACCCTTGTTTTCGGCGTGAGAGGCCGACGTCCTAACCGCTAGACTATGGGGCCTGATTGTCAGAGCGAAGCCGGCTTCTTCTACCGCACTTCTTCGTTCGGGGACTAGGATTCGAACCTAGATAGCAAGAGTCAGAGTCTTGCGTCCTGCCGTTAGACGATCCCCGAATGTGGGAGCGTGTTTCTAACGGCCTCGCTCGGTTTCGTCAAGAGCCGGTGCGAGGGACAAAGGAGATCACGGTCTTCCCGCTGCTCCTCATCACGTGAATCGCGAGCCAAGGGGTGGTCGCGACCTGACTGATGAACCTTACGAGCTCGACACCGCGCGTCCGGGTCGGGCCGATCTGGGTGACCGCGATACCACGGTGCTCGAGCTCCTTGGCCAGAAAGTCCGTCGTGTCGCGGAGTCCGCGAGTCGAGACCAGCTCTCCCGCGTCGTTCTTGCGGGTTCCCGGCGGCAGGCGGACATCGGGGTCGGCCGCAGCCAGGCCCGCGAACATCATCATGACCAGCGTTACATTCCGGAAACACCGCCGCATCTCGTGGTAAAGACTACCGCATGCGTCGCCTATCGCGCCTCGTCATCTGCCTGTCGTTCATCGCCGCCTGCAGCAAGAAGGCGGAGCCTCCGCCTGCTCAGACCGGTACGGGATCGGGTTCGGCGATGGCCGGCTCCGGTTCGGCGATGGGCTCGGACATGGGATCCGGATCGGCGATGGCGGGCTCGGGATCTGCGATGGGCTCGGACATGGGCTCCGGCTCGGCGGGCATGGGCTCGGGCTCGGGCATGACCGATCAACCGATGAGCCACCGCACCGGCAACTGCCCGAGCACGGTGCTCGGCGCGAAGACCACGGCGAAGCTGGTCGGCAAGGCCGTCGTCGTCACGGTGACGGCGGACGACAAGGACGCGATCGCTTCGATCCAGAAGCGCAGCGACGAGCTGTTGAAGGACAAGGTCGCGCCGCGTCCTGCCGGCACGATGCACGATGCGCACGGCGGCCATGGCGGCGGCGTCGGCATGTGCCCGGTCTACGTGCCGGAAGGCGCGACGGCCTCGGCGAAGACCGACAAGAAGGGCGTGACGATCACGATCACGACGACGGGCAAGGTCGACGACCTCAAGAAGGACATCGACTCGCGCATCCAGCGCTCCGATCAGTGGGTGAAGGACAACATCAAGCCGGCCGACAAGGGCGATCAGGGCGGCGTCGGCGGCGGTAGCGGCGACCACGGCTCGAACCACTCCGGCATGGGCGACGGTAAGGGCAAGGAGCGCGGCACCGGCGGCGGCGGTGGTAAGGGCACCGGCGGCGGCGGCGGCAAGGGCACCGGCGGCGGCAGCGGCAAGTAGCTACGCACGCCACGCCGCATCGAGACGGCCGAGCTCGCTCGCCGGCGGTCGGGTCCCGAGGAACTCCTGGTGGATCGCCGCCCAATCGGCGGTCGCACCGAGCTGCGCGAGGATCGACCACACGCCCCACTGGATCCGGTTAACCAGGACGAAGTCGGGCGGCATGTTGAGCTGCTTCGACATGCCCTTGAACGGACCTTCGGGCGCGAACACCATCTTGAACGAGCGAGCGTTGTAGTCGCGCGAGAACGTGAACTCGCCCTCGGCCTCGAACGGCTCGTAGAAGTACGCGAAGTAGTCGAACAGCTTGTCCTCGGAGATCGCCGCGTCTTGCTTCAGGAATCCGAGCGTGACGGCGCGAGCGCGAAACGCGGCGCGGTCGCGGCTGAGGTGCGCGCGAACGAGCGCGAGCCAGTTGGCGAGCATGTCGGCGGGGAACCACTTCACGCAGCCGAAGTCGAGGAACGCGATCCGACCGTCGGCGTCGAACAGGTAGTTGCCCGGGTGCGGATCGCCGTTGAACACGCCGTGGCGGATGATCGAACCGAACACGAATCGGTAGAGGATCTCGGCCCAGCGGTTCCGCGCGCTCTGATCGTCCGCCAGCACGTCGGCGAACCGGCGACCGGCGATGAATTCCGACGTGAGCACGAGCGACGTCGAGTGGCTCGGGATCACGCGCGGGATCCGGATGAATGGATGCCGCGTGTACAGCTCTCCGAACTTGATCTGCGAGCGCGCCTCGTTCGCGTAGTCGAGCTCCTCGGTGAGCCGCATGCGGAGCTCGTCGACGACCGGCTTCGGATCGAGCGCGGGATAGAACATCGCCATCATCCGATAGAGCATCCCGGCGTTCGCGAGGTCGGCTCGGATCGCGTCGCCGACGCCAGGGTATTGGATCTTGACGACGACCTCGCTGCCGTCGCGCAGCGTCGCGCGGTGGACCTGGCCGATCGAAGCGGAAGCGAGCGGCTGGGTCTCGAACCGTGCGAACGCGCGCTCGAGCGGCATCTTCAGCTCGCGCTCCGCGACGTCGCGGAGGAGCGGAAAGTCCATCGCGGGCGCGGCGTGCTGGAGCGATGCGAGCGCGGCTCGGTATTCCTCCGGGATGTCGTCGGAGACGAACGACATCATCTGGCCGAGCTTCATGATCGCGCCCTTCATCTGACCCATCTCGCGCGCGACGGTCTCGGCGGCGGCCTTGCGCGCCGTGCTGTCGAGTTGCTTGCGGCGCTCGCCGCGCGCGAATAAGCGCCGAAGCCGCGAGCCGAACCAGCTCGCGGACAGCCGCGCCGACAAGCGCGAGATCCGCGCGATCCGCCCGAGTCGGCCACCGGCGATCCCGCGGCCGCGCGCGAGCAGAAAGAAGCCGAGCACGACCGCCAGGCCTGCGATCGCTGCGCTCCACAACAACCACGTCATCGTCTGGATATGATGCTGGTAATCGTCGCCGCGGTGCGTTCGTGACGGCACTAACGATCGGAGGACGCTTGTCCCCGCGTTGCCTCGCGCGCAACAGCGCCGAAGTATTCACGCGCAGTTACGCGCGGCCTTCGCGTTGCAACTACGTCGCGGCGATGAAAACACAACTTCTGCTGCTCTCTGCGCTCGTCGCTTCGGCCTCGTGCATCGATCAAACGCAAGGCCTCGCCGAGACCGATCAATCGATCGACAGCGCCACGCGCGATCGGTTCTTCTCGCTCAACACGGCCGGCAACGCGTGGTCGCGCGTCCAGAGCGCGCCACTCAGCTCGTCGTTCGATCCGTTCGAAGCGCTCGACGGCCACGACATCGTCAAGCTCGCCGCAGAGCGCAACGCCGATGGTCGGCTCAACCTGTTCGCGATCGGCGGCGACGGCGTGCTGTACGGCCGCTATCAGACGGCGATCGGCGGCGGCTGGAACCCCGACGGCTGGGGCTCCTTCGGTGGCGGGTACATCAACCAGGTGGTCACGGCGCGCAACGCGGATGGCCGGATCGAGGTGTTCGTTCGCAACATCTGGGGCAACGTGTTCGTTCGCCACCAGGTCGCGCCGAACGGGGGCTGGAATCCCGAAGGCTGGATCTCGCTCGGCGGCGACGGCCTGACCTCGATCGCCGCCGCGACGCGGCCCGATGGGCGCCTCGAGGTCGTCGCCATCACGGACAACGGCCGGCTGTATCACCGCGTGCAGCTCGCACCGAACGGCGGCTGGGACGCGGACTGGTCGCTCGTCGGCGGCTCGAGCTTGCTGAGCGTGCAGCTCGTGCGCGGGCCGTTCGGGCTGAACGCGATCGCGCTCGACGCGAACACCGGCGCGAACGTCGAGGAAGCGCACGCCGACGCTGCCGGCACGTGGAGCGGGTTCTCGCCGATCGGCCAGACGCACATGGCGAAGATCGTCGTCGGCACGATGCGCGACGGTGGGCTCGACATCCTCGGGCTCCCGCAGAGCAGCGCGTCGCTCGCGTACCACCTCCCGCAGCAGGCCGGGACACATGCGTGGAGCGCCACGTTCGTGCGGACGTCCTGGCCGCAGCAACTCGAGCAGCTCGCGGTCGCCTCCGACGCGAACGCCAACATGCTCGTGTTCGCGCGCGGCTCCGACGGTGTCGTCTACGACGCGATCCAGGACCCGCGGACGCCGGTGTTCAGCGCGCTCGGGTCGCTCGGCGGCGCGTGGCAGACCGACCTCGTCGCGATCGATCAGCAGTAGCGACCGCTACGGCGCAGTGAGCGACGAGTAAAGTGTGGCGACCTCGCCGGCACTCAGCTTGCGCGGAAAGATCGCGACCTCGTCGAGCCTACCGTTCCAGTGCTCGTAGGTGTCGAACGTCATGAGTTTCAGGGAACGGGTTCCAGAGTTCGGCACGATCTGCCATTCGGGGCCCTTGCCCGTCTCGCAATCGAAGCCCGAGTAGAGATTGCCGGTGCAGTGCTGGGTGCCGCTCTGCCACAACGCGCCGTTCACGTACATCGAGACACCCGCTGTCGGATCGAGCCAGTCGCCGGAATCGAGCTCCGCAACGATGTCGTACCAGCGACCGGTCACGAGCGGGTTGCCAGTCGTAGGCTCCGTCGCGATCGAACACTTGTAGGGGGCCGAGCAGCTCAGATCGGGATACTCGGTGCCTGCGCCCCATTTCCCGTCGATGTTGAACGCGTAGAACTTGAGGCAGCCCTTGCAGATGAACTGGTCGGTCGGATCCGTGGGGTCTTGGGTCGCGTTGCCAGGAATGAAGCGCGCCTCGTACTCCTCTTGCTTGTCGCTCGTGTGGTGGGCCGCGCCTTTGCCGAGCAGATCGTTCGTGTGGTTGATCGACGTGTCGCCGATTTGCTCGAGCGTGTTGATCCACGCCATGTAGTGCACGGTGAAGCCGACGGTCTGATACCAGAAGTCGTCGAACGTGACGACCGGCCGGGTCGTGCCGAGCGAATTCGAGCTGCGAAGAGAGACGGATCCTGTCTGCGGTGATGAATCCGTCGCGGTGAGCCAACTCGCAGTCGACTCGTACGAGATCGGACAACCGCCGGTGCAGGTCGGAGCAACGCCCGTGTGGATCATGTCCGCATGCCAGGCTTTCGCCTTGAGCTGGTCACCCTCGAACTGAAAGCGGAGATAGTACCCTTCACCTGGGTGGTACCGAGCGAGTCCCCACTCGTCGAGAAAGGTCTTGGATGCGAGCGTCGTCGTGACCCCCGCTACCGTCTTTGAAATCGTGATCTGGAGCGTTGTATCGGTGAGCTCCTCGAGCGACGCGCGTACGAAGTTGTAGTTGTCGACGCGCCTGGCGACGATCGTGATGGGCTGCAGCGTTCCGCCAGCCGCGTCTGTCGACCAGCTGCCTCGCACCTGGGTGTCGCCATCTTTCAAGGTCACGTTCACGCCGATCTGAAACGTTCCGCTCGCGCCGTGCGGATCGATCACTCCTTGCGTGCCATTCGCGGAGTAGTACGACAGCGACGTCGAGACCTGTGGTGTCCACGAATCGCCGCCGGTGCTCGTCCCCCAGCCGTACGTGATCGCCGCGCGGTTGAAGTCATCCCAGGCGCGGGTAAGCGACAGCCGGCGATCGTCCGGAATGTCGACGTAGCCCTTGTTGACGCTCTCGTCGGTCGCGATCGCGAGGTCCGGATCACTCGTGACACCGCCGGCAACCCACGTGATCGGCTTCACGTAGTTGCCGTTGATGTGATTCGATGACGAGTCGTTCGCGACGGTCCCGTTCTTGTCGTCGAGTCGCCAATACGCCTCGGGCCCCATGTTCAGCAGTGTCGAGCTGAAGTTCAGCGAATTCTGCTGGGTCTCCGCCACCGGTTCATCCGCGAGCTGGGTGCACGCTCCTTGCACGAGCAATATCGCCACACATGACAGACGCATCGATCCTCCTTTGAAAATCTGCGGGCGCTGCACCCGGTGGGCCGCGTAGGAGAGCTCGAGACGTCGTGATTTCGTCGGATGCGACAGCCTTGCCTAGCCAGATCGACTAGGCGAACTGTCGAAATATCGTTCAGGCATCTCGGCACTTAGTACCGCTCGTGCGTTTTCCTGTCAGGTTTTGCAGGGCCGCGGGTATTCAGAGGTGACATGGGAACGAGTACCGACAACGAGCTCGTCGAAGCCAGCCGGCGCGGCGAGCTCGCTGCGTTCGGGGAGCTGGTCGCTCGCTATCAGGACGTCGTCTGCGCGGTGTCCTATAGCTCGACCGGCGACCGCGCACTCAGCGAAGACGTCGCGCAGGAGACGTTCGTCGCTGCATGGCGCAAGCTCGATCGCGTGCGCGCCGGAAAGCTCCGGCCCTGGCTATGCGCGATCGCGCGCAACCTCGGCCGCAAGGCGCGGCGCCGCACGCGGCACGAACAACCGATCGAGGACACCGAGATCGCTGCGGGGACGAACCCGTTCGACGATCTGGTGCGTGCCGACAGCGAACGGATCGTGCGCGATGCGCTCGCGCGCGTGCCGGAGAAGTACCGCGAGGTACTCGTGCTGTACTACCGCGACAACCAGTCGATCCGCGACGTCGCCGAGACGATCGGGATCAGCGAGGACGCGGTCACGCAGCGACTGTCACGAGGCCGGCGGTATCTCGCCGACGGCCTCGCGGAGATCGTCGAGAGCTCGCTGCGCGGTACGCGACCGCGTCGCGACCTCGTCGCCGCCGTGCTCGCGACGGTCGCCGCGATCGTTCTGCCTTCCCGTGTCGATGCCCACCCGCTGAAAGCGAAAGGATCGACCATGTTGAAGTACGTCATCGCCGGCTCGGCGCTCGTCGCCGCCGGCACCACTATCTATCTCGTCAAAGGCCACGACAGTCCGCAGGCCGCACCGGTCGCGGCGCATGCGGCACCGGCCGCGTTGCACTACGGCACTGGCGCTGCGCGTCGCCCAGCACTCGGGCCGAGCGTCCCCGTGCGTCCGAGCCCGGCGCGCGCCGCCACCGTCGACGATCTCGCGCTGCTGCCGGCGGATTCCGAGGTCGTGCTCGGCGTCGACATGGCGCGGATCCAGAAGAGCCCGCTGTGGAAGCAGTTCGCCGCGCCGGCGATCGCGAGCGAGGCCGGCCTCGCGGACTTCGAAGCCGATTGCGGGTTCGATCCGATCGCGTCGCTCGCGTCCCTCACGATCGGCATGAAGGGCATGCACGGCAGCATGACCGGCGCGATCGTGGTGCACGGCTTTCCGAAGATGAAGGTGTTCGCCTGCATCGACAAGGAGAGCAAGAAGCACGCGGACAATCGCAAGGCCGTGCGGATCGACGGCGACGTGCTGCTGGTCTCGCGCGATGGCGCCGACCACGCGGCGATGAAGTTCCTCGACGACTCGACCGCGCTCGTCGTGATCGGGTCGGATGCGAACGTCGACGGCATCGCGAAGGTCGCCGCACGCCGCGGGACGCCGCCGGCGTCGAGCAGCTACTCGGAGATGATCCGCGAGATCAATACCGACGACGCGGTGTGGCTCGCGATCGCCGATGGCTCGCCGATGCTCGAACGGATCAACGAGAAAGCCGCCGCGCATACCCCGATCCAGCTCCACGGCTTCTACGCATCGATCGACTTCGCCGATGGCCTCGTGATCAACGCGGGTGCGCGCACCGGCTCGCCGGAGCTCGTCGCGAAGCTGGTCGCCGATGTCCAGCACAAGCTCGACGAGGTCGCCGCGAAGGGCGAACTCGCCCAGCGGTTCGAACAGCTCGACGTCAACGCGGATGGCGGCGACGTGATCGTCAGCGTCGCGATGAGCACGAGCCAGCTCTTCGCGATCGCGGGTGGCGCGGCGAGCCACATCGGCGAGCACGTCGCGGAGCACCACGCCGCGCTCGAGCACGGCGGTCCGTAGTACCGTCGGAGCGGTGGCGAAGAAGAAGACCGCGGCTCCCGAGCCGAAGCCGGCGACGGCAGAGCAGGCCAAGTTCCTCGCCGCGATCCTCGCGAACCCCGAGGACAAGAAGGCGCGATCGATCTACGCCGACTTGCTCCAAGATCGTGGCGACCCACGCGGCGACTTCATCGCGATGCAGTGCGCGCGTGCCGACCTGGCCGATGACGATGCGCGGGCGGCGGAGCTCGATGCTTCGATCGCGGCGCTGGTCAAGAAGCACAAGAAGGCCTGGACCTCGGCGTTCGGCGAGAACAAAGGCGCGCGCTGGGAGTACCGCCGCGGCTTTGTCGAGAAGCTCTCGATCGACGCCGCCGATCTGCTCGCGAACGCCGCCGCGATCTTTGCTGCCGAGCCGCTCGAGGAGCTCAACATCTGGAAGATCGACGAGAGCGCTGGCGGCCTCGCACCGCTGCTCGCGCTGCCGCTCCACCGGATCAAGCGGCTGTCGCTCGCGCGCTGCGCGTTGACCGAGGCCGACTACACGGCGCTCGCCCGAGCGACCACGCTCGGCGCGGTCGAGGTGCTCGATCTCACGAACGGCGGCAGCCTGGAGCAGCCTGTCGCACCGCTCGCCGCCGCGACGTCGCTGCCGAAATTGCGCGAGCTCAAGCTGACCGGCGCGATGATCGGCGACGACCAGATGGCGGCACTGGCGCGCTCGAAGACGCTGCGGCTGGCGCGGCTAATCGCACCGCGCAACGACATCACGGCCGAGGGGGCACGCGCGGTCGCCGGCGCGGTGTGGGCGCCGCAGTTGGTCCACCTCGATCTGTCGAGCAACGAGATGCTCGGCGACGACGGGCTCGCCGCGCTCGCGAGCTCGCCGCAGCTGGGCGCGCTCGAGACGCTCTCGCTGACCTACGCCGGCCTGTACGATCGCGCGGCTGACCTCGTGCTCGCGTCGCCGGTGTTCGCCCGGCTGCGCTCGTTCGATCTCTCGCAGAACCTGTCGGCGGCGGACCGCGACCGGTTGCGCGCGAAGTTCGGCGATCGCGTCGTCTGCTAGGTCAGCTCGATGTCGAGCTGGGTATCGAGCTCGTCGATCGACGCCGCGATCTGCGCGCCATCGGTCGAGTGAACGACCGTGCCGTCGTCGCGGACGAGCGCGAGGAAGCCGGCGTTGTCGTCCCGCGCGAAGCTCGCGGGCGCGGTGCCGATACCGAGTACGGCGAGCGGGATCCAGGTCCCGTCACCGACGACATCCGCGCGATCGCCCATGAAGTAGGTCGTGAAGTCGCCGCGCTGCGTGTCGTCGAGCGCGAACCAGTCGAAGAAGCAGGCGTCGGTGTCGGTGCCGTCGACCTCGACGAGTGCCGGTTGCCACGCGCGCCGGTTAATAAAGTCTGCAGCGGGGTGCTCGCTCACGAGCGCCATCTTACGCTGACCTCGAGGAGCATTTCTGCGCCGTCGAACCTCGGCGGCTACAGCGGCTTGGCAGGCACGCCGCGCGGGACCAGCTTCACGTACTGCGCGGTGAGGTCGTCGCGCAGCTCTTTCGCGACCGCTCCGTCGACGAAGGCCTTGTTCGTGATCGAGATCGCCCAGTCGGTCTTGGCCTGCGTGTTCTGGAAGTTCCACACGGTCGCGCAGGTCGGGCGAGCATCCTTGTCGTAGCGAATGATCCGCGTGCCGATCGTGCCGATCTTCAGCTCCTTCACGCCCATCGCCATCGGCGCGTTGACGAGATCGACGCGATAGACGATCCACGCGGGTGCCGCGAGCAGCTCGGCCGCCGCTTCGCGCTTCGCGGTCGCGTCGCTGCTGTCGAGCAACGTCCGCGCGGCCGCCGCGTCGAGGTCGTGTGGATTGATCCACTCGGCTTGCTCGGGCTCGGTCCCCGGCTTCTTGCCGGCGAGCTCGAGTAGCGTGCGAAGCGTGACCGTGACCGGTGCGTGGAGCTCCTCGGGTTTGCACTCGGGTACGGCGGCCGGCACCGGGCTGTTGTCGATCAGCTTATTTGCGAGCGCCGTGACCTTCGCCGGATCGGCCTCCGGCTTGTGCGCCTTGTGACCGCACGCGGCCACGACGAGGACGCTAAGCAGTGATGAGCGTACCGACATCCTGGCCTTCGAGCGCGGCGAGCACCTGACCAGGCTTGAGCCCGTTCACGATCTGGACTTCCTTGCACCAGCGCGAGCGCGGCAGGTACTCGACGACGACGCGTTCGACGACGACGTCGGGGAGATCGCGGTCGATCAGCTGCTGTGCCGTGATCCGCGGGATGTGCGTCGCCTGCGGATTCTTCTTCGGATCGTCGGTGTAGAGGCCGTCTTCATCCTTGATGAAGATCGCGCGCTTCGCGCCGAGGAACTCGCACGACAGGAACACGCCTGCATCCGTGCGGTGTGGCGGGATCCGGCTGCCTTCCTGATGCTTCTCCCAGTAGCCGAACGGCGGCATGCCGCTCATCACCGGGATGCAGCCGAGCTGGAGGTACAGCGGCAGCTTCTCGAAGTCATCGGGCATGATGTAGATGCCGCCGTGCTTCGCGAGCAGCATCTGAACCATGCGCGCGTTCTGCATCGGGATGTACTTGCCGAGCGTCGCGACGACGCCGGTCGGCATGTCGAGCTCGCTCGCGATCGTGTAGATGTGGCGCGCGCGCGTGCCGCCACCGGTGAGCAGCACGACCTGGATGCCGCGCTTGCGCGCCTCGATCACCTCGTCGAGGATCGGGAACAGCGCCTCGCGGCCGCGATCCATGATCGACTGGCCACCGATCTTGACGACGCGAACGTCTGGCATGACCGCGACGGGCCGGTACTCGTTCGGAGCCGCGGTGTGCGCGGCCGACAACGTCGACGGGATCGTCATACGCTCGCTCACGACGCCGCTCCTTTCGTGATCACGGTGCCGACATTCTCGCCGGCGAGCGCCTTCGTCAGCTGGCCCGGCTTGAGGCCGTTCACGATCACGACCCGCTTGACGTTCCGCGCCTCGCTCCACGTCCGATAGAGCTCGTGGTCGAGGATGTTCTCCTCGGGCAGATCCTTCATCAGCTCCTCGAGCGTGATCTGCGGGATCAACTTCGCATCCTTGTGCTGCTTCGGATCTTTCGTGTAGAGGCCGTCCTCGTCCTTCACGTAGATCGCCTGCTTCATGCCGAGCACCTCGGCCATCTGGAACATGCCGAAGTCCGAGCCGTGCATCGGCTCCGCGCCCTCGAGCGGCGGCGGCTCCCAGAAGTGATACGGCGGCACCGAGATCGCGATCGGCGTGATGCCGGCGTCGAAGTACAGCGGGAGATCCCAGAAGTGATCGCGCTGCATCGGCATCGAGCCGTGCGGAGCGAGCAGGGCGTTCAGGAGGATCGCGTTGAGCTCCTCCATCGCGCCGACGAGCTGCGCGATACCGCCGGTCGGTAGCCCGAGATCCATCGCGACGGCCATCGTGTGGCGCACGCGGGTACCACCGCCGACGCCGATCACGATCTTGTGGTGCTTCTTCACGGCGGCGAGCTCGTCGACGAGCGGCAGGATCGCGCTCTTGCCGCGATCGAAGATGCTCTGGCCACCGATCGAGACCATCGAGACATCCGGGAAGATCTGGATGTCGCGCACGCTGTTCGTCTTCGACAGGACCTTGCGGTCTTGCAGCGACTCGCGCATCAGCTGGGATTGGATATGCGTCCGGCCGTCACCGGTCACGAGCTTCGTCATGAGACCTCACGATAGCGCCGAAAACGACGAAAGGCGCCGGAGTCGGCGCCTTTCACTACTCAGACGACTCGGCTCACGCGGGCGGGTTGAGCTTCGTCGTGCCGCAGCCGCCTGCCGTGACCTTCGCCATCGTCAGGTCGTAGAACTTCTGCAGCGCCGTCATGCCCGGGTTGTTCGTCGAGTTGAACTGCGGGTGCTCGGCGTGAGGCGCGATGCCCTTCGACACACCGTCGAACGAGGTGTGGTTGATGACCACCTTCGCCGCAGCCGGGCCGCCCGACAGGTCGACCGTGAAGTACTGGATCGTGTAGTACTTGTTCGTGTCGATGGTCGTGAACAGGCCGGGTGCACCACCCGCCGCCGGCGTCTCTGCGATGCCGGTGACGATCATGCCGTAGCCGCCCGTCGCGTGGCAGTCTTTGCAGGCGCTGTTACCTGCAGCCATCTGGCCCCATGCACCGGCCATGTTGGCGGTGTTGAAGTCCGTGATGTTCATGCACGCCGACCACTCGTTGAGGACGCGAGAGGTCGCAGCCGACGGCGTCTCGCCACTGGTGCCGCCCGAGCCGGTGCCGCCACCGCCGCTTGCGCGGTCGGTAACTTCCTGCGCGAGCCACGCCGTGATCTTCGCCTTCTGGTCGTCGGTGTACATGCGGCCTTGGTGAGCCGCCGCAACCTGCGTCATGATCTCTGCCGTCGTCGGCGTGAAGTTACCGACCACCGCTTGGAAGCTCGTGATCGTCGCGTACGCGTCGGCCTTGTTCGCGGCGACGAAGCCGGTCACGTTGCCTGCGGGCGCTTGCGAGTCGTGGCACGAGGAGCAATCCGAGAGCTGACCGGGGTTTTTGATGATCGGGTAGACGTTCGTCTCGAACAGCGTCTGACCCATGCTCGGGCCACCGCCCGTTCCAGTCGAGGGGGGCGGGTTGGTGCCACCGCCGACCGATCCGTTACCCGGCGAGTCGAGCTGGCCGATACAGCCAACCAGACCGACCGACATCACCGCGAGGAGAATGGACCGCATGTGTTTGTTCTCTTCTTTGTTGGTGTTGGGTAGTGGGTGGTTGGTGCTTAGCGGCGGCGGCGGATGAAGGCCGCGAGTCCGATGAGCAGGAAGGTCGCCGCGCCGCCAGCGTTGCCCGTGGTCGAGCAACCGCCGAGGTCCGTGCTGCCATCCGTCGACGAGCCACCGTTGTCGGTGCCACCGCCGGTCGTGCCGCCACCCGTGGTGCCGCCACCAGTATCCGAACCCGTGCCCGAGCCCGTGGTCATGCCCGACGCCGGGGTCTCGAGGACCGGGACGACGGTGATGTACGCGGCGAGCTTGCGCTTCGCGCAGTCGAGGCAGGTCGCCGACGGGACTTCGTCTTCCGGCTTACCGGTCGTCGCCATCACCATCAGGTACGCGTCTTCGTTGCCCGCGCCAGTCGCGAAGGGGTTCTTGACGTACTGGACGCCGGAGTAGTTACGGCCCTGGTTACCGGGGTTGTTGCCGAGGTAGTTCGGGTAGAGGTGGCGGTCGTACGGCGCGCCGCTGATCGAGCCACCGTCCGAGATGGTCTGCGCGGTGCTGTCGAACGTGACGACGCGCATCTGCGAAGCGTAACCACCACCCGTGTGCGAACCGCTGATGAACGTGAGGCCGGGGGTCGGGTTGTCCGTCGTGCCGAACAGACCGAACGTCATGCCGAGGTGGGTGCCGTCCATGCCGAGGAGCTTCGACGACATGTCCTGCATCGGGACGACCGCGGTGTGGCCCGCGCCGGTCGGGTCGATGTGATAGACGGCGACGTTGTTGCCGTAGTAAGCGCCGCCCTTGCCGTTGTTCGTGTTGTTGTTGCCGTGGACGTCAGCCGAGCGCCAGATGATGTCGTCGGTCGGGACGAGCGTGCCCGTCGCGGGGTCGAGCTTCATCACGCGGTCGTGCATCGCGCGCATCGAGTAGGTGGTGCCGACGCCGGTCAGCTGCTTCTTGCCGTCGATCTGCGTCTTCCACTTGATCTGTGCGTTGCCGGTCTTCGTCAGGTCGATGGCGGCCATCCAGGTGCCATCGCGCTGCGGCTGCGTGTTGCCTTCGGTCCAGGTGCAGGTCGCGATGTCCGGGTTCGTACCCGTGGTGCAGTAACCGTGGCTGCGCTCTTCACGCGGGCACAGCGACACGTCGCTGGTCTGCTGGAAGGTGACCTTGGTGACGAGGCCGGTCGAGTCGAGCGACGACGTCAGCGCCGCGCCCTGGGCCCAACCGTCGTCCTGGCCGTTACCGTTGCAACCGCGCCACGCGACGAAGCGCGTGACCTTGGTGTTCGCCGCGGTGCCCGCCTTGGTGCCGATGACCCACGTGGACGACTTGTCCTGGTTCATCGAGCAGTCGTCGTTCGTCTTCGCGTAGATCTTGGTCTGCGCCATGACCGTCGCGCCGGCAGTGTTGAAACACTCCATGTAGCGCTCGGTGTTGTTGTTCGGCTGGTAGTTGTACTCGGCGCAAATCGCGGCGCCGTCCGCGATCGTGTAAGCGATCGGGTGGTTCGCGTTGCGGTACTCGTTACCCTGGTTCTTGGTCACGAAGCGGGCGCCGCCCGTCGTGTCGGTGTTGGTGCCGAGGCCGGTGTAGTTGGCCTGCGCCGCGATCGAGCCGTCCGCGTTCTTGACGAGCGCGAACGGAACCATCGCGAGCTGGATGCGGTCGGTCGGCTTGTGGCTGACCGTGGGAGCAGCGGGATCCACGAGGTCCGTGTTCATCGTGAACAGGAGGCCGTGGACGCCATCGCCGAACATCGCGAGGTGCGCCATCTCGTTGCCCGGCTGGTTCTCGTCCGTACGACGGAGGCGGCCGGGGACCATGTTGGTCGTATCGGGCGTGGTGATCGGAGCGAAGTTGCTCGGGCTCGAGGCAATCATCTTCACCGTCTGCGGAACGCGAGCGTTCCCGGCTTCAGAGATTGCAGGGAGCGCCAGCCCGGTGGCGGCGAACATCGCGATGGACAGCTTGCGGTTGATCATTTTGTGTTGCCCCAGGTGGAATCGGTTGAGGTGGATGTCGGGTCTATGAGCAACGGGTGTGCCGCAAATTTTCCGGCGCAAGTGGCCGTATTCACAGCATGTGACCTCGGTGAAACATGGGGGAGTCCATCCCAGGACTGGGGCCCCACCTTCACATAAGGTGCAGAGATCTCCACGATCTGACAGTCTCCCGGAGGCTTCACCCCTCCGGACAGCTCCTACCCGCGTGAGAGCCAAGTGCAGACGCATGCACAGGGTCTGGTGGCAGTACCTACTGCACCGCAGTACGGAGTGTACTGGGCAGTACCGAGCCCGCAGTGCCAGCACCGAGGCATGACACCGCCGAGATAGGCCTGGGGGTGCTGCCCCCGGTCATCCCCAGATCGGAGACTCGAGCCCCAGGTCAACCGGGGCGAATCGTGACGTGGGCGTTACGGGCCTAGAACTCTTCGTCAGGGCGTATGACGGGGAGCTCGGCCTCGGTCAACGCGTGCGAGTGCAGCGCGATCGCGTTCGCGGGGAAGTCCTTCGGGCCGAGCATCACGCCACCGTGTGCTTTCGAGCCTGCGGAGAACGACATCTTCTCGAGATCCGTCCACGGGATTCGCTGCGTCCGGCGCTCGCCGTAGATCGTCCAGCCCTCGACGACCTTCGACGTGTCGACGCCAGCGGCCGCGAGAAAGTCAGCGAGGCTCCAGTGCAGCTCGCCATCGGCGGTCTTCGTCGCTTTCTTCACGTCGAGATCTTGGCGCTTGATGATCCCGACGAGCTTGTCGTCGAGATAGAGGCGGACGCCGCCGCGGATCGGCTCGCCGTAGTACGGCACGCCTTCTTGATCCACACCGTCGAGCTCGATGCCGTCGCGCGTGACGGTCGGTGCTTTCTTGTCGATGTAGATCATCACCGACGACATCTTGTCGGGCTGCTTGCCGTTGCCGTAGTTCACGGGCACGTGCGGGATCGGCTTGCCACCGACTTCTCCGCCGAACCGGAACAAGAACTCCTCGGAAGCGGGTCCCGTCAGATCTTTCGTCGTCACCGCGATCGTCTGCGACAGCTTCGGTCCGTAGACGTGCATCACCTTGACCTTGTGCGGATCGATGCCGACCGCCTTCAAGTAGTCGGTGAACTTGTACCAGCGCTGTTCCGACCACTTCCAACCGGGACACTTCTCGATCGGACAGTCGGGTGGCTTTTCGGCAGAGACCTTGTCTTTGATCCACGTCGGCTTCAGCGCGATCGGTAGCTCGCCGAACTGGATGAAGCCGATCGGTTTTCCGTCGACGTACACGCCGGTGTCTTTCCACCGCGCAGCACCGCTCTTGAACTCCGCCGGAACGTATTCGTTCGGATCTTGTCCGGCGACCACGGCCGATCCGGAACCGGAGCCAGCGCCAGATCCAGATCCGCTTCCGGCGGCGACGGCCGGCGCTTGATCCGATGGCGTTTGCTCGCTGGTCTTGCCGTGACAACCAGACCCGAACAGACCTGCGAGCAATGCGACGACCGAGAGATGGCGAACCACGGCTCTATTGTTTGCAGATGGTGATCCATGTGCAACCGCGCGAGATAGCGATGTGAGGCGAGGTCCGCACCCCCATGTCGATCCACTTCCGTCGAGCTCGGGTAGAATGAAAACACCGGCTTTGTCGTGTGGCATCGCCGTTGCTGTGGAGGGCTCACGTATGCGACTCGCCGGGGCAGCGTTCCTTTTGTCGATCGGATGCACGTCTGGAGACGCGCCGATGATGTCGAACGATCGCGACTGCACCGCGACGCTGACGACCTCGGGATCGTTCGTACCGGATCCCGCTGCCACGCCGCCGACCGACAGCACCGGCTGCTGGCCTGCGGGAATGTGGACGTTCACGGCCGCGGTTGCGGACAACAACTGCAGCACCGCGCCGAAGCCCGAAGCGATGTACCAGTTCAAGGGCACGCAGACGACCGACATGAACGGCGACCCGATCGTCGACACGTTCACGTACGTCAATGATCCGACGAACCCGCGCGTCGTCGTGAAGGTCAGCGAGGGCGGGTCCGGGCTGTGCGAAGGCGAGCTGTCGATCTACTCCGCCGACGGCAAGACCGTGTGGCTGTTGAAGCCCGAGCTCAACGCGGACAACACGATCACCGGGGACGGCGAGTACGGCCAGTACTCGACCGATCAGTGGCCGTACTGATGAAGAAGCTGCTCGCAGGAGTCGCCGCTGCCGGCATCGTCGCGCTGTTGATCCTGATCTGGGTCCAGATGCACGAGACCGTCGACGCGGCGCCTGCGCCGAAGCAGGACACCGCAGCGCCCGCACCGATCGCCGTCGCGAAGAAGGCCGAGCTCGCGGCGATCGCGAAGCAGGTCACCGCGACGACCGCGCAGGACGGCAAGGTCTCGCCGGCGAGCGACGAGTTCTTCTACCGGTTCGACGACCTCCAGCCGTCGATGCTCACGCGCAACGCGGCGAAGTGCTACACGGGCGGCCTCCACCGCGTGCATCGCAATCAGAAGGTGAAGCTCGCGTTCAACAACAAGATCGTGAACGGCGAGGTCACCGTCACCGACGTTCGCGTCGTCACCGACGAGACGACGATCGACGATCCCGAGATGGTCGAGTGCTTCAAGCGCGAGGTCGCGGCCACGCACTGGCACGACGACACGCTGCCGGACTGGAACGCGCCAGACGAGCTCGTGATCCGGCCCGAGCGCGGCATGAAGAAGTTCACCAAGGAAAATCTCGACTACGAAGGTTCCGGACCGGACTTCACGCATCGCGAACCGGGCACCTGAGTCCCCACCCCTGGGGATTCGTTACAGGGGCATTGCGGCGCGGCGCTCAATAGATCCGAGTGGTTGGGCTTGGCACCTGCGTTGCTCTAGAGAGACGCATGATCAAGGCCGGGATCCTTTCGATCTGTCTTCTCGCCGCATGCACCACGGGTGATGACCCGGGCAGCGGTGGTGGTGGTTCGGGCTCCGATAACAACACGCTCGATCGCAGCTGCACCGCGGCGCTCACGATCACCGGCACGTTCGCCGCGGGGCAGGCGGCACCGCTGAACCCCGATGGCTCGACGTACGAAGGTTGCTGGCCGATCGGTACGTGGACGTTCTCCGCGGCGCTGGTCGCGGGCATGGACACGTGCTCGACGGCGCCGACGCCGCTGCCGTCGTACTCGTTCGTCGGCACGGTCACGACCGATCCGAACACCGGCGACCCGCTGCAGAACTTCATGTACCTCACCGATCCGAGCGCGCACACGATCGTGCACGTCAGCGAGGCGAGCAACGCGCAGTGCGAGGGCGAGGTCGATGTCTACAGCGCCGACGGCACGCAGGTGTGGAACCTGAAGCCCTGGCTGAACACCGACAAGTCGGTGACGGGCGAGGGCGAGTTCCAGCAGTACAACAGCAATCAATGGAACATGTGATCGAATAGCGCGACGGCCCAGTCGAGGTCGTCGAGGCTGACGAATTCATCTGCGGCGTGCGCCTGCGCGATATTGCCGGGACCGATCACGATCGCGTCGATGCCGTGCTCCATATAGAGCGCGGCCTCGGTCCAGAAGTCGAGCTGACCGATCGAGGTCACGAACGGCTTCACGAGCGCGGAGAGCGCCTCGGGATGCGCGCACTGGAACGGCGCGTGATCGATCGTGGTCGCGAGCTGGATGCCCGGATCGATCGAACGCGCGAGCTCGGCGAGCTCTTGCTCGTAACCGGCGCGATCGAAGCCGGGGAACGGCCGGGTCGACCACTCGAGCTGGCCGCGCTGCGGCACGACGTTGAACGCGACGCCGCCGTGAAGCGCTGCGACGTTCATGCAGAGACCCTGCATCCCGATAGGACCGTCGTGGAGGCGGCGAACGCCGAGATCATCGAGCGCGACGGCAAGCCGCGCGAGCTTCGCGATCGGCTTCGGCATGAAGTCGGCCTTCGATGAATGGCCGCCGGCGCCTTCGAGCGACGCCGAACCGGCGAGCACGCCGCGATGCGCGATGCCGGCCGTGCGCGCGGTCGGCTCGCACACGATCGCTTCTGTGATCTCTTTCGCGTACGGCGTCGCGAGGAACGTATGCATGATCGCGCTGCCGGCTTCCTCGTCGCCGGAGAACAGCACGCCGAGGTCGCGAGGCCGGCGGCCGGCGAGCGCGACGAGCGTCGCGGCGATCGCGGCCTTCGTATCGCACGCGCCGAGCCCGTACAGCTTGCCGTTCGCGAGTGTCGGTTGCCACGGCGACCGAGTCCACCCCGCGTTCGCCGGCACGGTGTCGACGTGCGCGTTGATCAGGCGGCGCGGCGTGCCCCAGCGCGCGAACACGTACGCGCCGGCGCTGCCGTCGCTGCGGGTCGCGTGCTCGACGACCACGTCATCGGCACCGAGTGCGCGCAGCTTCGGCGCGAGGTGCTCGCACAGCTTGCGCTCGTCGCCGGCGCCACCTTCGCCGCCGGCTTGCTGGGTCGGGAACGCGACGAGCTCCGCGAGCAGCTCGGAGACGGATGACATGGCGAGAGTCTACGCCGTGGCGGCCGACAGCTCGTGCGGATCGGGCTGCGAAACCAGCGCCTGCCATGCATCGTGCTGGGCGATCTGCGAGAGCGCACGGACGAGCAGCGTCTTGCCTGGTTCGGTGCGGTGCCACGTCGAGGCGCCGGACGGGTGCGGTAGCGCGATCGCGTCGAACGTGTGGCCCGCGATCGTCGCGCGCTGGACCGTGCCGATGACCTCGACGAGCTTTTCGACCTCGGGGAACAGCTGCTCGATCGCGAGCTTGCCGACCGGGATCACGAGGCGAGGGCGCAGGAGCTTGATCTCGGCGTGAAGGTGGCGGCTGCAGTTCGCGACTTCCTCTTCCGATGGCACGCGATCGCCGCCGGCTTTGCCCTTGCCGGGGAAGCAGCGACACACCGCCGCCATGTAAACGCGCTCGCGAAATTGTTCTTCCGAGAGGTCGATCTGATCGAACCACTGGAACATCGTCTTGCCGGCGGTCCACGCGAACGGTTTGCCTGCGGGGCCTTCTTTGACGCCAGGAGCCTGGCCGATCAGCATCACCGGCGAAACGACGGGTATGCCGGTGACGACCGGTCGGATCATGTCCGGACACGCCGTGCACCCACGCAGGCGCGTCACATGGCGGCGCAGCTGAACTAGTGTGGACGACACGGGGCGACACTATGCCGCATTGGTACGACAACGCACCGGGCAAAAGACTCCGGAACTCTCCGGGATCCGCTGCGTGACGCGCTGACACCCCCCGATGCGGCGGATCACGGTGCATGCGCGGCAACTGGGGCTAAAATTCAGAGGTGAGCGATCAATCGGAGCTGATCAAGCGCGTTCTGGGCCCCAACTTCCTCGCGCTCGGTCTCGTCAAGATGAGCATCGACGAGGATGCCGGTGCGAGCACGACGCGCGTGAGCGCGAAGGTGGCGGAGGGCGAGCAACAGGTCGATGTCGAGGGCACGGGCGTCGGCGTGGTCGACGCGCTGTACAACGGCCTGCTCGATCGCTACGCGCGCGAGTACCAGTCGCTCAAGACGATCCAGATCGTGGGCTTTCAGCTCGCGGCCGACATGGAGAGCAAGAAGGCGCAGGCCGGTGTCGATGCCGTCGGTAAGGTCACGCTCGAGGTCAAGAACTCCGAGGGCAAGTACTTCTCGTTCACCCACGCATCGCGCTCGGTGACGACCTCGTCGGCGTCGGCGGTGATCGCGGCGGTCCAGTACTTCCTGAACGCGGAGCGCGCGTTCCTCACGCTCTACAACGCGCGGCGCGACGCGCTCCAGCGCGGCCGCGAAGACCTGGTCTCGCGCTACACCGCGGAGCTGTCGGAGGTCGTGCAGAGCACGAGCTACGCCGAGGTGATCGCGAACATCCGCAAAGAGCTGTCCTAGGGCAGCTTCGAGCGCGCCTCGATGGACGCCATGTCCGGCCGCGCGAGCTGGGGCATGGCTTGAAACAGCGAGATCGCAGTGCGCGCGGCTTGGCCGGCGCGCGGGTCGTCGCATCGCGCGAGCAGTAGCGCCGCCGCGAGTGCGCTGCGGTTCGGCTCGTTGCTCGAATGATCGATCGCGCCTTCGAACAGGTTCGCCAGCGCGGCCCCCCGGTCGCCCGCGAGCAGCATCGCGCGACCGACGAGCACGGTCAGCGCGGGATCCAGATCGGGGCGCCATCGATCGTGTAGCGACTTCGCGAGCGCCGGTGCATCGCCTCGCGTCGCCTTCGCCACGAGGGCGGCGGCGCGATCGAGCGAGAGCGGCTCGTCGGCCGCGAGCGGTGGAATCGCGTCGTCGACCTTGTCGCCGGCGTCGCTGCGCGGACCGATCAGCGCGGGTGCGAGGCGCGGGTCGAGGCGGAGCGCCTGCGCGAAGTGGTCGCGCGCGCCGGACGCGTCGGCCCGTGCGAGGTCACACGCACCGAGCGCGGCATAGAGCTCGCCGAGTCGCGCGCTGGTCGCGCCGTAGACCTTCGTCCGGATCGCGATCGCGTCGTGGAGCGAGTGCTCGGCCTTCGCGAGGTCGCCGGCTTCGAGCTCGGTCTGGGCGCGGTGGTAGAGACTCGTCGCGATCGAGCGATCGTCGGCGCCGAACGCGGCGGTGCGGAGCGCGAGCGATTGATCGTGGAGCGCGAGCGCGGTGCGAAGCTTGCCGCGCGCGCGATTCGCGGCGGCGAGCTTGTCGTCGTAGAGCGCGACCTCGGGGTGACGATCGCCGAACGCGGTGATCACGCGATCGCGTGCGCGGGTCAGCGTGGTGAGCGCCGCGGTCGAATCGCCGAGCGCGAGCTCGACCGAGCCGAGGTTGAGCTCGAGCAGCGCGCGTTGATCCGCGCGCAGTGGATCGGTCGAAGCGAGCGCGCGATCGAGTAGGTCCTTCGCGGCCTTCAGGTTGCCGGCGTCGCGGTCGGCTTCCGCGATGATGCCGTCGAGCTCGGCGCCCTGGCGGCCGGCGCGCGAAGCGGCGGCGCGCGCGAATGGCGCCCACTCGAGGACGTGTGCCGGATCGCCGGCGAAGAGCTCGGTGCGAAGCATCCGCGCCCACACGTCGAGCTCGAGCGCGCCCGAGTGCGCGCCTGCGGCGGCGTCGAGCGCGGACTGGAGCTGTGCGTGCGCGTCACTCGGCGTGCCGATCCGAGCCGCGGTCGCTGCTGCGAGCACGAGCGCGCCAGCGCGGATCGCCGGAGCCTCGAGCTTCGCGAGTGCGGCCTCTGCGCGGGTCGCGATGCCCTGCGCTTCGCGATAGCGGCCGAGCGAGAAGGCCGCCCAGCCGCGATCGAGGTCGCGCTCCGCGCTGCGCGCGCGATCGCGCTGCGCCGGATCGACGGGGAGCGCGAGCGCACTGGCATCGCTCGAGGTCTCGCACTCGGCGGGCGAGGGCAGGGCGACGACCGCGGTCGGCGCGGCGACCCGGGCGGCGGCGTCGAGCGAGGCGCTCGCCTCGCCCGTCGGCGCATCGGGCACACCGTGCGCGTCTTTCGGACCCGCGAGCGCTGCGGCGAGTGCGCCGAGTCGATCGAGGTTGCGATCGAGGCAGCGCATGCGGAGCTGGAGCAGCGCATCGGACTGGCCGCCGTGGACGCGCGTCGCCTCGCACACGTTCCGGTAGCTCGTCTCCCACGCGCGGCTCGCTTCGTCGAACGCAGCGATCGTGCGGCCACTCCACGGTGCACCCGCGAGACCGGCTTTCACGCCGTTGCGCACGCTCTCGTTCCACACGAGGCCGCGCCGGGTCGCTGCATCGCCACACGGATCGACCGCGTTGCCGCGATGCATCGTCCACGCGCCGAGGCTCGCACCGACGACGGCGGTGCATGCGATCACGACGCCGAACCGGACGCGCCGGTGATCGCGCTTGAGCGCGCGGACGACCTCGTGCATCGCGGGATAGCGATCCGCCGGCGCCGGCGCGAGCGTGCGGTTGACGATCTGGTGGACCCACGCGGGGACCGCGCTGCCCGCGGGTGGCTTCGCGCTCGCGGTCGGCAGACGCCCGTACAGCGCTTCGAACAGCGTGACGCCGAACGAGTACTGATCGGACTGCGCGGTCGCGGCGTGACCGGCCACGACCTCGGGCGCCATGTAGCCCGGCGTCCCCGCGCGTGCGGTGTCCCCCGCGACGGTGGCGAGCCCGAAGTCGAGCACTCGCGCGCGGTCGCGACCGACGACGATATTGTCGGGCTTGATGTCGCGATGGACGAGGCCCGCATCGTGCGCCGCCGCGAGGCCCTGCGCCGCATCGCGCGCGGCGCGCATGACGTCGCGCCAGCCTCGCTCCGGCTCGCGCGCCCACGCTCGCAACCGCGCGCCGGCGACGAGCTCCATCACGACATAGACCAGCCCATCGAGCTCGCCCGCGTCATAGACGGTGACCACATTGGGATGCGCGAGCTTCGCGAGGGCGCGCGCTTCGGCGAGCACGCTGGCGTCGCCGTGGTTCAAGACCTTGATCGCGACCGCGCGGTCGAGCGTCGGGTCGTACGCCGCGAACACGGTGCCCATCGCGCCCGCGCCGAGTCGCTCGCGCAGCTCCCACCGGCCGAACACGACCGGATGCGCGCCGCCGAACAGCTTCGTCCTGACCTGGGCCTGCAGCAGCTCGTCGACGAGGTCGCGCAACCCCCGTGGTATACCGCGCGTCGCGTGACGATGCCGAGCGATCAGGAGCTGCTCGCGGGCTGGCGCGCCGGCGACCTCGCCCAGGGCGACGCGCTCGTCACCCGGCACTGGGCGAGCATCGCGCGGTTCTTTCGCTCGAAGATCGGCGACGACGGTGCTGATCTGATCTCGCAGACGTTTCTCGCGTGCGTCGAGAACAAAGATTCGATCGATCACGTCAAGGCGTTCCTGTTCGCGGTCGCGCGCCGCCGGCTCGCGGATCACCTGCGCGCCCGGGCGAAGGCGCCGGAGCTCGACCTCGCGCTGTCCTCGATCGCAGACCTCGGCCCGGGGCCGGTCACCGAGCTCGGCGCCCGCGAGCAGCGCGAGTTGTTGGTCGCGGGGCTCGCGAAGATTCCGATCGACGATCAGATCGCGCTCGAGCTCGCCTACTTCGAGGGCATGGAGGGAGACGACATCGCGCGCGTGCTCGAGATCAACGCGAATACGGTGCGCAGTCGGTTGTCCCGAGCGCGAGAGAAGTTGCGCGCGGCGCTCGCCGAGCTCGCGACGGCGGACGCAGCCGCGCTCGCGGAGTCTCAGCTCGAGCGCTAGTGTGCGGTCGCGCCGCACTCCTGCGCGCAGTACGTGTCGTCGGTCGCGCAGGTAGGAATCGCCATGATCTTCAGGTCGGCGACCTGGCTCCCGCTCGTGCTGATCGCGAGCTCGAGCTGATACGGGTTGCCGTCGATCGCGGCGGTCGTCGCCGAGGTCGGGCACACCGCGATGTTCGGCATCGCGTTCAGATCGACCGGCTGGTGCGGCGCGGCCCAACCGTCGCCGGTCGCCGCGACGTTGAGCGTGCGCTCGTCGAGCCCGATCACCCGGTTGCTCGCGGTGTCGCGCAGCGAGCCGGTCGCGTCGAGATCGCAGGTGTCATCCGAGTGGACGCGTGCACCGACGAGCAAGATGTGACCGCCCTGCGGCGCGCGCATCAACGGCACGTGATCGCCATCGTGGAGCGTGACGAGGTTGCCGTTGCCGTCCGAAGCGACGAGCTCTGCTTCGAGCCCGTTCGTGCCGCCGAGCGCGCCTGCGTCGGGAATCGCGCACTGGTTGTGCGAAGGCGACGGGCAGCCCGCGATCACGAGGAGCGTGCTGATCCTCAGAAGCACGACACGTCTCCGTCGATCTTCGGGTAGTAGTAAACGAACGCGTTGCAGTGCTCGCTGGTCTCGACCTTCGGGCCGAACGTATAGCAGCAGTCATTCGCGCCCTGCTTGTCGGCCGCGTTGACCGCATCGCAGCCGGCCTCGGGTGGGCTCCACTGGTAGTCGCATTGCCACCACACGCCGCCGGTCTGCGGCAGCTGGACGTCCATGCCGGTCTCCATCAGCGGCTCGTTCCAGTTGGTGTTGTCGTAGAACCGCTGCGAGTCATCGGGCTTCGTCGTCGACACGCCATCCCACGCCCACATCTGGAACCGGGTGCCGCGCGAGTGAAAGTGGCCGTTCGCACCGACGACCGTGTGCGTGCCTGGCGGTAGCGCGCACGCGCCGGAGTAGTGAGGCGTCGGGTTGCTCTCGCAGACCCGGATGTTCTGCTGCGTCGCGAACAGCGTACCGAGCTCGATCGAATCCCCGTCCTTCGAGCGATAGAAGTTGATGCCGCCGCGGCCGACCCACGGCGTGACCTGATCGGTCGCGTTGACGTAATGGATCTGGAGCATCAGCATCTCGCCGGGATGAAACCGCGCGGCGACGCCCTGCGGCAGTTGCCAGTCGAGCGTCTGGTTGTCGAGCGCCGATTGCTGCGAGTTCGCGACGAGCGGCCAATCGGCCCAATTCGCCGACTTCCAACACTGGATGTTGTCGGCGCCGTGGATCACCGTGCCGTGGACGCTTCCCATGTCGACCGGCGAGCCGGTCGCCGGATCGAGGTTCACGATCGTCTTCACCCGGAACACGTTCATGTGATGACTGCCCGGGTTGAGCGCGAGCGTCGTGTGATCGACCCAGAGGTCCGCGCCGTTCGCGACATCGGGCACCTGGAAGAAGTAGCAATCCTGGATCTCGGCGCTCGACGCGACCGGGAACTCCGGCGTGCGGATCCAGAAGCCGTCCTGTGGCTCGACGGTATCGAGGATCCACGGCTCGACGGGGTTCAGGTTGTCGCCGCACGCGAACAGCGCGAGCGAGGCTGCGATCGTCAGGATGAAAGCGCGCACGCGGCCGCAGATTGCAGCACACGTGCCACCATAACCACGCGAATCAGCGCGAGCGCGCCGTAGATTTCCGAGATGTTCCGGACGAGCCTGACATCAGTGTCGCGTCGCGAGGTGGCGGAACGGTTGGACCTGTTCGAGCTGCGCGGCGGTGCGAAGCAACAGGTCTTCACGGCCGTAGGCAGCCGCCAACTGGACGCCGATCGGCAAGCCCTGACCGTTGTGGAACAGCGGCACCGAGCAGGCCGGCTGGCCGGTCGCGTTGAACAGCGCGGTGAACGGCGCGAAGTCACCGGCGTTCATGATGCCCTCGAGCGGATCGTCGCCATTCGAAGCGAACGTGCCGAGCGGCATCGGTGGCGAGGTCACGGTCGGCGTCAGCCATAGATCGTAGCGCTCGAAGAACGCGCTGATCTTGCGCGTAGCCGCGTGGACCCACGTCCACGCCGACGCGTACGCGGGCGCTTTGATCATCTTGCCGAGCTCGGAGAGTGCCCAGGTCAGTGGCTCGACTTCGTCCTGCGCGACCGGGCGGCCGATCAATTGCGAGACCTCGTCGATCCGGGTCGACACGCCGACGAACCACAGCGTGAGGAACCGCGGCACGAACTCGGGATCCGACGTCTCTGGAATGTCGGCGGGCTCGACGTGATGACCGAGATCCGCGAGCAGCCGCGCGGCGTAGCGCACCGCCGCGACGCAATCTGGATGCGAGTCCTCGACGTCACCTTGGACGTTGATGTGGCGGGTCGCGAACCCGATCTTCAGCGGCTTCGGTGGCACCGCGAGCTCGGCGAGGTACGACGAGAGCTGCGGCGGCGCCGTGTACGGATCACCGGGCATCATGCCGGCGAGCACGTCGAGCACCGCAGCCGAATCGCGCACGCTGCGCGCGACGACGTGCTCGCACACGAGGCCGGCATCGCCGGGCGCCGGATACATCGACACGCGCGCGCGCGAGGGCTTCAGGCCGAACAGGCCGCAGCAGCTCGCAGGGATCCGGATCGAGCCGCCGCCGTCGTTCGCGTGCGCGATCGGGACCATGCCAGAGGCGACGGCGCACGCCGATCCGCCCGACGAGCCGCCCGAGCCGCGCGAGACATCGTACGGGTTGCGGGTCGGCGGCCACGCGAGCGGTTCGGCCGCGGGCACGATGCCGAGCTCGCTCGTGTTCGACTTGCCGACGATCACGAACCCGGCGCGCTTCAACGCCGCGACGAGGTGGCTGTCTTCGGCCGGCGTGTAGCGCGAGCGCTTGAGCGGCAGCGTGCCCATCGCCTGTGGGACGCCGCCGACGGTCGCACCGAGATCCTTGATCACGATCGGCACGCCGCGGAACGGGCCGTGCGGGGCGGCGTCGCAGGTCGCGCGCGCCTCGTCGAACATCGGCACGATCACCGCGCCGAGCTCGGGGTTCGAGCGTTCGATCCGCGCGATCGCGGCGTCGACGAGCTCGCGGGGCGTCGCCGCCCCCGATCGGACCAGCTCGGCTTGCGCGGTGGCATCGAGGTCGGCGAGGTGCATTCCGGCCAAGGGTAAACGTGATATGCCCCGAACGTGCAACCGAACCTCGCGGGCAAGCGCGCCTTGGTCACCGGCGGCGGTCGCGGCATCGGCGCCGCCTGTGCGCGGGAGCTGGCCGCGGCCGGCGCTCGCGTCGTCGTCTGCGGGCGCAAACCAGCCGACCTCGATGCGGTCGCCAAAGAGGTCGGTGGCGAGGCATTCGTCGTCGATCTCCTCGATCGCGCCGCGACCGATGCAGCGCTCGCCAGGCTCGGTGCGGTCGATATCCTGGTCAACAACGCCGGCGCCGCCGAGAGCGCCGCGCTCGACAAGACGACCGACGACATGTGGGACCGGATCCTCGAGCTCGACGCGACCTCGCCGTTCCGGGTCGTTCGCGCGGTCGTCCCGGGGATGATCAAAGCGGGGTGGGGCCGGGTCATCAACATCGCGTCGAATGCGGGCGTCTCGGGCTACGGCTACACCGCCGCGTACTGCGCCGCGAAGCACGCGATGGTTGGCTTCACCCGCGCGCTCGCGATCGACCTCGCGCGCACGGGCGTCACGATCAACGCGCTGTGCCCGGGCTGGGTCGACACCGCGCTTGCCGATGAAGCGGTCGCGCGGATCGCCGAGAAGACCGGCCGCAGCGTCGCCGAGGCGAAGAAGACGCTCGAGAACATGAGCCCGCAGCGCCGGATGATCGAGCCGGCCGAGGTCGCGCACACGGCGGTGATGCTGTGCGCCGACGCCGCGCGCGGCATCCACGGCCAAACCCTCGTGATCGACGGAGGAGCGATTCTGAAATGAGCACCGAGCTGGTGATGCTGGAAGGCCCCGTGCCGCGCGGCTATGCCGACGGGCGAATCGGGCATGGCAAGACGCTGCACGTCGCCGGCCAGGTCGGCTGGAAGGACGGCGTGTTCGTCGCGAAGGACCTCGCCGGTCAGTTCGCGCAAGCGCTCGACAACATCCTCGGCGTGTTGAAAGCGGCGCACGCGCACGTCGACGACGTCGCCTCGATGACGATCTTCGTCACCGACATGCCGGCGTATCGCGCGGCGCGCAAGTCGCTCGGCCCGATCTGGCGCGAGCGGTTCGGCGTGCACTTCCCGGCGATGGCGCTCGTCGCGGTGACCGCGCTCGTCGAGCCCGATGCGCTGATCGAGATCCAGTGCGTCGCGCACCTGGAGCACGCGGAATGATCTCGCCGAAAACGTTTCACTTCGAGCTCGCAAAGGGCGTCGCAACGATCACGCTCGATCGCCCGAACCGGCTCAACGCGCTGACGTTCGAGAGCTACAAGGAGCTCGCCGAGACGTTCGAGCAGCTCGATACGTTCGCCGAGGTCCGCGCGATCGTGATCACGGGCCGCGGCCGCGGCTTCTGCTCGGGCGGCGATCAGGACGACATCATCAAGGAGCTGCTCGGCCGCGACACGCCGGCGCTCGTCGCGTTCACCCGCGCGACCGGCCGGTTGATCGAAGCGATCCGCGCGTGCAAGCGCCCGGTGATCGCGGCGATCAATGGCATCGCGGTCGGCGCCGGTGCGGTGATCGCCGCGGCTTGCGATCTGCGGATCGCGGCCGCGAACGCGAAGTTCGGGTTCATATTCCCGAAGGTCGGATTGTGCGGCGCTGACATGGGTGCGACGTATCTGCTGCCCCGGATCGTCGGCCTCGGGCACGCGAGCGAGCTGCTGTTCCTCGGCGACGTGATCGACTGCGAGCACGCAGCTCGCATTGGCCTCGTCAACCGCGTCGTTCCCGACGGTGAGGCGGCCGTGAGGCTCGCGCAGGAGTGGGCCGCGCGGCTCGCATCGGGACCAGCGTTTGCACACAGCATGACGAAGCAGATGATCGAGAGCGAGCACACGATGGCGCTGTCCGCCGCGATCGAGGCGGAGGCCCAAGCCCAAGCGCTGTGCATGCAGCATCCGGACTTCGCCGAGGCGCACGCGTCGTTCAAGGACAAGCGGCCGGCGCGGTTCGTCGGCGCACCGGAGGAGTAGGGCATGCGGCTGTCGCACGAAGATCTGCCGATGTTCTTCGAGCCCGCGCACGTCGAGCTCGGCGCGCGGTTGGTGAAGGCGCGCGCTGCGATCGAGGCTGCCGAAGCGGCGGCCGACGAGCCCGCACGCGATCGCGCCGCGGTCGAGGCACTCGCGAAGGCCGACCTGTTCGACCTCGTCGCGCCGGCGAGTGGCAAGACCGACAGTCGATCGCTATGCCTCGCGCGCGAGATGCTCGGCTACGTCTCGCCGCGCGCCGATTCGATCTTCGCGGTCCAGGGGCTCGGCGTCCACGCGTTGCTGCTCGCGGGCTCGCCGCATCAGCGCGAGGAAGCGCGCAGCTACGCGCGCGGTGCGGGCATCGCGGCGTTCGCGTTGACCGAGCCAGAAGCCGGCAGCGACGTCGCGGCGATCCAGACCCGCGCGGCGCCGGTCGCCGAGGGCTATCGGCTCGACGGTGACAAGCTGTTCATCTCGAACCTCGGTATCGCGGATCACGCGACCGTCGTCGCTTCGACCGAGCCTTCGCTCGGCGCGAGCGGCCTCACCGCGTTCTGGGTGCCGCTCGATGCGCCGGGCGTGACCGTGAAGCCGCTGACCGCGATGGCGCCGCATCCGATCGGTGCGCTCGAGCTGCGCGGCGTCGTCGTGCCGGCATCCGCGCGGATCGGCGAGGTCGGCCAGGGCATGAAGCTCGCGATGCAGACGCTCGACGCGTTCCGCGTGTCGGTCGGCGCCGCGGCGGTCGGCATGGCGCGGCGCGCGCTCGACGAGGCGACGAAGTTCGTCACCCATCGCATCCAGTTCGGCAAGCCGCTGAGCGATCAGCCGCTCGTCCAGGCGCACCTCGCCGACATGCTCGTCGATCTCGATGCCGCGCGCTTGCTCGTGCTCCGCGCCGCGCACCGCAAAGACACGACGACCGAACGAGTCACGACCGAGGTCTCGATCGCGAAGCTCGGTGCGACCGAGGCGTGCTCGCGCGTGATCGATCGCGCGGTCCAGCTGTTCGGCGGCCGCGGCGTGATGGCCGGCGCCGTCGTCGAGCATCTCTATCGCGCGATTCGCCCGCTGCGGATCTACGAAGGGACGAGCGAGATCCAGCGCACCATCATCGGCCGCGCGCAGGCCGCGGCATTCGCACCCGCACGTACGAAGACCAAATGAAACCGACGTTCCCCGACGATCTGAACCTCCCGGACTACTTCCTGTTCGATCGCGAGAAGGAGGGCAGGGGCGGGCGGATCGCGCTGCGGTTCGGCGATCGGACGTGGACCTACACGCAGGTCGCGGATCGTGCGCGCTCGCTCGCGAAGTTCCTCGTCGCGGCGGGTCTCAAGCCCGAGCAGCGCGTCTATCTCGTGCTGCCCGACACGCCCGCGTTCGCGTGGAGCATCTTCGGCATCCTCGCCGCCGGCGGCGTGCTCTGCATGGGCAACCCGATCTCGCCGACCGAAGACCTCGCGTACGTCTGCGACTACGTGAAGGCCGCCGCGCTGATCACGACGCCCGACGTTGCCGCGCGTCTCGCACCTTCGCTCGCGGCGCTGCCGAACCTGACGACGATCCTGCTGTCGCCCGACGCGGCGACCGGCTCGGATCCCGAAGCGCCCGTCGAGGTGCCGCCCGAGGTCGTCCGGATCGGTTATCAAGCGCTGTCGCTCGACGCCGCGATCACGCGCGGCCGCGAGCTCACGAACGCGCTGCCGAAGCTGCGCCGCGACGATCCGGCGATCTGGTTGTTCACCGCGGGTTCGACGGGCCGCAGCAAGGCCGCGATGCACTCGCACCGCGACTTCGCGTTCAACACCGAGGTCTACGCGAAGGGCACGGTCGGTTACCGCGAGGACGACATCGCCGTGTCGGTGCCGCGGTTGTTCTTCGGCTACGCGACCGGGACCAACCTGTGGTTCCCGTTCGCGGTCGGCGCGTCGGTGGGCCTGTTCAGCGAGCGGCCGACGGCGGAGTCGGTGACCGCCGCGATCGCGAAGTACCGCGCGACCGTCGTCACGAACGTGCCGACGATGCTCGGCAAGATCCTCGATCTCGATGACGAGCGCCGCGCGCGTGGCGAGCCCGGCCTCGATCTCTCGTCGGTGCGGTTTCACCTGTCCGCCGGTGAAGCGCTGCCGGAGCCGTTGCTGCGCCGGTTCCAGGACCGCTTCCCGGCGGATGTCTACGACGGCATCGGCTCGGCGGAGATGTTCCACATCTACTGCTCGAACCGCCCCGGCGACATCAAGCCCGGTTCGCTCGGCCGCGTCGTCGACGGGTACGAGCTGCGGATCCTGCCCGAGGAAGCCGACGCGCCCGGAGGCACGCCGCTTCCGCCCGGCGACATCGGCGTCCTGTGGGTGCGCGGCGATTCGGTCGCGCACGGCTACTTCGGCGATCGCGACAAGAGCTGGAAGACGTTCCACGGTCACTGGTGCCGCACCGGCGATCTGTTCGCGATCGACGCCGAGGGCTATCTCTACTTCTCCGGCCGCGCCGACGATCTGTTCAAGGTCGGTGGCGTGTTCGTCGCGCCGCGCGAGGTCGAGGATTGCTTGCTCGCGCACCCGGCGGTGTCGGTTGTCGCGGTGATTCCCGCCGAGGATCAGGGCCTGACCAAGCCGAAGGCGCTCGTCGAAGTTCGCCCCGACGCTCGCGATCGGATCAGCACCCCGACCGATCGGGCAGCGCTCGCCGACGAGCTGAAGGCCCACGTCCAGGGCAAGCTCAGCAAGCACAAGTACCCGCGCTGGGTCGTGTTCGTCGACGATCTCCCGAAGAACGATCGCGGCAAGGTCGACAAGAAGACGTTGATCGAACGCGAAAAGCGTGGCGAGCTACCGAGTAGTTAGATGGAACGCTTCCTCGCCCGTCACACCACCGCTTCGCTCGAGCAGCTCACGACAGGTTCGCGCGGCGTGATCGCGCTCGTGCCGGTCGGTTCGACCGAGCCGCACGGCCCGCACCTCGGGCTCGGCACCGATGTCGTGATCTCCGCGGCCGCGTGCCTGCGCGCGTGCGAGCTCCTCGACAAGCGCAACACGATGGTCGGCGTGATCGCTCCCGCGGTCAGCTACGGCGTGACCGAGTGCGCGGCCGGCTTCCAGGGCGCGGTCTCGATCCCGGGCCCCGTGCTGACCCAGTACCTCGAGGCCGTGATCGATGGCCTGCTCGCGAGCGGCATCCGCCACGTCTGCCTCGTCAACAACCACCTCGAGCCCGCACACGATGCGGCGGTCCGCGCGGCGATCGTCGGCCGCGACAAGAAGGCGTCCGTCGCGTGCCCGCTGACGAAGCGCTGGGCGCGCACCCTGTCGGCCGAGTTCAAGAGCGGGCAGTGCCACGCGGGGCGCTACGAGACCTCGATCATCATGGCGGCCGCGCCGGAGCTCGTGAACGAGCCGCTGCGCACGCGGTTGCCGAGCGTGCCGATCAGCCTGAGCGAGAAGCTGCGCGATGGCGTGATGACGTTCGAAGCGATGGGCATGCAGGCCGCATATGCCGGCGATCCGGCGAATGCTTCGATCGAAGAGGGCGAGCAACTGATCCAGCGGCTCGGCGAGATGGTCGTCGGCGAAGTGCTCGAGGCACTCGGCATCAAGGCCGCTTCACCTGGCTAGACCAGGCGGATTGTTTCCGACGGCACGATCGTCGCTGTTACGATCGTGCCATGAGGGCACTCGCGTTGATCGCGTGTTTGGTCGCGTGCGGGCATTCGCCCGGTAATGCCGATACGGATGCCGCGAACGGATCGGGCTCGGGCTCGGGGTCGGGCTCGGGCTCGACAGACGGCTTGCGAGTCGTCGGGAACCACATCACCTACGCGTCGACCGGCGCGAACTTCCACGGCAGGGGCGCGAACCTCCACGACGTTCGATCGTGCGAGGCGTGCTCGTTCATGCCGGCGAACCCGAATGGCGTCGATCGCTGGAGCGACGAGCTCGTCGGTAACTGGCACGCGAACTTCATCCGGTTCCTGCTGTCCGCGAAGGCCGCGCCGTACAACGCGAGCGAGGTCCAGTGGCAGAACCTGATCGACGATCCGGCGTACCTCGCCGACATCAAGCAGAACGTCGAGCACCTGACCGCGAAGCCCGGCGTCTACGTGCTCGTCACGCTGTTCGCGGATCCGACGATCAAGGACAACAACACCGACTTCGATAGCGAGTGGCCGTCGTCGCTCGGCGACTCGAACACCCGCTACACGAAGCTCGCCGAGACGTTCGTCGACAACCCGCACGTGCTGTTCGGCCTGACGAACGAGCCGCACACCGATACGACCCAGCACGAGATGGCGCTGGCGGCCGTGTATCAGACCGCGATCGCCGCGATTCGCGCGGTCGAGGACGCGCATGGTGTCGCGCACCACGTCGTGATCGCGCAGGCGCCACTCGGCTACGCGCGCGACGTCTCGTACTTCGAGACCCATCCGCTGACCGGCGATCAGATCGCGTACGAGATCCACCCGTACAACAAGTCGACCGACTTCGCGTCTCTGATCACGCAGCCGAGCGCGACCGTGCCGATGATCATCGGCGAGTACGGCGAGGCAGGTGACATGACGATCAGCGACGTCCAGCAGATGTGGACGGTCGCCGAGGCGGCCGAGGTCCCGTACATCGCGTGGAACTTCCACATGCGCTGCCCGCCAAACCTCCTGCAGGACACGACGAGCGACGGCTGCGGGCTCGACGCTTCGACCAACTACAGCTTCCCGCGAACGTCGTACGGCGACGTCGTGTTCACGCACCTCCAGACGCCGTGGTGAGTTTATGCGTGGTGGCGGCCGGGCGGTAACAAGCGCGCGGCCGGTAGCCCTGGAGATTTCTCGCGCAAGAACATCGCACGCGCCGAGCGATCGACGAGCGAGCACACGCCGGCGCCGGCACCGACCGCCGCGAAGCACGCGATCGAGCACGCGAACGCCGCGCCGAGCGCGCCGCCGAACGACAGCAGCGCGAACAGCATGCCGCCGCAGAACAGGCCGACCGGTGCGGCGAAGATCAGCTTCACCGCGCGGCGGGTCAGCGCTTCGTCGCGAAAATCTCGCTCGCACGCCGAGCACCGCTCGCCGGCCTTGAACTTGTGGGCCGCGCACCGCGTGGTGCTGCACCGCCCGCAGGTCGCAACCGGTGCCTCGATGCACGCGCTACAGCGACGCGAGCCCATCCTCTAACTCTGCTCCCGTCGCCGAAAATGACAAGCGCACCGAATTCGGTGCGCCTGATCACGACTATCGGCCGGGGCCTATTCCTTGAGGCCGTGCTTGCCCTTCACCTGCTCGAGCACCTTCGAATACTCGAGGTCCCACGCCTGGGTGCCCTCTTCGAGGTTCTTGATCCGGTCGCGGACTTCCTGGTCGATCTGCTCGTCGACCGCCATGTGCTTCTTGCAGATGTCCTTGATCTTGCGGCGCAAGATCGCGTCATCGGCGAAGACCTCGTCGATGTGGCGGGACGACATGAACGCCTCGAGCATCTGGTTCGCGATCCACGCGAGACCTTCTTCGCCGAGGCCGAATTCCTTCTGCTCCGCGAGCTGGCGCTTGGTGCGGCCGAGGTGCGAGTAGGGAAGTCCCCGGATCTCGAGGATGTCCTTCGCGCGCTCGGTCAGCTCCTTGTCGACTCGGATGTATTCCTTGAGAACGGCCGCGGCATCGAGCTGAGCCTCGTTGCCGTCGCTCACTTCGATATCACCCGCTTGCGTGAGCGAAGTGATGATCTCTGAGGCGATGGTGTCGACCTTCCCTGGATACAGTCTCATTCTCGCGGCACTTTAGGGTCCGCCAGCTACACATGCAAGCCGCGTGGCACCCTCCGCGCCGACTTTTTTCGCCCAAACAATGTGCACGATCGCAATCCTCATAGGCGTCGCCGAAGCACCGGTCGTGCTCGCTGCGAATCGCGATGAGATCTATGCGCGACCGACGAGGCCGCCCGAACGTCTAGGGCCTCGGCTCGTCGGAGGTCGCGACGTGTTGTCGGGCGGAACGTGGCTCGCGCTTCGCGGCGATGGCCAGTTCGCGGCGGTCACGAATCAGCGCGTGCTCGATCGGCCACCGGTCGGGCTGCGCTCGCGCGGGCTCGCGGTGATGGAGTGCGCCGATGCGGCGGATCAAGATGCCTACGTCCGCGCGCTCGACCCGCGCGACTACGCGAGCATGAACCTCGTGTACGGCGACGCGCGCGGCGTGACGATCGCGTACCTCCGCCGCGACGATGGCAGCCACGAGCTCGTCCGACTCGGCAAGGGCATCCACGTGCTGTGCAACGATCGCCTCGGCGCCGAGGGCTTTCCGCGCGGCGAGCGACTGCGCGGGTTGATCGAAGCCGCCCTCGCGCAGGGCACGAGCTGGGACGCGTTGTGGCCGCGCCTCGCGACCGCGCTCGGCGATCACGAACGCGTCGCGCTCGCCGAGACGCCACCTGCGCATCACCTGACGCCGGAGGTCGCGCGCGAGCTCACCGCGATCTGCATCCACACCGATTTCTACGGGACGCGCTCGGCCTCGCTCGTCGCGCTCGAGGATCACCGGGTCGCCGCGTATCGCGCGAGCGATGGTCCACCGGGCGAGAACCCGTTCACCGATCGGATGGCGCTGTTTGAGTGATCGCAAGCGCACGCTCGTCGTCGCCGGGTTGATCGTGCGCGACAACCGCGTGTTGATCACGCAGCGCGGGCCCGTGCAGAAGCAGCCGGAGCTCGCGCTCAAGTGGGAGTTCCCCGGCGGCAAAGTCGAGCCCAGCGAAGCGCCGGTCGATGCGCTGGTCCGCGAGCTGCGCGAGGAGATCGGCGTCACCGTGACGGTCGGTCGGATCTGGGACGTGCTGTTTCACCCGTATCCGGGGTTCGACCTCGTGATGCTCGTCTACGCCTGCAAGATCGCCGACGGCGTGCCGCGTCCCGTCGAGGTTCACGACCTTGCCTGGGTACCGGCGGCGGAGCTCTCCAGGTGGGACATCCTTCCGGCGGACCGGCCCCTCGTCGACAGATTGCTCGCGGAAGGGCCTCCCTGAATTGACCCGCCTGCACGGGGGTGCCTACAATTCGCCTGATGGAAGGCCGCGCCAAGGTCACGAAGGAAGTCCTCTGCGAAGAGGCTCGCTTCATTCTCGCGAACGTCATGGCGGAAGCGAGGTACGGCCGACAAAACCGTTACGACGACATTCGCCGCGTCTGTGAAGGCGCCGTGTCGATTCCGTTCGCCGAGTACATCGGCTTCCTCGAGAAGTCGGGCTACCTCCGCCACGATCGCGCGAACGAGTCCCTCGAGGTGTCGCCCGAGGGCGAGACCGTCGTGAACGGCGGCAACCTCCAGGAATTCACCGAGCGCGCGGTCAGCCACTTCAAGAAGCTGCGCCAGAGCCGCGCGATGGCAGTGCCGAGCGCCGCGATCCCGATGGGCACGCAGTCCGGCGCGAACCGGATGCCGGAGATGCGCAACGAAGGCTCGGCCGCACGGCCGCTGCCGGTGAAGGATGCGAAGGTGTCGAGCTCCGGCGGCCGGCCGACCGCCGCGGTGTCGGGCGAGATGTCGTCGCAGGACGAGCCGCGCTACGAGAAGCTGGCGTCGATCGGCTCCGGTGGCATGGGCACGGTGTATCGCGCGCGCCAGATCGCGCTGAACCGCGAGGTCGCGCTCAAGGAGATCCGCGACCTGTTCGGGTTCTTCAGCGAGGACCAGCGCAACGAGATCGTCCGCCGGTTCACCGATGTCGTGCGCGCGTGGGGCAACCTCGCGCACCCGAACATCCTGCCGATCCACGACGTCAACATCTGGGTCGAGTACCCGAACGTCGTCACCGAGCTCGCGCCGAACGGTAGCGCGCGCCGGTTGATCAACGACGCCGAGGAGATTCCGGTCGAGGTCGCGTTCAAGTATCTGCTCCAAACGCTGCACGCGTTGCGCGCCGCGCACCAGCAGCGCGTCTATCACCGCGGCCTCAAGCCGGAGCAGCTGCTGATCGACGCCTACGGCAACGTGAAGGTCTCCGACTTCGGGTTCACCCGGATCGTCGAGCGCGACCACGCCGTGATCCGCCAGATCTACGTCGGCATGGGCAACGTCGCGTACATGGCGCCGGAGCTCTACACCGATCACATGTCGGCGGGCCCGCAGGGCGACATCTACGCGCTCGGCATCATCTTCTACGAGCTGCTCACCCGGAAGCTGCCGGGCCGCCGCTCGCCGATGCCGTCGCAGATCAACCCGTCGCTGCCGCGCGGCATCGACGACATCTTCGATCAGATGACGCGCGACGCGAAGAACGAGCGCTACGCGACGGTCGACGACATCCTCGACGACATCGACAAGCTCGAGGGCATGGAGGCCGTGCTCGGTCGCCAGAACCAGGTGCTCGTCGCCGATAGCCCGCTGCAGTCGATCAAGTTCCGTCCCGGTGCGGAAGAGCCGCTCGCGGGCACGCCCGTCGAAGGCGAAGAAGGCGACGACAAGAAGGCAGGCCACCGCCCGTACTCCTTCCAGCAGCGCCGCAAAAAGATCTGATGTTCCTCGGCACCGTCCGCCGCAAGCTGACGGCGCTGGTCGGGTTCTCGGCGCTCGCCGCGATCGCGGTGCTGCCGATCCTGTGGTGGCTGATGCACCACGAGTTGCTCGCGCAGGCGCGCGAGCGCGTGCCGGATGTCGTCAACGGCCTCGACACCGAGCTGTCCGACGACATCGACGACCTCGACGTCACGGCGAACGCGATCTCGCAATATCACCTGCAAGCGCCCGACGGGACGCTCGACCTCCAGCGGCTCGACGAGATCGTGAAGCCGTTCCGCACGGCTTACCCCGACCTCGACATGTTGATCTTCGGCGCGGATCGCAAGTTGATCGCGCAGTACGGCTGCGACAACCCGCAGAAGCAATTGCCCGCGAACATCGAGCTCGGCGTCCACGCGATCCTCCGCCACGGCTGCGAGGATACGAAGACGGCACCGCTCGCCGTCGCGACGACGCGCGCGATAGGCAACCTCGGGTTCATCCTGGTGTGTCTGCCGCTCGATCAGAGCTACTTCGCGAACGCGCAGAAGAAGCTCGGCGGTCAGCTCGCGCTCGAGCTCGAGCGCGCGGGGAGCTTCTGGACGCTCGCCTACGCGACGCCGCAGTTTCCGCGCGGTCTGCTCGACGATGCGACGACGCACGGCAAGCTCCTCGACGAAGCCGGCCGCACCTGGATCGTCGCGGCGTTCACGCCGCCGGTGCTCGAGAACGCGAAGCGCGATCAGCTCGAGCTCCGGTTCGAGACCGCGCTCGACGTTACCGACATCAAGCGGATCGTCCGCAAGCACTTGTTGATCGCCGCCGCGATCGTGATGCTGACGACGCTGATCGCGCTGTGGGTCGGTTGGCGGCTGGCATCGCGGATGGGCCTCGCACTCACTCGGGTGTCCACGGCGATGCGCCGGCTCGAGCAGCAGGAGTACGTCAAGGTCGAGACCGTGCGCACGGGCGACGAGCTCGAGGATCTCGCGAATGGCTTCAATCAGATGGTCGATGGCCTGCGCGAGCGCGACAAGCTGCGCATCACGATGGGCAAGTACATGACCGAGGAGGTGCTCCAGCACGTCCTCGCGGGCGAGGTCGAGCTCGGCGGCAAGCTGCTCGAGATCACGATCCTGTTCTGCGATCTGCGCGACTTCACGACCTTCTCCGAGAAGCGCAGTGCGCAGGAGCTCGTGGGGATCCTCAACGAGTACTTCACCGAGATGGTCGACTGCGTGATGGGCGAGGGCGGCGTCGTCGACAAGTACATCGGCGACAACATCATGGCGGTGTTCGGCGCGCCGGTGAGCCGACCCGACGACGCCATGCGCGCGTGTCGAGCGGCGCTCGCGATGCGCGAGGCGCTCGCGAAGCTCAACGCGCGATTCGCGGAGCGCGGGATCGAACGGCTGCGGTTCGGCATCGGCCTCCATACCGGCGAGGTCGTCGCCGGCAACATCGGCAGCGTGAAGCGGATGGAGTACACGGTGATCGGCGATGCGGTGAACGTCGCGTCGCGGCTCGAGAGCAAGACCAAGGAGCTCGCGACCGACATCTTGATCTCGGATGTCACCCGCGATCGCCTCGACGCGACCGTCGCGGTCGAGGAGATCGGCGAGGTTCATGTGAAGGGCCGCGCGCAGGCCGTGAAGATCTTCAAGCTGCGAGGCTGATCCCGAGCTGCTTCAGCTTCGCGATCAACGGCTCGGCGTCGCGCTCGTCGTTGTAGAGATGCGCGGAGATCCGGACGAGCGGTTGGCCGGGCCAATCGACGACGGGGAGCTCGAAGTCCTCGCGCAGCAGGCGCTGGGTCAGGTCGAACGGCGCCGCTGGCACGCGCACCGGAATCGCGGCCATGCAGCCGAGGCTGGCATCGGGCGCGAGGTGATGGCGCGCGTCACCGCCGAGCGCCGCGATCACGCGATCGCGCAGCGCGAGGACGAGCGCGTGGTTGCGCGCGCGGGCCCGCGGCCAATCGCTGACCGCGGCGAGCGCGGCCGGCACGCACAGGTGCGGCGTCGGATCGGCGGTGCCGGCCCAGTCGAGCTCGGCGTGGAGGCGATTCGGCGGACCGTACTCGGGCGATGCGCCGTGCGACGTGACGAGCGGCAGCGCGGGCCCGTGCGCGACGAGAAAGCCGGTCGCCTTCGGCGCGCACAGCCACTTGTGGTTGTTGCCGGCGTAGTAGGTCGCGCCGAGCGCGCGAGTGTCGAGCTCGATCTGGCCGGGTGCGTGGGCGCCATCGATCACCACCTGGATGCCGCGCGCGACGAGCGAGGGAACGATCCGCTCGAGCGGGAAGATCAGCGCGGTCGGGCTCGTGACGTGATCGAGAACGACGAGCCGGGTCCGCGGGGTAACGGCCGCTTCGACCGCGGCGACCATCGCGTCGGGATCGAACGGCAGCGGGATCGAGAGCGTGTGGACGTGCGCACCGCGAGCCGCCGCGAGCCGAGCGAGCTGGTTCTTCACCGCGCGATACGTGTGGTTCGTCGTCAGGATCTCGTCGCCGGCATCGACCTGGCACGACGAGGTCGCGATCGCGACACCGTGGGTCGCGTTCGGCACGAACACGAGCCGATCCGCCGGCGCGCCGACGAACTCGGCGAGCGGCTCGCGTGCGCGATCGAGCAGGCCCTGCCATGCGAGCCCGAAGAACTTCATCGGTGCCGCCTCGAGCTCGGTCCGGAGGCGCGTCGCCTCGGCGATCACGGTCTTGTGGCAGCCGCCGTAGGAGCCGTGGTTGAGGTGCACGATCTCGGGCGAGAGAGCCCACTGCTCGACGTTCACTCGGGAAGTGTAGGTGCCACTGCCATCAGAAATGATGGGGATCTCTCGGTGTGAAGCAATTTTGTCGTCGTTTTTTTGGACCTTGGATCCGACGGGAGGAGATTGGGTCCATGGACACCGCCGCGCGCGCACGCCTGGACCGCTGGACGCAGTCCCTGTTCGACAAGGCCGATCGCTTGATCGACTTGGCCGACCACGGGGTACCGATGCCGGGCGACCCGGTCCGGCTCGTGTTCGCGCTGGTGGGGGGCAGCCGGCTGCCGATCGAACCCTCCGCCGCGCTGACCGCGCTGATCCGGACCGAGCGCGATGCGCTGGCGGATGGCGAGCACGTCTTGTGGCTCGCGGTCGGGACGCTTACGTATGCGGATCGCGAAGCGGTCATGCATGTCGCGCCGCTCGTCCTGTGGCCGGTCGCGCTCGCACACGAGGCGGGGATGACGAAGGTGATCGCGGCGCCGGATCGCGCGCCGCGCTTGAACGACGCCCTGGTCGCGAAGCTCGCGCAGCTCGAGGTCGTCCTCGATGCAGGTGCGGAGCTCGATCTCGTGAAGGTGCTCGAGTCGGCGGAAGCGCTGTGCACGGCGGAGCGGGCGGCCTGGGCCGTCGAGCGTTCGGCGCGGCTCGCCGCGTTCTCGTTCGCCGAGCTCGACATGTGGAAGGATCTCGTCGCGAAGGACCTCACCGGACCGGATGCGAGCGTCCCGCTGCAGTGGCTGCTCGGCGAGCTCGCGCCACCGGTGCTCGCGAAGAGCGAGACCGATCTCGTGCTGCCGCTCGACGCGGATGGCTCGCAGGTCGCGGCGGTCGCCGCGGCGGCCGCGGGCTCGTCGTTCGTGATCCAGGGCCCGCCCGGCACCGGCAAGTCGCAGACGATCGCAAACCTCCTCGTCCAGTGCGCGAGCCAGGGCATGTCGGTGCTCGTCGTCAGCGATCGTGTCGCCGCGCTCGAGGCGGTCCAGAAGCGGCTCGCCGCGGTCGGCCTCGCCGAGGTCTGCGCGATCGCCGGTCAGCCGATCGAGCGGGTGTCTCGCCCGCACGTCAACGCCCCGGCGGGGGCGGCCGTCGTCCGCACGCGGCTCGCCGAGGTCGCTGCGTCGCTCGACGCGCACGTCGCCGCGATGCACGGCAATGCCCACGGCTTCACGGTTCACGAAGTGATGGCGCGGCTCGTCGAGCTGCGGACCACGCCGCGCGCCGCGCTCGCCGAGGCCGATGCTGCGTCGCTCGATCGCGCGACGTTCGAGCGCCGCAAGCGCGCCGTGACCGAGCTCGCCGAAGCGGCACAGGCCGTCGAGCCGGTCGCCGCGCATCCGTGGCGCGCGTCGGCGCTCGGTGCGTGGACGAACGACGGCACCGCGCGCGCGCAACTCGCGCTCGAGACCACGGGCGAGGCTGCGTGGGCGGTCGCGTCGTCGCTCGTCGAGGTCGGCAAGCTCGTCCCCGGCATCGTCGCGCGCACGCCCGAGCAGCTGAAGGCGCTCGGCCTGCTCGCGCAGATCGCCGCCGGTTCGCCGCGGCCTGGCGTCGAGCTGCTGACGGGCCCGCGCGGTCGCGCCGGCCAGATCGATGAAGAGGTCGCGCTCGTTCGCGCTCGCGGTGGTGGCACGCTCGACGTGCCGCGCGATCCGGTGTCGTTCCTCGCGATCGCGCAGCGCCAGCGCGCGCTGGTCGCCGAGATCGAGGCGGTGTTCCTCGACGCCTCGAACCTCGACGCCAGCGAGCTGTGGGCGCAGCTCAAGAAGTGGACGACGAGCATGGGCCCGCTGCGCTACATCGCGCTGCGCACGGCGCGTGCGGCGGTCCGCGCGGCGGCCATGCCGGATGCCGCCCTCGAGACCGACGCGCAGATGCTGACCGCGCTCGAAGCCGTGATCGCGGAGCGCGCGTGCCGGACCGCGCTGCTGGGCGCGAGCGAGCCCGCGACGCGTTGGTTTGGCGCGCTCGCCGGCGATCCGTTGACGCTCGATCTCGCGAAGGTCGAGGCCGCGCTCGCGTGGACGCTCGAGCTGCGCAAGGCGTTCGACCAGATCACGGTGACGTTCGGTGAACCCGGCCGCCAGACCGCGTGGAAGGCGCTCGTCGCGCAGGTCGCGGCGAGTGTCGACAACCAGCACGACCTGCTCGCGTTCGCGAAGCTCGGCGATGCGATCGCGCGGTGGGAGCCCTCGCTCGGCGAGCTCGCGGCGACGACCGGCATTCCGGCCGCGCAGCTCGGTGCTGGAACCGATCACATCATGGCGCTGCGCACGCAGATCGACGCCCTGACCGCCGCGATCGGCTCGCTCGCCGAGTGGACGCGGTTCCACCTCGCGCGCCGCGCCGCGGTCGACGCGGGGATCCGCGCACCGATCACCGCGATCGAGCGCGGCGATCTCGAGGCCCGCGAGCTCGCGAACGCGTGGGAGCGCGCGACGCTGCTCGCGTGGGCCGACGCCGCGGTCAAGCGCGCGCCCGAGCTGTCGCACTTCGACGGCGGCAAGCAGCACATGCTCGTCACCAGCTTCGCGGATCTCGATCGCGGCGCGATGGCCGTGATGCGCGGGCGATTGCCGAAGCTCGCACCGTGCGTGCTCGCGACGCCGCAGTCGGTCGCGCGCTGCGCGCTGCCGATGTTCGACCTCGTCGTGTTCGACGAAGCGTCGCGGCTACCGATCTCGCACGCGCTGTGCGCGCTGGCCCGGTCGCGCGCGATGATCGTCGTCGGTGATATTCGCCAGCCCGTGCCGAGCGACGGCGCGCACGGCCTGCTCGATGTCGCGCTCGCGGCGGGCTTGCCGGAGCTCGTGCTGACGACTCACTATCGCAGCCGCCATCACGACCTGTTCGCGTTCGCGAACCGCCGCTACTACTTCGACCTCGTCGAGGTGCTGCCGTCGCCGGTGCGCGCGAACCTCGCGTGGCGCAAGGTCGAGGGCGAAGCGGACCACACCGGTGCGAACCGGCTCGAGGCCGAAGAGATCGTCGCGGACCTCAAGGCGAAGCTGGTCGAGCAACCGCGCGCCTCGCTCGCGGTCGTGACCCTGTCGCGCGCGCAGCAGTACCTGATCGAGGATCTGATCGCCGCGGCCGGGCTGAGGTCGCAAGGTGACGACGCGATCCTGGTCGGTACGCCGGATCGGTTGCAGGGAGCGGAGCGCGACATCGTCTATCTCTCGATCGGCGATCGCGCTGAGTCGTTCGGCCACGCCGGTGCGGAGCGTTGGCTCGCCGTCGCGGCGACGCGTGCGCGGCACCAGCTCGTCGTGATGTCGAGCTTCGCACCGGAGGATGTCGCGGCGGATGCGCCTGCGGCGGCGCGCGGCCTCGCCGAGCTGATCGCATTCGCGCGCGACGGTGGTGCGCCGCTCGGCGAAGAGCCCCTTGCCGCGAGTGCGGTCACCGCGGCGATCGCACGGGCACTCTCGGAGCGCGGCTGGACGGTTCGCCACCGGGTCGGGGCAGGGGCCTCGGCGGTCGAGCTCGCGGTCGTCGACCCGGATGATCCGCAGCGCTGCGTGCTCGCGATCGAGCACGACGGCGTGATGTATCGCGAGGCGCAAGGCACGCGCGAGCGCGATCGCTTGCGAGCGCAGCTGCTCGGCGACATGGGCTGGCGCACGCTGCGGGTGTGGACGCTGGATTGGTGGATGGATGCCGAGCGCGAGACGATGCGCGCTCACGGCGCGATCGTCGCCGCGGTCGCAGCGAATCGCCAGCCGGTCGCAGCTGCGAAGCCGAAGCGCCGGTTCGCGCAGGGCACCGATAGCGGCGCCACGCGCTCGACGAGCCCGACGCTCGCCAGCCCCGATCCGAGCGCCACGACGATGGCCGCGGTCGGCAGCGACAAGGTCGCCGCGGGTTCTGGTCCGACGCTCGCGACGGCAGATACCTCGCCCGTGCGGCTGCCGCGCGGCGCGATCACGATCGGGCCGTACACGGCGGCCGCGATTCCGTGCGGACGCCGGGTGCCCGATGACATGTTCACCGGGCGCCACAGCGGCGAGCTCGCGAAGGTCGTCGAGCAGGTGCTCGCGGCCGAGGCGCCGATCCACGTCGAGTTGCTCGCTCGCCGAGCCGCCGCGTACTTCGGCGTCGGTAGGGTCACCCCGCGGATCGTCGAGCAGATCCGCACGGTGCTCGCGGGCCTCGCAAAGGTCGGCGACGAGCCCGATGTGTTGTGGCGGGCCGATCAGGATCCGGCGACCGTGCCATCGGTGCGGGTCGCGGGGAACAACCCCGTCGCGTGTCGCGACATCACCGAGATCCCGCTATCGGAGGTCGCCGCGGCGGCGCGCATCGTCGTCGAGCGCGCGACGGGCCTCGGCGAGTCGGAGCTCGTTCGCGATTGCGCGCGCCTCCTCGGTTTCGCGCGGATCACCGAGCGGGTGACCGATCGGGTGGCCCGCGGAGTCCAGCTCGCGGCCACTCGCGAGCTGATCGCGATCGAGAACGGGCGCGCTCACCTGCTGAGTTGAGCGCAGCGACGCGATCACGACGATCGCGATCACCGCGGCGATCACGCCGACCGAGATCAGGGGCGGGACGTGGAGCCACGGCGCCGCGAGCAGCTTCACGCCTGCGAAGCCGAGCACCACGACGAGCCCGACCTTCAGGTACCGTAGCCGCTCGAGCCCGTGCTCGAGCACGACGTAGAGCGCGCGCAGGCCGAGGATCGCGAACACGTTCGAGCTGTAGAGCACGAACCTGTCCTCGGTCACCGCGAACGCCGCGGGGATCGAGTCGACCGCGAACACGATATCCGCGAGCTCGATCGCGATCAGCGCGAGCAGCAGCGGCGTCGCGAGCCTGCGCCCGTTCTCTTTGACGAAGAAGCGATGACCGTGGAGGTTCGGCGTCGACGGCAGCCAGCGCGAGATCCACTCGAGCGCGCGCGGCCTCGTCGCGTGACCTGCGGGCTCGCGCGCGAGCTTGACCGCGGTGATCAACAGGATCGCGCCGAACGCATACGTCACCCAGTGCCAGCGGGCGAGCGCCGCCGTGCCGGCGAGGATGAACGCCGCGCGGGTCACGAGCGCACCGGCGATGCCCCAGGTGAGCACGCGGCGCTGTTCGGTCCGCGGAATCGCGAGCGCACCGAACACGACGACGAACAAGAAGAGATTATCGATGCTCAGCGTCTTCTCGAGCAGGTACGCGGCGAACCACTGCTCGCCGAGCTCGCGTCCGAATTCGAGCGTGACGAACGCGCCGAATCCGACCGCGACGACGATCCAGGCGACGCTCCACGCGACCGCGCGCCTGCGCGAATCGACGTGATCGCCGCGATGGGCGAACAGATCGATCGCGAGACAACCGACTAATAGGATCGCCAGTAGGGCCCACGCCCATGCCGGCACGACAATCGAGGTCATGCTGTGCTCCGCGCTAGAGGGACCGATCGGAAGAAGATCGCGAGCGATCTAGTTCCGAGGTGGACGGTCCATTCGGGGCGCGAACGCGTACGTGATCAACTTCGTCACCGGCGGCATCTCGATCAGCACACCGTGGCGAATCGGCCGCACGGCCTCGGGCTCGTGCGGCACGACGATATCGGCAGGCTGATCTACGAGCTCTACCGAGGCGGTCGACGCGCCGACGCTCAGATCTGCAGCCTGCGCGATTCCCCCGACGAGGAACAGCGCCATGCAGAATCCGATCAGCTTCACGACCACCGGATCAACGTAGCCACGGATCCGGCGCCGGCAAGCCAAAACCGGCTAAACGGCGCGAAGCTGGACCTTTCGAGGTCCGATCCGCTCCGGCTCGTCCGGCCAGTCGGGGTTGCGGAGGTACTGCCAGAGACCCGCGGCGAACCCGATCCCGTGCGACACGTGGAGCACCGGGAAGATCGACCACACCGTCGGGATCGCATTGGTGCCGACTGTTCGGCCGACGCGCACTGCCTCGGCACCCGTCGCGAGCACATACGCGGCGAACGCGGCCGGCGCGACCGGCCATAGCGGCGGCAGGGCGATCATCGCGGCGCCACCGGTGACCATGAAGAACGGCAGCGCAGGGCGGATGTTCGTGAACCGGCCGAGCTTCAAGAGCGTGCGCGCGCGGCCGCGGCCGTACTTGAAGTACTGCTTCGCGAGCGTCTGCAGCGAGTCGCGCGGGTAGTAGTGAACGACGATGTCCTTCGACAGATAGATCTTGCCGCCGCTCTCGAGGATGCGCTGGTTGAGCTCGGTATCCTCGTTCGTGATCGCCTTCGGATCCCACAGCCCGACGCTCTCGAACACCTTGCGGCGGAACGCGCCGAGGAACACCGTGTCGACGAAGCCCTCGGCATCGGCCGAGCGATAGCGTGCACCGCCGACGCCGAGCGGGCTCGCGAGTGCCGCACACAGCGCGCGCTGGAAGAACGTCTTCGCCTTCGCGCGCTGCGCACCGCCGACGTTCTCCGCGCCGGTCGTCTCGAGCGTCTCGACGCACTTGCGGACGTAGTCCGGTGCGTACTCGCAGTGGACGTCCATCCGGACGATGATGTCGCCGGCCGCGGCCTTCACCATCTTGCCGAGCCCGGCGGCCTGGAGTCGCTCCGGGTTGTCGATCATCTTGATCCGCGGATCGGCGTGCGCGAGCCGCGCGAGGATGTCGCGGGTCTTGTCGGTCGAGCGGCCATCGGCGACGAGGATCTCGATCAGCTCGCGCGGATAGTCCTGCGCCTGCACGCTCGCGATGCACGCCTCGATGTAGTGCTCCTCGTTGTACGCGGGCATCGCGATCGTGACGGTCGTCTGCGACGAAGCCATGTCCGCCATCTTAGCGCGCCTGCCGAGCGACATGAATACCGGCGGCGAGGACGAGCACACCTCCGAGCGCCGCGATCGGCGCGAGCGGTTGCGCCCAGGCCAGAGCGCCAACGCACACCGCGACGAGCGGTTCCATGAACGTGAGGACGGCGGCGCGCGCCGACCCGATCCGGCCGAGTCCGACGAGGAACAACACGCCGGAGCCGGTTCCGATCAAGACACTCCCGGAGACCAGGTAGGCGAGGTCGGTCGCGGTCACCCGCGGTAGGTACGGTGTCGCGAACGGTAGCGTGATCGCCGCGGCGAGCAACGAATGCGTCACGAGCGCGCGCGCCGAGCCGACCTTGGCGGCGATCCGGCGGCCGGTGAAGACGTTTCCGGCGTAGCACACGGCCGACGCGAGCCCGAGTGCGGCTCCGACCAGCGCACCGTGCGAAGGCGAGTGCCACGGCTCGAGCACGATCACGAGCCCGGCGAGCGCGACGACCGCGGCGGGTCGCGTGCCGCGTGCGGTCGTGCCATCGATCCGCGGTGCCGCGAGCGCGATCAGGATCGGCGCCGCGTAGTGGGTGAGCACCGCGATCGCGACGGTCGTGTAGTTCATCGCGGAGAAGAACGCGAGGACGTTCAACAGGTCGAACCCGGTGTAGCCGGCGAGTAGCCACAGGGTCTGGCGATCCCACGCGGCGCGCGGCTCGCGCAGCATCAGCGGGATGCCGGCGATGCCCATCACGAGGAACAGGATCGGCGTCGTCACGACCGCGGGCAGGCCGGTCGGAAACAGGAACAAGCTCCACGTTCCCCAGCCGGCCGCGGCGAGCGCGACCATCGCAAAGCCCGCGTAGCGGTTGATCATGTTCCCGCCGTTTTCCGCGGGAGCCCTGGTCACACGTTGAACAGGAACAGCATCACGTCGCCGTCCTGCACCACGTACTCTTTGCCCTCGACGCGCAGCCGGCCCGCGGCCTTGATCGCCGCTTCACTACCGTACTTGTCGAGGTCCTCGACGCCGTAGACCTGCGCGCGGATGAAACCCTTCTCGAAGTCCGAGTGGATCACGCCGGCCGCCTCGGGGCCCATCGCGCCCTTGCGGATCGTCCACGCGCGGATCTCCTTCTCGCCGGCCGTGAAGTACGACTGGAGGCCGAGCAGGCGGTAGCACTCGCGGGCGAGCGTCGCGAGCGCTGGCTCCTTGAGGCCGTACGACGACAACAGCTCGCCGCGATCCGCGGGGGACAGCTCGGCGAGCTCTGCCTCGACCTTGCCGCACAGCACGACGACGCCGGCGCCTTCCTTCTGGGCGCGCGCCTTCACGAGGTCGCTCCATGCGTTGCCGTTCGGCAGATCGCCTTCGCCGACGTTGCAGCAGTAGAGGACCGGCTTCGCCGTCATCAGGCCCCAGGTCGCGACGATCTTCTTGTCGTCGTCGTTGAGGTCGACCGAGCGCGCGGGCTTCCCGGCCTCGAGGTGCTTGAACACCTTCTCGGCGAGCGCGACCTCGGCCTTTGCTTCCTTGCCGCCCGACTTCGCGGCGCTGACCGCCTTCTTGAGGCGTTTGTCCGCGGAGTCGAGGTCCGCGAGGACGAGCTCGAGCTCGATGATGTCGATGTCGCGCATCGGATCGACCGAGCCCGCGACGTGGATCACGTTCGGGTCGTCGAAGCAGCGCACCATCATCAGCACCGCGTTGGTCTCGCGGATGTTCGCGAGGAACTTGTTGCCGAGACCTTCGCCCTGCGACGCGCCCTTCACGAGGCCCGCGATATCGACGATCTCGACGATCGCGGGGATGATCTTCTGGGTCTTGATGTGCTTTTCGATCCGCTGCAGGCGTTCGTCCGGCACGGGGACGATGCCCACGTTCGGATCGATCGTGCAGAACGGATAGTTCGCGGCTTCCGCTTTTCCCGCGGTGAGCGCGTTGAACACCGTGCTCTTACCCACGTTGGGCAAACCGACGATACCGACGGACAGGGCCATGGGGGCCATGCCTACCTTGGAGGGGCCATACATGGCAAGCTGCCCGAGATGATCCGATGGCTGGTGCTCGCGGGGTGGCTGGCCGGGATGGGGTGTGGAGACAACCTTCCACCGCCCGTCCTCCACGACCTGGCGGCGCTGCCGGGCGTCCACGACGTCACCGAGCAGCCGACGCACACCGCCGGCTATCACTATTACGTCCTCCACTTCACCCAGCCGGTCGACCACGCCGATCCCACCGGACCGACGTTCCTTCAGGAAGTGTCGCTGATCAGCCGCGATCTCGACGCGCCGATGATCGTCCACACGTCGGGCTACTGGGACTACTACCTCGACAACGCGGTCGAGCTGACCCAGCTGCTCGGCGCGAACCAGATCTCGATCGAGCACCGGTTCTTCGCGAGCTCGCGGCCCGATCCGGCCGACTGGTCGAAGCTGACGATCGAGCAGATGGCCGACGACGAGCACGCGATCGTGACGGCGCTAAAGACCGTCTACGCCGGGAAGTTCATCTCGACCGGCGCGAGCAAGGGCGGGATGACCGCGATCTTCTACCGCCGGTTCTTCCCCGACGACGTCGCCGGCACGGTGCCGTACGTCGCCCCGATCTCGTTCGGCGCTCCCGACACGCGCTACCCGGCGTTCCTCGCGGCGGTCGGCACGCCCGATTGCCATCAGCTGACGAAGGACCTCGCGGTCGAGATGCTGAAGAACCGCCGCGCGGCGCTCGAGGCGGCGACCCAAGCCCAGGCGGCCGAGAAGGGCTACACGTACACCCGGGTCGCGCTCCCAGCCGCGGTCGAGTCCGCGATCATCAGCTTCGAGTGGTCGTTCTGGCAGTACTTCGGGGTCAGCCAGTGCGGGATGCTGCCGGCGCTCACCGCGAGCGACGCGGATCTGTTCAAGGTGCTCGACACCGTGTCGGCGGTGTCGGAGAGCGACGACGAAGAGATCGCGCTGTTCGACGCGTACTACTACCAAGCGTACTTCCAGCTCGGCTATCCGGCCGACGGCACGATGGACTACCTCGGGCCGTACCAGATGTTCAGCGATGCCGACTACAGCGGCTCGCTCCCGACCGCGATGCCGGACTACGACGGCGGCACGGCGATGAACGACATCGCGGACTTCGTCGCGACGCAGGGCGATCGGTTCTTGTTCGTCTACGGCCAGTGGGATCCGTGGACCGGCGGCAAGCTCGACCTCGGCAGCGCGACCGATTCACTCGAGCTGATCCAGAACCAGGGCACGCACAACTCGCACCTCACGCAGCTCGCGGCCGCCGACCAGCAGGCCGCGTTCGCGAAGCTCGCCGCGTGGACCGGTGTCACGCCCGGTACCCCGAAGATCGCGTTCACGACGCAAGCACCCCCGGCGTTCCGGGAGCCGCACGTCCCATCCGCGATCCGACGCGCATTGCGCGGCGCGCGAGCTTCGCACTAGAGTCGGCGTATGCGGGTGGTGTTGATCACGGGTTCTACCGACGGAATCGGGCGCGCGCTCGCGCGGCAACTCGCTGCCGGCGGCATGCACGTGATCGTGCACGGTCGCAGCAAGACGAAGGTCGACCTCGCGCTAACCGCGCTGCGCGAAGAGCTGCCGGGTGCGACGCTCGACGGCTTGTCGTTCGACCTAGGGACGCTCGCCGGCGTGCAGCGCGGCGCCGAGGCGGTGCTGAAGCTCGCGCCGCAGCTCCACGTCGTCGTTCACAATGCGGGCATCTTCGCGCAGGAGCGCGTGCTCAACAGCGACGGGATCGAGACGACGCTCGCGGTTAACTACGTCGCGCCGTTCGCGTTGACCGAGCTGCTCGCGCAGCGCTTGATCGACAGTGCGACCGAAGCTCCGTCGAGCGTGATCGACGTCGCGTCGGTCGCGCACACGCGCGGACGGATCCACATCGACGACCTCCAGCTCGCGAAGTCGTGGACCGGCTATGCCGCCTACGCGCAGTCGAAGCTCGCGCTCGTGATGCACGCGATCACGCTCGCCGAGAAGCGCGACCCCAACAAGCTCGTCGCGTACAGCCTCCATCCCGGCGTGATCGCGACGAAGCTGTTGCGCCAGGGCTTCGGGCCCGTGCAAGGCGCGCCGGTCGAGCAGGGGGCGAAGGCGATCGCGGTGCTCGCCGGTGGCGAGGTCACGAGCGAGCCGTCGGGCAGCTACTTCAGCGATGGCGTCGCGACGCCGCCGAGCGGGGCGGCGCGGGACGACAAGATGCGCCACGCGCTGTGGGACGAGACGGTCCGGCTCGCGAAGCTGTGATGAGCGACGACGACCTCGCATCGATCGAAGCCGTCCTCGCCGGCGGCGACGAACGCGCCGCGTTCACGAAGCTGCGCGCGCGGTTCGGCTGGCCGCGCGGCAAGGCGCTCGGGCGCGGCGCGGCGAGCGAGCTCGTCCCGTGGATCGCGATGCTCGGTACGCTGGCAGCAAAGCGAGGTGCGGGGCAGCTCGACGAGCTCGCGCGGGCAGTCGTCGCCGATCCTGACAGCCCGGATCGCCTCTACGACCTCGGCTTCGCGCTGATCGATGCGGGCGTACCCGCGATCGCGGCGACCGTGCTGTGGCGCTGCCTGTCGCTCGTCGGCGATAGCGAAGAGGTCGTGTGCGAGCTCGTGTCTGCGCTCGAGACCGCGATGGCGTACGAGGACGCGTACGCGATCCTCGCCGAGCGCGAAGCGCTGCGCGCCGGCAGCTTCCTGTGCCAGTACCTGTTCGCGTTCGACGCCGCGATGACCGGTCGGCTCGATGTCGTGCGCGAGACGCTGCCGAAGCTCGTCATCGATGCGCCCGAGCACGCGACGATGAAGGGCACGATCGAGCGGATCGTCGAGCGCGCCGATCGGGTCGCCGGCACGTCCACGCTCGACGCCGGCGATTTGCGCGGCTGGCACTACGTGCTGACCGGTGGGCTCTTGCTCCATCAGTCGCCGTTCGGGTTTCCCGCGCCGATGCACGGTCGCTACGCGTGGCTCCAGGACTCGACCGCGCGGATCGCGACCGGGCTCGATCGCCTGAAGCCGCTGGTCGCGAACCTGCCGTGCATCTACGCGCCCGAGGGTCGCGATCACGAGATCGTGGCGCAGGCTGCGGCGACCCGCCTCGGGATTCCGGTCGCGCCGTGGCCCGCGATCGGCGTTCCGGCCCCCGGCCTCATCATCGCCTATCAGCTCGATCAGCTGCCGCGCGAGACGCTCGGCGTGCTCGCGAATCGCCGGCCCGATCAGGTGCTGTACGCGCACGCGTCGCCGTGGACGAGTGATTTCCCGATCGCGCCCGACGTGACGATGCTGCTGTGCCAGAGCCTGGTCGCCCCGTGGGGCGAGGTCATGAAGCTCGATCCGGATACGAGGCAAGTGACGCGCCAGCCGGCGGACGAGCGATCGATCGATGACATCGCAGCAGAAATCGTCGCGAGCACAGGAGTTGGCCCGGACGAGCTCGAGTCGGAAGAGCCGGCGAAGTGGGATGCGCTGGTCGCGAAAGCCTGGCCGCTCGTACCGGGCCCTCGCTCGCGCCTATGGGCCGGCGGCCCCGTCCCCTCGAACCGCTTCGAGTGATACGCTGACCGGGTGAAGAAGATCCTGGTCGTCGAGGACGATCCGGTCAACCAGATGATCCTGACCGATTTCCTGGCGGCCAACGGTTATCAGACGGTTGCGGCGGGTTCGGGTCCTGAAGGTATCGATCGCTTCGATCGCGAGGCGCCTGACCTCTGTCTCGTCGACGTCCAGCTCCCCCGCAAGAACGGGTTCGAGCTGGTGCGCGAGATCAAAGGCCGCGGCAGGCCGGTGCCGGTGCTCCTGATGAGCGCCGCGTACAACGACCAGGATCAGTCGACGCGGACGATCCAGATCGGCGCGCTTGCGGATGGCTATCTGTCGAAGCCGTTCGATCTGGTGCACCTGCTCGAACAGGTCCGGACCTTGCTCGGCGAGGCATGAGCTATCCCTCGTTCGTCGCCGAGATGGCGGCGCCTGCGAACCGACCGAAGCTATGGTTCGGGATCTGGACCGGGTTCGCGATCGCGCTCGGGTTCGGCATCCTCGCCGGTGCGGCGGCGTTCTTCGACCTCACGCCGTGGCGCTGGGCGTACATCGCGCTCGTCTCGATCAAGCTCCTGACGAACTCGCTCGCGTGGTGGAGCCTCGTCAAAGACCGCGGCGTGATGGAGACCCAGGGGCTGAACACGGTCGCGGATGTCGTGCTGCTGACCGCCGCGATCTATTTCACCGGTGGGCCGTACTCGCCGCTGCTCGCGACGTACGTGATCGTCATCGCGGTCCTGTCGCTGCTGTCGAACCTCGGCATCACCGTGATGATGGCGGGACTCGTCGTGATCCTGTACGCGGCGATGGTGATCGGGATGTGCGTCGGTATCCTGCCGCCGACGTCGGTGCCGGGGGCACCGGGCGCGGTGCCGACGACCGGCTACGCCGTGACATCGATCCTGTACTGCGCGCTCGTCGTCGGCGTGCCGGCGTGGTTCTCGGCCGCGACGCTCCGCATGCTGCGCGCGAAGGAGCAGGCGCTCGAGCAACGCACGCAAGATCTGATCTCCGCGAGCACCCAGCGTAGCCAGTTCGTCGCGTCGATGACCCACGAGCTGCGCACGCCGATCCACGGCGTCCAAGGGCTCGCGGACGTGATCGCGGCGGGCGTCTACGGCCCGGTAACCGACAAGCAGCGTGAGGCGTGTGCGTCGATCAAGCGAAGCGCGCAGTCGCTGCTCGGACTCGTCGACGACGTGCTCAACCTCGCGCGGGCCGAGGCGAACAAGATCGAGACGCGCACGAGCGCGGTCGATATCGCCGAGCTGGTCGAGCTCGTCACCTCGTCGGTGTCGTGGATGGTCGGGACGAAGAAGATCGTGCTCGCGACCGACGTGCATCCCGACTTGCCGTTCGTCCAGTCCGACGCGCGGTGGCTGGCCCACGTGCTCGTCAACCTCGTGTCGAACGCGGTCAAGTTCACGCCCGAGGGCGGCAAGATCACGGTGCGCGCCTTCGAGGCGGCGAATCGCGAGGGCATCGTGCTCGAGGTGATCGATACGGGCATCGGCATCGCACGCGAGGACCGCGAGCGGATCTTCGAGCCGTTCCGCCAAGGTTCCGGGTCCGACGAGCGCGGCTACGGCGGCGTCGGGCTCGGGCTCGCACTGGTCGCGCGCCTGACCGACCTGCTCGCGTGTCACGTCGAGCTCGACTCCGAGCTCGATCGCGGCTCCACGTTCCGCGTCGTCGTGCCGTATCAGTGGAAGGGCCGCGCGGTTAGCCGGCTGATGCGCGCGGTGTCGGCACCGCAGGGCGTGCTCGAGTCAGTCCAGCCCGGCGAGTAGCGACGCGAGCGCGGCCGGGACGTGGCGCGCCATCATGTGGCCGGCGCCGGGCAGCACGACGTGGCGCGCGTTCCGGAAGAACCCGCGGCGCTCGGCGCGCTCGGGTTCCGACAGGTTCAGCGTCGACTGCGCGCCGTCGACGATCAGGGTCGGGCACGTGATCCGCTTCCAGTACTGCGCGGCAGCCTCGCGGCGGAACGGGTAGGGGCCCATCGTCAGGTGCAGCGGATCGTGCTTCCACACGAATCCGCCGTCGACGATGCGCGTGCCGTGGGTCGCGAGCCGGAGCGCGAGCTCCTCGCCGAGCAGCGGATCGTGCTTGCGCAACCGCGCCGCCGCGAGCTCGCGCGTCGCGATCGGCTTCCACTCGACGCGCGCCTTGCGCCACGCATCGATCCATTGCGCGGTGCGCCCGCCGAGCTCGACGCCGCTCTGATCCGGCGGGCCGAGCCCTTCGAGCAACGCGATCGCGTGCGGGCGATGCGGTCGCGCCCCGGCCCAGTACGACACGACGCCGCCACCCATCGAGTGGCCGACGACGACGAGCTTCGGCTTCGCGACGCGATCGATCATCGCGTCGAGATCCGCGACGTAGTCGAGGTAGTGGTAGTAACCGCCGGCGCCGATCCAATCGGAGTCGCCGTGGCCGCGGACATCGATCGCGACGACATGCGCGTTCGCTTCGGCGGCGAGCCGCGGTGCGACCTCGTGCCAGCCGTACGCGAAGTCGAGGAAGCCGTGGACGAGGACGAACGTGACCTCGCCGCGGCGATTCCACTCGAGCAGGTGAGCTGTGAGCCCCGTCGGGAGGGCGATCCGGCGACTGATGAACTGCGTCACTAGGGCGTCGCTTGAATCTGCCAGATGTTCCCGTGGATGTCGGTGATGTAGAGCTCGCCCGCCGCATCCGCGTGGAGGCTCGATGGACCGGTGAACGTCGTGCCGGCGATGATCGTCGACGACAGGCTCGGGCCCATCGCGGCGTAGGTCGCCTGGACGAGCTGGTTCGAGTTGTAGTCGGTGAAGTAGTAGTTGCCGACGAGGCCCGGATAGTTCTGGCCGCGATAGACCTGACCGCCGATGATCGCCTTCCAGTTGTCGTTCGCGTGATCGCGTTCGAACAGCGGGTCTGTTAGGCCGGTGGTGGCGCACGTGCCGTTGCCGTTGCAGTTCGTCGTCGCGCCGTTCGGTAGGAACGGGTGCAATCCCTCGCGGATCGACCAGCCCATGTTGACAGGGGCGTTCGGCGCGCCATCGATCTGCGCCTTCGGGATCACGTCGAGCTCCTCGTAAGTGTTCTGGCCGACGTCGCCGATGTACATGTCGCCAGTGCCGCGATCGAAGCTCCACCGCCACGGGTTGCGGAGGCCGCGGATCAGGATCTCCGGCTCGCCCATGCCGCCGGTGGCGTACGGGTTGTTCGACGGAATCCCGTACATCTTGCCGTTCGCCGCACGATGAACGTCGATCCGGAGGATCTTCGCGAGCAGCGGCTCGCACTGGTTCGCGACACACGTCGGATCGGTGCGCAGGATCGCCTGGCCGTTGAGGCGTGGATCGTCCATATAGCCACCGTCACCGATCGAGATGTAGAGGTAGCCGTCGTCTCCGAACTCGAGCATACCGCCGTTGTGGTTCTCGAATGGATCGGGCACCGACAGGATGACTTCGCCGCTCGTCGGATCGGCCTTGTCGATGTCGCCTTGGCTCACGGTGTAGCGGGCGACGACGTCGGCGTTGCTCGTCGTGTAGAAGACGAAGAACTGCCCGTTACAGGCGTAGTCAGGATCGAACGCGAGCCCGAGCAGGCCGCGCTCGCCCGGTGGTGCTTCGGCGAGCACGACGTTGTCGAGGCTGAGGAACGGCGTCGCCTTGAGCTGGCCGTCCTCGATGATCCGGATCTCGCCGGACTGCTGGAGCACGAACAACCGACCATCACCCGGAGGTGCGGTCACGAGTAGCGCGCTCGCCGGATTACCGTCGAGGGTCAGGAGCTTCGTCACCTTGACGTTCGAGCCGAGCTGGACGTTCGGCGCGGGCAGCGCAGGGCCAGGGACGTTGATGCACTGGGCGCTGTCGCCACCGCCGTTGCCTCCGTCTCCGGAGTTTGCGTGATCGCCGCCGCACGCCGCGGCGATGAAGACGAGCGCGAGGGGAATCGCGAGGAGCCTCATGGCCCCGATGGTACCTCCAAGCGTTACGGCTTGGGCTCGGGAACTGCCGGGGCAGAGGCGGCGTCGATAACCGGTTCTGGCACCCGTCCCGCGCGCTCCGCGAACATGCCAAACAGCCACAAGATCACGCCGACGATCAGGAACGGGACGAGGAACACCCAGCCGGTGAAGCCGCTCGCGATTCCGAAATACGCGAGCGCGCACACCATGCCGACGACCCACGCGACCATCGCGACGATGTAGCCCGACAGCATGATCTTGCGCTTGCGCAGCGCGGCCTCGAGCTTCTTCAGGAAGAACTCGGCCTCGACGGGATTCAGCTTGCCGATCAGCTCCGCGAGGTCTTCTTGCGAGCCGGCACCAAACGCCTTCGCGACCATCGGATCTTCAGAGGGCTTCTCCGCCACACCGAGGTCTTAGCACAGTGCTATACCGCCGGCGTGCTTCGCATCGACGACGATCTCGGTCGGTCCTTGACCTTCCCGCGCGCCCCGAATCGCATCGTTTCCCTCGTCCCGAGCGATACCTACAGCGTCGTCGCGCTCGGTTTGGGCGAGCGGCTCGTCGGCCGCACGACCTACTGCGAGCACGCGACGTCCGCCGCGACGGTCGGCGGAACGAAGGACTTCGATGTCGACGCGGTGCTCGCGCTCGAGCCCGATTTCGTGATCGCGAATCAGGAAGAGAACGCGCGCAAGCCACTCGAGGCGCTCGCGGCGCGCGGCGTGCGCGTGCTGGTCTCGCTGCCGCGCACGGTGGAGCAGGGCATCGCGCACCTCGCGCGGCTCGCGCGGATCCTCGAGCCCGGCGACACCGGCAAGGAGCTCGTGCGCCGCGGCTACGCGCTCGCATCGCGCCCGACACCGGCCGGGGGCGTGCGCGCGTTCACGCCGATCTGGATGGATCCGCTGATGACGCTCAACGCCGATACGTTCGGCTCCGATGTCCTCGCGCGCGTGGGCATCGCGAATGCGTTCGGCGATCGCCTGCGCCTGTATCCGCTCGCGGCGGACCTCGGCAAGATGCCCGAGGTCGAAGCGAACGGGCGCGACGTGCGCTACCCGCGCCTGACGCTCGCCGAGCTGACCGCGCGCGATCCGGATCTGCTCGTCCTGCCCGACGAGCCGCACGCGTTCTCGGCCGAGGATGAGGCGGTGCTCCACGCGGCCGTGCCGCGCGCGCGCGTGATCCGGGTCGTCGGCAAGGATCTGTTCTGGTACGGCGCGTGGACGATCGACGCGCTCGATCGGCTCGCGCAGCAGCTCGCGCCGGGCAACTGATGCGGAGCGCGATCGTCGGCTACCACCAGGATGCCGTCGGCGACTGGGTCGCGGAGCTGCGTTGTGGTCACGACCAGCACGTTCGTCATCACCCGCCGTTCTTCTCGCGGCCGTGGGTCGTGACGGCCGAAGGTCGTGCGAGTCGGCTCGGCGTCGAGCTCGAGTGCCCGCTCTGCGATCGCGGCGAGCCACCGACGCGAAAGTGAGTCGTCGCGACGCATGCGCGGAAGCGCGCGCGACAAGGGACCACGTAACGCGAGCGAGCACGAGTGGTATCCGACGAACATGGCGGCAGTACTTCTCCTCGTGCTTCTTCCCATCATCGTCGCGGCTGGATTCATGGCCGGGAACTTGGAACACCAAGTGTCTGGAACCACGGTCGCGGCGATCCTCGTCTTCATCATGCTCGCGGGCGCGCTGCTGCGCGGCACTTGGGCGATGGCGAAGGAGTGGGATGCAGATCAGCAGTGACGATTTCGTGTCACGGATCGCGAGCGACTCATCTCTATTGGGCCTAATGCGAACCTCGATCGTTCTCGTCCTCGCCGCGCTCCTCGCGCTGGCGCCCTCCTGTAAGAACAAGTCCACCGAACCGGCCGGCGGCAGTGCTGCGGGTAGTGCGATGGGCTCGGCCGTCGCCGAAACCGGTTCAGCGATGGGCTCGGCGACTGCGCCCACGCCACCGCCCGCGCCGGCAGGTCCGACCGATCCTCAGATCGCGGCCATCGTCGTCGCTGCGAACCAGGTCGACATCGACGCGGGAAACCTCGCGATCAAGAAGACCAAGAATCCCGAAGTGAAGAAGTTCGCGGAGCTCATGGTCACCGACCACACGGCGGTCAACAAAGGCGCGGTCGAGCTCGTGACGAAGCTGAAGGTCACGCCCGAGGAGACCGACGCGAGCAAGGGCCTCGTCGCCGGCGGCGCCGATAACCGCGCGAAGCTCGAGAAGCTCGACGGCGCCGCGTTCGACAAGGCCTATGTCGACAACGAGGTCGCGTACCATAAGGCGGTGATCGGCGTGCTGACGTCCCAGCTCATCCCCTCGGCGCAGAACGCCGAGCTGAAGAGCACGCTCGTCGGCGTCAAGCCTGCGTTCGACGCGCACCTCGAGCACGCCGAGAAGCTCCAGGCCTCGCTCGAAGGCGGCGGCGGATCGGCGATGGCCGGGCACAAGATGTGATGAAGCTGGGCCTGATCCTCCTGGTCGCCGTTGCGTGTGGGTCGAACAAACCCGCTCCGAAGATCCTGCACGTCGATATTCGCGGCATGAAGTTCGAGCCAGATGCGCTCGCCGTGTCGGTCGGCGACACCGTCGAGTGGACGAATCAGGATCTCGTGCCGCACTCGGTCACGAGCGCCGCGTTCGATTCCAAGGCGATAGCGCCGCACGCGACCTGGAGCTACGTCGCGAGGACCGGCGGCGACTTCGCCTACAACTGCACGTTCCACCCGATGATGGTCGCGGCGATCATCGTCCGTTAGTTTGGCTGTAACGCCGCGCGCGATCGGCCACTCTATTGGGCATGACGACCCAGCTCGCGCCCCGCAGTGCCGACGACGCCGAGCTGATCGGGCGGGTGCTCGCAGGCTCGCGCGAGGACTTCGAGCTGATCGTCCGCCGCCACAATCAGCGGCTGTTTCGCGCGGCGCGCGCGGTGCTGCGCTCCGATAGCGATGCCGAGGATGCGCTCCAGCAGGCCTGGCTCGACATCTATCGCAACCTCGGCTCGTTTCGCGGCGACGCGGCGTTCAGCACGTGGGCGACGCGGATCACGGTGAACGCGGCGCTGCTCCAGGCGCGCAAGCGGCCGGCTCTCGCGGAAGCGGCCGCGACCGAGACCGGTGCGGGACCCGATGCCGAGCTCGAGCGCGTCGAGATCGGGCGCGTGCTCGAAGGCTGTCTCGCGCAGCTGCCGCAGGGCAATCGCGAGGTAATGGTCCTGCGCGACGTACTCGAGCTCGATACCGCCGAGACCGCGGCGTGCCTCGGGCTCACCGAGGAGGCGGTGCGCGTGCGCTTGCATCGCGCGCGTGCGGCGGTCGCGGCGGCGCTGACCGAGCTCACGCTCGATCATGTCTACGAGTTCGACGGCGCGCGCTGCGATCGCGTGACGTCTGCCGTGATGGCCGCGCTAGTGGCTCAGCAGCCGGCGCAGTAGCGCCATCACGAACCGGTCCGCCGAGGGCGGATGTTTCGCGAAGAATAGCGATGGCTCGACGAGCTCGAGCTCCATCACCATCGGCTGGCCCGTGGCATCGCGCGCGAGATCGACGCGGCCGTAGAGGATCTGATCGGCGATCGGTGCGAGCGCGGCGAGCGCGACCTCGCGCTCCTCGGGCGCGATCGGGAACGGCCCGGTCACCGCCTCGGAGTCGCCCGTGAATCGCGGCGACTTGCGGATCGCGTGCGACAGCTCGCCGTCGATCCACACGAGCGAGCGCTCGCCATAGGCGTCGACCGACGCCATGTACGGTTGGATGAGCGCCGCACCGCGTGCGGTGATCGCCGCGCAGTGCGCGATGGCCTCGCGATTGCCGGCATCGAACACGCGCGTGTTGACGGAGCCGGCGCCGACCTCGGGCTTGATCACGACGCGCTCGCGGGGAACCTCGATCGTTCCGCCCTGTTCGACGAGCGTCGTCGGTACGACCGGCACGCCGCGGCGCGCGAGGTCGAGCAGGTAGCGCTTGTAGACGTTGCCGCGGACGATCGCGGGCGGATTCCACAGCGGCGCCGCGGCCGCCGCGCGCGCGATCCACGCGAGGTACGCGTCGACATCGTGGACGTAGTTCCACGTCGACCGGATGATCGTCGGCACCGGCGCGTCCCAGTCGGCGTGCGGATCGTCCCACGCGACGAGCGAGTGGGTGACGCCGGCGCGATCGAGCGCGGCGGCGAGCGGCGCTTCGTCCGCATCGGGCTCGGGCAGCTTCACGCAGGTCGCGACGCGGAGCTTCATAACGCTTGCGCGAGGTCCTCGAACAGGTCGTCCTCGTGCTCGAGCCCGACCGACAGGCGCAGCAGCTCTGGCGGCGTCGGCGAGCTCGGCCCCTCGACGGTCGCGCGGTGCTCGATCAGGCTCTCGACCCCGCCGAGCGAGGTCGCCGGCGTCCACAGCTTCAGCTTCGCGACGAGATCGAGCGGGCGGGGCACGCGGATCGACAGCATGCCGCCGAACCCGCCGGTCATCTGACGCGCGGCGATCGCGTGCTGCGGATGACGCGCGAGGCCTGGATAGTCGACGGCGACGCCGCGCTCGGTCAGGCGCTGCGCGAGCCCGAGTGCGGTCCGGCTCTGGCGCTCGACCCGCGCGAACAGCGTGCGCATGCCGCGCTGGAGCAACCACGCTTCGACCGGGCCGAGCATCGCGCCCTCGTTGTGGCGTTGCTCGACGAGCGTCGTCCACGCTTCGTCGAGGCGCGGGGTGACGAGCGCACCGGCGAGCACGTCGGAGTGGCCCGCGAGATACTTCGTCGCCGAGTGCATCACCAGATCCGCGCCGAGCGCGAGCGGCTTCGAATGGACCGGCGTCGCGCAGGTCGAGTCGACCGCGAGCTTCGCACCGTGCGCGTGCGCGAGCTCCGCGATCGCCGCGATGTCACTGACGTGCCACATCGGATTCGCGGGCGTCTCGATCCACACCAGCTTCGTCGTCGGCCGGAGCGCTGCGCGGACCGCATCGAGGTCGGTCGTGTCGACGACCTCGATCGCGACCTGCCAGTGCGCGCCGAACTGGACGGCCCAGTTGCGCAGCGCGAAGTAACAGACCCGCGGCACGATCGCGTGATCGCCGGGCCGCAGCCAGCCGCGGAACACCGACGTCGCGGCGGCCATGCCCGACGCGAGCACGATCGCACCGGCGCCGCCTTCGAGCGTCGCGAGCAGCTGCTCGGCGGCGAGCATCGTCGGGTTCTTGTCGCGAGTGTAGTCGCGCCCGGCGACGAGTTGATACGCGGCATCGCGCGCGTACGTCGTCGAGAGGTGGATCGGCGGTACGATCGCGCCGGTCGCGGGGTCCGGCGCCGCATGCACGGCGAGCGTCTCGGGATGGAGCTTCATGGGTGCGGCTTCGCCACGGGCATCTGCTCGCTCGGCAACAGGAACCCGTAGCGGGTCATGACCTCGCGGCCCTCGGGAGAGTTGATGAAATCGGCGAGCTGGTGCGCGGCGTCGGCCTCTTCGCCGTTGCCGCACACGACGAGCTGCTGGTCGAGCGGATCGTACTGGCTCTGATCGATCGGTAGAAACGCACCGCCGTCGGTGACGACCGCGAGGGACAGCGCGACGATCGCCGCATCGACCGCACCGGTCTTCGCGAACTGCATCGTCGCCTGGACGTTCTCGCCGAGCTTCACGCGATCGCCGAGCTTGTCCCAGATCCCGGCCTTCTCGAGCGCCTGCTGTGCGGCCTTG